>NNBU01000667.1_pt1 | contig 20877 bp, 17 predicted proteins | sample 1173781 | NCBI WGS metagenome assembly NNBU01 (sample SAMN07173937, study PRJNA388173) | plant metagenome | biome: Plant school; feature: Soil; material: Symbiotic tissue of Blasia pusilla L.; isolation source: symbiotic tissue sample KVJ2 | host: Blasia pusilla | place: Norway: Troms, Kvaloya...
GCTCGGGCAGGGCGCGGATGCCTTCGCGCGCCTGCGGCAGCTTGCCCTGGCGTGCCAGCAGCGAAGCACGGCGGGTTTGCGCCGCCACCACTTCCTCGGTGCCAKCCACGCGCGRGAGCCAGCGCTCGGCGGCCGCATAGTCCTTACGCCGCTCCGCCAGCTGCGAGAGTGCGAAGTACGCCTGCGCCACGCCGCGCTTGCGGTCGGCATCGTCCGTGTCCTTGGCGGCCTGGCTGCCCGACAGCTCGATGAAGCGCTTGATCGAGGCTTCGGCCGCTGCGTCCTGCTTGGACTGCATCTGCAGGCTGCCGAGCAGCAGCCAGGGCTCCGCCAGGTCGGGCCGCGAGGRCGTGWCGACCTGCAGTTGCGTGGCGGCGTCGTTGAAGCGGCGGTTCTCGACCAGCACCCGCGCGTACGCCACGCGCAGGTCGGGCGAGGCCTTGGGGTTGTTGCTCAGGAAGCGCGTGACGATCGGCTCGGCCAGCGGTTGGTCGGGGCCGATCAATTCGAGCGCCAGCGCGGCCGGTGCGTCGGAGGCGGGGTCGATGTCCTGGCCTTTGCGCGCGGCGTCCAGGGCGCCCGACGCGTCGCCCGCATTGAGGCGCAGCCGCCCGACGGTGGCCCAGGCCAGTCCACCGGTGGCGGGGCTCTTGAGTTCGTCGACCAGCGCCTGTTCGACCACCGAGGCCGCCAGCTTCTTGTCCGAGGCGCGCGAGTAGTTGCGCGCGATCACGGCCATCAGCAGCGGGCGCTCGATCTGCGAGGTGGCGGCCACCTCGGCGCGCAGCGGTTCGACCGTTTCGCCGATGCGGTTCAGTGCAATCAGAATCTGCAGCTCGATGCGCCGTGCGTCGCGCGAGGTCGGCAGCGTTTCCTGCCAGGCGCGCGCCGCGGCAAGGGCGGCGTCGCCCGAGCGCGATTGCAGGGCGATTTCCACTGCGCGCTGGAACAGCTTGCCGTCGCGCAACCGGCGCGCGGCGTCGAGCACCAGCGCGTAGCCCGAGCCGGGGTCGCCGGAGCGCGTCGTCATTTCGCCCATCAGGATTTCGTAGAACAGGTCGGCGGTAAGCGCCGAGGGCTGTGCTTCGGGCTCGCTCACCGGCTTGGCAGCGACCACCCGCGGCTTGGCCGCTGGCTTCGGCGGTGCGGACCGCTCGATGACCGGCGCGGGGCTGGTGGGGGCTGCGGGATCTGATGTCTGTGCGTGAACGGCACAAGCCAGCAAGGCGAGAGACGCGGCCGCCGCAAGGCGGTGTCGGCGGGGCGAAAGATTCATCTGACCATAATAATCCAGGCTTTTGAACGAGCGCCGCGCGGGGGCTTCGCCGCTGCGCGCGTTTGCCGGAGATTTACCTTTCATGCCCGAATTACCCGAAGTCGAAGTCACCCGGCGCGGTTTTGCCGACCGCATCGCCGGCGCACGCATCGACGCGGTGCGCATCGGCAAGCCGTTGCGGTGGGCCCTCATGGTGTTGCCCGAGGCGCTGGTCGGACGTCATGTGCTGCAGGTGCGCCGGCGCGGCAAGTACCTGCTGATCGACCTGGATCGCGGCATCCTGCTGCTGCACCTGGGCATGTCGGGCAGCCTGCGTTTCGACATGGCATTGCCCCCGCCCGGCACGCACGACCACTTCGACCTGGTGACCGACCGCGGCACCCTGCGGCTGAACGATCCGCGTCGCTTCGGCGCCGTGGTCTATGTCGACCACGAAGACGCCCCCTGGGCCATCAAGCTGCTCGGCGGCCTGGGCATGGAGCCGCTGGGCGACGGCTTCGACCTCGATGCTTTCCACGCCGGTCTCAAGAAGCGCAAGAGCGCCGTCAAGCAGGTGCTGCTGGCGGGCGACGTGGTTGTGGGGGTGGGCAACATCTATGCGTCGGAGGCGCTGTTCCAGGCGGGCATACGACCGACGCTTTCGGCGGCACGCATCAGCCGTCCGCGCGCCGCCAAGCTGCATGCGGCCGTGCGCGAGATCCTGGCGCGGGCGGTGGAGAAGGGCGGCAGCACGCTGCGCGACTTCTCGAACGTGGACGGCAAGAACGGCTATTTCCAGCTCGAAGCAACGGTCTATGGCCGTGCCGGCGAGCCCTGTCGGGTCTGCGCAACGCCGATCAAGCTGCTTCGCCAGGGGCAGCGCTCTACCTTCTATTGCCCCGTTTGCCAGAAGTAAGCGTGGGACGCCGCCAACACCGTCAACTGAATATCCAGGAAACGGTTGTTGCACGCCTGCCGATGCTATATTTGTAAGCTCTTTCTTACACATTTCCCTTGAGCCGCTCTTTCAACCAACAACTCGATCAGCACGGCGCGTGGCGAAGCAATTTCGCCCGCCGGCTGCAGTGGCTGTCCCGCTGGCTGACCGAGAACGAGCTGCTCGACCAGTCGGTGGCCGAACGGTTGCGCGGGCTCGAAACACAGATCCGCACCAGCAAGGTCATGGTCGCCTTCGTCGCCGAGTTCTCGCGCGGCAAGTCGGAACTGATCAACGCCATCTTCTTTGCGGGTTACGGGCGCCGCATCATGCCGGCGAGCGCGGGCCGCACCACGATGTGCCCGACCGAACTGGGCTACGACCCCGCGCTGGCGCCCAAGCTGCGGCTGCTGCCGATCGAGACCCGCCTGGAACCGCACTCGCTCGCCCACTGGCGCGAGAAGCCCACGCGCTGGACCGAGATCGCCATTGACGTCGGCAACGCGGAGCAGCTTGCGCAGGCCATGGGCAAGGTGGCCGAGGTGCGCTGGGTCGGCAAGGAAGAAGCGCGCGCGCTGGGCTTCTGGAACGACGACACACCCGACGACAACCCGGTCCAGGACGCCGAAGGCCGCGTCGAAATCCCACGCTGGCGCCATGCGGTGCTGAACATGCCGCACCCGCTGCTGGAACAGGGGCTGGTGATTCTCGACACGCCCGGCCTGAACGCGATCGGCGCCGAGCCCGAACTCACGGTGAGCCTGATTCCGCAGGCGCATGCAGTGGTCTTCATCCTGGGCGCCGAAACCGGCGTCACGCGTTCCGACCTCTCGATCTGGCGCGAACACCTGATCACCGAGGACGAAGGCAATGACACGCGCTTCGTGGTGCTCAACAAGATCGACACGATGTGGGACACGCTGAGCACGCCCGCGCACATCGAGCAGCAGATCGAGCGCCAGCGCGAAGGCGCGGCCCGGCTGCTCGAAGTACCGCTGGCGCAGGTGCTGCCGGTGTCGGCGCAAAAGGGGCTGCAGGCCAAGATCCAGCACGACGTGCAACTGCTGCAGGCCAGCCGCCTGCCGGCGCTCGAATCGCTGCTGGGCGAAGGCGTGCTCGGCAAGCGCGAAACCATGCTGCGGCTGGCGGTCGATGCCGGCATGACCGCGTTGCGCGCTGAAGCCGAACGCATCCTGAAGGTGCGCCAGCGCGACCTGTCGGAGCAGGCGCTCGAACTGCAGGGCCTGCGCGGCAAGAACGTCTCGGTGATCCGCCACATGCGTGCGCGCATCGACCAGGAACACGCCGAGTTCGAGGGCAGCAACACGCGCATCCTGGCGTTGCGCTCGGTGCAGGGCAAGCTGCTGCGCGAGGTGTATGCCGTGCTCGGGCGTACCGCGCTCAAGGCCGACATGGTGCGGCTGTCGGCTGCGCTCAAGCGCCCGGGCGTCAAGTTCAACGTGCGCAAGGTGTACGCCGAGACCTTCGACTCGCTGCGCAACAACCTGCGCGAAGTGCAGGCGACCACGGCCGAGATCCAGTCGATGCTGCACGCCACATTCCGTCAGCTCAACGCCGAGCAGGGCTTCACGCTGCAGGCGCCGGCCGAGCCCGATCTCACCGGCTTCGAGCAGGAGCTCAGCCAGATCGAACGCAGCCACATCCATTACCTGGGCGTGGGCAACCTGCTGAAGCTGGCGCAGGCCGATTTCTGCGACAAGCTGGTGCGCGCGCTGGCCAGCCGTCTGCGCCTCGTCAACGAAGCCGCCATGACCGAGGTCGAGCGCTGGAGCAAGGGCGCGAGCGCGCAGATCGATGCGCAGCTCAAGGAGCGCCGGCGCAATTTCAGCAAGCGCATCGAGGCCATCGAGCGCATCCAGAGCGCGGCGGGCAACCTGGACGAGCGCTTGATCGAGCTGGCCGCGCAGGAGCGCGACCTGGCCGAGTTGCACGTGCGGCTGCACGAATTCACGTCGCTGATCGCGCAGCCGGGAAAGCCGCCACCCCTGGCCACGGCCGGCGAATTGCGTGCGGCCTGAACGTTCCGCCGCCGAGGCGGTTGTCTCTTCGCCATTGCCCCTCGATTTCGCTGCACAGATCGTGAGCTGGCAGCGCACCCACGGGCGCAGCCAGCTGCCATGGCAGAACACCCGCGACCCCTACCGCGTGTGGCTGTCGGAGGTGATGCTCCAGCAGACGCAGGTCACGACGGTGCTGGGCTATTTCGCGCGTTTTCTCGAACGCTTTCCGGATGTGAAGGCCTTGGCCGCCGGCACGGAAGACGAGGTGTTCGGCCTGTGGAGCGGCCTGGGCTACTACAGCCGTGCGCGCAACATGCACCGCTGCGCACAGGACGTGGTCGCGCGCTTTGGCGGCGAGTTTCCGCGCACCGCCGCCGAGCTCGTCACGCTGCCGGGCATCGGCCGGTCGACCTCCGCGGCGATCGCAGCCTTCTGCTTCGGCGAGCGCGTGGCCATCCTTGACGGCAACGTGAAGCGCGTGCTGACGCGCGTGCTCGGTTTCGCGGGCGACATGTCTTCATCGGCGCAGGAGCGCGCGCTGTGGGACCTGGCGACCGAGTTGCTGCCGCCCGCCGAGCAGCGCGAGGCGATTGCGCACTACACACAAGGGCTGATGGACCTGGGCGCCACCGTGTGCCTGCCGCGCAAGCCCAGCTGCATGATCTGCCCGGTCAACAAGGTCTGCGCGGCCTTGCGTGAAGGGACGCCCGAGCGCTATCCCGTGAAGACCCGCAAGCTCAAGCGCAGCGCCCAGTCGCTCTGGGTGCTGCTCGCGCGCGATGCGCAGGGCCGTGCCTGGTTGGAAAAGCGCCCCGCCAAGGGCATCTGGGCCGGGCTTTACTGCCTGCCCGTGTTCGACAGCCGCGAAGAGCTGCTCGCCGCATTGCCCGCCTCCGCGCAGCGCGATGCGCAGGACCTGCCGGCCTTCGTGCATGTGCTGACCCACAAGGACCTGCATCTGCACCCCGTGCAACTGCAGGGCGGCCAGCCGCAAGGCGACGGCGCGCGCTGGGTCGCTGCAGAGGAATGGAGCCGGCTGGGGCTGCCGGCGCCGATGCGCAAGCTGCTGGAGGGCAGCGAGGCCTAGAGGCGGGCGGCCTCAGGTCGCGTCGAGTTCGCGGTGCCGCTTCAGCGCACCCCATCGCGCGCCGAAAGACCGCGCCAGCTGCTCTACCAGGAACACCGAGCGGTGCTGCCCGCCGGTGCAGCCGATCGCCACCGTGACGTAGCTGCGGTGGTCGCGCGCCAGCGCATCGAGCCAGTGCGACAGGAACTGCTCGATGTCGTCGTACATGCGCGCCACGTCGTCGTGCTCGCGCAGCCATTCGATCACCGGCTCGTCGCGGCCCGTGAGCGGCCGCAGCGCGGGCACGTAGTGCGGGTTGGGCAGCATGCGCACATCGAACACGTAGTCGGCATCCAGCGGCACGCCGCGCTTGAAGGCGAACGACTCGAACACCAGCGTCAACGCGTTCTGCGGCGCGGAGATCAGCGACTTGATGTAGCTCTGCAGCTGCGCCGGGCGGATCAGGCTGGTGTCGATCACGTCGGCGCCGTCGCGCAGGTCGGCCAGCAGTTCGCGCTCCAGCTCGATGGCCTGCACCAGCACCCGATGCTGTTCGGGCACGTCGGTGCGGCCTTCCTGACGCGAGAGAGGGTGGCGGCGGCGGGTTTCCGAATAGCGGCGCAGCAGGGCGTCGGTGGTCGCATCGAGGAACAGCGAGCGCAGCGCAATGCCGCCGTCGCGCCGCAGCGCTTCGAGCTGCTGCGGAACGATCGGCAGCGACACCCCGCTGCGCACGTCCATGGCAATGGCCACGCGCGGGGTTTCCTGTTCGTGTTGCAGGGCAATGAAGGGCGTCAGCAGCTCGGGCGGCAGGTTGTCGACGCAGTAGTAGCCGGCGTCTTCCATGGCATGCAGGGCCACCGACTTGCCGGAACCCGACATGCCCGTGATGAGCACGAGATCGAGGTTCATGGCGCGGTCACGGAGGTCTTGTGGCCCAGCATCTCGCGGGCGTGGGCCAGGGAGGTCTGCGAGACCTTTTCGCCGCCGAGCATGCGGGCGATTTCCTTGGCGCGGTTGTCGTCGTCGAGGCGGGACACGCCGCTCTCGGTGCGCGGGCCCTCCTTGCCGGCGGCCGCCGTCTGGCGCTTGGCGACCACGAGGTGGTGGTCGGCGCAGGCGGCCACCTGGGGCAGGTGGGTCACGGCGAGCACCTGGCGGTCGCGGCCGAGCTGCTTCATGAGCCGGCCGACCGTCTCGGCGACAGCGCCGCCGACGCCCGCGTCGACCTCGTCGAAGATCAGCGTCTGTGCGGCGCCGAGCTGGCTGGTCGTCACGGCGATGGCCAGCGCGATGCGCGACAGTTCGCCGCCCGAGGCCACCTTGCCGATGGCGCGCGGTGTGCTGCCGGTGTGGCCGGCCACGAGGAACGCCACTTCTTCCAGGCCGGCGCGGCCGGGCTGCGCCAGCGGCTGCAGCTCGACGTCGAAACGCCCGCCCTGCATGCCGAGGCCCTGCATGGCTTGCGTCACGGCCTGCGCGAGGCGCGGCGCAGCCTGCTTGCGCAACTTGCCGAGGGCCTTGGCTTCCTTCATGTAGACCTGCTGCGCGGCTTCTTCGGCGCGCTCCAGGCCTTCGAGATCGCTTTGTGCGTCGAGCGCCTGCAGTTCGGCCTGCCAGCCGGCCAGCAGCGCCGGCAGGTCGGCGGGCGTGCGCTTGTAGCGGCGCGCGAGCGACATCCACAAGCCCATGCGCTCGTCCAGTTCGGCCAGGCCGCGGGGGTCCGCGTCGGCGTCGCGCAGGTAGCCGTGCAGCGAATGCGCCGCATCGGAGGCCTGTGCCACGCAGGAAGCCAGCACTTCGCCCAGGTTGCGGAACTCGGGCTCGATGTGCTCGCAGTTCTGCAGCAGCGTGGCCGCGCGCGTGAGGGCGGCAAGGGCGCCACGGTCGTCGTCCTCCAGCGCCTGGCTGGCACCCTGGGCCGCGTCGATCAGGGCCTGCGCATTGGAGATGCGCGAATGGTTGGTCGACAGCTCTTCCCATTCGTCGACGCCCGGTGCGAGCTTGGCGACTTCGGAAATCTGCCATTGAAGCCGCTCGCGTTCGCGCTGCAGCGAGTCTTGCGCCGAGCGCGCGTGTTCGAGCGATGAAAGCGCCTGCCGCCAGCCGTGCCAGGCAGCGTCGAGCGCGTCGGTGCGCACGCCGGCGTAGGCGTCCAGCAGGCCGCGCACGGCCTCGGGCCGTGTCAGGCTCTGCCAGGCGTGCTGGCCATGGATGTCGAGCAGGTGGTCGCCGAGTTCGCGCAGTTGCGTGGCAGTGGCCGGGCTGCCGTTGATCCAGCCGCGGCTGCGGCCCTGCAGGTCGACGGTACGGCGCAGCAGCAGGGCGTCGCCGGCTTCGAAGCCGCCTTCGTCGAGCCACGTGTCCAGGGCCGGGTCGGCGTCGAACTCCGCGCTCACGTCGAGCCGCTCGGCGCCTTCGCGCACCGCGCCCGCGTCGGCGCGGTTGCCCAGCGCCAGTTGCAGCGCGTCGATCAGGATGGATTTGCCCGCGCCGGTTTCACCGGTCAAGACCGTAAAGCCGCCGGACAGGTCGAGTTCGAGTGATCGCACGATCACGAAGTCGCGCAGTGCGATGCGTCGCAGCGCCATGTCAGGAGCCCCCTTCGTTCCAGTGAAGTTTCTTGCGCAAGGTATCGAAATAGCTCCAGCCGCGCGGATGCAGGAAGCGCACGCGGAAGTCGGAGCGGCGCACCACCACGCGGTCGCCGATGGCGAGCGAGGCCAATGACTGCATGTCGAAATTGGCGCTGGCGTCGCGCCCGCCGACCAGCTCGATCACGATCTCATCGGCATCGGGCAGCAGCACCGGGCGGTTCGACAGCGTGTGCGGCGCAATGGGCACCAGCACCCAGCCCGGCACCGCCGGATGCAGCAGCGGGCCGCCGGCCGACAGCGCATAGGCCGTCGAGCCCGTGGGCGTCGCGATGATCAGCCCGTCGGCGCGCTGGTTGGCCACGAAGTGCCGCCCGACCGACACGCGCAACTCGACCATGCCGGAAGTGGCGCCGCGGTTGACCACCACGTCGTTCATGGCGAGCGCGTCGAACACCGAGACGCCGTCGCGCATGACGCGCGCATGGATCAGGCTGCGGTGGTCTTCCTCGTATTCGCCGGCCAGCATGGGAATCAGCGTGGCCTGGTAGTTGTCCAGGGGAATGTCGGTGATGAAGCCGAGGCGGCCCCGGTTGATGCCGATCAAGGGAATGCCGTAGCTCGCGAGCTGCCGGCCGATGCCGAGCATGGTGCCGTCACCGCCGACCACCAGGCCGAGGTCGCAGCGCTGGCCGATTTCTTCGACCGACAGGGCTTCGTAGCGCGGATGGGCCGGGGCGCCTTCGTCTTCCTCTTCGCAGGTCGAGCGCTCGACGAAGACCGTGCAGCCCTGCGATTCCAGGAATGTGCCGATGTCTTCCATCACCCCGTCGCGTGCGTCCGCCTGCGCTCGGGCGCCGGAAGCCTGGTATTTGCCGATCAGGGCGACGTATCGGAAGCGAGAGGTCATATCTCACAAATTACAACACTAAAATCTTGCAATGCTGGACGACCGTGCCAAGTTGCTGCTCAAGACGCTCGTCGAGCGCTACATTGCCGACGGGCAACCCGTCGGGTCACGCACGTTGTCGCGTTCGGCGGGGCTGGACCTGTCGCCCGCGACCATCCGCAACGTCATGTCCGACCTCGAGGGGCTGGGGCTGATTGCCAGCCCGCACACCTCGTCGGGCCGCATCCCGACGCACCGCGGCTACCGCCTGTTCGTCGACACCATGCTGACCGCCCAGCGCGAGCACATGACCGCGCCGAGCCTCGCGCCCGACCAGCCGCAGAAGGTGATTGCCAACGCAGCCAACCTGCTGTCGAACATGTCGCAGTTCGTGGGCGTGGTGATGGCGCCGCGGCGCGCCTCGGTGTTCAAGCAGATCGAGTTCCTGCGCCTTTCCGAAAAACGGCTCCTGGTGATCATCGTGTCGCCCGACGGCGACGTGCAGAACCGGGTGATCTTTCCTGAGGCCGACTATTCGCAGTCGCAACTGGTCGAGGCCTCGAACTACATCAACGCGCACTATGCGGGCCTGACCATCGAGCAGGTGCGCGACAAGCTTCAGTCCGAAATCGAAACGCTGCGCGGCGAGATTGCCACGTTGATGCAGGCGGCGGTGCAGGTGAGCTCCGAGGTGCTGACCGAAGCGCAGGAGGACGATGTCGTGATCTCCGGCGAGCGCAACCTGCTCGCGGTGAGCGACTTCTCCAGTGACATGGGCCAACTGCGCCGTGCCTTCGAGTTGTTCGAACAGAAGGCCCAGCTCATGCGGCTGCTCGACGTGTCGAGCAAGGCCGAAGGCGTGCGTATCTTCATCGGCGGCGAGAGCCAGGTGGTGCCGTTCGAAGAGCTGTCCATCGTGAGCGCCAATTACGAGGTCGACGGGCAGGTCGTGGGCACGCTGGGCGTGATCGGGCCGACGCGCATGCCGTACGAACGCATGATCCAGATCGTCGACATCACGTCGCGCCTGGTGACCAATGCGCTGAGTCATCGCAAGTAGGCTGCGCGCCGCGAATAGAATCGTGCCGCGTGGGCCGTTAGCTCAGTTGGTTAGAGCAGCGGACTCATAATCCGTTGGTCGATGGTTCAAGCCCATCACGGCCTACCACCGCATTTTTTTGCGCCAGGTTTCGCGACGTTTCTGCTTCGTTGCGGGAATGCTCTGCAAAACGGGATATAATCGAAGGCTCAGCGGCTGTAGCTCAGTTGGATAGAGTACTTGGCTACGAACCAAGGGGTCGTGGGTTCAATTCCTGCCAGCCGCACCAACTCTGAAAATGCCCGGAAGATTCGTCTTCCGGGCATTTTTCTTTTGTGAAACCTGCGTGTAGCCGACTTGGCAGATTCCAAAAGGTCGAGAAAAGCGGGCTATAATTGCAAGCTGTGCGGCTGTAGCTCAGTTGGATAGAGTACTTGGCTACGAACCAAGGGGTCGTGGGTTCAATTCCTGCCAGCCGCACCACTACATGAAAAGCCCGGAAGATTCGTCTTCCGGGCTTTTTTCTTTTTGGAGGATTTTGCGTTGAGCAAGGCATTCACCAAGGAAACGGATTCCGACGGAGACGATGACGGCGCCGATGGCGCTTTGCCACCGCTGCCCGCAGGCAGCAAGAACTACATCACCCCCGACGGCTACGCGCGACTGCGCGACGAACTGCTGCACCTGATGGACGAGGAGCGCCCGAAGATCGTCGAGACGGTGCACTGGGCCGCCAAGAACGGCGACCGCTCCGAGAACGGCGACTATCTCTACGGGAAGAAGCGCCTGCGCGAAATCGACCGCCGCATCCGCTTTCTCACCAAGCGCCTCGAGATCGCCGAGATCACCGACCCGTCGGTGCACCATGGCCGCGATCAGGTCTTCTTCGGCGCCACGGTCCGCTATGTGGACGAGACGGGCGATGAACGCAGCGTCACCATCCTCGGGATCGACGAGGCGGAGAGCGCGAACGCCCAGGTCAGCTGGATTTCCCCGATCGCACGGGCGCTGCTCAAGTCGCGCGAGGGCGATGTGGTCAAGCTCGTCACGCCGGGCGGCGCGCACGAGATCGAAATTCTTTCGGTGAGTTACCCCACGCCGCGCCCGGCCGCAGCCTAGAGAACGCAGGCCTCAGGGCGCGGGAACCGTGCGCGACGCCGTCAGCACCGACGCGGTCCGGCGCGCAGCGCGCAGCACGGCGTCCAGGTGCGTGCGGTCGCGCACGGCAATCACGAAGCGCAGATCGGTCGAATCCTGCGGTGTTTCGTCGGCCATTTCCACGTGCGTGATGTCGGCCTCCGCATCGGCCAGTGTGGCAGCGACGCGAGCCAGCACACCCTTGTCGTTGCGCACGGTGATGACCACGCCGGTTTCGAAGGGGCGCGTGGGCTCGTCCGCCCACTCGACCGCGAAGAAGCGTTCGCTGTCCTTGTGGCGCAGACGCTGGCCGACGCCGCAGTCGTCGGTGTGCACCACCAGGCCTTCGCCATGCCCGAGGTAGCCAACGATCTGGTCGCCAGGAATGGGTCGGCAGCACAGCGCAAAACGCACCGATGAGTTCTCGCTGCCGTCGAGCGTGACCGCGCCCTGGGACACGGTTTCGTGCGAGATGAAGCGCTCTCGGCTCAGCAGGACGGCGTCAGGTCGTTCGCCCAACTCGGAGAGCATGGAGACCAGCCGCTTCGCCACGATGCTCGCGATGCGTTTGCCCAGGCCGATGTCGGTCAGCAGTTCGGAGCGGGTGCGGTTGCCGGTGAAGCGCAGCAGCTTTTCCCACAATGGCTGGTGTTCGTCGTCGTTCTCCGGCAGCTTGCTCAACCCTTCGGCGCGCAGCGCCTGGGCCAGCAGCTTTTCGCCCAGGCCTTCGGACTCGGTATGCGCCAGGGTCTTCAGGTAGTGACGGATCTTGGAGCGCGCCCGCCCCGTTCGCACGAACCCGAGCCAGGCCGGGTTGGGCGTCGACACCGGCGCCGTGATCACCTCGACCACGTCGCCGTTCTTGAGTTCGGTGCGCAGCGGCACTTGGTCGCCGTTGATGCGCGCGGCCGACGTGTGGTCGCCGATGTTGCTGTGAATGGCGTACGCGAAGTCGACCACCGTGGCGCCGCGAGGCAACGCCATGATCTGGCTCTTCGGCGTGAACACGTAGACCGCGTCCGGAAACAGGTCGACCTTGACGTGATCCCAGAACTCCGCGGCGTCGCGTGTTTCGTCCTGGATGTCCAGCAGCGACTGCAGCCACTTGGTGCCCAGCCGGTCGTTGCTGGCCGCATTTGGTTCTGCCGCCTTGTACAGCCAGTGCGCCGCCACGCCGGATTCGGCCACCACGTGCATCGCCTCGGTTCGCAGCTGAAACTCGACGCTCACGCCGGCCGGGCCCACCAGCGTGGTGTGCAGCGACTGGTAGCCGTTGAGCTTGGCGATCGCGATGTGGTCCTTGAACTTGCCCGGCAGCGGCTTGTACATCTGGTGCAGGATGCCCAGGCCGGTGTAGCAGGCGATCACGTTCGGCACGATCAGGCGAAAGCCGTAGATGTCGGTCACCTGGGCGAAGCTCAGGTGTTTCTCTTCCATCTTGCGGTAGATGGAATACAGCGTCTTTTCGCGGCCCGCGATCCGCAGCGTCATGCCGGCGCCGGCAAAGGCGGTCTCGACCTCGCGCTGCACCTTCTGGATCAGGTCGCGACGGCGCCCGCGTGCCTTGGCCACGGCCTTGGACAGCGTGGCGTAGCGCCAGGGCTTCATGTGCCGGAACGACAGCTCCTGCAGTTCGCGGTAGGTCTGGTTCAGTCCGAGGCGATGCGCGATGGGCGCATAGATCTCGAGCGTTTCGCGCGAAATGCGCGCCCACTTTTCCCGCGGCGCGTCGGCCAGTGTGCGCATGTTGTGCGTGCGGTCGGCCAGCTTGACCAAGATGACGCGCACATCGCGCGCCATGGCCAGCAGCATCTTGCGGAAAGATTCGGCCTGGTTTTCCTCGCGGGTGTTGAACTGCAGCTTGTCGAGCTTGGTGAGCCCGTCGACCAGTTCGGCCACCGGGGCGCCGAAGCGTTCGATGAGCTCAGGCTTGGTGACGCCGCAATCTTCGATGGCGTCGTGGAGCAGGGCGGCCATCAGCGCCTGCGCGTCGAGCTTCCATTCGGCGCATTGCGCCGCCACGGCGATCGGGTGGGTGATGTACGGCTCGCCGCTGTTGCGCAGTTGGCCGAGGTGGGCCTCGTCGGCGAAGCGGTACGCGCGCCGCACCAGGTCGGTGTCTTCGGGGCTCAGGTAGTCGAGGCGTGCCGTCAATGCGGCAAAGCTTGCGGCCGCCGCATTCAGCGCCGCCGGGCTTGGCTTCGGCGGGCCCTTGGGGGCTTGGGACTGATGTTTGGCAACCGCGCTCATGTCTATCACTTTAGCGTGACCGCTGTATGGACGCGTCCGGGCATAAAAAAAGCACCGCTTTGCGGTGCCTTTTCGTTGCAGGGCTGCGTCAGATCAGCCCGGCACCTTCTTGAGCATTTCGAGGCCGATCTTGCCTTCGGCGATTTCGCGCAGGGCGGTCACGGCGGGCTTGTTCTTGCTCTCGATCTTGGGTGCGTGACCCTGGCTCAGCATGCGCGCACGGTACGTCGCGGCCAGAACGAGCTGGAAGCGGTTCGGGATGTGGACGAGACAATCTTCGACGGTGATGCGGGCCATGATGAGAATCTTTCTGTCAGTGAGCGAGGGCTCGGATATCAGGGGATGTTCAGTGCGGCAAATGTGTCGGCACGCGCACGGCGCTGTGCGGAGTACCGAAGCCGCTGAGCGTGGACGATCGCCTTGAGATCGAAAAGCGCGCGCTCAAATAACTCGTTGATTATAACGAAGTCGAATTCCCCGGCCCGCGCCATCTCTTCGGCAGCGTTTTTCAGGCGCAGTTCGATCACCGAGGCACTGTCTTCGCCGCGCCGCTCGAGCCGCGATCGCAGTTCTTCCCAGCTCGGCGGCAGGATGAAGATCATCACCGCGTTGGAAAAGGTCTTGCGGATCTGCAGTGCGCCCTGGAAGTCGATCTCGAGGATGACGTCCGCGCCCTGGGCGATCCGCTCCTCGATGGCCTTCTTCGACGTGCCGTATTTGTGCCCGTGCACATGGGCCCATTCCACGAAACCGTCCGCCACGATCATCGCGTCGAACTCCGAGGGCGAGGCAAAGAAGTACTCGCGGCCGTGCTTTTCCTGGCCGCGTGGCGACCGGGTCGTATGGGAAACCGACGGCTGGACGGCCGAATCGAGCTCCATGAGCGCCTTGACCAGGCTCGACTTGCCGGCCCCGCTGGGCGCCGCGACCACGAAGATATTGCCGGGGTAGTCCATTCTTTCGCTCGTCATTCGATGTTCTGCACCTGCTCGCGCATCTGCTCGATCAGGACCTTCATGTCCACGCCGATGCGCGTGAGTTCCAGCGCGGCCGACTTGGAGCCCAGAGTGTTGGCCTCGCGGTGCAGTTCCTGGATCAGGAAGTCCAGGCGCTTGCCGACCTCGCCGCCCTTCTTGAGCAGGCGCTCGATCTCGTCGAGGTGCGAGTTCAGCCGGGTGAGCTCCTCGGCCACGTCGATGCGGATTGCAAAGGCGGTGGCTTCGGTCAGTGCGCGGTCCTGGGCGGCCTCGGGCAGGGTGCCTCCGGTGCCGGCCGTCAGGCCCATGGCCTCCTGCCAGCGCTCCAGGAAGCGGGTGCGCTGCTGTTCGACCAGTTGCGGGACCAGCGGGCCGGCCAGCAGCACCAGGGTGCGCAACTGGCCCAGGTGGGCGTCGAGCATCTTGGCCAGCCGCGCGCCTTCACGCTGGCGGGCCGACATCAGGCCGTCGAGCGCCTTGCCGGCCACCTCGAGGAGGTCGGTGCCCCAGTCGCCGCGGGCGGCGCTGTCGCCGCCGGCCAGGCGCAGCACGTCTGCCACGCTCAGCTCGCGGGCACCGGGCAACCAGGCCTTGACGGTGTCCTGCACCCCGTTGAGCCGCTGGAGCAACTTGACGGAGGGCTCGACGACGCCGGCCTGGGCCGTGTTCTCGATGGCGGCGCGCACCTCGACCTTGCCTCGCTTGAGCTTGCCCGTGAGCAACTCGCGCAGCGCGGTTTCATGCTGTCGCAGTTCCTCCGGCAACTTGAAGGTGAGATCGAGAAAGCGGCTGTTGACCGAACGGATTTCTACCCCGAGCCGGCCTGCGGCGGGAGGCCGCGCCTCGGCTTCGGAGTGGCTGCCTGCGGACCCGTTTTGGCCGCTGGCGTAGCCGGTCATGCTGTAAACTGGCATTGCGCCTCACTGTGGTTTTTGCTTGCATGCACCGAGGCGTCGGCACGGCGTTCGCTTGCCGCACCATCGCCTTCGGGCGAAACTCCCGGATTATGTCAAAGGTCAAGCCTACCCCCCTGCTGCCCGATACGGTCATTGGCGGATATCGCGTGATTCGCCGGCTTTCAGCGGGCGGTTTCGGCGTTGTCTACCTTGCCATCGACCCCAGCGGCCAGCAGGTGGCCATCAAGGAATACCTGCCTTCGTCGCTGGCCACCCGCGGGCCCGGTGAACTGAACCCGCAGGTGCCCCCCGAAAAGCTCTCGCTCTACCGGCTCGGCCTGAAGAGCTTTTTCGAGGAAGGCCGCTCGCTCGCCCAGATCTCGCATGCCTCGGTGGTCAGCGTGCTCAACTTCTTTCGCGAGAACGAAACCGTCTACATGGTCATGAACTACCTGGAGGGCGCGACCCTGCAGGACTTCGTGGTCACGGCGCGCGACCTGAAAAAGCAGAAGGTGTTCCGCGAGTCGACCATCCGCTCGCTGTTCGACGAGATCCTGCGCGGCCTGCGCATCGTCCACCAGTACAAGATGCTGCACTTGGACATCAAGCCCGCCAACATCTTCGTCACCGACGACGACCGGGCCGTGCTGATCGACTTCGGCGCCGCGCGCGAAGTGCTCAGCAAGGAAGGCATCTTCATCCGCCCGATGTACACGCCCGGCTTCGCGGCCCCCGAGATGTACCGCCGCGATTCCTCGATGGGCCCGTGGACCGACATCTACGCCATCGGCGCCTGCATCTACGCCTGCATGCAGGGCTACCCGCCCAACGACGCGCCGCGGCGCATCGAGAAAGACCGGCTCAGCCTGTCGCTGTCGCGCCTGCGCGGCGTGTACTCCGACAACCTGATCGAAGTGGTCGAGTGGTGCATGTCGCTGGACCCGCTGTCGCGCCCGCAGTCCGTCTTTGCGCTGCAGAAGGAGCTCAGCCGCGAAGGCGAGCGCCGCTACACCAAGCTCACGGTGGGCGAGAAAGTGCGCCTGTCGATCGACAACATCCGCTCCTTCGACAAGAAGAGCCTGCCCAAGGCTGTAGCGCCCACCACGCGCCCCGCATGACATCATGAAATTTTCCGTCTTCCAGGTCAGCCGCAAGGGCGGCCGTGTCAAGAACGAAGACCGCATGGGCTATTGCTACACGCGGGAGTCGGGCCTGTTCGTGCTGGCCGACGGCATGGGGGGCCATCCGGAAGGCGAAGTTGCGGCGCAGCTCGCGCTGCAGACCATTGCCGCGCTCTACCAGCGCGAGGCGCGCCCGACCGTGAAGGACGTGAAGGCGTTCCTCGCCGAATCGGCCATGGCCGCGCACCAGCAGATCATGCGGTACGCCAGCCACAAGGCCATGCTCGATACGCCGCGCACGACCGTGGTGGCCGCCGTGCTGCAGAACTCCACCGCCACCTGGATGCACTGCGGCGACTCGCGCCTGTACGTCGTGCGCGACGGCCGCCTGCTGATGCGCACGCGAGACCATTCGCATGCCGAGCGCCCCAAGCCGCACGGCTCCGACGCGCCCGTCAACCGCAACCTGCTGCTGACCTGCCTGGGCTCGCCGACCACGCCGCTGTTCGACATCTCCGCCCCGCTGCCCCTGCAGCGCGGGGACCGCATCATGCTGTGCTCCGACGGCGTCTGGGGTGTGCTGGACGATGCGCTCATCGTGCATACGCTGTCCTCGGGCAAGCCCGTGTCCGATGCCGCCCCCGACCTCGCCGAAATGGCGCTGCGCAAGGGCGGCGCGCACAGCGACAACGTCACGCTCATCGCGCTCGAATGGGAAATGCCCGACACCGTCGCCGGCGACGACCGCAGCGGCGTGTCCACCGAAACCATCGAGGACGGCGTGTTCGCCTCGACCATCCAGGCCGGCATGCCCTCCGACAGCGAGATCGACGACCTCGACGAAGACGCCATCGAGCGCTCCATCGCCGAGATCAACGAAGCCATCCGACGCTCCGCCGCACGCAAGACCTGAACACGCGCACGCGCGCGGCCTTTTCTTTTTTCCTTTCCGGTTTCAAACAATGACTGCTTTCACACGAAGCGGCGGCCGTGCCGCCGACCAGCTGCGCCCGGTGCGCATCACCCGCGGCTTCACCGTCCATGCCGAAGGCTCGGTGCTCATCGAGTTCGGCCAGACCCGCGTGCTGTGCACCGCCTCGGTCGAAGAGAAAGTGCCGCCGCACAAGAAGGGCAGCGGCGAAGGCTGGGTCACCGCCGAATACGGCATGCTGCCGCGCGCCACGCACACCCGCAGCGCCCGCGAAGCCGCCAAGGGCAAGCAGACCGGCCGCACGCAGGAAATCCAGCGCCTGATCGGCCGCTCGATGCGCGCCGTGTTCGACCTGGCCGCCCTCGGTGAACGCACCATCCACCTCGACTGCGACGTGCTGCAGGCCGATGGCGGCACACGCACCGCGGCCATCACCGGCGCCTTCGTGGCCGCGCAGGACGCCGTCAGCAAGCTGCTGGCCGCCGGCAGCCTGAAGGCCTCGCCCATCAAGGGCCACGTGGCCGCCATCTCGGTGGGCATCGTCGACGGCACGCCGCTGCTCGACCTCGAATACACCGAAGACTCGACCTGCGACACCGACATGAACGTGGTCATGACCGGTGCCGGCCACTTCGTCGAAGTGCAGGGCACGGCCGAAGGCGCGGCCTTCACGCGCGACGAAATGAACCTCCTGCTCGGCCTGGCCGAAAAGGGCATCGGCGAACTGGTCGCCCTGCAACAACAGGCGCTGCTATCGGATTAATAGCTACTGACGCACGTCTGACGTGCGTTACAGCCACTTTTGACTTATGAAACTGGTTCTGGCTTCCAACAACGCGGGCAAGCTCGCCGAACTCCAGCAGCTGTTTGCCGAGCTGTCCGTCACCCTGGTGCCGCAGTCGGCGCTGGGCGTGGGCGAGGCTGAAGAACCCTTTCGCACCTTCGTGGAGAACGCGCTGACCAAGGCGCGCCACGCCAGCGCCGCCACCGGCCTGCCGGCCATGGCCGACGACGCGGGCCTGTGCGTCGATGCCTTCGGCGGCTTGCCGGGCGTCGACACCGCCTACTACGCGACGCAGTTCGGCTACGACAAGGGCGACGCCAACAACGTGAAGGCGCTGCTCGAACAGCTCGACGGCGTGGCCAATCGCCGCGCCGCGCTCGTGAGCACGCTGGTCGCGCTGCGCAGCCACGACGACCCCGAGCCGCTCATTGCCGTCGGCCGCGTGGTCGGCGAGATCGCGCTGGCGCCCGTGGGCGACAACGGCTTCGGCTTCGACCCCGTCATGCACCTGCCGAGCTTCGGCAAGACCTTTGCCCAGCTCTCGCCCGAGGTGAAGAACGCCAACAGCCACCGCGGCCGCGCCGCGCAGGCCATGCTCGCGTTGATGCGCGAGCGCTGGTTCTGAGGCGCCGATGGCCACCGTCTTCCCGATCCAGCCGGCGCAGCCTCCGGGCCAAGCCACCGCCGTGCAGGCCAACGACGTGCTGCACTGGATGCGGCCCGGCCCGCTGCAGCTGGCCGCGCTGCCGCCGTTGTCGCTCTACATTCACCTGCCGTGGTGCCTGCGCAAGTGCCCGTACTGCGACTTCAACTCGCACGAATGGCGCGCCACCAGCGAGGCCGACATCCACGGGCTTCCCGAAGCGGCCTACATCGATGCGCTGGTCGCCGACCTGGACGCGGCGCTGCCGCTCATCTGGGGCCGCACCGTGCACACCATCTTCATCGGCGGCGGCACGCCCAGCCTGTTCTCGCCGCAGGCCATCGATCGCCTGTTGGGCGACGTGCGCGCGCGCCTGAAGCTCGCGCCCGACTGCGAGATCACGCTGGAGGCCAACCCCGGCACCTTCGAGCGCAACCGCTTCCGTGCGTACCGCGCCGCGGGCGTCACGCGCCTGTCGGTCGGCGTGCAGAGCTTCAACGACGAGCACCTGAAGGCCCTGGGCCGCGTGCACGACCGCGCGCAGGCCATTGCCGCGCTGGAAGAGGCCGCGCAGGCGTTCGACACCTTCAACCTCGACCTGATGTACGCGCTGCCGGGCCAGACCATGGAAGACCTGGACGCCGACCTGACCCAGGCGCTGGCCTTGGCGCCCCCGCACCTCTCGATCTACCACCTGACCATCGAGCCCAACACCTGGTTCGCCAAGTTTCCGCCGACCCTGCCCGAGGACGACATCGCCTACGCCATGCTCGACCGCATCACCGAGCGCACGGGGGCGCAGGGCATGTCGCGCTACGAGGTGTCGGCCTATGCGCGCGACGGCCATGTGTGCCAGCACAACCTCAACTACTGGCAGTTCGGCGACTACCTGGGCATTGGCGCCGGCGCGCACAGCAAGCTGAGCTTTGCGCACCGCATCGTGCGGCAGGTGCGCTATCGCGAGCCGAGGCTGTACATGGAAAACGCGCTTGCGGGCGCCGCGGTGTCGCAGAGCGACGAAGTGGCGCTGGCCGACCTGCCGTTCGAATTCATGCTGAATGCGCTGCGCCTGAAGCAGGGCTTCACGCTGCCGCAGTTCAGCGAACGCACGGGGCTGGCGATGACATCGATCCAGCGCGGGCTGGAAGAAGCCGAACGCAAGGGACTGCTGGCGCGCGACCTGTTCCGCGTGTGGCCGACCGAGCGCGGGCTGGACTTCCTGAGCGACCTGCAGACGATGTTCCTGCCCGAGGGCGATTGAGGCTTGCGCCGGCGGCTTAGAATCGTCGGCTCCGGAGAGTTGGGTGAGTGGTTTAAACCAGCAGTCTTGAAAACTGCCGACGAGAAATCGTCCGTGAGTTCGAATCTCACACTCTCCGCCAGCCATCGATTTATCTCATCGACGCTCGGCGAGTTCGATATCCTTACCCATCCATGTACCCATCCGTCGACTGTGCGACTGGGTGAGCCTCTGTGATCGACTGCGCACGGCTGATTAGCCGCTGAAGTTTGACGTCGGAAGGTAGGCCTCGCCTGTTTGTGAGGCATGGCGTCGGATTCGGGAGATCACGTCACGCAGGGACAGCGTGCCGCTCAGGAATAGGTACAAGTGCATCGCGTCGAGTAGAAGGAGTGCCGTCTTGCGTCCCGACGCCTGTGCAACGGCTACGCTGGAATAACCAGAGACGGAGACCATGATCCCCATCGTGTTGTCGGCTTTGTCGTCGACTTTCACGCGAAGTGAATCAATGTCGGTTGCAGCAGCTTGTGAAGCCGTGAACTTCAGCTCGACCAGATAGGTCGTGCCTTCGATCGTTATCGAGCCATCTATCTGGCGTCCGGCGGTTACATATGGGCGCCGGTTCTGAATCTCGCAGAAGTCCAGCACATCGTAGAACCAGGCTTGGAAGTCGTAGCCTCCCTGTTGAGTGCCGATAGCAGGATGGAGTTGCTCGAAGCGCTCCCTCAGCTTGTCTTTGTCGGTGGCACTGCGCTGGATTCGTTCGCGATCAGCCCGCGCCCTTGCCTTGGCTTCTTCGCGCTCTTGAGCAGTACGGACTTCTTCGTCTTGAGCTCGCAGGTATGCCTTGAGTTCGGCGACTGCTTTCGTTGCGTCGGCGATTTTCAGCGCCGAATCTTCCCAGTTACGAAGGTCTGGAAAAGTCGTCTGCTCGGATAGCGAGCGGGCCATCTCATGGATTACGGCTTTGCCGGCATCTGATCGCTGAAGGCTCTGGAATGTCCGATCCAGGAATTCGCGCTTGGTCTCCTCTGTTGCCCCATTTGCGATGTGGCCGTCCGAGACGCGTCAGGCACGCAGGCATTGGCCTGGCTCTT
>NNBU01000570.1_pt1 | contig 20829 bp, 15 predicted proteins | sample 1173781 | NCBI WGS metagenome assembly NNBU01 (sample SAMN07173937, study PRJNA388173) | plant metagenome | biome: Plant school; feature: Soil; material: Symbiotic tissue of Blasia pusilla L.; isolation source: symbiotic tissue sample KVJ2 | host: Blasia pusilla | place: Norway: Troms, Kvaloya...
GGTTCGTGCCGATGGCGACACCAACGCAGATGAGGCGGATGTGATCGTGGCGCTTGGTGGCGACGGCTTCATGCTGCAGACGCTGCATGACACAATGAACAGCGGCAAGCTGATCTACGGAATGAACCGCGGCTCGGTCGGTTTCCTGATGAACGACTATTCCGTCGAAGGCCTGCGTGAGCGCATTGCCGAAGCGGTCGAGAACGATTTCCATCCGCTCCAGATGACCACGGAAAACGCCGACGGCTCGACGTCGTTTGCGCTGGCCATCAACGAGGTCTCACTTCTCCGGCAATCCTATCAGGCGGCGAAGATCAGGGTCGTTATCGACGGCCAGGTGCGGCTCGAAGAGCTGATCTGTGACGGGTTGATGGTGGCGACGCCAGTCGGTTCGACCGCCTACAATCTGTCGGCCCATGGGCCGATCCTGCCGCTCGAGGCGCCGCTTCTGGCCCTCACTCCGGTCAGTGCCTTCCGTCCTCGGCGCTGGCGCGGGGCGCTTTTGCCGAACAAGGTGGCCGTGGTGCTGGAGGTGCTGGAGCCGGAAAAGCGGCCGGTGAATGCGGTGGCGGATCATTCGGAGGTGAAATCGGTTCTGAGGGTGGAGATCCGCCAGTCCGAAGATACCACCGCGCATATCCTGTCCGATCCCGACCGTTCGTGGTCGGACCGCATCCTTGCCGAACAGTTTTCCGATTGAGGCGCCGATGAAACGCCTAGCCGCCAGTCTCGTGTTGTTCCTTGCCGCCGCAAGCGCCGCGCCGGCAGACGACATCGACCAACTGCCGGTCACCGCGACCTTCGTCGTCAGCGGCGGCTATTGGGAGGGCGGCGTCGACGGGGCGCCTGGCGCCACGGCCGGTGCTGCCGGGACCTCCTCCGCCACCGGCCGCGGTTACTACAAGCTCGTCGCCATTCGCCAGGCTGACCGCACCGCGCGAGTCTATCTGCAGATGATTGCGGCGGAGGACGCCGGCCCGCGGCTCGTCGAAAGTGTCGAGCTGGAGGAATTTGCGGCGATCAAGCCCTATGTCACCGGCATCCAGCCGGAGAGCACGAGCGGCGTCTCCGGAACGCCGGGGTTCATGGCGACCGTCTATCTTCGCACCGATCCGGCGCGTGATCCGGTCGAGGAATGGACGGTTCTGATCGACGAGCTTGGCGACATACGGGTCGAGCGGGCGAGCAATTGACGGACGCGAGTAGGCGCGCTGGCTCTCCCCGGCACGCCTATCGCCTTTGACTTCAGACCTTGCCGAAGGCGCGCAGAAATGTGCGCACCGCATTGCGAGCTAAAGCCTCCAGCTCGCCTTCCGGAATCGCGATTCCGAACTGGATGTCCGCCCGGACATCCGTCATGATCAACGCCATGAACTGACGGGCCGCCAGCGACGGATCCTCGACATCGAGATAACCGGCATGCGCCAACTGAGCGATGCGCGCCGCCATGGCCGGGTGTTTGCGCCCAGGTCCATATTCGCGCCAGACCGTAAACAGTTCAGGATGACGGGCGCCTTCCAGCGACAAAAGCCGCAGCAGCCACCGCCCATTGGGTTCGCAGACGGCGACACGTAGCAAACGCGTCGCGAAGGCCGTCAGCTCATCTTCCAGGGCTTTCGGCTGGTCCGGGAATGTTTCCAAAACCTTGAAAAAGCCGGCGCTGGAGCGCTCGGTCACCTCGGCCACGACCGCCTTAAAGACTTTCTCCTTGTCGCCGATCTGATTGTAGACCGTTTGCCGCGACACATCGGCCCGCACGGCGATCGCATCGATGCTGGCGCCCTGATAGCCACTCTCGGAAAAGACCGCCGCCGCTGCATCAATGATCGCAGCACGTTTGGTGCGGGGGCCGTCGCTGCCGGGTGCCTGATGTGGGGCATTCATATTCGTATCCATGATTCACCATAGGGTCTCTTGACACATTGGACAATGATGTCCAATATTTTATACAGACGCTGTTCAATCGCATGCGTCGGTGAAATCCGTCCCTTTCGCTTTGTTCACTCCCCCTCGCCCTCCCCAGGTGATGCAAAGGCTGCTCCCCCATGCCCGACAAAAGCAATCACTCCTTGCCGCTCGTGCTCGGTCTCCTGAGTGCTATCGGTCTGTTCGCCATCGACATGTATCTTCCCACATTGCCGGAAATCGGCGTCGCGCTGAACACGGATGACGGCGCCGTGCAGGCAAGTCTCATCTCGTTTTTCATCGCGATGGGACTGTCGCAGCTCATATATGGCCCGGTATCCGACATGATCGGGAGAAAGAAGCCACTTTATTTCGGCCTTGTGCTGTTCGCGCTCGGCGGGATCGGATGTGCCCTGGCTCCCAGCATCGAATGGCTGATCGCCTTCCGCGCGCTGCAAGGGATCGGGGCATGCGCCGGCGCAGTTCTTTGCCGCGCGGTCGTGCGAGACCTGCTGACCGGCGTGGCCGCAGCGCACCTGATGTCCCGGCTGATGCTGGTTTTCAGCGTCTCGCCGATCCTCGCCCCCTTGGCCGGCAGTCTTGTTACGACCGTCGGAAGCTGGCGGGCGATCTTCTGGGTCATGGTCGGGGCTGCCGTCCTCGGCATCCTGCTCCTGGCAACGCTGTTACCGGAAACAAGGAGCGTCGAGGCCCGCAGCCAGAGCAGCCTGCGAAGCGCTCTGGCCGGTTATGGCACCCTTCTGCGTGACCCGCATTATCTCGGCCTCGTGCTCATCGCGGCATTCGGGATGTCGAGCTATATGATCTACGTCGCCAACTCTTCCTTCGTGCTGATTGATCACTACGGCCTGACACCCTCACTCTACAGTGCCGTCTTCTCGCTGAATGCAGTGTCGTTCATCGGGGCATCGCAGATGAACGGAAGGCTTGCGCGCCGCTTCGGGCTGAGGCGCCTGATCCGCACGGCAGTGGTCGGATTTGCGCTCGCGACGCTTGCCCTGTTTCTGCTGTTCGAACTGGGTCGCGGCAGCCTACCTCTCATGGCGGGATTGTTGTTCGTCGCCTACGGCTTCCTCGGAATGGTGATCCCCACCTCGGCGGTGCTGGCACTCGACAGGCACGGCAAGATCGCCGGAACTGCATCAGCGCTCATGGGCACGGTCCAATTCGTCACCGCATCGAGTGTGATCGGCATTACCAGCCTGTTCACCGACGGGACCGCCGTGCCGATGATCGCCACCATCGCGGCCTGCGCTGCCATCATTCTTATCTTGGCGATCGTCACGCTGCGGCAGACTCCCGCGATCGAGCCCCAGGGATCTGTCGTCGGCAGAGCCGCGTGACAGCGCAAAGTACGGTCAAAAGAATGCGGCGGAACCAGAGGTCCCGCCGCTAATGTCTTGATCCGATGTGTGACGATCAGTCGATGTCGGCAACTTCCGAAGCCTTGCCGCTGATGCGGTGGGCAAGGGCTGCTTCCATGAAGGGGTTCAGATCGCCGTTCAGAACGCTGTCCGGATCGGTGCTTTCCACCCCGGTGCGCAGGTCCTTGACCAGCTGGTAGGGCTGCAGCACGTAGGAGCGGATCTGGTGGCCCCAACCGATATCCGTCTTGGAGGCGGCTTCGGCATTGGCCAGTTCTTCGCGCTTCTTCAGCTCGACTTCGTAGAGGCGGGCACGCAGCATGTCCCAGGCCTTGGCCTTGTTCTTGTGCTGCGACCGCTCCTGCTGGCACGACACCGCGATGCCGGTCGGAATATGCGTGATGCGCACGGCCGAGTCGGTGGTGTTGACGTGCTGGCCGCCGGCACCCGAGGAGCGGAAGGTATCGATGCGGCAATCGCTCTCGTTGATGTCGATCTGGATCGAATCGTCGACCACCGGATAGACCCAGATGGACGAGAACGAGGTGTGGCGACGGGCGTTCGAATCGTAGGGCGAGATGCGCACGAGACGATGCACGCCCGATTCCGTCTTCATCCAGCCATAGGCATTGTGGCCCTTGACCAGAATGGTCGCGGACTTGATGCCGGCTTCTTCGCCGTCATGCATTTCCAGCACTTCGACCTTGAAGCCGGAGCGTTCGGCCCAGCGGGTGTACATGCGCAGGAGCATGTTGGCCCAGTCCTGGCTTTCCGTGCCACCGGCGCCGGAATGCACTTCGATATAGGTGTCGTTGCTGTCGGCTTCGCCCGACAGCATCGCCTCGACCTGGCGGCGAGCCGCTTCGGTGCGCAGGGCCTTCAGCTGATCCTCGGCATCCTTGACGACGCTTTCGTCGCCCTCTTCCTCACCCATCTCGATCAGCTCGATGTTGTCATGCATCGCCTGTTCGAGACGCTTGACGCCCGCAATGCTGTCATCCAGCTGCTGGCGCTCGCGCATCAGCTTCTGCGCTTCCTGGGCATCATTCCAGAGGTTCGGATCCTCGGCCTTGTTGTTCAACCAGTCCAGTCGTCTTACCGCCTGATCCCAGTCAAAGATGCCTCCTCAGCAGGGTTATGGCCTGCTTGATTTCGTCGATTACGTTCTCGATTTCATTCCGCATAAGTCTGGTTCTCAACCTCGATGAAATGCGCCTCGATGAGACAGGGCAAAAACTGGCCCCTCGAATAGTTGCGCCGGCCCCTGATGTAAAGGGCCGGCGGCGAGGGATATGAAAGGGTCAGGTCAGAAGAGACCGCCGGCGCCCGAGGTCACGGCCTGGTTCGCCTGGGGCGAGGCTTTCAGGATTTCCTCCGGCGGCGCATAACCGTCCATGCCGATGACGGAGAGTGTATCGGCCGGACCCGTGCCGGGCTTGAAGGCCTCAATGATCGTGTCCGGCTCGCCTTCGAGCGCAAACATGCCGGTGGTGCGGTTGACCGGAATGAAGCTCATGCCCTCAGGCACGAAGAACTTGCCCGGCGGGGTGTTGGCGGTCGCCGCCTGCATGAAGTCGTTGAAGATGGGGGCGGCCAAGGCGCCACCGGTCGATCCGCGACCAAGCGGCGCCGGATTGTCGAAACCGATATAGACGCCGGCGACGAGATCCGGCGTATAACCGACGAACCAGGCGTCCTTCTCGTCATTCGACGTGCCCGTCTTGCCGGCGACCGGGCGGTCGAGCTTGATCTTGCCGGCCGCCGTTCCTCGGGTGACGACACCTTCCATCATCGAGGTGATCTGGTAGGCGGTCATCGGATCGAGGACCTGATCGCGATTGTCGACGACGGTCGGTTCTTCCTGGCCGTTGAAGGTCTCGGCATTACAGGTTTCGCAGATACGGTCTTCGTGGCGGAAGATGGTCTTGCCGTGGCGGTCCTGGATGCGGTCGATCAGGGTCGGCTTGATCTGCTTGCCGCCATTGGCAAAGACGGCATAGGCCGAGACCATGCGTAGCACGGTGGTTTCCCCGGATCCCAGCGACATGGCGAGAACTGGGTTCATCTTGTCATAGACGCCGAAACGCTCGGCATATTCCGCGACCAGGTTCATGCCCATGTCGTTGGCGAGACGGACCGTCATCAGGTTGCGCGACTTCTCGATGCCCATGCGCAGCGTCTGCGGACCGGCCGAACCGCCGCCATAGTTCTGCGGGCGCCAGACCTGGCCGCCGGAGACGAATTCGATCGGGGCGTCGAGAATGACCGAAGCCGGGGTGTAGCCGGTATCGAGGGCTGCAGCGTAGACGAAGGGCTTGAAGGACGAACCGGGCTGGCGCATGGCCTGGGTGGCGCGGTTGAACTCCGACTGCGAATAGGAGAAGCCACCCGAGATCGCCAGCACGCGGCCGGTGTGCGGGTCCATGGCGACGAGACCACCCTGAACCTTCGGCAACTGGCGTAGGCGATAGGAGTTGCCGTTCGGCTCAAGGGCCTCGACATAGACGACATCGCCAGGCTGGAGCACGCCCTGGGGCGACTTGGCCGACTTGCGGTCGCCGCTGGCGGAACGATAGGCCCATTCCATGTTGTCAGGTTCGATGCGGCCGCGAACACGCTCGGCCGCGACCTTGCCACCACCCTCCTTGGCTGGCTGCAGTCCGATGTCAACGCCATCGGCGGACACGTCAAGCACAACGGCGACCTTCCACTCCGGAACGTCGGCAAGGGCGGGGATATCAGCGAGCGGGACGCCCCAATCCGGCGTCGTCGGGATCTGCTTGATCGGGCCACGGAAGCCGCGACGCTGGTCATAGGTCAGAAGCGTCGACTGCAGCGCCTTGCGCGCGGCAATCTGCATGTCGGGATCGAGCGAGGTGCGCACCGACAGGCCGCCTTCATACAGCGCCTTGTCACCGTACTTCTCGATGATCTGGCGGCGGACCTCTTCGGAGAAATAGTCCGATGCGAAGAGGTAGGAACCGGTGCGGCGGATCTTGACGCCGAGGGGCTGCTCCTTGGCGGCGCTGCCCTCTTCCTGCGTCACGAAGCCATTCTCGACCATGCGGTCGATGACCCAGTTGCGGCGCTCGATGGCAGCCGCCTCGTGGCGGAAGGGATGGTAGTTGTTCGGACCCTTGGGGAGAGCTGCGAGATACGCGGTCTCGGCGACGGTCAGTTCGGTCACCGACTTGTCGAAATAGGTGAGTGCGGCGCCGGCGATGCCATAGGCATTCATGCCGAAGAAGATTTCGTTCAGATAAAGCTCAAGGATCTTGTCCTTGGAATAGGTCTGCTCGATGCGGAAGGAGAGGATCGCTTCCTTGATCTTGCGGTCCATGGTCTGGTCGGAACTAAGCAGAAAGTTCTTCGCCACCTGCTGGGTGATGGTCGAGGCACCGACGGGGCGGCGGCCGGAACCGAAATTCTGCAGGTTGACCAGGATCGCGCGGCCGAGGCCATAGATGTCGACACCAGGGTGGTTGTAGAAATTCTTGTCTTCGGCCGAGAGGAAGGCTGCCTTGACGCGATCCGGGATGGCCTGGATCGGCAGGAACAGGCGACGTTCGCGGGCATATTCCGCCATCAACGCGCCGTTGCCGGCATGGATGCGGGTGGTGACCGGCGGCGCGTAGCTCGCCAGGACCTCATAATTGGGCAGGTCCTTGGTCATCCCGTTCAGATAGACGGCCACCACGACGGCCAGGCCGAGCGCCAGCACGGACGCCAATCCGAAGAGATATCCAATCAGTCTGATCATGTTCCGCTACCGGCTATGGCTTCAGGGTTAGCGCGCCGCGAAAAGCTTCGCACACCCCGTGGCGTTTTGCACGTCATGCGATGGATGGCAAGACATGCGAGGCACTCGCAGGGTCAAAGCGATTCGAGACGCTGAAGACCATGCAATACGAGGGTTCGAGTAACGGGCACAATGTGAGGAAAATAGGGCCGGTCGACGGTTCTGACGCCAGGGCCAACAGCTTACACGCCAGTGTGACCTATCCGCCATTGGCGACCAGCGGCGCGCGGTAGCGACGGATCGCCTCGACGATCAGGTCGGCGACCTTCTCGCGCCAGGCCGGATCGAGCAGCAGCTTCTCGTCGTCCTTGTTCGAGAGGAAGCCGAGCTCCAGCAGGATCGAGGGCATATCGGGCGCCTGCAGCACCCGGAAGCCGGCATGGCGATGGGGGTTGTTGATCAGCGAGATCTGCCCCTCGAAGGAGCCGACGACGGCCTGAGCCATGGAGATTGAGAAGGCCTGGGTCTCGCGGCGGGTGAGATCGAGCAGGATGTCGTTGACCTCGGCGGTTTCGGCCGGCATCTCGACGCCGCCCAGCGTGTCGGAGAAGTTTTCGCGCTCGGCAAGCTGGGCTGCCATGTGGTCGGAAGCCTTGTCGGAGATCGTGTAGACGGTGGCGCCGCGGATGTCGCTCTGGCGCAGGGTGTCGGCATGCAGTGAGATCAGCAGTTGCGCGCCCTTCTGGCGGGCGACGACGACGCGTTCCGACAGCGAGAGGAAGCGGTCGGTGTCGCGGGTGAGCACGGTGCGGATGCCCGGCTGGCTGCCGAGCTTATCATGCAGCACCTTGGCGAAGGCGAGCGTGATGTCCTTTTCGGACGTCTTGCTGGTTGCGCCGGTGGCGCCGGTGTCGATGCCGCCATGGCCGGCATCGATGGCGATGACGAAGTCTGACGCCGCCGGATCGACGGGTGCCGTGGCCGAGTCGATCGGCGGCGGTGCTTGCGTCTGTGTCCAGGCCTGGGCGGCGACGAGGTCCGCGAAATCCTGCTGCGGCACGAGTTCGGCATCGAGAACGAGGCGAAAACCCTTCCCGTCCTCGTTGTCGACCACTTCGGCTGTGACCAGGCGCGCCGGGCGGGCGGCGGTCAGCACCAATCGTGCCGAGCTGTCGTCCATCGAACCGTAGCGGATATCGCTGAATAGCCCCGTTGGCGCCAGGGTATCGGCAGCAAAGCCGAAGGCGGTCGCCGGCAGATCGATCACAATGCGATCGGGGCTGGCGATATAGCGCACTTCGAAGGCTGGCTTCCGATCGAAATCGAGCACGATGCGGGTGCGGGCATCGTCCCCGGCAATGCGGGCGGCATAGGCGAGCAGCTTTTCGGTCGGGGCTTCCGGCGAGGACGCAAGAGCGGCCCCCTGCCCTGCCAGCAGACCCGACACGAGCCAGATGGTCGTCGCGACGATTCGGCCGATCAAGGCGGCCTTTTTACCGGCCGCATGAAGAAATCCGTGGTTCAAATACCGTCCCCATCGCTTGGAACAATCGGCTGTGATCGAAATCACAACCGCTTCCCTTGCGCCGTTTCGTTCAATTGCAGGCCGCTTGCCTCGTCTCGATGACCAAATCATGACGGAAAAACACGTTATGTGACCTGTTTTCCGCCTGAATCACTCTGATTGAAACAACTGCTCTAATCGACTGCCATTATGGCATAAATCCGTTTGCTCTTGCTATTGTGACGGAGAAAACATACAAGGCAAACGAGGGATAAAAGTGCAAACGGGATAGAGTTTCCGCCACGGCTGCCAACCTCAAATTCTGGATTTGGCGCCTGTTTAGCCGGAACACTCATCTGCCGTCTCGGCATTTTTGCCTGAAACTGGTTCAACATGCCGGCATGGCCGGCCCATCAACGGTGGCTCCCCACCAACGCTCCTAATCGAGCATTCATCGGATCCCGAGGGGTCCATATCATTGTCGTTGACGTACGGTTTTTGATGTCTTTGCAACAGGTTGACATGACCACGAACGGACCGGGATGTGAAAACTTCCCGAGGACCGTCCGGATGTTGCAAACCCGGTCCTCCGTGCGTCCACATCTATATCCGGCGCACAGTCCGCTAGGTTCCAGCCGCTTCTTTGTACAGCGCGCGGGTGGACCACAGACCGAGGGCGCCGAGGAGCACAGCTTAAATGGCAGACAAAATGCTGATCGACGCGTCTCACGAGGAAGAGACGCGCGTTGTCGTTGTTCGCGGTAACCGTATTGAAGAATTCGACTTCGAGTCCCAACACAAGAAGCAAATTCGAGGCAATATCTACCTTGCGAAGGTAACGAGGGTCGAGCCCTCGCTGCAGGCCGCCTTCGTCGATTACGGTGGCAACCGCCACGGCTTTCTGGCCTTTGCAGAAATTCACCCCGACTATTACCAGATCCCGCTCGCCGACCGTCAGGCGCTGCTTCGCGCCGAAGCCGAAGAGCACCGCAAGGAAAACGACGTCGAAGGCGACGAAGTCTTCAACGACCCGGCCCAGCAGGACCAGCCCGACATTGGCATCGTGGCCCAGGCTGCTGCCGCTTCTGAAGAGAACGAAACGGTCTCCGAGCCGGAAGCCGTGACCCAGGCTGTCGATGCTGACGCCGAGGTTGCTGCCGTGGCCGAGGAAGAGGTTGCGCCGAAGGCCAAGCCGAAGCGGGTCCGCAAGCCGCGCGCCAAGAAGGCTGCAGCCGGCGAAGAGACCACTGCCGAAGAGGCTTCGGACGACGACGCTTCCGGCGGCACGATCGCGGCCATGGTCGACATGGACGAAATCTCCGAGGAAGCCGGTGGACGCCGTGGCGGCCGCCGCGACGATGATGACGGCGACGATGATGACGATGGTCACATCGAGGAAAAGGAAGAGATCGAATCCGTTGGCGCCGAAGACGCCATGGAAGAGGTTCCGGACCGGATCGTGCGCAAGCCGCGCAAGCAGTACCGCATCCAGGAAGTGATCAAGCGCCGGCAGATCCTGCTGGTGCAGGTCGCCAAGGAAGAGCGCGGCAACAAGGGCGCTGCTCTCACCACCTATCTGTCGCTCGCCGGCCGTTACTCGGTCCTGATGCCGAACACGGCACGTGGCGGCGGCATTTCCCGTAAGATCACCCAGCCGACCGACCGCAAGCGCTTGAAGGAAATCGCCCGCGGCCTCGAAGTGCCGCAGGGCATGGGCGTAATCCTGCGTACCGCCGGTGCAAACCGCACGAAGGTCGAGATCAAGCGCGACTTCGAATATCTGATGCGCCTGTGGGAGAACGTCCGCACGCTGACCCTCGCCTCGACTGCGCCGTGCCTGGTTTATGAAGAGGGATCGCTGATCAAGCGCTCGATCCGCGACCTCTACAACAAGGACATTTCCGAGATCATCGTCTCGGGCGAAGAAGGCTATCGTGAAGCAAAAGACTTCATGAAGATGCTGATGCCGAGCCATGCCAAGGTGGTTCAGCCCTACCGCGACCTGCATCCGATCTTCGCGCGCTCGGGCATCGAAGCCCAGCTCGACAAGATGCTGCAGCCGCAGGTGACGCTGAAGTCGGGTGGTTACATCATCATCAACCAGACCGAAGCGCTCGTCTCCATCGACGTCAACTCCGGCCGTTCGACCCGAGAATACTCGATTGAGGACACAGCCCTCCAGACGAACCTGGAAGCAGCGGAAGAAGTGGCTCGCCAGCTGCGTCTGCGGGACCTCGCCGGCCTGATCGTCATCGACTTCATCGACATGGAAGAAAAGCGCAACAACCGCGCTGTCGAGAAGAAGCTGAAGGATTGCCTGAAGAACGACCGTGCCCGCATCCAGGTTGGTCGCATCTCGCATTTCGGCCTGCTCGAGATGTCGCGCCAGCGCATTCGCGCCTCGGTGCTGGAATCGACGACGCAGGTCTGCCCGCATTGCGCAGGCACCGGCCTCATCCGCTCGCAGTCTTCCGTTGCCCTGCACGTTCTGCGCGGCATCGAGGAATTCCTGCTGAAGAGCACGACGCACGACATCACCGTGCATACGAGCCCGGAAACGGCGCTCTACCTCTTGAACCAGAAGCGCGACACGATTGTCGACTACGAAGGTCGTTTCGGCGTCTCGATCGTCATCGATGGCGGCATGCCGGCTCAGCATGGCGGTGCTCAGCACTTCACCATCGAGCGTGGCGAAGCGGTCGAGAACCCGGTGAAGATCGAAAGCCTGCTGTCGCTGATGCCGGAGCCGGAAGAAGACGACTACGTGCCGGAGCCGGAGGACGAAGACGAGGAGGATGACGTCATCGTCGCCGCCGAGCCCGCAGCCCGCGCACCGGCTGCTGCGGCAGCCGCCGCTTCGAGCGACGAGCAGGGCAATCGCAAGCGCAAGCGTCGTCGTCGCCGTCGTGGCAAGAACGGCCAGAACGGCAATGGCGAAGGCCAGGCATCCGGCGAGAACGGCAGCGATGCCGATGACGAGGATGGCGACGAGGGCGAGGACGATGCCGTCGAGACCAATGTCGAAGCACGCGTCGATGCCGATGGCGACACGATTGGTGAAGACGGCCAGAAGCGCAAGCGCCGCCGTCGCGGCAAGCGTGGCGGTCGTCGCAACCGTCCGGGCGAAGAAGGCTCGATCGAGGGCAATGGCGAGGAAGGCGACGATAGCGACGCTGACAGCGACGACGAGACGGCCGAAGATGCTGCCGACGAACGCGTCGTTGAACTGACGCCGACCATGGCGGCCATCGAGGAAGAGGTTGCGGTGGTTGCGGAAACGGCGAAGCCGCGCCGGACCCGCAAGGCCAAGGCCGTTGCCGAGCCTGCCGAAGCTGTTGTGACTGAAGCGGTTGCTCCTGCCCCGACCCCGGCATCTGAGCCAGTTGCCGTAACGGAACCGGTCGCTGCGGCAGAACCCGTCGCCGAAACGCCGGTGGTAGCGGAAGAGCCTGTTGTTGCCGATGAGAAGCCGGTCCGCGCGAACCGCGAATCGACTGTTACCGTCTCCGAGCCGGTCGTGACCTCTGCCAAGGCGACCGAAGAGACGCCCGACCCGTCCAAGCCTAAGAAGGGCGGATGGTGGCAGAAGCGCGGTTTCTTCTGAGAACCGCCGACAAATCCTGAAACGTCGAAGGCCCCGCTCACGCGGGGCCTTTTGCATTTGGAGGCTCGTTGAAGTTTGGCTGAGGTTTTGCGTCCTCTCGGCTGATCAGGCGCCCGGACGCAACCGCGTCATGACCTGGGTGGGCTTGTCCATGAAGCTGGCAAGATGGCTCGGACGATAACCGAGTTTAGACGCGACCCGCATTGAGCCATGATGTTCGGGATCAAGAATGCAGACGGTCTTCGGATCGTGGAAATTCTGATCAGCCCACTCCAGCGCCGCCGTCATGACTTCCGTCGCAATGCCCTTGCCGTGAACGTCCGGCACCAGCACCCAGCCGGCCTCGGGCGCGTCTCCGAGCGGCGGTTCGATATCACGCTTGTATTCGGCAAATCCGACCTCGCCGATGAAGCGGCCGGTGTCGCGATCCTCGATTGCCCAGTAGCCGAAGCCGAGGGCGCTCCAATGGCCGATATAGCGCAGAAGCCTGCTCCAGGTTTCGCTCGCCGTCGAGGGGCGGCCGAGGATGTAGCGCGTGACGATATCATCGCGCCACATCGCCACCATGGCGTCGAAATCCGAGATCCGATGCGCGCGCATCCGGGTGCGGGCGGTGAGGATGTCGGGCGCAGTGCCCGGAGCGCGAGACAGTAGCGGGGTCATGCTCATACCTGAATTTCAGCCATCGGCGCGTTCACAGAGTGATTCAAGGCGTTGAGAGATTGAGTCCGGAAACGCCGCCAAGCATCTGACGGAGAATCCACTTCGCGAATTTCCGAAATGCCTATTCCAACCATTTCTCGAGCCGGTTTGTCGCCTCGACCATGTCCTCCCTCGTGCCGGCATAGGAGAGGCGCAGCGCCAGGTGACCGTCGAGTGGATCGAAATCCCGTCCGGGGGTGACCGCCACATCGGTCTCGGCGAGGATGCGTTTGGCAAAGGCCATGCTGTCATTGGTGAAGTTCTTGGCATCGACATAGGCATAGAAGGCGCCGTCCATCGGCGAGAGCAGCGGCAGGCCGAGTTCCGGCAGGCGCGTTGCGAGGAAATCGCGGTTGGCGCGGCAGGCGGCCTTGTAGCCGTCGAGTTCTTCGGTGGCAGACAGGGCAGCGAGCGCGGCGATCTGCGAGAGCTCGGGCGCCGAGATGTAAAGGCTTTGGGCGACACATTCGACGGGGCGGACCAGCTCTTCCGGCAAAACCATCCAGCCGATCCGCCAGCCGGTCATGCAGTAATATTTCGAGAACGAGTTGATGATCACGGCATCATCACCGATCTCCAGCGCCGTCGTCTCTTCCGCGCCATAGGTCAGGCCGTGATAGATCTCGTCGGAGATCAGCGTGATGCCCTGCCCCAGGCAGTATTGGTAGACGTCGGCGAGCTGGGCGCGCGTCGTGACGGTACCCGTGGGGTTGGCGGGGCTTGCCAGCAGCACGCCCTTGAGGCGCACACCGGCTTCCGTTTGAGCGCGCTCCAGGCTGTCGGGGGTCAGCGTGTAGCCGGTCTCGGCGCCGACGGCGACCTCGATCACCTTCAGGCCAAGGGCTGCAAGAATGCTGCGATAGGCGGGATAGCCCGGCCTTGCGATTGCCACCGCATCGCCGACATCGAAGAGTGTCAGGAAAGCAAGGTTGAAGCCGGCAGACGAGCCTGTGGTCACCACGATGCGGCTCAAGTCGACGGTGACGGCGTGGCGGCGGTGATACTCTTCCGCCAGCGCCTTGCGCAGCGCCGTCATGCCGAGTGCATCGGTATAGCCGATGCGGCCGCCTTCGAGCGCGGTGCGGGCAGCAGCCAGAGCTGCCTGCGGTGCCGGATGGCCGGGCTGGCCGACGGCCATGGAGATGACGGGGCGGCCTTCCGCCTTGCGGCGGGTGGCTTCGGCCAGGATGTCCATGGCGTGGAAGGGTTCGACGGCACTGCGCTTTGAAATCGAGATCAAGGAATTCGGCTCCTGAATGCGGACTGCCAGACATTTGCCGCAAAGCGCGTGGCATCACAATGGAGCACGGGACAAGTGCGGCTAAAAATGCGATTTCCCTTGCCCGCGCTTGTCGTTAGGTTAGGCCTTCGAGCCATGCTGCGACCCGCCGGCATTACAAGAATTGCAGAAACGAGGACGAGACACACAATGGGCCTGAACTTCAAGATGATCGCCGCGACCGCCGTGGCTCTCGTGCCGGCCCTGATGCCGCTTCCCGCCTCAGCACTCGACGATGCGCAGAAGAAGGAAATGGGGGAGTTCATCCGCGAATATCTGATGGAAAATCCGGAGATCATGCTCGACGTGCAGGATGCCTTGCAGAAAAAGCAGGATGCTGCCCGGATCGAGAAGTCGGCAGCCGCGGTTTCCACGAATGAAGAGACGATCTTCCAGTCCGGCCACGATCTCGCGATCGGCAATCCCAAGGGCGACGTCACCGTGGTCGAGTTCTTCGACTACAATTGCGGCTATTGCCGGCGCGCCCATCCCGACATGGAAGCGGTGCTCGAGAAGGACAAAAACATCCGCTACGTGCTGAAGGAATTCCCGATCCTCGGGCCGGATTCGCTTGCCGCCCACAAGGTGTCGGATGCCGTCCGCAAGCTTTCGCCGGAGAAATACGGTGACTTCTTCCGCGCCATGATGACATCAGGCGAACGCGCCGACGAAGCGAGTGCGATTGCGATCGCCGGCGGTCTGGGCGTGACCGAGGAGGCGATCCGGGCGAAGATGGCGGAAAGCCCGAACGACGCCTCCGTGCAGGAAACCTACGATCTTGCCACCAGCCTCGGCATCACCGGCACGCCGTCCTATGTGGTCGGCAACGAGATGGTTCCGGGTGCCGTCGGTGCGCCGGCACTTGAGGCCAAGGTCGGCAATGTCCGCTCCTGCGGCAAGGCGACCTGCTGAGCGGGCTCCCTATTCCTCTCCTGTCAACTTAACCTTATCCCCGATTTTCGGGGATGGTTTTGGCCGATCCGGCCTAAGGGCTTTCCCTGCAGGGCCTCTCGGTCTATAGGAGGCGGTTGAAAGTCGACGGAAGCGTAGATGAGCAAAACCATTTTCGTGCTGAACGGCCCCAATCTCAACATGCTGGGCAAGCGGGAGCCGGGGATTTATGGCGGCAATACGCTCGCCGATATCGAGGCCGATTGCCTGACAGCAGGCGCAGACCTGGGCCTGACCATCGACTTCCGCCAGTCGAACCACGAGGGCATGCTCGTCGACTGGCTGCATGAAGCCGGCGAAAAAGCCGCGGGCGTGGCGTTCAATGCCGGCGCCTATACCCACACTTCGGTTGCCCTGCATGACGCCATCCGCGCGATCTCGCCGCTGCCGGTGATCGAGGTGCATATCTCCAACGTGCATGCACGCGAGGAATTCCGCCACAAATCGATGATAGCGCCCGCCGCAAAGGGCGTCATCTGCGGTTTCGGCCCCCATAGCTACATTCTGGCGCTGCAGGCGCTCAAGACCCTCACGCAATAACAAGAATACAGGACATCCATCCATGGCTGACAAGAAAACGGGTATCGACCAGGCGCTGATCCGCGATCTCGCAAACATCCTCAACGACACGGATCTGACCGAGATCGAAGTGGAGCAGGACGACCTTCGCATCCGCGTTTCGCGCAACGGCACGCCTGTCATGATGCCGCAGCAGATGCAGGGCTATTCCTTCCAGGCCCCGGCTGCACCTGCCGCCGCGCCTGCGGCTGCCGCCGTCCCCGCCGCGCCTGCCGGCCGCGATCTCTCCAAGGCCGTGACCGCACCGATGGTCGGCACCGTCTATCTGTCGCCGGCGCCGGGTGCACGCGCCTTTATCGAAGTCGGCGCGACGGTCAAGGAAGGCCAGACGCTGCTGATCATCGAAGCCATGAAGACCATGAACCAGATCCCTTCGCCCAAGTCCGGCAAGATCGTTGAAATCATCGTCAACGACGCAAGCCCGGTCGAATATGGCGAGCCCCTCGTGATCATCGAGTAAGCCTGATGACAGCCATCTCGAAGATCCTCATCGCCAACCGCGGCGAAATCGCGCTGCGCGTTCTGCGCGCCTGCAAGGAACTCGGCATTGCGACCGTCGCCGTCCATTCGACGGCCGATGCTGACGCCATGCATGTGCGCCTGGCCGACGAAAGCGTGTGCATCGGCCCGCCGCCGTCGCGCGACAGCTATCTCAACATCCACCAGATCGTTGCGGCCTGCGAAATCACCGGCGCTGACGCAGTCCACCCGGGCTACGGCTTCCTGTCGGAGAATGCCAAGTTCGCTGATATCCTCGACGCCCATGGCATCACCTTCATCGGACCGACGGCGGAGCATATCCGCCTGATGGGCGACAAGATCACGGCGAAGAAGACCGCGGTCGAACTCGGCATTCCCGTCGTTCCGGGTTCGGACGGCGAAGTGCTGCCGGAAAATGCCCTGAAGATCGCCCGCGAGATCGGCTTCCCCGTCCTCATCAAGGCGACCGCCGGTGGCGGTGGCCGCGGCATGAAGGTGGCGAAGAACGAGGCCGAGCTGGAAGAAGCCGTGTCGACCGCCCGTTCCGAAGCGCTCGCCGCTTTCGGCAACGACGCCGTCTACATGGAAAAATATCTCGGCAAGCCGCGCCATATCGAGGTGCAGGTGGTCGGCGACGGTGCCGGCAATGCCATCCATCTCGGTGAACGTGATTGCTCGCTGCAGCGCCGCCACCAGAAGGTCTGGGAAGAGGCAAATTCCCCTGCCCTCAATGTCGAGCAGCGGATGAAGATCGGCCAGATCTGCGCTGACGCGATGAAGAAGATGAAGTACCGGGGCGCCGGCACGATCGAATTCCTCTACGAAAACGGCGAGTTCTTCTTCATCGAGATGAACACCCGTCTGCAGGTCGAGCATCCGATCACCGAAGCCATCACCGGCATCGACCTCGTGCACGAGCAGATCCGTGTTGCCTCCGGCGCCGGCCTCTCGGTCACGCAGGACCAGGTCGTCTTTTCCGGCCATGCCATCGAATGCCGCATCAATGCCGAGGACCCGCGCACCTTCGTGCCGTCGCCCGGCACGATCACGCATTTCCATGCACCGGGTGGTCTGGGCGTCCGCGTCGATTCCGGCGTCTATGCCGGCTACAAGATCCCGCCCTACTATGACAGCCTGATCGGCAAGTTGATCGTGCATGGACGCACCCGCGTCGAATGCATGATGCGCCTTCGCCGCGTGCTGGACGAATTCGTCGTCGACGGCATCAAGACGACGCTGCCGCTGTTCCAGGATCTCGTGGCCAACCAGGACATCGCCAACGGCGACTACGACATCCACTGGCTGGAACACTATCTGGCCGAAACCTCGGCCACGTAAACCATGGCTGGGCGCCGCAGCAGGGACCAAAGGATAACACCGGAGCTCCTGCTGCGCGCCTATTCCATCGGGATGTTCCCGATGTCTGACGCAGCCGACGACCCGGAACTGTTCTGGGTCGAGCCGGAGATCCGGGGCATCATCCCCCTCGACGAATTCCACGTCTCCGCGAGCCTTTCCAAGGCCATCCGCAAAAGCCCCTTCGACATCCGCTTCGACACCGCCTTCGACGCCGTAGTCGACAAATGCGCCGAAGCCGCCCCCGACCGGCCGAGCACCTGGATCAACCAGACCATTCGCGAGCTCTACGGCGCGCTGCATCGCCTCGGCCACGCCCACAGCGTGGAAGCGTGGGAGGGCGAGGAACTGGTCGGCGGTCTCTACGGGGTGTCGCTGGGCTCGGCGTTTTTCGGCGAGAGCATGTTTTCAAGGCGCACGAATGCGTCGAAGATCTGTCTCGTCTATCTGGTGGAGAGGTTGCGGGAACGCGGGTTTACGCTCTTGGATACGCAGTTCACCACCGAGCATTTGAAGACGTTTGGGGCGGTGGATATTCCGAAAGAGGCGTATGGGATTTTGCTGGATAAGGCGATGGAGGGAGATACGGTTAGGTTTTAGAGAGGGGTGGGATCGAACCTGAGCCGTGCACGATACTTCTTTGAGTTGCTGCCTGGACTTGCACCAACTATACATTTTAAAAAGGATTCGTGCAGGCGTAAGGAACTCAAAGAATGCCAGAAATCCAATTCCCCGCTCTGTTCGTAACTGCTGACGAAGCGTCAAATCGTCAACAACGACACTATCTGCGTTTAGTACGAGGTGAGTACGGACTGCTTATTGTTGCGGCAGGTTTGGCACTCGTGGAAAATAAAAACCCTGTATTCTTAGCGGTTTTTGCGTGCGCATTTATTGCGCCTTTGGCCATTTTAGCTTGGCGGGCGCATAGCCGTCCAGAACAAGCGTGGTATAAGTCTCGTGCTCTAGCAGAGTCTATAAAAACTCTCAGTTGGCGATATGCTATGCGTGCTGTGCCATTCGATGACGAAAGGCAGGTGGATGCAAATAAAGACTTTAGGGATACGCTTGCAGCACTCCTGAGAAGCAACAGACATCTTGGCGAACATCTCGCAGGGCTGGACGCTACAGGCCCACAAATTTCGAATTCCATGGTGGCGATGCGCAATAGCACCCTTCGCGACCGCAAATCTTATTACCTTGAACGTAGAGTTAAGGACCAACAAGGTTGGTACACACGTAAGGCCAAAGCTAACAAAGATGCAGCAAGAAATTGGCAGTGGGTAGGCGCCGCCTGTTATGTGTCCGGGATTGCAATGGTATTGCTACAAATCAAGTTTACAGAGGCCCCATTTCCATTCGAGCCTGTCATCGTGATGGCCTCGGCTGTATTGGGGTGGATGCAGATAAAGAAATTTAACGAACTCGCGTCCGCTTATGCATTGACCGCACACGAAATTGGCTTAGCCGAGACAGTTATATCTGACGCAAAAACCGAGCAGAGCTTTGGAAAATCTGTAAATGAGGTAGAGTTAGTGTTTTCCCGAGAGCATACTCAATGGATCGCTCGGCAAACTGCGGGGGAGTAAAGGCGTGGCTGTTTATACAATTTTTGACGGCGACAACGACAAATGGGCATTCGGGCATATGAAGGGGTGGGCGGCTCTTCCGAATATTCCTTTTACGTTCGAGAACGCACACGATTTGGATAGCATGACTGCGCGTGCCCAAGGCGAAGAATACGTAAAGCGGAATTTAAAAGCGAGAATGTTAAAATCCGATGCGGCCATCGTCTTGATAGGAACGTCCACCAAAAATCTCTATAAATTCGTTCGATGGGAGCTCGATCTTGCTTTAAGTCTAGATATACCGATAATTGCTGTAAATTTGAATGGAAGCAGGGCACAGGACGAACTGTGCCCACCTATTATTCGTGATAAGTGTGTTGTTCATGTTCCCTTCAAGCTTAAGCCGATCAAGCACGCACTTACCAATTGGCCGGCTGAGTATCGTCTAATGACAAAAGGGGACCGGTCGGGCGGCGCTCGTCATTATCGCGCCGGGCTCTATCAAGAATGGGGGGAATAAGAAAACTTACACTCTTCCATCGCAATACACACAAAAAGTCCAAATAGGGCTCGCCAAAAAACGTGATTTCCATTCGTCGAATGGCCGCATGTTTTTTTGATAATACTGCGCATATAGATGTTTGTTTTCCCTCACCCCTGACATCCGCCGTAGATTTCCTTATTTTCGACAGAGGCGCTCCAGTTGCAGTCGAGCCGTCCTGAGCGCCAGCACCAATTCATCCCACCACAACACGCCCCAGTCGAATCCCGAAACAACCCTGCACGCATCCCGCAACTGTGCTACACCACACCCATCCTGATGCCCTTCGGCATTTCGGCGATCATCGAGTCATGACTTGCTTCGTGAGTCTTCGGGCCCTGAGGGACATTCCATGTCAAAGGCACCGATCGTGCATTTCGAAGCGGCGAGCACCCTTGCCGTCGTCGTGTCTTCCAACGAACCGCTGCTTTTCCTTGCCGAGGATCTGACGATCATTGCGGCCAGTGCCTCTTTCTGCCGCGCCTTCGAGATCGATCCGGCGTCGGTTCCGGGCGCGAGGCTCGACGATCTGGGTGCAGGCGAATGGGCGATGCCGAAACTGCGGTCGCTGCTGATGGCGACGGCGTCCGGCAGCGCCAATATCCTGGCCTATGAGGTGGACCTGAAACGGCCTGATGTCGGCCTGCGGCAATTGCTGGTCAACGCACAGCGGCTGGAGGACGGCGACGCGGAGCGCACCCGGCTGCTGGTGGCGATCACCGATGTGACGGATCAGCGCGCCGAAGCGCGGCTGAAGGACGACCTGATCCGCGACAAGGCCATCCTCTTGCAGGAGGTTCAGCACCGGGTCGCCAACAGTCTGCAGATCATCGCCAGCGTGTTGATGCAGAGCGCGAGGCGGGTGCAGTCGGAAGAGGCGCGCGGGCATCTGCAGAACGCCCATCACCGGGTCATGTCGATCGCGGCGCTGCAACGGCAGCTCTCGACCTCGGCCGGAGGGACCGTGGAGGTGCGCACCTACTTCAAACAGCTGTGCCAAAGCCTGGGGGCATCGATGATTGCCGATCCCGACCGGCTGTCGATCGAGGTCCTGGCCGACGAGAGTATAGTGGAGGCAAGCACGTCGATCAGCCTCGGCCTTATCGTGACCGAACTTGTTATCAACGCCTTGAAACACCCGTTTCCCGATGAACAGAGCGGCGTCATCCAGATCCGTTCCCAATCTGTGGGCAAGGACTGGACGCTGTCGATCCGGGACAATGGCGTGGGCATGCCTGA
>NNBU01001009.1_pt1 | contig 20819 bp, 21 predicted proteins | sample 1173781 | NCBI WGS metagenome assembly NNBU01 (sample SAMN07173937, study PRJNA388173) | plant metagenome | biome: Plant school; feature: Soil; material: Symbiotic tissue of Blasia pusilla L.; isolation source: symbiotic tissue sample KVJ2 | host: Blasia pusilla | place: Norway: Troms, Kvaloya...
TGCTCATCAAGGACCCGCCGGAGGTCGATGGGGCCGGTTGGCAATGGTCGATGCAGGCTGACGGCAGCCTGGTTCTGAACATCCGCCATCCCGGACTCGGCTGGCTCGGCTTCCGAATGCCCGATGTGGATCTCTTCCACGAGAACCTAGCCAATGTGCTCGACCAGCGAAACGCGCTACGCGACGAGCTTTCGCCCCCGCCCGGCTGAGTCGACCATCACGACTTGGCCGCCGCTAGTCGAGCGATGCTAGTCAATCTGCTCGCATTTTTTGCGCGCTATTTCAACCGCAGCCAACAGTTGGGCAGCTCTTGCTGGGTCTAATCGCTCACCCCGTGTGACTCGGCTGACGTCTTGCAGGGCAGCCTCCACAGCAACCACCCAAGCCGCTAACCTCGGTTGCGTCGATGGGCTAGGCCCGAGGGCGGTCGGAGGCGGTGAATGGGCGAACTGAGAATATGTCATATCTTCAAACGGGCCTATTGGTGCGTGCTTCGTAGCTCGCGATCCAACTGAGCGCTCGATCCGCAAGCGCAGCATGCGCCTCGGCGTTCGTGCGCTTTGGCCCCGCGTAAACCAACCGGCAAAGCAGAACATCGCCCGAATTGACATCTGCCGAAAAGCTCACGCCGCCGCGGTAGATCGGCCCAGCGGACATGGAGGTCCGCCACTGAGGCTCGGAACTTGCGGGGTCACCGGGCGCAGTATCGTTGTCGGCATGTGGCTTCATAGGGCACTTCGGATAGGGTTCCCCACCCTATCGCGAGCACAACTCATTCGTCAGTGCGGTAGCGCACAAAGCAATGAGTGCGAAAAAGAACGGCCTATTCGCGTGGCCTCGCCGAAAATCGAGCCGAGTCGGGAGCGATTCGAGCCTGCCACTCCTCGATGAAATGCTCCGCACGCTGCTGCAGCCGACTCAGCACTTCCTCGCGCGTCGGCATTTGAGCAAGCACCAAAACGCACCGGGTCTCGCGCCCTTCACGAAGCTCCGCCTTCCCCGAGCACATGCCATCTTCGTTGTTGAGCTCCAGCCAGCAAGTCCACCCCGCGGGCAAAATTAGTTCGTGAGTTTCATTAGGCAGTGGCATAAAGATAGCTCTTCTATCCCAAGGATACCCTCAGCGCACCTCCGCGCTCTTCATCATTGTCAAGTCACTAGGGGCGGCCAGTTTGACCACGGTGCAGCCTCTTCCATCGTCGAGTGGACTTATCTCGCCAAGGATGTTCACATGCCACACGCGCACGCCCTTCGCAGCGAAGCGACGCACGCCTAGTGGGAACCGGCACATGAAAAAAATACGTTTGAATGACGAACAATGGAAGAAGCTGCAGGCACTCCCGCAGACTCCCATCCTCGTCCAAGGTGAGATGCCCGATGCGCCGAGATCTTCAAGCCGTCTGAGTTCACACGGCTTGATAGCTACCGATCACACCGGGCGCGAATACATCACGGATCAGGGGGTGCTGCGGTTAACCCAAGGCCGCTGAAGCGGCCGAAACCGCCGTCATCTGATTCATCCGGCCGATGTCGTGCTTTGTTACCACGGTGTTTCCACGCTGAGTTTGACGCACCCGGCAAGTACAGCCCGCAACTCGCCCTCATAGCCTTCGCGCAACTCAATCTCCGCCAGTGCAGAAGCACTGAATCGGTCTAGATCCACGCCAGGCAAAAGCGCTTCAGTCGGCATCGCCGGCCGAGCAGGCATTTCCATGCGGCATTCAACCGGCACCGGCACCTTTACCGTCTGAATGGGGGCCACCCCGCAGGCAGCGAGCAACGCGCTAAAGGCCATGACGCCAGCCAGGATCGCGCAACGTTTCATGGCTGCACCCTCCCCCTCAGCCACGCATCGACGCGCACCTGTGCGCTCGCGCAGGCATCACCGGGCACCGTCGCCGGCGTGCTCAAGATCGTTTGAGCGGTTTTCTGCCGCCCGGTCGCCGCATCGCGCGCGACAGCCTGCGCTTTCTTTGCCTCGACCGCGCGCTTGTCGGCCAGCTCACGAAGGTCCTCGGTCGCATCGCTGCAGGCCGAGGCCGCAGCCCGAGCGTCGTCGCGCTGCAGGATCGTGGTAGCCGCCTTCTCTCTCGCTCCCACCCACGCCCAGCCGAGCGCGGCATTGCCCGCCACGCTCAGCCCGAGAGCCACCAACAAGGCTTGCAGGCCGCTCATTTGCTCAACACCTTGTACGCGCGCGCTGTGGCCGCCTTGCGCTCGGCCAACTTCAGCCGCTTCGGACCATTCACGCGCCCGGTGATGTCGTACACATCGCCGCGCTCGGCCGCCGGCAGACAGCCCTTGAAATCGGCGAAGAACCAGCACGCCGACAGCGCGGCATGCAGCGGCTGCAGCAGCAGCTCGGGGTTGTCGCGGTAGTTCACCCCGATAGCGCGCCCTGCCGCGATGTACGCATCCTCCCAAGTCAACTGAATGAGCCCTCGACCGTGGAAGCCCTTGTAGCGCAGCATGCTCAACGCGCGCGGGTTGCGCACGTAGTCCTCGGCGCGATAGCCGCCCTGCACGAACAAGCTCGGGAAGATCTCGCGCAGCCGCGCCGGCGTCGTGTAGTTCAGATTTTCCTCGACTGTCTCCAAAGTGTCGGACTCGATCACGAGCTGGCCGAGGAACGCGGCCACCGCGCTATCGGAGTGGATGCGAAAGCGGTTCATGCCGTCCGCCAGGTGCAGGACGTAGCGCTCGGCATTGGCGCGCGTGGCACCGGTGCAGTCGATGAGGGTTTGTGTGTCGATCATGGTTTCTTGAACTCCTTTGCGGTCTTTGCCGCTTGGTTGGCGGTCTGTGCGGCGCTCTGCGCAGTGCTCGCGGCTTCACCCGCCGTCTGCGCAGCGCTGGCCGCGGTGCCGGCCGCTTGGTTCACGCGGCCGGCAAGGGAAGTAAGGCGGTCGCCGAAGGCTTCGCGAAGCCGGTCGATTTCCGCCAGGTGGTCGTCGCGCTGGCGCGTCATCTGCACCTCGGCGTTGCGCGTGGCCCAGAAGTAGCCCGAGCCGAAGCCGCCGAGGAACAGGCTTCCGACGACCCCCACGGTTTCGAAGAGGCGGCGCCATTGGTGCGGCACGCGCATGCGCGGCTGCTCTTCGAGCGGCGCACGGTCGGAAACGGTGTGCGGTTCACTGTTCATTGCGTTGGTCCTTCAGTTGGCGAACGAGGTCGCGCAGCGAGCCGAGCTCAACGGTCTGCGCGGTGAGGGTTTCGTTCATGGCCTTGAGCTGGCCCTTCATCTCCCACAGCTCTTGAAGCGCTTCATTGCGCTCGGCGGCAAATTTGTCGGCGCGCTCTTCAGCCTTCACGCGCGCCGCTCGCTCGCCTTCGAGCAGCGCCTGCCAGGTCGCGAGCGCGGCAATCTGCCCGTCGCTGTCCGCGCGCTCCTTCGCTTCGGTCGGCTGCTGCGCACGCCAGACCCTGTAGCCGCCAGCAATCGACAACACCAGCGCGGCGAGCTGCGCGATGGGGTTGCCGGCGAGATCGCCCATGTCCATGAAGTGCCCCTTTTCTCTTTCGTTCTCTCGTTAGATTTCGACTTGCACGAAGGGCATCGAGGGCGCTTGGCCTTCGATCACGCCGTCGCGCACAAAGACCTGATCGCCCACGGCGCCGGCGCCGCGGGCCGTGAGCACGCCGCCGCCGGGCAGCGCCAAACGAGCGACCTGGCCGTCAATGGCGGTGATGGTTGCGACCTGCAGCGGATAGCTCGGCAGCAGCTCGATGAAGGCGGTAAAGAGGTTGGTCGAGGCCATGCTCATGCCTCCACATGCGTTTCGAGGGTGATCGACTGGCGCAGCACGGGCCGCTGCCAGTTCACCGACGTGGCGCGCACAAGGCCGAGGTGCGTCTCGGCGCCGTCCTCGTACTGCACGAACGCGCCGGGCAGGATCACGCCGGTTTCCGGGCGCACTTGCAAACTCAGGCTCACGCTCGCCTGTGCGCCCGTGTCCGAGAGCACGGCGAGGCCGCGCTGCGCCACGGCGTTGACATCGGTCGTGAGCGCGTGCGTGAGCATCGGCGCCACGCTGTCGCCGGCGGTGCCGCTGCGCGTGACCTGTCCGAGCACGCCGGCGCCGTTGGTGCCCGCCACAAAAACCCGGTTGTAATCCGGCCGCGTCAGCAACTGGATGCCCTCAACGGACATCGCAGCAGCGGGCAAGACGAAATCCGGCGCGAGGGTGTTCCAGTTCCACGGTGCGGCCGGATAGCGCGGCATGACGCGCAGGGTTGCATCAGTCCTGTGCGGCTGCACGATGGCGCCGGCCGCGCTGGCGAGGTCGAGCACCGCGCCGATGTAGCTCCCCTGAAAGTCCCACGTCCCGCCGGGCACGGTCCAGTCCATGAGGCCGAAGTCCACGTCCCATCCGATGCTCACGCCGTTGTATGTCAGCGCCAGGTTAAGAAGCTGCTCGACGCTGCGCGTTGCGGCTGACGCATGGTTGAGCGTGGGCGCATACGGCGCATCGAGCATGGCGCCGCGGCCCTTGCCTTCCACCTGCACCTTCGTGGAAGGAAAGCGCCGGTCGCGGTTGCAGTTGGTCGCGCTCAGCCGGTACGGCACGCCGTTCACGGTGGCGAGGATGTCCACCGGCGCCGCATGAATGCCACGGCGGATGACGGGCCACGCCGAGCCCGGCAGCGTGGCATTCCAACGCCAGGTCCACGAGTCGGCATCGAGGCTCATGGAGAAGGCCAAGGCCTCGATTTCCTCGCCGCTGTCCAAGCGCACGAGGGTGATGCTGTTCTGCACGGTGTAGGCCTCCAAGACGGGCACCACGACGGTTTCGCCGGTGCCGGGCGAGGGCTGGTGCCGCTCGCAAACAAAAATCAGCGTGGTGCTGAAACGCTGGCGCTCGCTGAAGACGAGCGTGGTCGAGGGGACATAGCAAGGGTCCACCACGGGCGGCACGATGACCGAGCGGCCCGGCAGCGGGTACATGGCCGCCTGCCACCGCGACACACTGCCCACGTCGAGCTGCAGGGCGGCGCCGAAGCGGTCGCGGTGCTGCGCTTGGGCGCTTGCCGCTTCCTGCCACTGAGCGCGCACAGCACTGCGCGTGCGCTCGGCCTCCTGATACCGAATTCCCACAGGCGCCAGCGCCAAGCGCCGCGCCTCCTGCCACCGCGCCGCAGCGGTGGAACGGGCGCGGGTCGCCTCTTGATGTCGCAAGCCCGTGGCGCGCTCCAGCTCGCGCGCGGCCTGATAGCGAAGGGCCGCGGCGGCACGCGCTTGGCGCACGTCCTGCCAGACCGTGGAGAAGCTCATCGCGCGCGGCACTGCCGATTGCCAAGAGCTGGACCTGCCGACTCGAGCCTGTGCAGCCACCTGATGCTTTACCGCCGCGCCGCCCTCGATCTGCGCGGCCACCTGCCAACCCGCAGAGACCTTGCCCACCAGCAGACGCGACACCGCGCTGGTGTAGCGCGCAACGCCCTGCACCATGAAAGCGGGAAGCGGGATGGCGCCGGCGGCGGTCGCATGCGGCGGCATCGTGACCATGGCCGCGCCCGACACCATGAACACCGGCAGCGGGATGCGGCCCAGCGCATAGGCCGCGCCGCTGGTCGGCTCGTCGGGCTCCCCAAACACGAGCGTGTTCGGCGGCCCATCGAGCGGCAGGCGACGAAAAAGAAGATCGTCAACCACCGACGACCACCTCGCCGATGAAGAAGGTTCCGCCCTGATAGAGCTTCGCCTCGGGATCGCCTTCGGGCGGGTTGAGCACCACGAGCTTGACCTGACCAGAGCCGGTCGGCCCGCTCATGCTGAAGTCGGCCACCCAGGTGCCGCCGGCCAGCACCAGCCGGCCCCACGTCGCAATCCCGGTTGCGACAGCCAGGTCGCCGGCGGTGTCGGCCTGCACGAGCGACAGCCGGCCGTTGTCCACGGCGCCCGCCGGCAGCGCGAGAACGGCAGCGGCCAGTAGCGTGGTGCCGGGGTTGCCCTCGCCCGGTTGCACGCCGCCGTACACGAGCAGGCGCGAGCCTTCGCCGAGGTAGCTCACAAGGCCGCCCAACATGGCATCGATGGCGAGCACGTTCATGCCATCAGCTCCACTTTGCCATTCGCGCGCGTCAGCCCATCCGTCACGACTGCACGCTTCGCGTGCGCCTCGTAGTAGGCAATCACGGTGTAGCTCTGCAGCTCGTCGACGAACTGAAAGTCATAGCTTCCGTCCGCCTTCGACCACTGTTCACGCACCGCAAGATTGCCTGCCTCGCGCACCAGCACCACGCGGCAGGGATAGGGCTTGTTCAGCGGATTCACGTAGTCGAGCGTGAAGCCACGCACGCGGCCGATGCCCTCCCCCAGAACGCCGCTCAGATAGTCCTTGCGCCCGCGAGGAAAGCGCGGCCGTGTAACGCGCCCGTACGTGATGGCCGGACCCGCGCCCAAAGGAATCCACGGCGCCGAGCGCGCCACAAATCCCCTCGCGACCATTGACTTGTCGAGAAGGTCGTACTCGACATCCGCGTTAACGCCGATCTGCGATGTACGCCACAGGCCCGCTGACCCTTTGAGGATGCGCACCTCGTCGATCTGGCCTGTGAAGTCATAGCTCGCGTTGCGCACGCCGACCTGCGCCCCAATCGCCAACTGCCCGGCCGACACGTTGCTGAAGTCGGTTGTGTCGCCATCAATCGAAGCAATCAGCACCTTGTCCACGAACATCATCAGACGCCCGCTGCGACGCAACACGAGAACATGCCGGGCCGCATCACCGGCGTTCACCGAGACGCCCGATGCGGATATCAGGGCGCCGGAGTTAGTACCGCCGCGATAAAGCTCAGGCACTCTCGATGCGTTGAGCCAAAGCTGCCAATTCGCGCCGGCGCCCGAGTTCAAATAGAAATCGATAAGGCACTGCGACCGGCTCACGGTCGTCTTGAACCGGCACTCAATCAGGAAGTCGCCGGTACCGAATGCAAAGTCGGCGAGGCCGCTCGTGGTTTGAATCCAATCCCCCGCGCCATCGAGTAGCAGCGACGAACCCACGAAGATCGGCGAGGCCGTCGAAATCTGCGCGTTGCCCGCTGCGGTATAGGTCTTGCCCTTCGCGTCGGCAAACGTCGTCGCCCCGTTGGAGCCATTGAAGTGGAGAAGCGTCACCGTCTTTGAACCCGAGTCGTCAAGCACGCTCGATGTCTTGGCACTCGGCCCCGGCCAGGTGACGCCGATGAAGATGAAGAAGTCCGACCATGCGAGCGCGTCATCGGAGAACTGCAACTTGAAGTTCATGAGGAACTTGGTGCGATCCGCCGACGACCCGAGGCACACGTCAGACACGTCCTGATCGCCGCCTACGCCGAAGTCCCAGGCCAGCACAAGCGACTTCACGTCACCGGCAAGCCAGACAGCGCCCGTGCCGAGCGCGTTGTCCTTCAGGTTCGACAGCGAGCCAGACGCCGGCGCAATGTTCGCGGTAAGCGTCGCGGCAGCGTCCACGCGAGTGGTCCCCACGAGCAGTTGAAATTCGGAAAGCTCAAGCCCGCTCGACCCGTAGGCCTCCAGCGAAACCGCCCGCCAATATCGATGTGCAGCCATGGTCTCAGCGCCACGGCCCCGTGCGATCGATCCAGAGCACACCAGTGCTCGCGCTCACCGCCGCACCGGAAAAGGTGGTGCTCGTCGCCGTCATCGCATGCAGGGTGCGCCCCGCAAGCGAGTCCGCGCCAGGCGCTGTGTCCAGGAACTTGAACGTGTCCCAGACCAGCGACTGGCAAGAGTGATAGACGCCGGGAAAATTCGCCCGCGGTGCCGAGTTTGCGTTCGTGAGCGATGCGTATTGCTTTTCGACAATCAGCGTTCCATCGACTTCGCTCGGGAAGCTCCCCGCGCTGGAAACGATGCCGGATGCGGCACTGATGCCCGGATAGGCGTACTTGGCGTGAAGGGCAGACGAGCCTAGGCCCGTATGCGCGCGCGGGAACGCGAACTGAGGCACGCCGCCTGGGCTGCCCACGCCGCCGTCGAACTGGCTTGTTGCCGTCGTAGCGATGGAATAGCTCAATCCGCACACAAAGGCATCGCCGCCCGGCCGCAGTGCCGCGAAATCTCCAAAGCAGCGCGTCACGCCGTTCAAGACAGTGGCCCCATTGACGACGCCAGGCAGCACCGTCAGGTAGAACATTCGGCTGTCGGCGTGGACTGCCCACGGGTTGCCGACCGCGTTCGCTGTGACAGACTTTGCCCAGTAGCCACCGCCGGAAATCTGCGCCGTCGTCGGGAACTGGCCGATCCCCGTATCGATATCCGACATCGCTTCATAACCCACGACGCGGGCGAATGTCGCAGCCGAATCGTCGACTCGCAAAACCATCTTCGTGCTGGCCGGGTCGAGGCTGCGGTACGAGGCCTTGCCCGCGCCAGAAGCAACCTTCTCCCAACCGGCCGGTGCGATCTTGAATACCACGGTGCCCGAAGCCACGCCATCCGGCAGGGTGGTGGCGAACTTCACCATACCGGCCGCCACCGCGGTGACCTTCTGTTCACCGTTGAGCGAGGCATAGGGGCCAGTGATACCCGAGATGCTGATAACGCAATCGAGCTGCGCGCTGTGCGCCCCCGTGAACGGCATCGAGGCAACGCCGGCAGCCACCGTAAGCGCGCTCGCCGTCTTGATATCGAACCCATTCACAAGCACCGCGTCGAGCAGGGCAATGAGCGAGCCGGCCGTGCCGCTCAGCGCGGGCGCGCCCGACATCGTGCTGTTGAAATTCTTGACGCTGGTGTCAACGATGGAAGCCATGCTTTTCCTTGTGCGAATTACGGACGGTCCACGCCGATGAGGACCGAGATTTCGAAGCTGTCATCGAGCGCGGTTTCGGCGCCCATCTGCACGGTGCGGATGGGCACGAAGGGAAACGTCGCGGCGATGGTGTTGAAGCGGATGAGCTGGCCGGCGGCCCAGCCCGAGCCGAAGCCGGCGGCGCGGATGGTCATGTAGGGCACGCCCGAGGGACCGACAGGCGAGCAATCCGCCGTCATGCTCTGCCCGGTCACGATCTGCCCGACGTGCTCGCCAATGAGGTTGTAGGTCGTGCCGCCGGCGTTGATCTGGATGCGCCAACGCTCCGTCACCGCGCCCTTGTTCGTGACCAGAATCGGATAGTCGATGTCGTTGTATGACGGGTCCGCGGCACTTCCGATAAGGCTGTCCGACCACACACCGGTCCACGCCAGTTGATCGAACAGCAGCGCTACGCGCGCCTTCACGTCGCCCATGGGGAGCGCGCTGCTCACGTAGGTGTCGCCGGCGGTGTAGTCGTGCGTGACGCGGCCTGCGAAGGTCAGCCGGCCATCGATCCCGACATCGGAGACCGTCAGCAAGTCCTCGATACGGTGCTCATAGACCACAGGCTGCACGTAGCCCGACACGTCTGTGAAGGTGACCGTGCCCGCATCGAGGTTGCGCGTGTATCCGGTCTCGATGGTCACGCCGTCGCCGCCGATGATCTTCGCGCGCGCCAGGCGCTCGCGACCGGCAGTCAACGTCATGCCGTTGGACACCACCGCCGGCGGCAGGCGCTTGGTGTTGTGGATCACGACGAGCTCACCCTTGCGGAAGATCGGCACGCGGCCATCGGACGGCAGGCGCACCGGGTCGAGACCGAGCAGCGTCGCATCGACGGGCAACGTCGTGTAGGCCACGGCGTTGTATCGGATGGTGCTGGCGAACACCGGGACCGGCTTCCAAATCTTGCCGTCGCTGCCCACGGCATCGGCCGAATACCAGATGGCGCCTTCGTTGCCGGCCGCCGTCACCCAGTCGCCGAAGCGCACCTTGCCCACGCCCGTGGCGGCGTCGAAGGTGCCGTGCACGTTGGCGCCATTGATGAAGCCCGCGGCGTCGGCCGTCACGTTGACGGTGCCGCCGTTGAGCTTCGTCGCCAGGAGCTGCAGCGTGCCCGGGCTCACTGGCGCCACGGGCGTGCGAAACACCACGTACTCCACCGGCTGGCTGTCGAGCGAGGTCAACAGGCTGTTGACGACAACCGCGGTCGAGCCAGCCGCAGGCCAGACCGTGAGCGCGGCCACGTTGGTAGCGTAGTCGTAGGTGCCGGCCAGCGTCGCCGCGCCGGTGGCCGGGTCGAGGTCGGTGTAAAGGCTGCCCGCCCTGTCGAAGTAGGTCTTTCCGCCCATCGTGAAGTTGACCGAGCCAGGCACGCCGGCTTCGCTGAAGGCGGGCAGCAGCTTGATGGAGAGCTTGGGCTGATTGAAGGTCTGGCTCTTCGTGGTGCCAGCGCCCACCACCCGGAAATTCGCGTTCACGAGCGCCGTCGAGTCGGCCGGCAGGGACGCATTCAGCACGGCATAGGTGTAGCCCGTGAGCGTGTTGCGATAGAAGCCCGGCAGGTTCGGCGAAAGCACCGTGCCCAGCACGCCCAGCGGGCTCACCGCCCACTGCGGCACGGCCACGCTCACCACGGCCTCGGGATACAGCTTCGCCACGCCCGTGGCGTAGACGATGGTCCCGAACTCCACGCCGAGGCCGTCCACCAGCTTGCCGGCGCCGTTGTCGGTCACGGTCTTGGTGGCCGCGAAATTCTGCGGCACCCACTGGTCGGCCGGCACGCCGCCGGTGGACTGAAGCACGAGGTTCCAGTCGAGCGACAGCGAGCGCGGCGCAATGTTGGTCTTGCCGAGGTTCAGGGTGATCGCACCATCCACATCGCGCGCCGGCGCCGGGAAGGTCTTCGAGGACGGCTCGCCGTGGCTGTAGCCCACCGTGAAGGCCACCGCCGAGGCCGGGAGCACGTTGGGCCTCACCTCGATGGTGCTCGACGCATAGGACACCGGGCCGGTGGCGTCGCCCGTGAGCGCGCCGCTGCCGTTGTCGGTGGCATGACGCGCTGCGCCGTCGTTCCAGTCCACCGACACCGTACCCGACTGCGCGGCCAGGTTGTCGAGCGCCAGCATGATGGACACGGCCGCTGTGAGGGTGCCGCTGCGGTCCTTGTAGTTGGACTTCGCCGCCCAGGTGAAGATGACTTCACTTCCCACGTCGGGCAGGCTCCCGAGTGTGGGCAGGGCCGTGCCGGTCACGAAGTCCACGGTGCCGCTGCCAATGCTGGAGCTGGTGCCCGACAGGCGCCCGCCCCCGTCGTCGGCCAGCTCGTACCAGTTGCCGCCCGCCCGGTAGGCCACGCGCAGCGAGCCAGGCGCCGGCGGCGGAAGGATGGTCAGCGGGTAGTTGATGCGCCGGCTCTCGGCCGTCACCACGATGGAGGCGGAATCGGCCAGCTCGATGGGCGCGCCGGCCGGCCGGAAGGTGATCGTCTTGTTTCCCGCGATGGCCGGCGCGTCGCTCGCGAAGGTCATCGAGCCGCTCGGATAGTTCACGCTGCCCACGGTCAGCGCGCCGAGCTTCAGCCGGCCGCCGTCGTCGGTCAGCGTGCCCGCCGAGGTCGCCACCGACAGCGAACCCGGATAGGCAGGGTTGCCAAAGACGATGACCGAATTCGGGCCGAACGCAACGCCCGTGGTCAGCGACACGGTGCCGGCGCCGGAAGCAACGAGCGTGGTCGCCGAGCCTGCCGCCGACATGTCAATCAGCGGGATTTCGGTCGTTGCGCTCGGCACGAGCTGGGTATCGATCTTGTCCACCTTGGCCGACAGGTCGCCAATGGTCACAGGGGCCGAGAGCTTCGCGATGCCGTAGAACTTCGAGGCATTGGCCACAAGCATCTTGTTCACCGCGGCCGAGGTCGAAGTGCGCTCGAAGAGGCGATTCGCCGGCGTGCCGGTGTAGTCGTTCTTGAGGCCGTCGAGGATTTCGCAGACGCACACCTGCGCGGCGTAGTCCACGAAAGAGCCGCCCGTGCTGTAGCTGTAGGTGCGCTGTTCCACGGCCACATCGGAGATGCGCACGTACTCCGTCTTGCCGCCGCCGCTGATCTGCAGCGTGCTGTTGATCGCCGGCGGTGTCGCGCCAGGTCGTTGGAAGATCTGCAGCGAGCGCTGTCCCTGCACATGGTTGGACAGCATGTAGCCGCCGAACTCTTCGCCCGGCGAGGTGTAGGCCTCGATCCGGTTCTGGATGCTCGCGCGCCGGTCGAAGAAGTCGGCCGTGTAGAAAAGTGCCGAGTTCACCTTCGGGTCGGCCGGCGGGCGCGTGATGATGACCAAGCCGCCGAGCGCGGTGTCGGTGTTCAGGGTCTGGATCGTGGCCGCGATCTTCATGATGGATACGTCACCGCGCGCGCGGTCCACCGCCGAAACGTCCTTGAAGACGCCATTGCTCTTGCCGTCCTCGATGACGTTGGAAGTCGGGGCGCCGCCGCCCTCGGGCACGTCATCCATCACCTGCGTGGTGACGAGCTTGATATCGGATTCAGAAATGGTCATTGGTCAAACGGTGATGAGCCGCACGGTGGCGATATAGGGGTAGTCCTCGGCGGGCAGCTCGGGACGCGCGAGCGGCTTGCCCTCGACAGCCAGGCCGGGCGCGAACTGCACGTTGAAGCTGCGGCCATCGGCCAGCACGAGGGCGTGCTCGCCCACCGGGTCGGCGGCGTTGAGCGCCTGCAGCGCGACGAGGCCGCCGCGCTTGATCCAACCGGCGTCCGCTTCGCCCTGAAGCGTGATCGGCCGGCCCGCCTGGCGCACGCCCGCGTCGATGAGCGCGGCGCCGGTCAGCGAATACTCGAGGCTCTTCTCGACGGGGTTCCACCCGAACTCGTCGGACCAAACCATGCCGCGCGGAATCTGCAGGGCGCCCAGGGCGTGAAACTTCGGTGCTGCCATGGTCAGTTCCCCGGACGTGCGGAAGAGGTACCGCGTGCGGCGCCGAGTTGCGCGAGCAAGCCCTCGATCACGTCGGCGCCGGCCGCATCGGTGTTCACCGAGCCGTAATCGCGCCCGTTGAGGTTCAGATGCAGATTGACCGTGCGGTTTGATTCGGGCTTCGGGATAGACGTGGGCGCGCCGCCATCGCCGAAGAAGGTCACCTTCTCCGCCGCCTTCATCAGCGCATAGCTCAGCGTGTCACCGCCGTACTTCTTCTGGCCGGGGTTATTGAAGAACTGAACGTTGCCCTTCTCGTCGGCGAACTCGCGTGCGATGCGGCGTGCGGTCTCGTCGTCCCTCACCCCTGCGTTCTTCAGGAATGCGGCGATGCCGGTCATCGTTCCGAGGTCGCTCCCGGCGTTCACCGTCTTGCCGGTCTTGTCGGTGGAGAAGCCGCTCGCGTCGCGGCCGAGGCGCTTGTTTTCGAGCGCGACCTCGCGCTCTTGCAACTGGATGGCCTTCTCTCTCACTTCGAGGTCGCGCTCCCGTGCGCTGGTCACATCGCGCAGCGCGCCGGCCAGGCCGTTGGCGGCCTGCGTGGCGTCGCTCTGCGCGTCCTTGAGCTTCAGCGTGGAGCGGCCCGCGCTGTCGAGCACGACGTCGAAGCCGCGCATGGCGGCTTGCGCCTGCACCCAGCCAGGTGCAACGCCGTTGGCTGCAGAGATTGACGCCTCGGCGGCGCGCTTCCACGCTTCGCCCAGGCCGATGGCCGTCGCCTGCCCGCTGTCGCGAATCAGCTCGAAGTCGCGCAGTGCAGTTTTGGCAATGGTTTCGAGCTGCGCCTTCGTCTGCACGCCGGCGCGCTGGAAGGCCGCATCAATCTCTGCCGCTGCGTCGGCCTGCGCTTTCTTGTTGGTGACAGCTGCATCCGCCGCGTCGAGATTGGCCTTCTTCAGCTCGCCGAGCTTGCGCACCGCCAGCTCCATATTGCCGGTCGCAATGGCCTGGTCGTATTCGCCCCGCAGGCGCGCGATGCTGGCCCGAGCTTCCTCTGCCTTGGCCCGCTGCGCTTCGGACGCGCTGGCGGCCTTCTGGCCCGCTTCCTGGGCGCCATCGCCGGCGGCCTTCATCTCCGCGGCCATGTTCGTGAAGGCTGCCGCGCCACTGGTCGTCGCCGCGGTCGTGGTCTCGGCGGCACCCGTCAGGCCCGCCCAGCCGGCGCGCGCTTCCTCTGCGCCCTTGGTGGCGCGCTCGAAGGCTTCCGCCGACTTCTCGCCAAAGGCGTCCGTCACGCCTTCCATGCCGGCAGCAGACTCGCGCACCTCTGCAGCGGCTTGTTTGAACGCCGCGGACACGCCGCCGAAGCTGATCTTCGAAAGCCCTTCCAGCATGACGCCGACACCCGTCAGGATGTCGCGCGTGACGCCGGCGAAGGCCTCGGCCACGCGGAAGACGACCGCAATCAGAGTGTTCGCCCCAGCGGTCGCGACACCCCAGACCGTCTGAACAATGTTGCCGGTGCTCTGCGCCTTCTGTCCGAAGCTGTCGAGCAGCGCGCCCACGCGGTCGGCCAGGTTCTGCGCCTTTGCCACGAGCGCCGGCACATCGACACTCGCCACGAACGCCTGCACCCACTTCATGCCGTTCTGGAACGCGGTCGCAAGTGCGGTCCCGAACCGCCCCACAGTGCCATCGGCCACGGCCGAGCGCAGCGCGCCGGCAAGCTGCTCGACACCTTCTTTCAATACTGGCAGGACAGGCGTTGTCAGCGCGTTGACGGTCGAATCCCACGCGGTGCGCAGGCCATTCAGCGCGCCGTTCAGATTGGCCTGCATGACGGCGGCGGTATCGGCCGCGCTGCCGGTGGCACCCTGCAGTGCCTTCTTGAGCTCGTCGAGCTTGTCCACGCCCTGATTCAGTAGCGCGCGCAAGGCCGGGCCGGCTTCCTGCCCCACCGCCGCAATCGCGCGCTGTCCGGCCGGCCCGGCCGCGGCCAGCTCGTGGAGCATCTTCTCGAAATTGCCCGTCGTAATGCCAGCGGCGGCCAGCTCCGTGCGGAACTTGCTGGCCGGGTCGGAGAACTGCGCGAGGATGCTGTTCAACGCCGTGCCAGCGCGGCTCGCGTCGATGCCTGCATCCGCGAACTTGCCGATGATGGCAACGGTGGTTTCGAGGCTCAGCCCGAGGGTGTTCGCCAAGGGCGCGGCGTAGCTCAACGCTTGCGCCAGTCCGGTGACGCTGGTGTTCGTCGCGTTGGCGCCCTTGGCGAGCACGTCGGCCACGAGGCCCGAGTCGGTGAAGGCCAGGCCCAGGCCGTTGACGATCTTCGTCAAGTACTCTGCCGAGGTGCCCAGCTCGATATCGCCGGCGCGCGCGAGCTGCATCGCAGCCGGTAGCGTAGCGATGGCGTCGCGCGTGTTGAGGCCGGCTTTCGCCAGGTTCTCCAGTGCGCCGGCGGCCTGCAGCTCCGTGAAGCCGTAGCGCACATCTGCCGCGGCTTCCTGCGCTGCCTTTCGCAGTTGGCGCAACTCGGCCGCGCTGGCGCCCGTCGCAGCCTGCACGCGGCTCATGGCCTGCTCGAAGTCGGCGCCGCCCTTGATCCAGCCCGCAAAGACCTGAATTCCGAAGTAGCCGGCCACGAGGGCGGCGAACGCGATCACGCGCGACTGCAGGCGGTCGAACACCTTGGACGCATCGTCCTTGGCGTTGATGACAATTTGGATCGGCTTAAAGGCCACGAGGAGGATGAATCAGGTGAAGGACGATGGCGGCGCATGAGGCCTCTGTGCGAAGCCGCATGCGTCACCACGCCCCGCGTTGCCGCGGGACGGATGTCTACCGTCAGGCGACCGGGCGCCCCCCGACGTAAACCGCTTCCGCATTCGCGGATTTGAGAACGTCTACGTCGAACTCGACGGTCACGAACTCGACCTCGTTCGACACGATGGGGAGGTCACCGGACGGCGTGAGGCTGCAACGCGGCATGTACCAATCCTTGTTGCTGCCGGCGGCGTTGTCGGCCATGACGCGGATGGCCGAGAGGAACGACGTGTTGCCGCCCGTCTTGAGCCGCGTGTACGAGCCGGCCACGGGCGTGTAGCCGAAGGTCACCACGCCCGCCGCGATGCCCTTTCCCGCGACGATCTGCACCGCGCCGGTTTCGGGATCGACGTTGAAGTCGACACCCGCCTCATACGGCGTGGTGCCGTCTTCGGACTTGACCGTCACACCGGTGACGTTCCGCACGCCGATGGGGTTCGCTGCGGTCTGGCCGAGCTGGTAAATCTTGCCGGGCGCCACGGTGCGCTTCTCGCCCGTCACCGGCGTGGCCTCTTGCACGACGACCTCACTAGTTGCCGCAAGGAAGCGCTGATAGGTCGCCATGCTCATGTTGTTGCAGGTGATCTTTGCGGTGCGCTTGACCTTGCCGGTCAGCGTGCCGATGAGTTCGCTTGCCGCGGTCTCGGCCGAGAATTCCTCGGCCTTCTCGGAATCGACGGTGAGAACGAAGCTCGGGCAGTTGCCCATTTCTTCCTCGCCCGTCAGCTCTTCGAGCGCGTTCAGGATGTCGAGACGAAGACGGCCACGCGGGGCCGACAGTTCGGTTTTGGTATGCACGATGGGCACGGGGATTCCTTTCAGGGTTGGCCGTCGAAGCGGGCCGAAGTAGAGAAAACGAGTTCGATGCCGACTAGGCCGTTGTCGGGATACGGCGGCGGCTTCACGCTCGCGAGTTGAAGACGCTCCCAGCGGCGCCCTGCGACTTGGCCGGGCGCCCAGCCCTGCAGGGCCTCGACGACGCGCGCGAAGGCGGTGTCGAGTTGCACGAGTGCATCAGGGTCGCTGCGCTTCGCCATCAGCGTGATGGCCCAGAACGGCCGCACCAGCGCGCCAGGCACATCACTGGCCGGCACGTTGGCGTCGATGAAGAGCACCGAAGCGAACTGGTCGGGATCACGCCTGCCGACGTCCGAGAAGACGCCTTTGACGGTCCATTCAGCTGTGAGCACCTGGCGCAGCCGCTCGACGATGACGGACTCGAGCCCGAGCATCAGCAGCTCCCAAGCACGAGGCGGATGAACCCGACGCCATCGGGTTCCGCCGTCATTACCTCGTAGCGACCGCCGCGAACAACGATCGTGTCCCCGCGCTCGACGTTCGCCAGTAGTTCGGCCGCGCCGCTGCATTGCGGCGCGCTGGCGTCGACCTGGCCGTCGAAGGGCTGCGAGTACGGCGTATCGAAGATGACGGGCACGTCGACTCCCGCCACCGTGGCAACGGCATTTGCCAGATGGGCGAGCACACCAGCGTCGACCATGGCCTCGATATCAGCGAAAGGCGCGCGTGCGGACATGCGGGAGCCCTCAGCGAACCTTCGCCGACATCGAAGCATTGACGCGGTACGGGACCGGCAACGGCGCCGACTGCAGCAGCAGATAGCGCACTGCGGGGTCCTCTTCGGTCCACGACTTGGAGAAGTACGGCATCGCCTGGAGCCCTGCCTTCTCATCGCGGATCGCACCGTAGGCACGCGTGCCTTCGAGATCCGGGCTGGTGATGAGCACCGTGTTGTCAGGCAGGTACGGCGTCAGCTCGCCCGACTCCGGGTCTTCGTACCAGCCGGCGTACACCCAGATGTCGAAGTCGCCGATGTTGCCCATGTAGCGACCGCCTTCGCCGATCACCGTCGCATTCAGTTTGTCGGCGCCGCGGAAGCGGTCGAGCAGCTTCTGCACCGAGGGCGCCGCGCTGAAGAGCTGCCAAGCCTTCACGTCCATGATGAGCGTGTTGCCGGCCGCGCCCGAGTGCTGCGTGACCCCCATCGACCACTGCTGCACGTCAGCCAGCGGGTCGACACCGGTCTCGCCCCAGCGGTTGCCGCCCGTGAGCGCGACCGTCAGGTCGGTATGGCGGCCGAAGTCGACGACCACGGTCGGGTACTGGTCACCCTTGACGGTGACCTTGCCGGTGCGCAACGCTTCCACGGCCATCACTTCCTGACGGCGAGCGAGCATCTCCAGCTGGTCTTGCAGGTCGGCCGCGAGCAGTGCTTGCAAACGCTGCGCCGGCGACAGCTCACCGCCGATGCGTTCACCGATCACGCGTTTGAACGGACGCGAGCTGTCGAAGACGCGCTTGTCCTTGACGTATGCGGGCTTGAAGGTCTTCGTAACGAAGCCCTTCGACTGCACAACCTTGCCGGCCACGATAGGAGCGACAAACGGGGCCAGGCGGCGGCGACCGTTCTCCACATCGAAGTGGATTTCTTCGCTGGTTTCGGTCTGCACAGCAGTGAAGAACGAGTTGAGGATGAACGGGGTGGGAACCGGAAGCTCGGCGATCACACGCGCGAGGACGCCGATGGTGAAGATGTCCATGGAAGTTGCTCCTGTATTGGGGATGTCGATGAGTGCCTGCGTTGAGTTCAGGCCATGTCGGGCAGCAGCGTGATGCCTTTGGTGCGCAACGCTTCGGTGATGCTGGCGAGCGTGTGGCCGGCGCCGATCACGAGCGCGCTCGTGTTGAAGTCGCCCCGTGCGTAACCGAGGGCTTCACGGTCGGCCGCGGTTGCGTCTACCGTCTCGGCCAAGATCAAATCGGGTGCTTCGCTGCCATCGGTGGCGGCCGAAGCGCTGACGGTGTGCTTCTTCGAAGCGGTGATGACGCCCAACACGGTGCCGGCCGTGTAGACCTGGCCCGCCAGCAACGTGACCTTGCGGCCAACCAGCAAGTGAGCGTTTCCGGCCACCAGCACCTTCGACGCCGAGACGCCTTCCGTCGAGAAACTCGCGCGATAGTTCATGTTCGCTACTCCTGTGAAGTGGTGAATCAGCGCGAGCCGCGGAAGCTGGCGACGATCTGGCTCGCGAGAGCCGCCTCGTCGGACTTCGGGCCAGCGCCGGCCTCGATGCCGGTGACATCGGGATTGCCCACCGCCGCCATGGCGGTGGCGAAGGCGTTCGCAGACGCACCAGCTGCGGCTGGCGACGCACCGAGCACGGCGCCGGCTTGTTCGACGCTCAGCCCGCTCGTGACGCACTGAATGGCGAGCTGCGTGCGTCCAGCAGCGGCCTCGTGGGCGAAGATGCCGCTCACGCGGCCACGCTCTGCATTTGCGCCCTCGTCTCGGCCTTCGGCGCGCGCGGCGTCGACGTTCGCCTGGTTGAAGGCAGAGGGGACGGCCGGCGCTCCGGCTGGGGCTGCGGCGGCTTGATGACCGCCCGCTTCGTTGGGGGAAGTGCCAGACATTGATGCTCCTTTGTCGTTGGCGTTGGATCGGGCGGTCGGCCCGACAGGGAAGGACCGGCCGCGTTGTGCGGCCAGTTCGGAAATCAGTTGGTCGGTGGTGGCGATGCGGTCCGCAAGGCCCGAGGCCACGGCGGCGACACCCGAATAGCTGGCGGCCTGCGTCTTGCGCACGGCGGCAGCGTCCATGCCGCGGTGACGCGCAACCGCATCAACGAACATCGTGTAGAGCCCGTCAATCTCGGCCTGCCAGGCGCTGCGCACGTCATCGGGCAGCGGCTCGTAGGGGTTGCCGTCCACCTTGTGCGCACCGGCAAAGATGTGCGTCACGGTGATGCCGTCCTGATCGAGGGCGCGCGAGAAGTCGACATGGCGCGACACAACGCCCACCGACCCTGCATACCCGGTGGCGGTCACCGCGACCTCATCGGCCGCACTCGCGCCCAAGTAAGCTGCCGACAGCGCCATGCCATCCGCGACCGCCTGCATGGGCTTGCGCCCGCGTAGATCGAACACACGCTGCGCGTACTCGAAGGCGCCTTGCGCTTCCCCGCCCGGGCTGTCGTAGACCTGCAGCACCGCGTGCACGTCCGGATTGCTCATCGCATCCTCGAGGTCGGCGGCCAGATCGTTGTAGCCGACGAGAAACGTGCTCTCGGCCATGTCCAGCCGGCTGCGATGCAAGAGCGCGCCGCTGACGTTAAGCACTGCGACGCCTTCGACCATGCGATAGCCCCGATCGCTCGCTTCGCCGCGGCGCGTGGAGAACAGCTCGGGCGCCAGCATTCGCGCACCGTCTGCCGCAGCGAGCGCCATCGGCGTGGCGCCGAGCAGCCTGTCGCTCAGGCCCGCGATGATCGCGTCGAGTTTCTGGGGGTGGATCAGCAGCGGCGTGTTGAAGATGCGCGCGGCGATGTGGGGGTACTTCATGCGGAGGTTTCCTCGGTCTGGCTGTCGCTGCTCTTACTGCCCTTGCCGCTGTCGCTGCCCTCAGCAGATTGGTCTTCTTCGTCGCGCGTCGTCTGACCGCTCGCGGCGAGGGCCACCGCGATGGGCTGGGCTGTGGTCAGGCCGCGCTCGGCGGCCATCCGCATCTCGATGGCGCGCTGGTCCATGACTTCTTCGAAGTCGTCGCCCTGCTCCGCACATTCCTTCTCAAGCGTCGAGATGCCGGTCTCGATACGTAGCGCCGCGGCCTGCGCTTCCTTAACGGGATCGACCCAGCCTCGCCCACCGAAAATGAAGCGCGCACGCAGATAGGCGTAGCGGTTGTCGTAGAAACCCGGTGCCTCGATCTCGCCAGCGTTGATGGCTTCCTCGAGCCACAGTTCGTAGATAGCGCGCAGCCAGTAGTCCGAGAGCCACCGGCGCCGGCCGTGGAAGTAGCGCCAGGCCTCGAGTAGCGCGGCACGCGCGCTGCTGTAGTTCGACTTGCTGAAGTCCTTGAGCAACAGCTCGTAAGGCAGGTTCATGCCAGCTGCGATGTGGCGCAACGAGGCCAGCATGAAGGCCTCGAAGGCCTGATTGGGGCGCCCGGGGGTGAAGCTCGACATCCGGGCGCCAGCGGGCAGCGGAATGACCGCAGCGCCCTTGAGCTGGCGGATGTTCCGGGTTTGCGCAACCGAGGCATTCCACGCGTCGCGCGGGTTCTCGCCGAACAACTCGGCGGCCGAGGCCGGGTCAAGGTCCGATTCGAGGAACGCGGCCACCAGCGAGTTGGCGAGACTGGCCTGCAGTTCGTTGGCCGCGTATTTGCCAGCCATGTGGAACTCCCGCATGACCGCCGACACAACGGGCTTGCCGCGCGATTGGCCTGTGCGTTCCTTGTCGTGCAGGT
>NNBU01000557.1_pt1 | contig 20774 bp, 16 predicted proteins | sample 1173781 | NCBI WGS metagenome assembly NNBU01 (sample SAMN07173937, study PRJNA388173) | plant metagenome | biome: Plant school; feature: Soil; material: Symbiotic tissue of Blasia pusilla L.; isolation source: symbiotic tissue sample KVJ2 | host: Blasia pusilla | place: Norway: Troms, Kvaloya...
CGGCTCATCTGGCCTTCGCCACAGATCTCGATCGGCTGATCGTTCAGCATTCGGTCGACGAACTTGAATAATGCCATGTCAGGCCGGCCCCAGGGACCATAGACCGTGAAGAAACGGAAGGCGGTGGTCGGCGTCTTGTAGAGATGGGCGTGGCTGTGGGCGATGAGTTCCATCGACTTCTTGGTCGCCGCATAGATGGTCAGCGGCGCATCGGCACGATCCGTCTCGTGGAAGGGAACCGTGGGGCTGGCGCCATAGATCGAGGAGGTCGAGGCGAGCATCAGGTGCTTCACCTTGTGTCGTTCGGCCAGATCGATGATGTTCCACGAGCCCTGAACGTTGGAGCTCAGATAGGATTGCGGGTTGTCGATGCTGTAGCGCACGCCGGCCTGGGCGGCGAGATGCACGATGATCTCAGGGTTCGCCTTGGCCACGGCCTCTTCGAGTGCGGTGCGATCCTCGAGCATGGCGATGACAGGCGTGAAGGCGGGATACTGGCTCAGTGCCGCATGGCGCATATGTTTGAGCTTGACGTTGTAGTAGGGCGTCACACCATCAAAGCCGGTGACCTCGTGGCCCTCCGCGAGGAGACGGCGGGCTAGATGGAAGCCGATGAAACCGGCCGTACCGGTGATGAAATAGCGCATGTCAGGCCTTCGCCTTCCGCTTGCCGATCGGGAAATGGGCAAAGCCGTATTTTGCCATTTCCTCCGGCTTGTAGATGTTACGCAGGTCGACGATGACCGGGACCTTCATCTCCGTCTTCAGGCGACGGAAGTCCAGCGCCCGGAATTCGTCCCATTCGGTGACCACGACAATGGCTTCGGCACCGGCGGCGATTTCATAGGGGTTCTTGCCGTAGACGACCGGCCCCAGCATGGATTTCGCCGCTTCCATGCCTTCCGGATCGAAGACGTGGACGTCGGCACCGCCGTCAAGCAGAGCCTGGACGATGGTGATCGAAGGCGCATCGCGCATGTCGTCGGTATTGGGCTTGAAGGTCAGGCCGAGGACGGCGATCTTCTTGCCGCGGACCGAGCCACCGCAGACGGTGATGACCTTGCGGCCCATGGCGCGCTTGCGGTTGTCGTTGATGGCAACCGTGGTCTCGATCAATCGCAGCGGGCTGTCGAAATCCTGGGCGGTCTTGACCAGCGCCAGCGTATCCTTGGGGAAGCAGGAGCCACCATAGCCTGGACCGGCATGGAGGAACTTGTCGCCAATGCGCTTGTCCATGCCGATGCCCTTGGCGACCTTCTGGACGTCCGCACCGATCTGCTCGCAGAGGTCCGCGATCTCGTTGATGAAGGTGATCTTCATCGCGAGGAAGGCATTGGCAGCGTATTTGATCAGCTCGGAGGTGCGACGTTCACAGAAGTAGAGCGGCGCTTCATTAAGATAGAGCGGGCGATAGACTTCGCGCATGATGTCGATGGCGCGTTCGTCTTCCGACCCGATAACGATACGATCCGGCCGCTTGAAGTCAGAGATGGCAGCGCCTTCGCGGAGGAATTCCGGATTGGAGACGACCTTGATGTCCTTGTCCGGGAATTCTTCGCGGAAGATCCGCTCGATCTCGTCGCCGGTGCCGACAGGTACGGTGGACTTGGTGACGACGACAGTGAAGCCTGTCACGGCCGCGGCGATCTCGCGGGCGGCGGCGTAGACGTAGGACAGGTCTGCATGACCATCGCCACGGCGCGAGGGCGTCCCAACCGCGATGAAGACGACATCGGCATCGGCAACCGGCGTTGCCAGATCGAGCGAGAAGCTCAGGCGTCCGGCTTCGCGGTTATGGGCGATGATGGCATCCAGTCCCGGCTCGAAGATCGGCACCTCGCCGCGCTCCAGGGCTTCGATCTTGTCTGCGGACTTGTCCACGCAGATCACCTGGTGACCGAAATCCGCCAAGCAGGCTCCCGAGACCAGGCCGACATAGCCCGAACCAATCATCACAATGCGCATTCAACACCTATGTTTCCGACGACAGGATTGCATCGCGTGGCGCGACCGGTGTCACTGTGGAGCACGGATCGCGACACGGACATGACAAGGCTTCGGACGCATGGGGCTTGCCCGAGGCGGTCATTCATTCCGGTGCGGCTGCAGAAGGGGCTCCTGCGACCGCAGGGATGGAACTAACCCCGGCAGCGGAGGCAGTCAAAGAAAAAGGCGCGCAGGCCCTCAGCCTGCAACAGGCAGATTTTCACGTAGACGCTTATGCGCCGCTTCATCCAGGGAGAAATTCCACATGATGGTGATGGCCGCGAGCTTGGGCAGGATCGGCAGGAAGGCGTAAAGCGCCCCCAGCGTCGCGAGCGCCGCAGGCGTCTGCGTCGCTTCCTGATCTCCGATAAAACCGGCCAATCCCAAGAGCGGGAAGACGACGCCGGCCGAGAGGGCCACGGAAAACTTGGTGATGAAGCTCCAGGCGGCGAAATAGAGGCCGGAGCGCTGCTCACCAGACGCGACCGTGTCATTGTCGACGACATCGGCTTGGATCGCCGGCGGGAGTGTCAGATCGAAGCCGAGGAGCAAGCCGGTCGCAACGCAGACTGCGGCAAAGGGAATCACATCCCCCTCCCCGAGGAATCCGGCCACCGAAAAGATGGCGCAGGCGGCGAGCATAGCGAGGCACCAGGCGCGATGTTTCCCCAGGCGCTTGGCGACGACGACCGCAAGGGGCACGCCGGCAATCGCGCAGAGAAAATAGGTAAATAGCAAAGGACCTTGCAGCTCGGGCGCACCCAGTCGCTGGCCGACGAAATAGATGAAGAGGGATGCCGGCACGGCATTTGCAAAACTGTTGAGCAGAAAGGCGGAGACCAGGCGTAGGAAGGGACCATTGCGACGAAGGTGGGCTGCCCCCTCCCGCAACGACAGGCGTCGGGTCGACAGGTCCCTGGGTTCGGGCACAATGGTGACGGTGATTGCTGCTGCAAGCGGCAGGGCAATCGCGATGAAGACGGCCAGCCAGGCGAGGCCATGGAAGCCGGTCGCGCGATCGAGGCCACCGACGAAGGGCAGCGTGATCGCCAGCAGCGAGCCGATCAGCGTTGCACTCTCCCGCCAGCCGGAGAGGCGCACCCGGTCCTGGTAACCGGTCGCAAGTTCCGCGCCCCAAGCCGTATAGGGCAGCAGCGACCAGGTGGCGCCGATCGACAGCGCTGTCCCCCAGAGTGCAAGATAGGCAATTCCGGCATCGGACGGCGGCCAGAACAGCATGAAGGCGGAGAGTGCCGTGAGCGGCGTTGAGATCGCGAAGAAGAACCGCCGTCGTCCGTAACGCGAACGCACCCGGTCGGAGAGCCAGCCAAAGATCGGGTCAGTCACGGCATCGATCATGCGGATCGCCAACAGCAGGGCGCCGATCGCCGCAAGCGAGATGCCAAAGTTGTCCGCGTAGAAGGTCGGCACGACAATATAGAAGGGAAGTGCGATCGCTGCGAGCGGCAGGGCCGGCAGCGCGTAAAGCGCGAGGCGGCCGTTGCCCGGTTCGTCTTGATGGGTCATGCAGGTTTCCGTTCTTTTCTTCAATTCGGCTTTGACCTCAAAAGCCAAGTCCGGTTCAGGACGCGGAGGCCGCTTCGGACTTTCCGCTTCGTCGGCAGCGTTCGGAGCAGTAGACCACCCGATCCCAGTCCCGTTCCCACTTTTTGCGCCAGGCAAAAGGCCGATTGCAGGCGGGGCAGGTCTTGGTGGGCAGGTCGCCCTTGCGGATCATCTTCGGCATCGAGGTTTCGTCCGGTTTCTCCAGTCCAATTCGCGCTGCAAGGCCGATCGGATCACAACGCGCCTGTTGAAGCTTGCCACCCCCTGCCCCACTTGCTAGCTGACAGCGACATTCAAGGGAGAGACCATTACATGAGACAGCATTCCTTCGGCCGCACGGACTTCATCGTCAGCGATATCGGCTTCGGCGCCTGGCAGATTGGCGGATCATGGGGCGAAGTATCAGAGGCCGATGGCCGGGCAGCGCTCAATGCCGCGCTCGATGCCGGCATGACTTTCATCGACACGGCCGACGTCTATGGCGACGGCCGCTCGGAGAAGATCATCGCCGACGTCTTGAAGGCCCGTGGCGGGGAGCGGCCGATGGTCGCCTCCAAGGCCGGGCGCCGGCTTAACCCGCATGTGGCGGATGGCTATACCAAAGCCAATATCGAAGCCTTCATCGACCGCTCGCTGAAGAACCTCGAGATCGACAGCTTGGACCTCGTTCAGCTGCACTGCCCGCCGACCGAAGTCTACTATCGTCCGGAGATGTTCGAGGGGCTGGAAGAGATCCGCAAGGCCGGCAAGATCAAGCATTACGGCGTCTCGGTCGAAAAGGTCGAGGAAGCGCTGAAGGCGATCGAATATCCGGGGGTCGTTTCGGTGCAGATCATCTTCAACATGTTCCGCCAGCGTGCGGCTGGGCTGTTCTTCCAGGAAGCCAAGCACCGCAACGTCGCGGTCATCGCCCGCGTTCCGCTGGCAAGCGGTCTGCTCTCCGGCAAGATCACGGCCGCAACGCAGTTTGCGGCCGAAGACCACCGCAACTTCAACCGCAATGGCGAAGCCTTCGATGTCGGCGAGACATTCGCAGGCGTTCCCTTCGAGACAGGGCTCGCTGCGGTCGAGGAAATCCGCAAGCTGGTGCCGGAAAGTGCCTCAATGGCGCAGTTTGCGCTGCGCTGGATCCTGATGCACGAGGCCGTCACCGTGGTCATACCCGGCGCCCGCAACGGCGAACAAGCCAAGGCCAATGCCGCAGCCTCCGATCTGCCGGCGATCTCGACGGATGTGATGGCGGCAGCGAAGGACACCTATGACCGGCTGATCGCGCCGCACGTCCATCATCGCTGGTGAGACTCGGCAGCGTCCCAAAAGAAGAGGCCGGGTGAGCGATCACCCGGCCTCTCTCGTTTTAGCACAGCGATCTGAAGATCAGTTGGTGCCCTGCAGGTTCACTTCCCAGAACAGGGTCTCGCCCGAACTATCGTCCACGCCGTCATTGTCGGTGACCGCGAAAGCCTTGCCGCTCGCGTCGAAGGTAAAGCCTTCGAGCTTGTCGAGGACATAGCCGTTGGTGGCAGACTTCAGGTCGGGCAGGAAGTCATGCACTTCCTGCTTCGTCACGACCGGCAGCGCTTCGCCGATCTTGGCGGGCTTCAGGCCGGCGATATCAACCGAGTAGAGCTTCTTCAGCTTGGCATTGTCGCCAATCTGGTTGTCACGCTCGACGATGTAGAGCTTGCCGTCATGGGCGGTGATTTCGGAGAGGCCAACCCAGCCTTCGCCAGCCTTTTCCAGCGGATAGTGCACGGCGCCCCATTCCTTGGCCTTCGGGTTGTAGGACAGGAGCTTAACCATTCCCTTGTCGTCGTCACCCCATTCGCGCTGCACGGCCATCCACAGCGTCATCTCGTCGCCGGTACCGACGCTGGTGATGCCTTCCAGACCAAAACGGGTCTGGCCAGCGAGCAGTTCGACGGGGAAGCCGATCTCCGACTTGATCTCACCCTTGTCGTCGACATTGTAGATGCCATGGCCGACGAGCTTGGCCGGATCACCTTCGGACGCCAGCCAGAAGCCGCCCTTACCATCCAGCGTGATGCCTTCGATGTCGAGCTTCTGTGCAGCCTGACCGCCGCGGGTGACCGGCAGGGCCGACGTGATGACAGCCGGCTTTTGGCTGGCGTCGATCGTGAAGATCGTCGGCTGTGCCGAGTAGAAGCTGTCATTGACGGCATAGAGCGTGCCTGCCTTTTCGGCGTCGCCGACGAGACCGGACATAGCGCCCCAGCCGATCGGTGCGCCATCGACGATCGCCGAGCGGAGCGTCGGATAGGCCGGCGTGCCCTCAGCCAGTTCATAAAGCATCACATGCGAACGCACGCCGCCGTCTTCACCGAGATCCAGTTCGTTGGCGGTAGCGAGCAGGTTGCGGCCCGGGATGGCGACGGCACCTTCCGGCGAGACGCCCGAGGGAAGAAGCTGCACGAGTTGCGGCTCGGCGCCCGTGTCCTTGTAAACGGCGGCGATCGAGGCGCGCTCGGAGAGCACGAAGAAATACTTTTGGTCACCGAAGGTCGCGGCTTCCAGGCCTTCGAGCTCGACACCCTTGGACTTGGCGCGCTTGTCGGGGAAGTGGCCGATCTGTGCGATCGCCATTTCCAGCGAAGGACCGGATTCGAAAACTTCCTTGCCGGTCTTGTCGAAGATGGTGAAGCTGCGGGAACCGCCCTTCCAATCCCCCTCGTTGGCGATGACGATACGGTTGTCATCCAGCCATTTGACGGCATCCGGCTCACGAAGGACACCTTCCTTGCTTCCGGTAAACTTGAGCGCGCCGTCCGACTTCGTATCGATTCCGGTTAGATCCACCTTGCCGGCAGAGAAATGCGCCTTCACTTCGCCGGTCTTGCCGTCGACGATGGCGATGTGGTTGTTTTCCTGCAAGGTGACGGCGATTTCGCCGAGGCTGTTGATCGTGACGAATTCCGGCTCCGGATCATCAGGCGCGATCTCGGTGAGGCCGGTTAGGGCCACATGCTTGATCGTAGCGCAATCGACGACGCCATCCTTCAGCGATGCGATGACAAGGTCACCGGCGGGCATCTGCGGCAGGTCGCCGTCATTGACGTCTTCATCGCGCTCGTTCTCGATGGCGACGGCGACGAAGCTCTTGTCCTTGGATACGGCAACCGAGTCCGGCTGGCCGCCGAGGTCGCAACTCGCTTCGATCGCCTTGGTGGCGATGTCGACGACGACGAGCTTGCCGGACGGGTTGGCCTTGCTCTCGGAGGTGTTGACGCCTGCCAGAACCTTGGTGCCGGCGACGGCGACCGAGGTGGGCTCGCCGCCCATCATCAGGGCACCCGCTGCCTTCGGAGCCTTGGCATCCGTGATGTCGACGAAGCCGATCGCGCCCAGCGGGCTGTCGGAATAGATGAGTGTGTTGCCGTCATCCGTCGCCGTGACGATTTCAGCAGAGGTCGTCGACAGCTTGTCCTTGTCGGACGGAAGATTGCTGGCGACCGGGAAGGCCGCGATGCGGTTGAAGACCTGCTCGGCGGTAGCCGGCATGGCAACCGATGCCAGAAGTGCGGCGGTCAAGGCCGCGCGTGTGAAGCCAAATGTCATTGGGGAACCTCCTGTTGCCGAAGAATGGGAACAGGAGGCTTTTGCGTCACCCGGATTACAGGGGCATGACAGTCATGCGATTCAGCCCGGAGTTGTTTCCCGCTTCGCCTCGCGAAGCATGAGGAACAGCGAAGCGCCGAGGATCAGTACGGCGCCAATCCAGAGATAACCGCTCGGGGCATAGCCGAAGACCAGCCAGCCCGCAAAGACGTTAAGCGGCAGCTTCAGGTCGTCGAAGGGCTGGACGTAGGCCGCATCGGCTGCGTTGTAGGCAAGTGTCAGCAGATATTGGCCGATGGCTGTCAGCAGGCCTGCGGCGAGCAGCAGCCAGACGGCCAGTCCCTGCGGGACGGCAAAGCCGGAGGCGGCTGCCAGCCCCGCGTTGATCGGGGTCAGGAGGACGAGCAGCCAGACCGTGACGGTCTCGGGCGCCTCGAAGTGGGTCAGGTTCTTCATGATCAGAGAGGACCCACCCCAGATCAGCGCCGAAAGCACCGGCAGGAGCGCTGCCAGCGTGAACGTGTCCGACCAGGGCTGCAGAATGATCATCGCGCCAGTGAATCCGGCAAGCGTCGCCAGCCAGCGGTCGCGACCCACCGTTTCGCCGAGGAAAAGTCGCGCGCCGATAATGATAAAGAAGGGAGAGGTCATGACCAGCGCGATCGCCTGCCAGATTGGCACGGTCGCCAGACCCGTCACCCAGGCCTGGACCCCGAAGGCTGCGAGCAGGACGCGCAATATGTGACGCACGGGATAGGCCGTTTTCATCGCCCGCAGGCCGAGGCGGAAGAGCAGCGGCAGCGAGAGGACGAGCGCGAAGCCATATTGCCAGAAGGCGGTCGAGGCTGGCGGGAAGGCGAGCGTCATGGCCAACCACTGGGTCACGACATTGAGCACGGCAAAGGCGATGCCGGCGAGCACCATAAAACCGGCACCAATGACGGCCCGGGAGCGCAAGAGCGATACGGAGCTCTGATTCATGTCACTTTTCCTTTTCCAAAAAGGACCAACACAAACCAGGACAGACGAGGACGACGTCGCCGCTCCAGAACAGAGCCGACGACACGCAGCAGGGACGCCCTCCCGTTCCGGGGCTCTGGCATCACCACCTGACCTCATTCTCTTTCATCCGGACTTTCACCGTCGACTCCGGAGTTACACCGGATCTGCTGACCCTGCCCTCCTCCGTTTCCGAAAGACCTGCAGGCGCTCGCGGGCTTGGGTGCTAACCCTTACCGCCGGTGGGGAATTGCACCCCGCCCTGAGAACGAATGCCGGACACCCGGCATGACAGAGATAAGACAAGCCATGCTGCAGTGCAAGACAACAAAAAGCCCGGCACGAGGCCGGGCTTCATAAGTGTCAGCTGACCATCGCACCGCAGGGTGGCGACGGTCACGACGGATCAGCTGTTGACAGCGTCCTTCAGGCCCTTGCCGGCCGTGAACTTCGGAACGTTGCGAGCCGGGATATCGACTTCAGCGCCGGTGGACGGGTTGCGGCCCTTGGAGGCTTCGCGGCGGGCGACGGTGAAGGCGCCGAAGCCGGCGAGACGGATGTCGCCGCCGTTCTTCAGCTCGGCCTGGACCGTTTCAAAAACGGCATCAACGGCAGAGGCTGCGTCAGCCTTGGTGAGGCCAGCCTTCTCGGCGACCGCGGATACGAGTTCGTTCTTGTTCATGTTTCCACCCTTTCTGATTGGTATGAAACGACTCAAATGATTAAGTCGGGCGGAGAATACGAAAGCTTCTGCCCTTCGCAACTCAAAAGCACCCGAAGAGCCCGGAAAACAAGACGTTTGAACGTCTTTTCACAAAAAAGGCTGGCAAAATTGCCAGCCTTTTTGTCGGTTTTGGAGCTTTATGGCTCAACCATGGCGAAAACGCATCAGTGAGCGATCGTTGCACCGGTTTCGTCGGTGGTTTCGACGGTGCCAATTGCGGGCGTTTCGACGGTTCCATCCCACTCGATCGGATCGGGAACACGCATCAGGGCGTGGCGGATCACCTCGCCCATCCGCGAGACCGGAACGATCTCCATATTGTTCTTCACGTTGTCCGGAATGTCCGCCAGATCCTTAGCGTTTTCTTCCGGGATCAGAACCTTCTTGATGCCACCACGGAGCGCTGCCAGCAGCTTCTCCTTGAGACCACCAATCGGGAGGACGCGACCGCGCAGCGTGATTTCACCGGTCATCGCCACGTCCTTGTTGACCGGGATGCCGGTCATGATCGAGACAATGGCGGTGGCCATGGCAACACCGGCCGAGGGGCCATCCTTCGGGGTTGCCCCTTCCGGGACGTGCACGTGAATGTCCGACTTGTCGAAGCGCGGCGGTTCGATGCCGAAATCGACGGCACGCGAACGGACGTAGGATGCCGCTGCGGAAATCGATTCCTTCATCACTTCCTTCAGGTTGCCCGTGACCGTCATGCGGCCCTTGCCGGGCATCATGACGCCTTCGATGGTCAGCAGTTCGCCGCCGACCTCCGTCCAGGCGAGACCCGTGACAACGCCAACCTGGTCCTCGCCCTCGGCTTCGCCGTGGCGAAAGCGGGGAACGCCCAGATAGTCGTTGATGTTCTCGGCCGTCACGGCAACAGACTTCACCTTGCCCTTGATGATCTCGGTCACGGCCTTGCGGGCGAGCTTCATCAGCTCACGCTCGAAGGAACGCACACCGGCTTCGCGAGTGTACTGCTGGATGATCGTCAGGATCGCACCGTCCGTGACGGAAAACTCTTCCGGACGCAGGGCATGTTCCTTGATCGACTTCGGCAGAAGGTGACGCTTGGCGATCTCCAGCTTTTCATCTTCGGTGTAACCGGCGATGCGGATGATCTCCATGCGGTCCATCAGCGGGCCCGGAATGTTGAGCGTGTTGGCCGTGGTGATGAACATCACGTTGGACAGGTCGTATTCGACTTCCAGGTAGTGGTCCATGAAGGTCGAGTTCTGTTCCGGATCCAGCACCTCCAGCAGGGCAGACGACGGGTCGCCACGGAAATCCATGCCCATCTTGTCGATTTCATCGAGCAGGAAGAGCGGGTTGGAGCGCTTCGCCTTCTTCATCGACTGCACGACCTTGCCGGGCATCGAGCCGATGTAGGTACGGCGGTGACCGCGGATTTCGGCTTCGTCGCGAACGCCGCCCAGCGCCATGCGAACATATTCGCGGCCGGTCGCCTTGGCGATCGACTTGGCAAGCGAGGTCTTGCCGACGCCCGGAGGGCCGACGAGGCACAGGATCGGGCCCTTTAGCTTCGTCGCACGCGCCTGGACGGCGAGATATTCAACGATGCGCTCCTTGACCTTGTCGAGGCCGAAATGGTCCTCGTCGAGGATCTTCTCGGCGGCATTCAGGTCGATCTTGATCTTGGACTTCTTGTTCCAGGGGAGGCCGAGCAGCCAGTCGAGATAGTTGCGCACGACGGTGGCTTCTGCCGACATCGGGCTCATGTGACGCAGCTTCTTCAGCTCGGCATCGGCCTTTTCCTTGGCTTCCTTGGAAAGCTTGGTCTTGGCAATGCGCTCTTCCAGTTCGGCCATCTCGTCACGGCCGTCTTCGCCGTCGCCGAGTTCCTTCTGGATCGCCTTCATCTGTTCGTTGAGGTAGTATTCGCGCTGGGTTTTTTCCATTTGGCGCTTGACGCGCGAGCGGATGCGCTTCTCGACCTGCAAAACGGAAATCTCGCCTTCCATGAAGCCGAGCGCCTTTTCCAGACGCGTCTTCACGCTCACCGTTTCCAGCATTTCCTGCTTTTCGGTGATCTTGATGGAGAGGTGCGAGGCAACCGTATCGGCAAGCTTCGAGTAGTCCTCAATCTGGCTTGCGGCGCCGACGACCTCGGGAGAGATCTTCTTGTTCAGCTTGACGTAGTTCTCGAACTCCGAGACGACGGAACGCGACAGCGCCTCGATCTCGACGGGATCTTCGTCGGGTTCGGCCAGGATTCGGGCCTTGGCTTCGTAATAATCTTCTCGGCCGGTGTAGGATTCGATCTTGGCGCGTGCACGGCCTTCGATCAGGACCTTCACGGTGCCGTCGGGCAGCTTCAGCAGTTGCAGCACGTTGGCCACGGTGCCGACTTCGTAAATGGCGGTCGCTGCCGGATCGTCGTCGCTCGCATTGATCTGCGTGGCCAGCATGATCTGCTTGTCGGAACCCATCACCTCTTCGAGAGCGCGAATGGATTTCTCACGGCCCACAAACAAGGGGACGATCATGTGCGGGAACACCACGATGTCGCGCAGAGGAAGCACCGGATAGGTGTTCGCCTCGTTTGCTGATGACGTATTCGTCATTTCAATTCCTTTCAAACGTCCCGGGGAAACCGGGACCTGATGACCGACCCAAAGGCATCGGCCATGTTCTTGCTCCCCCAACAAGTGGAGTCGCGAAACCGTCAATTCAAGCCTGCCTGGCGGGTCCGTCGCAAATCTGTGACGGGACGATGACGCTTTCCCTCGGACCGAGCCTTAACGCACGGACCTGAACCGAGGCATGTGTGGCGCTATGGCCAGAACAGACCGGCATGGCACTCGCATGGCGGGAAAGACGATACGCAAAACACGGATACGCAACAGAATCCAGGCGGCATGTCACCCCTGCTCTTCTACCCCAATCGCCCGCAGAGACAACAGCAGACAAGGTTAAAATCGCAAAACTAAGCCAAAGGGATGTGTCCGAAACGAAAGAGCCCGCCAGTGGCGGGCTCCTCGGGTCTTACGGATGGGCGTCGGGTCAGGCCGAGGCGTTGGCTTTTTCTTCCTGCCGATCCGCGTAGATGTAGAGCGGGCGGGAATTGCCGTTGACGACGTCGTCGGAGATGACGACCTCGCGAACGCCATCAAGTTCCGGCAGTTCGAACATCGTGTCGAGCAGGATCTTTTCCATGATCGAGCGCAGGCCGCGAGCGCCGGTCTTGCGGGTGATCGCCTTGCGGGCGATTTCGCGCAGCGCATCCTCGTGGAAGGACAGTTCCACATCTTCCATCTCGAACAGGCGCTGGTACTGCTTGACGAGCGCGTTCTTCGGTTCCGACAGAATCTGGATCAAAGCGTCTTCATCCAGATCTTCGAGCGTTGCCAGGACCGGCAGACGACCGATGAATTCCGGGATGAGGCCGAACTTGACCAGGTCTTCCGGCTCCAGTTCGCGCAGCACTTCGCCAACGCGGCGATCTTCGGGCGAGGTAACCGTGGCGCCGAAGCCGATCGAGGTCTTCTCGCCACGGGCCGAGATGATCTTGTCTAGGCCGGCAAAGGCGCCGCCGCAGATGAACAGGATGTTGGTCGTGTCGACCTGCAGGAACTCCTGCTGCGGATGCTTGCGGCCACCCTGCGGCGGAACGGAAGCAACCGTGCCTTCCATGATTTTCAGCAGCGCCTGCTGGACGCCCTCGCCCGACACGTCGCGGGTGATCGAAGGGTTGTCCGACTTGCGGGAGATCTTGTCGACTTCGTCGATATAGACGATGCCGCGCTGGGCGCGCTCGACGTTGTAATCCGCCGACTGCAGCAGCTTCAGGATGATGTTTTCAACGTCCTCACCGACATAGCCGGCTTCGGTCAGCGTCGTTGCATCGGCCATGGTGAAGGGAACATCGATGATGCGGGCCAGCGTCTGGGCAAGATATGTCTTGCCGCAGCCGGTCGGGCCGACGAGCAGGATGTTCGACTTCGCCAGCTCGACATCCCCGCCCTTGGAGGCGTGCGAGAGACGCTTGTAATGATTATGGACCGCGACCGAGAGGATCTTCTTGGCCTGCTTCTGGCCGATCACGTATTCGTCGAGGATCTTGATGATGTCCTGCGGCGTGGGAACGCCGTCACGGGACTTGACCATCGAAGACTTGTTCTCTTCGCGGATGATGTCCATGCAGAGTTCGACGCATTCATCGCAGATGAACACCGTCGGTCCGGCAATTAGCTTCCGGACCTCGTGCTGGCTCTTGCCGCAGAAGGAACAATAAAGGGTATTCTTGGAGTCACCGCCGTTGCTTCCGCTGACCTTGCTCATGTCTTTATCCTTCCAGCACGCCGCGCTACCGCCTGGTTGCGGCAGGGCGGTCACTCTCACTGTCCGGTTTCAGCCGCCGCCTTTGGCTGAAACCTCGTCCGATCCGGAGCTACTAGCCGACCCGCCAAGAACGAATCGGCGGCAACGAAAACTCCCAGTCTCGGCAGACTATGTCACAAACGTTCAACATAGCCTTAATCCATACTATTAGCGCTTTCGCGGCGACTTTAAACCCCCGGCCCCATCACTTCCTGCGACGCCTTCACGGCGCCGCATGGGCCGAATGCCATCAAGCCGACGGTGCAGCGCCTTCCATTTCGGCGCGCGAGGTCAGGATGCGGTCGATCAGACCCCAATCCTTGGCTTCGCTCGATTCCATGAAGTGGTCACGATCAAGCGTGTTCTCGACTTCCTCATAGGTCCGGCCCGTGTGCTTGACATAGACCTCGTTCAGACGACGCTTCATCTTAATAATGTCACGAGCATGGCGCTCGATGTCGGATGCCTGCCCCTGGAAGCCGCCCGAGGGCTGATGCACCATGATACGGGCGTTCGGCGTGGCGAAACGCATGCCCTTCTCGCCGGCGGCGAGCAGCAGCGACCCCATCGAGGCAGCCTGGCCGATGCAAAGCGTCGACACGGCCGGACGGATGAACTGCATGGTGTCATAGATCGCCATGCCTGACGTGACCACGCCACCCGGCGAATTGATGTAGATCGCGATTTCCTTCTTCGGGTTCTCGGCCTCGAGGAAGAGAAGCTGCGCGCAGACCAGCGAGGCCATCGTGTCCTCGACCGGGCCCGTCAAGAAGATGATCCGCTCCTTCAGCAGGCGGGAGAAGATATCGTAAGAGCGTTCGCCGCGATTGGTCTGCTCCACGACCATCGGCACCAGAGCCAGGGCGGTATCAACAGGATTTCTCATATCGGTCCTTTTCCAGCCTCTCCCCGCCACGTTGGTGGCGGGAATCACATAAAATCTGTCAACCCCTACATAGAGTGTCCGCACCCCGACATTCAAGACACGAGCAGGGGATATCCTTAATGCCTGCATCCGGGCGAACAGGCTCGACCTAGCCGTTTTTGCGACGTCGTGCCAATTGCTGGTCCTCACCGGAAGAGCGATACACAAGAAAGACCTAACATGGTGAAATTTCTGTCATCGGCCGGACAGAAAATTGCACGCCGTTGCTGCAATCCTCCAGAATTCTGTAGGGAGTGCTTAACCCGGCTGGGCCATTGTGGGGCGATTCCACCCAGACTTGAATTTTGGGATATTGATCGTGATCGACGTGAAGACGGGGTTTCTGCTTTGGGTGATCCAGGCGGGCACTCTAGCGATTCTGCTTATTGCCATTTGGCTTCATGGCCGCGACCAGCGGCATTTCCTCTGGTTCGGGCTCGGCTTCGCCGTGCATGCGGCCGGTCTTGGGCTGGTAGGCGCCCGTGGAAACATTCCCGAATTCGCATCGATCCAGGTTGCCAACATCATCTCGCTTCTTGCCTTCAGCTGCTGGGGCCGAGCGATCGCGGCGATCGACAATAGACGACCGACACTCATTGTCCTGTTGCCGCCGTTGGTCTGGATCGTCGCCAATCTCGTTCCCCATGTGCGTGAAACCTTTGCGCTGCGGGTCTCAACCTACAACATGGCGGCGGCCGTTGGTTTTTCGCTTCTAGCCGTGTTGATCACCAAAGCAAACTTCAGTTCGCGGCGCTATCGCATCATGCTGGCGCTGACCTGGGTCGGCCAAGCGCTGTCCGCCCTCTGCTTCGGGATTTATGTCATCTTCTCGAGGCCGCAGGGGTTCCAGGACAATATCCTCGGGGTCTGGATGGGGACCATCGCGCTGGTCGGCTTCATCACAGCGATTATCATTTTGTCAAAGATGCTGATGGATCGCTCCGAAGAGCGATTGCAGGCGCTGGTGCGCACTGATCCTCTAACCGGCGTTCTTAATAGGCGCGGCTTCGCTGAAGCCTATCAACGACTGCAGGATGCAGCCCCCTCTCCGGCCCTCGGCTTGCTGATCTTCGATCTCGACCATTTCAAGCAGGTGAACGACGATCACGGGCATCATGTCGGCGATCTGGTTTTGCAGGAGTTTTCCGGTCTGTGCAGGTCGCTGCTGCCCCAGAGGGCGGCGCTTGGCCGCACGGGGGGCGAGGAGTTTGCGGCGGTCCTGGCGATTTCGGAGCCCCGGGACGCCGCACTCTTTGCCGAAACGGTGCGGCTGGCACTCGCCGAGCGGGTGATATCGACGGCCGCGCAGGATCTGAGCGTCACAACCAGCGTCGGCATCGCCGTTAGCGCGCTGTCAAGCGCCGGCCTCGAACAGCTGATGGCGGATGCGGATCTGGCCCTTTACGCCTCGAAAGAGCGGGGCCGTAACCGCACATCGGTGAAATCCGGAACTCGGATCGTCACCGTGCCGCCGGCAGGCCCCGGCATGGCCGATGTCGACGAACAGGTCGACCGACAAGTCACCATTCTCAAACGGATCGCAGCCGTCGCCACCTCGCTGGACAATTGAATCGCGGACAGCACCCTTGCGGAACCGGCACCATCGCATAAACAGGTATCATGACCGATCTTTCCTTTCTCTCCACCAACCCCGCCACCCGTTGTGTCTCGCTCGACGCTCGCAATCCAGCCTTTTATAGCGATCCGAACCGCGCTTATGCGGCGCTTCATGCCAGCTGTCCCACTCTCTATTGGGAAGAGCAGAAGCAGTGGTTCTTCACCGGATACGACCATGTGAACGCGCTTCTGCGCGATCGGCGATTCGGCCGGCAGATCCTGCATATTGCGACGCGTGAGGAACTCGGCATGCCCGAGCCTGCCGCGCATACCCGCCATTTCGACAAGGCCGAGGAGCATTCGCTTCTGGAAATCGAGCCGCCGGAACATACGCGGCTGCGGACCCTGGTGAACCGCGCCTTCGTGTCACGCCATGTCGAGAAGATGACGCCTGAAATCACCGATCTCGCGAACCGGCTGATCGACGGGTTCGAAAAAGACGGCAAGACCGAGCTTCTCTCGACATTTGCCGACATCATCCCTGTCACCATGATCGCCCGCATGATCGGCATCCCCGAGGACATGGGGCCGCAGCTGCTGAAATGGAGCCACGACTATGTCGGCATGTACATGTTCAAGCGGACCCGCGCCGACGAAGAGGCGGCGGATCGTTCGGCCAAGGAATTTGCCGACTACGTTCGGACTGTGATCGCCGAGCGGCGGGCCGAGCCGCGCGATGATTTGCTGAGTCACATGATCCATACGGAGCATAAGGGGCAGTTCCTCACCGAGGACGAGCTGATCTCCACGACAATCGTGCTCTTGAATGCAGGCCATGAGGCGACCGTTCACCAGATCGGCAATTCGGTGCGCATCATCCTGGAAAGCGGCGTGGACCCGGCAACGCTGTTCGTCGACGAAAAGACGACCGAGCGTACGGTCGAGGAGACACTGCGGCTCTGCGCGCCGGTGCATATCTTCCAGCGCTGGTGCCTGGAGCCCTGTGAAATCGATGGCGTTTCGTTCCAGCGCGGCGACAAGGTCAGCCTGATCCTGGCCGCCGCCAATCTCGACCCGCAGAAATTCCCGGATCCACTGACCTTCAAGCCCGATCGTGACGAAGGGGCCAATCTCTCCTTCGGTGCCGGCATCCATTTCTGCATCGGCGCGCCTCTCGCCCGGCTTGAGCTCAACATCGTGCTGCCGCTGCTGTTCAAGCGGTTGCCGGGCCTGAAGATCGCGGAGACACCTGTGGTCAAGGACGTCTACCATTTCCACGGCTTGGAGCGGCTCGATCTCACCTGGTGAGTTCGGGCGCATCTTGATAGCGGGCGATCAACGTTTCGACGGTATGGCGCATGGCAAGCCGCAGTTCCGGCGGGTCGATGACCTCGACCTCCGGCCCCAGTTTCAGCATCTCCGACACGGCCATGCGCGCATGGGCAACGGGCAGTCGGACGGTGCGCCAGCCTTGCTCGTCGGGGTCACTGGTGACGACGAGATTGGCACGCACATAAGGCGGCGCCGTGTGCTCGATTTCCTTCATGCCCCAGGGGGATAGGCGAATGATCGCCCAGTTCGGGTACAGTTCTAGCTCAAGCCGGCGCGTGTTCTCGTCCCAATATGCCGCAAGGTCGAAATCTTGAGGCGAGTCAAAGCGCTCTTCGGTGACGATCAGGTCGAGCACACGGGAAATGCGATAGGTCCGCGGGGTATTGTCAACCCGCGCCACCAAATACCACGCGCCGCCTTTCATCACGATGCCTAGCGGTTCGGCAATACGGTTTTTCTCTGCCGTCCAGGAGCGGTAGCGCATGCGGATCCGCTTGGAGTTCCAGACGGCATCGGCGATTGCCTGGAGGTAGGCGGGCTGTTCGCCCTCGGCGAGCCAAGCCGGGGCGTCGAGATGGAATTTCGACTGGATACGGCGGGCGCTTGCTCGGAGATCCTCGGGCAAGGCAGCGGTAAGCTTCTTCTGGGCTCCGGCCATCAACGAGCCCAGTCCGAGATCGGCTGCTGCACCCGGAATTCCCGACAGGAACATGGCTTCGGCCTCAGCGGGACTGAGGCCGTTCAAACGCACACGATAGCCGTCGAGAAGCCGGTATCCGCCATCGGACCCGCGCTCGCTGTAGACCGGGACACCTGACAGCGAAAGCGCATCAATGTCGCGGTAGATGGTGCGGACTGAGACGTCGTTCTCGTCGGCCAGCGCTTCCGCCGTCACCAGCCCCTTCGCCTGCAGCGTCGTCAGAATATTGATGAGCCGACTTGCCCGCATCGGAAAGATCTCCCTTTCGACAACAATGCTAAACCAACCTGACACAATCTGACAGGTATGGTGATGCATTCTCTGTTCATCGCCGCATGATGCGATCATTTCGAACGGGAGACCTCCAAATGAGCCACGATCAACAGATCACCCTTTTCTACTCGCCGCAGACCCGCGCCACCGGTGCACGTGTGCTGCTCGAAGAACTCAAGGTGCCTTATGACCTTCATGTGCTCAACATGAAGGCAGGCGAGCAGCGCCAGCCGGGCTATCTCGCGATCAATCCGCTCGGGAAAGTGCCGGCAGTACATGTCGGGGACACGCTCGTGACAGAACAGGGCGCGATCTATCTCTACCTCGCCGACCTCTTTCCCGAGTCTGGCCTTGCCCCTGCACTGACCGATCCAGACCGGGGCGCCTATGTGCGGTGGCTGTTCATCTATGGCAGCTGCTTCGAGCCTGCGGTCGTCGATCACTATCTGAAGCGCGAACCCGCTTCGATGAACGAAACGCCCTATGCCAGCTACGAATCGCTGATCGACATGCTGGAGGAGGCCCTGAAGAAAGGCCCCTACCTGCTCGGCGAGCGGTTCACGGCCGCAGACCTGCTCTGGGGTGTTGCCCTGAGCTGGACGACAATGTTCGGCCTTGTAGAAGCACGCCCGGCCTTCCAGGCGTATATGGACCGGATCAACAGTCGGGCGAGCATCCAGAAGGTATCGATGGAGGATGTCGCCATGGTCGCCGAACACGAGGCGGCAGCTTCCCGAATCAAGGCCGCAAGCTAGAGCCGGATCACATAGTCCTTGCGAGTCGTTTCAATCACTTCCCAGGTTCCCTTGAAGCCAGGTCTGAGGATCAGGCGGTCGCCGGCCTTCAGATGGATCGGCTCACCGCCATCCTCGGTCACGACCGAGTGGCCTTCGAGAATGTGGAAGTACTCCCATTCGTCGTAGGAGATCCGCCACTTGCCCGGCGTCGACTGCCAGATGCCGGCATAGATGCCACCATCAGCTTCCTCGATGTTCCAGGTGGTGAAGCGGGGATCGCCTGAAATCAAGCGGTCTGGCGCGGGCGCCCCCTCTTCCGGGGTCACGGTCGAGAGATCGAAAGGCAAGGCGTGGCTCATGTCTGCTCCCATGGATTGCGGCGGCGCCTGGTGCGCCGCCGCTATTGGTTAGATCATACCCGGCTCACACCTTGGCCAGCGACTGTTCAAGGTCTGCGATGATATCGTCCGCATCCTCGATGCCAACAGACAGGCGCACCACATCCGGACCGGCACCGGCGGCAATCTGCTGCTCTTCCGAGAGCTGGGCGTGGGTGGTCGATGCCGGGTGGATGATCAGCGAGCGCGTGTCGCCGATATTGGCGAGATGCGAGAAGAGCTGCAGGCCGCCAACGAGAGCCTTGCCCGCTTCAAGTCCGCCCTTGATGCCGAAGGTGAACACGGCGCCGGCGCCCTTCGGCGAATAGCGATTCTGCAGGGCATTGTTCGGATCGTCGGGCAGGCCGGCATAATTGACCCAGGCGATCTTTGGATGGCTCTTCAGCCAGGTCGCGACCTTCATAGCGTTTTCGCAATGGCGCTGCATGCGTAGCGGCAGGGTCTCAATGCCGGTCAGGAGGAGGAAGGCGTTCATAGGGGCAATGGCCGGGCCGAGGTCGCGCAGGCCAAGTACACGGCAGGCGATGGCAAACGCGAAGTTGCCGAAGGTCTGGTGCAGGACGACGCCGGAATATTCCGGGCGCGGGGTGGAGAGCATCGGATACTTGCCCGGCTTGGCCGACCAATCAAAGGTGCCGCCGTCGACGATGACGCCGCCCATGGAATTGCCATGGCCGCCGAGGAATTTGGTGGCGGAGTGCACGATGATGTCGGCGCCATGCTGCAGCGGACGGATCAGGTAGGGGCTTGCCATCGTGTTGTCGACGATCAGCGGCAGACCGTGGCGATGGGCGACCTCGGCAATCGCCTCGATGTCGACGAAGGTGCCACCGGGATTGGCAAGGCTCTCGATGTAGACCGCCTTGGTGCGGTCATCGATCTGCGCTTCGAAGCTCGCCACATCGGCCGAATCCGCCCAACGGACGTGCCAGTCAAAATTCTTGAAGGCATGGCCGAACTGGTTGATCGAGCCGCCATAGAGCTTCCTGGCCGCGACGAAGTTGTCACCCGGCTGCATCAGCGTGTGGAAGACGAGAAGCTGGGCGGCGTGGCCCGAGGCAACAGCGAGCGCCGCCGTGCCACCTTCGAGGGCTGCGACCCGCTCTTCGAGCACGGCCTGCGTGGGGTTCATGATACGGGTGTAGATATTGCCGAACTGCTGCAGGCCGAACAGGGCCGCCGCGTGGTCCGAATCATTAAAGACGAAGGCCGTGGTCTGGTAGATTGGCGTGATGCGCGCGCCCGTCGTTGGGTCGGGCTGAGCGCCTGCGTGGACGGCAAGCGTGGCGAAACCCGGATTCGTGTCCGACATGTTATGGATCCTCCCTTAAGCTGGACTGCGGCGGATCATAGTCGGTCGGGGCCACTTGTCAGCCCGCAATATTCCATCTCTGCGGTTGCAGCTGCATGGTCATCTTTGATCGAGGTCAATGCGGAGCCTGGCCCGCATGGCATTCTTCGGCTCATTGATGGAGAGCCCAATGACCCTCAGCCTTGCAGATCCGGTACGCCATACCATGCAGCAGATCCTGTCCTGGTTCGCCCAGGGCTTCGAAGCATCCACAGAGGCCGACGTGCTGGCCAATCTCGACCAGACGCAGATCGAGGCTCTGGCCGAGGACTGCGGCCTCAGTCCCCACCAATTGCTGGCACTGGTGAAGGC
>NNBU01000697.1_pt1 | contig 20553 bp, 22 predicted proteins | sample 1173781 | NCBI WGS metagenome assembly NNBU01 (sample SAMN07173937, study PRJNA388173) | plant metagenome | biome: Plant school; feature: Soil; material: Symbiotic tissue of Blasia pusilla L.; isolation source: symbiotic tissue sample KVJ2 | host: Blasia pusilla | place: Norway: Troms, Kvaloya...
GTCCCTGTGTCTGGGCATGCACGAGGCCGGTGCCCGCCGCGAGTGCGCCGGCCACGGAAAGGCCGGCGAGAGTGCGAAAAGCGAGTTTGTTCATGGTGTGTCTCTCCTGCGGATGGCGGTTGGAGGTGCTTCGACCGAGCGGGTTCCGGGGTTTACATGGCGTTGACAGCCCAGGCTTCGGCGTCGAATCCGGTGGTTACCGCTTTTTTCGGACCCCAGTCGACCACGGGGCGCTTGATCAGGCTGGGGTTGGCCAGCAGCACCGGGCGGGCGGACGCGGCGTCGACCACGGCCTGGCGGGCGGCCTCGTCCAACTTGCGCCAGGTGGTGCCCTTGCGGTTGACCAGCGCCTCCCAGCCGGGCTTCTTCAGCCACTTGTCGAGCTCGGCCTCTGGCACGCCCTGTTTCTTGAAGTCGTGGAAGGTGTAGGCGACGCCGTGTTCTTCGAGCCAGGTGCGGGCGCGCTTGACGGTGTCGCAGTTCGGGATGCCGTATAGGGTTGTCATGGGCGCCATGATGCCGCGATCGTCGGGTCGGCGACAATGCCCGCCTCCATGGAAACCCTTAACGACTGGCTCGCTCGCGCCGAGCAACTGCACCCAAAGAACATCGAGCTCGGGCTCGAGCGCGCCAAAGAGATGGCGCAGCGCCTCGGCCTGCGCTTCGGCTGCCCCGTCATCACGGTGGCGGGCACCAACGGCAAGGGCTCGACCTGCGCCATGCTCGAGTCGATCCTGACGCATGCGGGCTACCGCACGGCCGTGTTCACCTCGCCCCACCTGGTGCGCTTCGAGGAACGGCTGCGGCTCAAGGGCGAAGCCGTCGATGCTGCCAAATTGATAGCAAGCTTCGAAGTGGTGGAGCAGGCGCGCGGCGAATTGAGCCTGACTTACTTCGAGTTCACGACGCTCGGCATCCTGCACTGCATGATCGAGGAAAAGCCCGACGTGGCGATCCTCGAAGTCGGTCTGGGCGGGCGGCTCGACGCCGTCAACATCATCGACGCCGACTGCGCGGTCATCACCAGCATCGACCTCGATCACATGGAGTACCTCGGGCCCGACCGCGAAAGCATCGGCTTCGAAAAAGCCGGCATCTTGCGCCCCGGCAAGCCCGCCATCGTGAGCGACCCGATGCCGCCGCAGAGCGTGATCGACCATGCGAACGCCATCGGCGCCGACCTGTGGCGCTTCGGCACGGACTTCAACGTGTCGGGCGACAAGCAGCAGTGGGGCTGGTCGGGACGCGGGCGGCGCTACAGCGGCCTGGCCTATCCGGCGCTGCGCGGCGCCAACCAGCTCCTCAATGCGGCCGGCGTGCTCGCCGCGCTCGAGGCGGTGCGGCCCCAGTTGCCGATCACGGCGCAGGCCGTGCGCAGCGGGCTGGCCATGGTCGAGCTGCCGGGCCGCTTCCAGATCGTGCCGGGCGAGCCCACGCTGGTGCTCGACGTGGCCCACAACGCGCACGCCGTGGCCGCACTGGCCGAGAACCTCGACGCGATGGGTTTCTACCCGACCACGCACGGCGTGTTCGGCGTGATGGCGGACAAGGACCTCGCGCCGATCCTGGCGCGCATCGGGCCGCTGATCGACCGCTGGTACTTCACCGACCTGCCCACGCCGCGCGCGGCCAAGGGCGCCGATCTGCTGGCCGCCTGGCAGGCGCAGAACACGCGCGCGGATGCCTCTGGCAGCGTGCATGCGGGCCCGATGGACGCGTTGCGCGCAGCCATCGAGCACGCGGACCCCGCTGATAGAATCGTCGTCTTCGGATCGTTCTTCACCGTGGGTGGCGTGCTCGAAAACGGCACCCCCCGCCTGCAAGCCAAACACCTGCTGCCGGGCGGCTGATCGCCGGGCTGTCCACACACCCATCCGGCACCATCGGGCACACCTCGCTGCACTCCTCCAGGGATCGAACTTCATGGCGTTTTTCAAGTTCCGCACGCGCGGCCCACAAGGCAACGAAGGACGCAGCGCACCGGCTGCCGTGCCGGCGGAAAGTGTCGAATCCATGCGTCGGCGTGCGCGCCACCGGCTGCTCGGCGCCGCGGTGCTGGTGCTGCTCGGCGTGATCGGTTTCCCGCTGCTGTTCGACACCCAGCCGCGCCCCGTGTCGGTCGACATTCCCATCGAGATTCCCGACCGCAACAAGGTCAAGCCGCTGCCCGTGCCTGCCACGCCGGCGCCCGCGACGAGCACCGCCCCGGCCGCGCCCGACAACGCGTCGCGCGTGGCCTCGGCCGGCGGCATGATCACCGAGTCCGCCGACGGCACCGAGATCGATGCCGGCAAGCCGGTCGCCAGCACGCCCGCTCCGGCCGCCCCGGTGGAACGCAAGCCCGATCCCAAGCCGGAACCGAAACCGGAACCGAAGCCCGAACACAAGCCTGAACCCAAACCCGAGCCCAAGCCGAAGCCGGAACCCAAGCCGGAACCCAAGCCTGAGCCGAAGCCCAAGCCGGCTGCCACCGCGGACGACGGCGCGCGTGCCCGTGCACTGCTCGAAGGCAAGCCCCCGACCGCTGCCGCCGCCGCACCCAAGGCCGGCGACGAAGCCGCCGGCCGCTTCGTGGTGCAGGTCGGCGCGTTCGCCGATGCGGACAAGGCGCGCGAAGTACGCCAGAAGCTCGAGCGAGCCGGCCTGAAGACCTATGTGCACGTGGCCAAGACGGCCGACGGCGAACGCACGCGTGTGCGTGTCGGCCCGTTCGCCTCGCGTGCCGAAGCCGACCGCGCCGCCGAGAAGGTCAAGGGCTTGTCTTTGGCGGCCGCGATCCTCACGTTGTAAGCCAGCGTCACCGCCTGTCGCCGTGGCCTTGCTCGACTGGATTGCCGTCGCACTCATCGGGGTGTCGATGCTTTTCGGCCTGATGCGCGGGCTGGTGTTCGAAGTGATTTCGCTGATCGGCTGGGTGGCCGCCTTCATTGCCGCCCAATGGCTGGCTTCCGATGTGGCGGCATGGTTGCCGTTCGGCGATCCGCAGGCGGCGTGGCGCTATCCGCTGGCTTTCGTGCTGGTGTTCGTGGCCGTGGCTTTCGGCGTGGGCCTGGTGGCCGCGCTGACGCGAAAGCTGATCACGGTCGTGGGTCTGCGGCCGGTGGACCGGATTTTGGGAGCGGCGTTCGGCGCGGCGCGGGGTGCTGTGGCCCTGCTCGTGCTGGCCGTTGTTGTTCATTTGCTGGTGTTGAGCGACAGTGCCTGGTGGCACGAATCGCGCAGCGCCGTTGTTCTCGATGCGGCATTGCAGGGCCTGAAACCCGCGCTGCCTGAAAAGTTGGCAAGCTACCTGCCCTGAGAGGAATCGTTCATGTGTGGAATCGTCGGCGTTGTCAGCAACGCACCCGTCAATCAACTGCTCTATGACGCACTGCTGCTGCTGCAGCATCGCGGCCAGGATGCGGCTGGCATCGTCACCTTGCTCGAGCGCAAGTTCTTCATGCACAAGGCCAAGGGCATGGTGCGCGACGTGTTCCGTACGCGCAACATGCGCGCCTTGCCGGGCAATGTGGGCCTGGGCCAGGTGCGCTACCCGACCGCCGGCAATGCGTACAGCGAGGAAGAGGCGCAGCCCTTCTACGTGAACGCGCCGTTCGGCATCGTGCTGGTGCACAACGGCAACCTGACCAACGCCCATGCGCTGCGTTCGGAGCTGTTCTCCACCGACCACCGCCACACCAACACCGAGAGCGACTCCGAAGTGCTGCTCAACGTGCTGGCGCACGAGCTGGAGCGCTCGTCGCGCGGCGTGCCGCTGCACCCGGCCGAGGTGTTCGCCGCGGTCAAGAACATGTACAAGCGCCTGCGCGGCTCGTACGCCGTGGTGTCGCTCATCGCCGGCCACGGCCTGCTCGCCTTCCGCGACCCGTACGGCATTCGCCCGCTGTGCATGGGCCGCAGCGCCGACGGCGCCGTCATGGTGGCCAGCGAATCGGTCGCGCTCGAAGGCTCTGGCCATGTGTTCGAGCGTGATATCGCGCCCGGCGAGGCGGTGTTCATCGACCTCGAGGGCAACGTGCATTCGATGCAGTGCGCCGAATCGCCGTCGCTCAACCCGTGCATCTTCGAATTCGTGTATCTCGCGCGTCCGGACTCGGTGCTCGACGGCATCTCGGTCTACCAGGCGCGCCTGAACCTCGGCGAAACGCTGGCCAAGCGCGTGGTGTCCACCGTGCCGCCGAACCAGATCGACGTGATCATTCCGATCCCCGAGTCGAGCCGACCGAGCGCCACCCAGCTCGCGCACCTGCTGGGCGTGCCGTACCGCGAAGGCTTCGTGAAGAACCGCTACGTGGGCCGCACCTTCATCATGCCGGGGCAGGGCGTGCGCAAGAAGTCGGTGCGCCAGAAGCTCAACGTGATCGCCAGCGAGTTCAAGGGGCGCAACGTGCTCCTCGTCGACGACTCGATCGTGCGCGGCACCACCAGCCAGGAAATCGTTCAGATGGCGCGCGACGCCGGTGCCCGCAAGGTGTACCTGGCCAGCGCCGCGCCGCCGGTGCGCTACCCCAACGTCTACGGCATCGACATGCCGACCAAGGGTGAACTGGTGGCGCACGACCGCACCGTCGAGGAAATCCGTCAGCTGATCGGCTGCGACGCGCTGATCTACCAGGACGTCGACGCCATGAAGCGCGCCATCGGCTCGCTCAACCCCAAGCTCGACGGCTTCGACGCCTCGTGCTTCGACGGCGTGTACGTGACCGGCGACATCGACACCGAAGCCATCTCGCGCATGAACGGCAACCGTCCCCGCATCGAAGAGACCGAAGAAGACTCTTCGCGCCTCGCACTGCCCAACTTCAGCGAGTGAGTGTCGAAGTGACCGACGAACGAACCCTGCCGCCCGGCCTGCACCGCGACACGCTCGCGCTGCGCAGCGGGCTGGCGCCGAGCCAGTACGGCGAACATTCCGAAGCGCTGTTTCTCACGAGCGGCTTTGTGCAGCCCGACGCCGAAACCTCGGCGCGCCGCTTTGCGGGCACCGAGGCGGGCTTCACCTACTCGCGCACGTCCAACCCCACGGTGACGAGCTTCGAGCAGCGCCTGGCGGCGCTGGAAGGCACCGAAGCCGCCATCGGCGCCTCGACCGGCATGGGCGCCATCCTCATGATGTGCATGGGCCTGCTGAAGGCCGGCGACCACGTGATCTGCTCGCGCTCGGTGTTCGGCTCCACGCTGAACCTGTTCGGCAAGGAGTTCGCCAAGTTCGGTGTAGAGACCACGTTCGTGTCGCAGACCGACGTGGGCGAATGGCGCGCCGCGATGAAGCCCAACACCAGGCTGCTGTTCGCCGAAACGCCGACCAATCCGCTCACCGAGGTGTGCGACATCCGGGCGCTGGCCGACCTGGCGCATGGTGCGGGCGCGCTGCTGGCGGTCGACAACTGCTTCTGCACGCCGATCCTGCAGCGACCCACCGAACTGGGCGCCGACCTCGTCATTCATTCGGGCACCAAGTACCTCGACGGCCAGGGCCGCGTGATGGCCGGCGCGATCTGCGGGCCGTCGAAGCTCATCGTCGACGTCTTCGGCCCAGTGGTGCGCACCGCCGGCATGGCGCTGTCGCCGTTCAATGCTTGGGTCGTGCTCAAGGGCATGGAAACGCTCGGCATCCGCATGCAGGCGCAATGCGCGAATGCGCTGGCCGTGGCGCAGTGGCTCGAGAAGCAGCCCGGCATCGCGCGCGTCTATTACCCGGGTCTCGCGTCGCATGGGCAGCACGAACTGGCGATGCGCCAGCAGTCGGGGCAGGGCGGGGCGGTGGTGTCGTTCGACGTGGTCGGTGACACGCCCGAAGCCGCACGCGCCAACGCCTTTCACGTGATCAACAGCACGCGCGTGGTGAGCATCGCCACCAACCTGGGCGACACCAAGACCATCATCACGCACCCCGGCACGACCTCGCACGGCCGCCTCACCGAAGTGCAGCGCCAGGCGGCCGGCATCAGCCAGGGGTTGATCCGCCTCGCGGTCGGCCTCGAGTACATCGATGACATCACGGCCGACCTCTCACGAGGTCTTCGTGGCCTGAGCACACTGAATACCTGAATCGATTTCATGACCGGAAAAGTTAGAACCCGCATCGCACCGTCTCCCACCGGTTTTCTCCACCTGGGCACGGCCCGCACCGCGCTTTATTCGTGGGCCTATGCACGCCACTACGGCGGCGAGTTCGTGCTTCGCATCGAAGACACCGACGTGGCTCGCTCCACGCAGGACTCGACCGACCAGATCCTGGCGTCGATGCACTGGCTCGGCCTGGACTACGACGAAGGCCCGATCTACCAGATGCAGCGCCTGGAGCGCTACCGCGAAGTCATCGCGCAGATGCTCGCCGCAGGCACGGCCTACCACTGCTACTGCACGCCCGCCGAGCTCGACGCCATGCGCGAAGCGCAACGCGAGCGCGGCGAGAAGACGCTGTACGACCGCCGCTGGCGTCCCGAGCCGGGCAAGGTGCTGCCACCCGTGCCCGAAGGCGTGCCGCCGGTGGTGCGCTTCTGCAATCCGCCCGAAGGCGACGTGACGTGGAACGACCTCGTCAAGGGCGAGATCACCATCAACAACCGCGAGATCGACGACCTGATCATCCTGCGGCCCGACGGTGTGCCGACGTACAACTTCGCCGTGGTGGTCGACGACTGGGACATGAACATCACGCACGTGTTCCGCGGCGACGAGCACATCAACAACACGCCCTGGCAGATCAACATCTTCCGCGCACTCGGTGCGCCGTTGCCCGAGTTCGGCCATGTGCCGGTGATCCTTGGCGACGACGGACAAAAGCTGTCCAAGCGCCGCGGCGCTGTGAGCGTCACTGCCTACGAAGAGAACGGCTACCTGCCAGAGGCGATGCTGAACTATCTCGCGCGCCTTGGCTGGAGCCATGGCGACGACGAGCTCTTCACACGCGATCAGATGGTGAGCTGGTTCGACGGCACGCATCTCTCGAAGAGCCCTGCACAGTGGGATGCGGCAAAGCTGGCGTGGGTCAATGCGCAGTACATCAAGGCGAAGAACGGCGATGAACTCGCGCCGCTGGTTGCGGCGCAGTTGCAAAAGCGCGGCATCGTGGCCGATGAGCGCTTGCCTGCGATCTGCACGCTTTTCAAGGATCGTTGCGACACGACCGTGGCTCTCGCGGACTGGGCGGCTGCGTTCTACGCTGACGTCACGGTGTCCGAAGCCGACCGCGCACAGCACATCACCGAGGCCGTTAAGCCCGCGATTGCAACATTGGCAGAAAAATTGATGACGGCGACCTGGGATAAGGCCTCAATCGCAGTTATGATCAAGGAAGTGCTCGCAGCGCACAGCATGAAAATGCCGATGCTTGCGATGCCAGTACGTGTGCTTGTGATGGGAACATCGCAGACACCGTCCCTCGATGCAGTCCTCGAGATTTTTTCGAAAGAAAAAGTTATCGAAAGATTGAAAAAGGCCTGATAAACGGGCTATAATTCGAGGCTCGACACCCACAGGGGGTATAGCTCAGCTGGGAGAGCGCTTGCATGGCATGCAAGAGGTCATCGGTTCGATCCCGTTTACCTCCACCATAAAGTGTCGAGAGAAGAAGATAAGTGCTGATCTCAGCACGGTTCCTAAGGTTTTGACCCTATCGTCTAGAGGCCTAGGACACCACCCTTTCACGGTGGCTACCGGGGTTCGAATCCCCGTAGGGTCGCCAGTTTCACGCAAGTGACTCAGGCACAAGTGGCAACACTTGGCTCGGTAAAACGAGTGAAAGTTGTCTACCAGGAGTGGTAGTTCAGTTGGTTAGAATACCGGCCTGTCACGCCGGGGGTCGCGGGTTCGAGTCCCGTCCACTCCGCCAGTTCCGACAAGGGTTAGCAGATTCGTCTGCTAACCCTTTTGTCTTTTCTGAATCGGCTGTTGGCTGTCGCGACGATCGGCCACGCATCCCCCATATTTTCCTTTGTCCGCCATGCCTGCAGGCAGCCGCATTAGCGTGGCCGTCTGTTGGATGAGGCGAGCGCGGTCCGCGATTCGCTTGCCTACTTTGGTCGACGCCTTAACTCGATGCGTATGGCAATGACCTTGCAGCACTGAAGACGAGGCGACACGAGCGCAAAGGACCACGCATGCAGAGGAGCTTTCCCTCCTTGCCAGGTGTCCACAACGCTCACGAAACCCCTGTTCAATGCCTCATCGATACCACTTTAAGTGGCCGCGTTACATAGGCCTTCTCGCAGTCGAATAAACTCCGCCCCGCTTGCAGCTTGTATTCGTGCTGCGCCGCCATAGGCAACATGGCGAAATTAAACCTATTAGGAACTCAGTTGAACCGCATCGAACTCGTCGAAAAAATCGCAACCGCCCACAACGTCAGCAAGGCAGAAGCCGCGCGCATCCTCGAGACCATCACCGGCTCGATCGTTGCCGCAGTGAAGAAGGGCGACCCCGTGCAGATCGTCGGCTTCGGCACCTTCAAGCAAGTCGCTCGTGCCGCACGCTCGGGTTTCAACCCCAGCGCCGGTACCAAGATCAAGATCGCCGCGCAGAAGGTGCCGAAGTTCGTGCCGGGCGCCGCCTTCAAGGCCGCCGTGGACCCGAAGGCTGCCAAGCGCAAGGCTGACAAGGCCGTCGTCGCGAAGCCGGCCGCCAAGCCCGCAGCCAAGAAGGCCGTGCCTGCCAAGAAGGCAGCCGCGCCCGCCAAGAAGGCCGCTGCCAAGAAGAAGTAAGCGATGCGCCGCGGCCTCGGTGGCCGTGCACGCACCCAATAAAAACGGCCCTTTCGGGCCGTTTTTTCATGGGCGCAGCGCGTGCGCGATGCGCGGCGTCAATCGGGCTTGATGACGCCCTCGTCCAGGTAGCGCTGGTATTCGGACAAGGGGATGGCCGTCGTCTGGATGTTGCCAGCGTCGCCCCAGCTCAACACGGCGCTGTCAGGTGCGAGTTGCACCTCGATAGGGCCTTGCGGAATGAGGATCAGGGGGCCGTCACCGGCTCTGTATTCGACATCTCCGGTGACTTTCGCATTGGCTGCCATGGGTGCGCTCCTCGGGTTCGGTTTGCGGGGTTACTGAGTGGGTTGTAGCTCAGCTTACGCCCGGGGCCGGCGCGTGGGGTCATCGGGCTGCGGCGATGCGTGTAGGCCATGGCCCGATTGCGCGGCGGGCCCGGCCGTTCTCGTGCGCGGTTGCCTGGGTGTCAGGAACCCCGAACGGCCCTGAGCCGCTGCATCGGCCGCTGCCGGACCAGGATCAGCCGATGCCATGCCCCTTCGAGCGGGCCCTGCCGAAAGCGCGCCATCCACCAGCAACTCGCCATCGCCTGCAGCGCGAAGACGCCTGCGCCGAGCATGGCTGCACCCGTGAAGCTTCCCACGTCGAGGCCCAGCCGGGGAACGAGCACCAGCCCGATCAGCGCCAGCAAAAGGCAGTGGGTGAACGCCATGCGGCCCATCGGGGCGAGCTTGCGCAACTGGCGCCGCCATGCGGTGCGCTGGAACAGCAGCACGAACGCGGCGATGCAGAACAGGCCCTGGGCCAGCGATGCGGCCTGCAGCAGCAGGCGGTCTGCCAAGGTGCTGGCGCCGGCATTGCGAAGAGCGAGCACCACAGTCACGACGAAGCTCACGGCCAGCAACCCGCGCCAGAAGCGCCGGTACGCCACCGATTCCCGCAACACGCCCACCCGGCCCAAGCCGAAGAGCACGACAAGCAGCAGCACCGATTTCGCATCGAACAGCGGGATGTGGTGCAGGGCGAGCATCGACGCGCCCAGCAGCGCGAAGCCGCGCAGCGCGTCGAGGAGTTCAATGCGGCGCAGGCCGCCGGACGTCGAACGGCGTGGTGTGTGGGCAGGGGGGAATGTCATGGCAGTACGCGAAGTCGGGCTGGCGACCCCAATGCGAGTTGCCATGCGAAGCAGCCCGCGCCAGACGCGCGATGCTACGAATCGGCATTGCGCCAACATTGCGTAGCGCGCGCTCGCCCCGCGTGCGGGTCAGTGGCCCGGAACCAGCCGCTCGCGGGTCTCCGAAGGCCGTTCGCCGAAGCGTGCGCGGTATTGCGCCGCGAAGTGCCCCAGGTGCAGAAAGCCGTATTTCTGCGCCACTTCGCGCACCCCCGTGCCAGGCATGCGCGCCGAGGCCTTCAGTTCTTCGCGCACGCGGTCGAGCCGCAGTTCGCGCAGGAACTCCATCGGCCCCTGGCCCGCGTGCTGGCGAAACGCGAGCTGCAGCGCGCGCGCACTGCACCCGACCTCGCCACAGATGTCGGCCAGCGACAGCGGCTGCTCGGCGTGCGCTGCCATGTATTCCTGCGCCTTGCGCACCACGCGCGGCAGCAACTGGCGCTGCGTGTCGCCCGCCAGCGCGCGCGAATGGTTGTGGCCCGCCGACATCAGCAGGCTCGACATGAGGTACTCCTCGGCATGCTCGGCGAGGCGGCCGCCGGCGTGCAGCGCGTTGCCGGCGTCGAGCGTGAGCCGAAGGTAGTCGATGAAATGCACCAGCGGTGCGAGCGCAGGGTTGCCGAGCGGCACGCCCAACTCGAACACCAGTGCCTGCTTCACCGGCGCCTGCAGCAGCGACTCGAGCCGCGAGAGCAGCGCCGCGCGTGCGAGCCGCACGATGAGGTGCGGGCTGTCGTCGGCCCAGCGCATCGACAGCGGCTCGGTCGGCGAGGGCAGCGAGGCCAGGCTGGGCGTGGCGTCGATCTGCTGGCCGCCGCAGCGGATGCTGGCGCCGCCGCGCAACGGAATCTGCAGCAGGAAGAAGTCCTGCAGGTAGCCCGGGTCGATCTGCACGCCGGGGCCGTACTGCACGTAGTTGAGGCTCACGTCGCGATGCAGCTGCGCGCTGTGGTGGCAGGCGTCGAGTTCGGTGCGGGGCTGCAGCATGGTCAGGCCGTGCGGGCAAAACACCCGCGCCACGCTCTCGCGCGCCTCGTCCATGTCGTGGCTCTCGAACAGGCGATAGCGCTGCAGTGGCAGCCCTGGGGTGGTGACGGCAGTTTCCATGGACGACTGGGGGTTGGGGGCACCGTAGCAAAAACCATCCCTGCCCACAATTCGGATCGCCCCTCGGCAAAAACCTGCGCGCCAGGGACATCGCCTGCGCTTGCGGGATGCGCCAGCCGCCCCTGCGCACCTAACGTACGCCCCACAGGCCGCCCCGGCCTGCAGCCCACTGTTCACTACCCAGGAGAGCCAAGCTATGTTCAAGGGACTCGAAGGCAGGAGCGCCATCGTCACGGGCGGCGCCACATTGATAGGCACCGGCGTGGTGCGGGCCTTGCACGCGGCCGGCGTGAAAGTCGTCGTCGCCGACATCGACGAAGCCAACGGACAGGCGTTGGCGGATGCCCTGGGCGCCGGCGTGCGCTTCGTGCGCACCGACATCACCGACGACGCGCAGGTCGAAGCCTGTGTGGCGCAGGCGGTGCAGCACCATGGCGGCGTGCACTTTCTGGTGAACCTTGCCTGCTCGTACGTGGACGACGGCTTCAAGTCGCCGCGCGCCGACTGGCTCACCTCGTTCAACGTGAACGTCGCGAGCGCCGTGGCCATGCTGCAGGCGGTGCATCCGCACATGGTGGCCGCGGGCGGCGGTGCGGTGGTCAATTTCACGAGCATCTCGTCGCGCGTGGCGCAGACGGGGCGCTGGCTCTACCCGGTCAGCAAGGCCGCCATGGCGCAGCTCACGCGCAACATGGCGATGGACCTGGCGGCCGACCGTATCCGCGTGAACAGCGTGTCGCCGGGCTGGACCTGGTCCGCCGTGATGGACCGGCTCAGCGGCGGCGACCGCGCCAAGACCGACCGCGTGGCCGCGCCCTTCCATCTGCTGGGGCGCGTCGGCGACCCCGACGAGGTGGCGCAGGTGGTCCTGTTCCTGTGCTCGGACCACGCGAGCTTCGTGACCGGCGCGGACTACGCGGTGGACGGCGGCTACTCCGCCATGGGCCCCGAGCAGGCCGTCCCGGCCATTCCCCAATTGATGGACTGATCAAGGAGCCAAGGCAATGAAACGTATCGCAATCGTCGGCGCGGGCCAGTCGGGCCTGCAACTGGGGCTCGGGCTGCTGGGCGCGGGCTACGAGGTCACGATGTTCAGCAACCGCACGGGGGAAGACATCCGCCGGGGCAAGGTGATGTCGAGCCAGTGCATGTTCCACACCTCGCTGCAGATCGAGCGCGACCTGGGGCTGGACCACTGGGCCAAGGAATGCCCCACGGTGGACGGCATCGGCCTGGCCGTGCCGCACCCCGAGCAGAAGGGCGCCAAGGCCATCGACTGGGCGGCGCGGTTGCATTCGAGCGCGCAGTCGGTCGATCAGCGCGTGAAGATCCCGGCGTGGATGGCCGAGTTTCAGAAGAAGGGCGGTGAGCTGGTGTTCAAGGACGCAGGCATCGACGAGCTGGAGGCCTGCACCCTCAGCCACGACCTCACGCTGGTGGCGAGCGGCAAGGGCGAGATCTCGAAGCTCTTCGAACGCGATGCGCACAAGTCGCGCTTCGACGCGCCGCAGCGCGCGCTCGCGCTCACCTACGTGAAGGGCATGAAGCCCGCCGAGCCTTTCTCGCGCGTGAGCTTCAACCTGATTCCCGGCGTGGGCGAGTACTTCGTCTTTCCCGCGCTGACCACTTCCGGCCCGTGCGAGATCATGGTGTTCGAAGGCGTGCCCGGCGGTCCGATGGACTGCTGGGCCGACGTGAAGACACCGCAGGAGCACCTGGCGCGCAGCAAGTGGGTGCTCGACACCTTCGTGCCGTGGGAGGCCGAGCGCTGCCGCGACATCGAACTCACCGACGACAACGGCATCCTCGCGGGCCGCTTCGCGCCCACGGTGCGCAAGCCGGTGGCCACGCTGCCCTCGGGCCGCAAGGTGCTGGGGCTGGCCGACGTGGTGGTGCTCAACGACCCCATCACCGGCCAGGGCTCGAACAACGCGGCCAAGTGCGCCGACGTGTACCTCAAGAGCATCGTCGCGCGCGGCGATGGCCAGGGCGACGCCGCATGGATGCAGCAGACCTTCGACCGCTACTGGTTCGGCTATTCGCAATGGGTCACGCAGTGGACCAACATGCTGCTCATGCCGCCGCCGGACCACGTGCTCAAGCTGCTGGGCACGGCGGGCGCGGTGCCACCACTGGCCAGCGCCATTGCCAACGGCTTCGACGACCCGCGCACCTTCTTCCCGTGGTTCGCCGACCCCGTCGAGGCCGACCGCTACATCGAGACCTGGGCCGAGGCTGCATGACGCACGCAAGCACCATCGCCGCGCCCGACCGTTTCGACCGGCAGGACTTCCGCAAGGCGCTGGGCCGGTTCAGCACCGGCGTCACGGTCGTCACCACGCGCGCGAGCGACGGCCGGCGCGTGGGCATGACGGCCAACTCGTTCTCGTCGGTCTCGCTGGAGCCGCCGCTGGTGCTGTGGAGCCTTGCGCGCCACGCGCCCAGCGTGGCAGACTTCACCGGTGCGAGCCACTTCGCGATCAACGTGCTGGCGGCGCACCAGCACCGCCTGTCGCGCCAGTTCTCCACACCGCAGCCCGACAAGTTCGACGGTGTGGACTGCTGCGACGGCACGGCCGGCGTGCCGCTGCTGAACGGGGCCATCGCGCGGTTCGTGTGCCGCAACGTGAAGCAGTACGACGGCGGCGACCACCTGATCTTCATCGGAGAGGTCGAGCGCTACGATCGCTTCGACGGCGAGCCGCTGGTGTTCCACTCGGGCTGCTACCAGGTGACGACCCGGCATCCTGAATGCGCCCAGTGAGAACGCGGACCCGCACTTTCAATCCATCGATCGGAGAACACCCCATGCAGGAACAGACAACGGCCCACGGACAGCGCATCCGCATCGAGGCCGCGGACGGCAGCGGCAGCTTCAGTGGCTACCTGGCCTTGCCCCGCTCGGGCAGCGGCCCGGGCCTGGTGATCGCGCAGGAAATCTTCGGCGTGAACCACACCATGCGCGAGGTGGCCGACTACTACGCCGAGGAAGGCTACGTGGTGCTGGTGCCCGACCTGTTCTGGCGACAGGAGCCCGGCGTGGAGCTCGGCTACAGCGAAGCCGACTGGCAGCGCGCCTTTGCGCTCTACGGCGGCTTCGACGAAGCCAAGGGCATGCAGGACATGCAGAGCGCCATCGACACGCTGCGCGCCCGCGCCGAAGTGCCCGAAAACAAAGTCGGCGTGCTCGGCTTCTGCCTTGGCGGCAAGCTGGCCTACCTGGCCGCCTGCCGCACCGACGCGGACGCCGCGGTCGGCTACTACGGCGTGGGCATCGACGCCGCGCTGGATGAGGCCGACAAGATCAAGTGCCCGCTGACGCTGCACGTCGCCGAGCTCGACAAGTTCTGCCCACCCGAAGCACGCGAGCGCATCGTCGCCACGCTCAAGGGCCGCCCGGGTGTGTCGCTGTACGTGTACCCCGGCATGGACCACGCCTTCGCGCGCACCGGCGGCGAGCACTTTCACAAGCCTTCGGCACTGATGGCGCACGAGCGCAGCATCGCCACGCTCAAGGGCGCCATCGGCCCGCACTACGACCTGTCGGCGCTGTGGGACAAGCACTGCGAGTACGAGTTCGGCACCCGCAACGTCGACGACACCATGGGCACCATGGTGGCCGAGCCCTACGTCAACCACATCCCCACCATGACCGGCGGCGTGGGCTACAAGGACCTGCACGCGTTCTATACGAACCACTTCGTCAACAGCAACCCGCCCGACACCGCGCTGGTGCCGATCTCGCGCACGGTGGGCGCCACGCAGGTGGTCGACGAGATGCTGTTCTCCTTCACCCACACCACCGAGATCCCGTGGATGCTGCCGGGCGTGGCACCCACCGGCAAGCGCGTGGAAGTGCCGCTGCTGGCGGTCATCAAGTTTCGCGGCGACAAGCTCTACCACGAGCACATCTACTGGGACCAGGCCAGCGTGCTGGTGCAGGTGGGGCTGCTCGATGCGAAGCTGCTGCCGGTGGCGGGCATCGAGACGGCGCGCAAGCTGCTCGACGAGACGCTGCCGTCGAACACGCTGATGCAGCCGCGCGGCGGCCAGGTCTGAGCCGCCGCTGGCGTGGAGTGCGGCAGGGCGGCTCAGACTGCCAGGTTCTGCTCGACGTCCAGCGTCTTGCGGCGCGCCATGGCCAGGTTCGACTTGGCCTTGTCCAGCACGAGGTAGACGAACAGGCCTTCCTTCTTCTGCATCGGGCGGATGATGTGGTACTGCTTGCCCAGCGTGATGAGAAGGTCTTCGATCACGTCGTTCAGGCCCAGGTCGCGCATGGTGCGCAGCTTGGCGCGAACCACCTCGGTGTTGCCTGCGGCCGCCACCTCGAGGTCCACGCCAGACCCGATCTGTCCCAGGATCATGCCGCTGCCCGAGTCGACCAGCGCGGCGCACATGGCGCCGTCGCAGGTCATCAGGTCGTCCATGGATTGCTTGATGTTTGCCATCGAAACCTTTCGTAGTCCCTCGCCCCTGAAAGTCGGCAGCCACCCGGGCGAAGGGTGGGCGGCTGCCGGTGTCGAACCGATGCCGGTCGGGTGACGGCCATGCGCCGCCTCAGGCCTGCTGCAGCGACAGCGTGGCCTGCTTCGCGAAGTAGAGGACCTGGCCGATGATGGCTTCCTTGCCTGCGACCACGCTCACGATCAGCGTCATCTCGGGGTGGCGTGCCTGCAGCATGAGGATGTGGCCGTGGGTGGCCTCAATGGTCACGTTTGCGCAGGCGCCCAGGTCGCTTTCCTCGCCGGCCACGGCGCCCAGTGCTGCGAGCGAACTGGCAATGGCCGAGAGCCGCGAGACCTGCGCCGTGTTCTCTGCGCGCGCGGCCAGTTCCAGGCCGTCTTCGGTCGAGATGACCACCGCCTTCACGCCCTTGATCTCGCGCATGAGCGTGTCGATGGCGGATTCGGCGGCGAACTTGATGCGGGGAGAAATGTTCATGGCTGCCCTGGAGTGAAGGGGAGGGGGTTCAGGCCTCGAGCTGGAGCAGGAGCAGTTCCAGCAGCTGAACGACTTGCCGTGGGTCGGTCACGTTGGCCGCGAGCACCGGGCACAGCACGCCCCTGGCCTGCATGCGCCGGGCGTAGGCGTCGATGTCCGGCTGCGGGTGCGCCTCCATGCGCCCTACCGCCACCACGCAGGCGGTCTGCGCGATGAGTTCGGCAAAGCCGTCGAGGTACACGTCCAGGTCGGCCAGCGGGTCGGGGCGGCTGTTGTCGATCAGCACCACCACGCCGAGCGCGCCGCGCGCCAGGATGCGCCACATGAAGTCGAAGCGCATCTGCCCGGGCGTGCCGTACAGGCGCAGCTTCTCGCCGTTGTCGAGCGTGAGTTCGCCGTAGTCGAGCCCGACGGTGGTGGTGGCCTTGGCAACCGAGGTGTCGCTGTTGCGCACGTCGGTGCTCACCGGCGGGATCTCGCTCACCGCGCCGATGGCGGTGGTCTTGCCGGCGCCCATGGTGCCGGTGAAGAGGATCTTGTGTTCGACGGTCATGGGTGCCCTGCCGGCAGCAGGCCGAGCCGGATGCGGATGCGGGCCAGCAGGCCGGGTTGCACGGGGTCACGCGCCGGCGGCGTGGCGGGCGCCGCGGCCGCGGGCTGTGGGGCATCGGAGGGATGCTGGGCAACCTGTGCCGCCTGTGGAACCTGAACCGCCTCGCGAACGTTCGCGAGCAGGCCGCTGCGGCGCAGGTCGGCGATGAACGCGAGGCAGTCCTGCGCCGCAAGGCCCGAGCGCTGGCGCAGTACCCCGAGCGACGTCGGCTGTCCGGTCATGAGCGTGGCCAGGCGAATGCGCTGCGGCGTTTCGAGCAGGGCGACCGGCGGCCAGCGCAGCAGGCGGAATTCCTCGTCGTCCGCCGGCGCCGCATCGGCTGCCGCCAGACCGAGCTCGCGGGCGTGGACGACCATCGCACCCAGTTGGTTGAGCGTTCTTTCCAGCGCTTCGGCATGCAGCGGCAGCGCCAGGAAATGACCGCTGCGCGGCGCATCGGCCTGGCCGACGGCCAGCACGGGCACGGCGTGGAGCGGGGCGTTGGGGTCGGCGGGGGCGTCCTGGCCAACGACCCGGAGATCGGCCTGGTCGGCTCGCCAGGCCCAGTGCTGGTGGGTTCGGTGGTCCAGCAGGCGAACCAGCGACTTGAACAGCAGCTCTTCGCGGGGCGGCAGCCCCTCGACGCTGAAGCTCAGCAGGGCGCGCTGGCCCTTGACGACGGGGTGGGCGGCGGTGCTCATGCCTGGTGCGGCGGTTTGCGGCGAGCGGTGCCGCGTGAAACCCGAGGCAGGCAGTGGAGGCGCAAATGCCGTCGTGAATGCAACTTGAGGCTCCCGTGGCTGGAATTCTTCACCTGTCGGCGCAGGGCGCAAATCAAGTGAGTACTAAGGGTTTATTACCGTTTGTAACTTAAAAATATAACAGCTGTTTCAATTAAAAACACTAGATTACAGCCAAATTTTGCGCTGCTGCAACGTGCGGAGCAGGGCGTTTTCGCCAACACCGCCACTTCGCGTAGGCGGATGCCCAAAGCCCGGAATGCCCTGTTTTGGGGGAATTACGATGGAACGCATCTGCCGAAGAAGGCAGACAAAGACAGATATTTCCTCGTCGATTCACGTTTTCTGAAAAGGACTTCGCCATGAAAACCATGAACTTCCGCACATTTGCGCTTTCTTCCGCCATGGTTGCCTGCAGCCTCGCCTTCGTGGGTTGCACCACCACGCGCCCGGGGGACCAGTCCAGCAGCGTGTCGTCCCGCGCCTCGATCGACGCCCAGACCGATGCCACCCTGTCGAAGCTGTACGAGTCCGTGAAGGGTTCGCGCGAACTGGTCGCCCGTTCGAGCGGCGTGCTGGTGTTTCCGGCCGTGGTCGGCGGCAGCCTGGGCGTGGGCGCGGAATATGGCCGCGGCGCCTTGCGCGTGAACGGGCGCACGCAGTCCTACTACAGCACCACCGCAGGATCGGTGGGCTTCCAGGCCGGCGCCCAGTCGAAGGCGGTGGTCTACCTGTTCACCACGCAGGCGGCGCTGGACAAGTTCCGCAACAGCAAGGGCTGGACGGCCGGTGCCGACGCCACCGTGGCGCTCGCCACCCTCGGCGCCAACGGCAGCATCGACACCAACACGCTGCGCCAGCCGGTGATCGGCTTCGTGATGACCAACGTGGGCCTGGAGGCCGGCGTGTCGCTGTCGGGCGCGAAGATCAGCGAAATCCAGCTTTAACAGGCGAACACCTGCCCGTGCCGCGGCGCGGGCAGGTCGTCTTCAGTGGCCGAGTTGCGCTTGCAGCTCGGCCACTTTTGCGCGCAGGCTCGCGTTTTCGGCCGTGAGTTCGGCCACGCGCTGCTCGAGCGCCTGAACGGTGTCGGGCTTGGCCTGCGCTTCGTCGGAGCCTGCTTCGGTCGACTCCTCGCGCGGCTTCTTCTTCGAATCGCGCACACGCTTGGCGGCCTGCTTCAGCTCGTCCTTGCCGGCGTTCGCGGCCGACACCTGCTCGTCGGCCGGCAGCGAGGCCACCGCGGCCGCGGTGTTGATCGAGATCACGCCCGACTTCACCGCCGCCACGAGCTCCGGCGCGGCCTGCTTCTGGATCTTTTCGATCATGCCGACCTGGTTGCTGCTCAGGCGTGCGGCGCGCGCAATGGCTTCGCGGCTGCTCAGCGGGGCTTGCGGAGGCATTGCGGGGGCGGCGTTGTCGGCGGGCGGATCGACGTCGAACGGCGGGTCGTTCGGGTCGCTGGCAACAGCCGGCTCGGCCATGGTGCGAGAGCGTTGCTGGTCGACGATGTCCTTCTTTCGCAGCGCGAGCACGCCGCGCAGGAAGTCCGAGATGCTGCGCCGGCCCAGGTGCTGGTCGATCATCCACAGGTGCACGTCGTCGATCGACTTGAAGCGCGTGTTCTGCACCGTCTGGAACGGCAGGCCGTGCTTCTGGCAGATGCCGTAGCGGTTGTGGCCGTCCACCAGCACGTCGCCCCACAGCACCAGCGCGTCGCGGCAGCCTTCGGCCAGGATGCTGCGTTCCAGCGATTCGTATTCCTCCGGCGTCAGGGGGTCGATATAGGCTTTGAGTTCTTCGTTGACGACGATGTTCATGAGGAGGCGGGGCGCGCAGCAGGCAAAGGGGCAAGATTCTAGATGCGCTCACCGAGCGCTTCCCCGCATCGCCGCGTGAGGCCTGCCGTCCGCGGCTTGACCCGTTCGCAAAGCGGGTGATAGCCTGCCCCGGCCTTTTCGGCTGCTCTCAAGAACGGACCCCATGAAGACTCGCATGCGCCGCATCTCGCCGGCTTCCATCACCTCGTCGAACGCCCGCCGCTGGGCGCGCACCGCCTGCCACGGCGCGGTGCTGGCCTGTGCGCTCATTGCCGGCCACGCCATGGCCCAGAAGCCGCACCAGGGTGCGCTCGACGCCGCCACGCAAAGCAAGGACGAGGCGCTGAAGCTGCTGGAGCGCATGGTCAACATCGATTCGGGCTCGGCCAGCACCGAAGGCCTGGACAAGGTGCGCGAGATGGCGGTGGACGAACTGCGCAAGCTCGGCGCCCGCATCGAGACCTTTCCGGCCGACCCGCACCCGGGCACCAACGTGGTCGCCACGCTCACCGGCCAGGGCAAGAAGAAGATCCTGATCCTCGCGCACATGGACACCGTCTTCAAGGAAGGCACGGCCGCGGCCAAGCCCTTCTACATCAAGGACGGCCGCGCCTACGGCCCCGGGGTGATGGACGACAAGGGCGGCGTGGTGGCCGGCCTGTATGCGCTGAAGATCCTGCAGCAGATCGGTTTCAAGGACTACGGGCAGATCACCTTCCTGCTCGACACCAACGAGGAGGTCGGTTCGGTCGGCACCAGCGCGCTGATCGAGCGCATCGCCAAGCAGCACGACGTGGCGCTCAACCTGGAGCCGGGCCGTCCGGCCGACGGCCTGGTGGTCGAGCGCAAGGGCTCGGCCACCGCGCTGCTCGAAGTGAAGGGCGTCGCCGCTCATGCGGGCGTGGCGCCGGAGGCCGGCCGCAACGCCGCCATGGAACTGGCGCACCAGGTGCTGCAGCTGTCGAAGACGGCCGACGCCGCGAAGAAGACCACCGTCAACTTCACCGTGCTCACGGCCAACGGCCCGACCAACGTGATTCCCGCCGCCGCCAGCGCCAAGGCCGACGTGCGCGTGGCCACGCCCGACGAGTTCGACCGCGTCGAAAAGGACATGGTGCGCATCGCGCAGAACAAGCTCATTCCCGAGACCGAGGTGCGCGTGCGCCTGAGCCGCGGCCTGCCGCCCATGCCGCGCCTGCCTTCGTCGGACAAGCTTGTGAAGATGGCCGAGGGCATCTATGCGGAAATCGGCAAGAAGCTCACCATCGAGAGCAGCGGCGGCGCGGCCGATGCGAGCCTGGTGGCGGGCGTGGGCATTCCGGTGCTCGACGGCTTCGGCATCGTGGGCGGCGGCATCCACACGCCGGAGGAATACGCGGAGGTCGAGAGCGTGGTGCCGCGCCTCTACCTGCTCTCGCGCATGCTGATGGACCTGTCGGCGAACTAGTCAAACCCCCAGGCTTCGCGC
>NNBU01000960.1_pt1 | contig 20513 bp, 18 predicted proteins | sample 1173781 | NCBI WGS metagenome assembly NNBU01 (sample SAMN07173937, study PRJNA388173) | plant metagenome | biome: Plant school; feature: Soil; material: Symbiotic tissue of Blasia pusilla L.; isolation source: symbiotic tissue sample KVJ2 | host: Blasia pusilla | place: Norway: Troms, Kvaloya...
GCCTGAAGGCGACCAACCCGAAGCTCGTCTACTGCTCGATAACAGGCTTCGGCCAGAACGGCCCCTATGCCGATTTCGCCGGCTACGACTACATCGTCCAGGGCATGTCCGGCTTCATGTCGATCACCGGCGAGACGGCGGGAGAACCGATGAAGGCCGGTGTGGCGATCGCCGACATTTTCACCGGGATCTATGCGGTGACCGCAATCCAGGCCGCCCTCATTCATGTGATGCGCACCGGCCAGGGCCAGTTCGTCGACATGGCCCTGCTCGACGTGATGTCGGCCGTGCTTGCCAACCAGAACATGAACTATCTGATTTCAGGCATGGCCCCGACCCGTCTCGGCAATGCCCATCCCAACATCAGCCCTTACGAGGTCGTGCCGACTGCCGATGGGCATTTGATCCTTGCGGTCGGCAATGACGGCCAGTTCAAACGCCTTTGCGCCATCCTCAAAATCCCCGCCATTGCCGAGGACGAGCGCTTCGCCACCAACAAGGCCCGCGTCGCCAACAAGGCCGAGGTTCGCCGCATCGTGACGTCAGAAACGGCCAAGTGGCAGAAGCGCGACCTGCTGTCCGCCTGCGAAGCGAATGCCGTGCCGGCCGGACCGATCAACTCGATCGAGGAAATGTTCGCAGACCCTCAAGTTGCAGCGCGCGGCCTCAAGATCGATCTGGCCGACGATCGCGGCACCGTGATCCCGGGTGTACGCACCCCCATTGTGCTCTCCGAAACGCCGCTGCGCTACGAGCGCCCGAGCCCGCGTATCGGCGAGCATACCGACGAAATTTTGGCCGAACTGGCCGCGCGTGAACGAAAGGCAGCCCAATGAAGAAGACCGGCGGTGAACTGATCGTCGAGGCCCTGAAGGCCAATGGTGTCGAGCGTGTCTCCTGCGTTCCCGGCGAGAGCTATCTTGCAGTGCTCAACGCCTTGCGAGACAGCGGCATCGAAACCCTGGTCTGCCGCCAGGAAGGTGGCGCTGCCATGATGGCGGATGCCTGGGGCCGCCTCTCCGGCAAGCCCGGCATCTGCATGGTCACCCGCGGTCCGGGTGCGACGAACGCGTCGGCGGGCCTGCATGTGGCCAAACAGGATTCAATCCCGATGATCCTGTTCATCGGCCAGATCGGCCGCGACATGAAGGAGCGCGAGGCCTTCCAGGAGGTTGAATACCGCCGCGCCTTCACCGAATTCGCCAAATGGGTCGGCGAGATCGATGACGCCCGCCGCATTCCCGAATTCGTCACGCGCGCCTTTGCCGTCGCAACATCGGGCCGCCCCGGACCCGTTGTGCTGACGCTGCCGGAAGACATGCTGCTCGACGAGGTCGAAGCCCCGGAAGCGAAGCCCTACACGCCCGTAGAGGCCCATCCCGGCCCAAGCCAGATCGCCGCACTCGGCGACCTGCTGAAGACCGCCAAGCGCCCGATGGTCGTTCTCGGCGGCACGCGCTGGAGCGAGACCTCGGTCGCCGGCATTCAGGCCTTTGCGGAAAAGTTCAGGCTGCCCGTCGGCTGCTCCTTCCGCCGCCAGATGCTTTTCGATCACCTGCATCCTTCTTACGCCGGCGATGTCGGCATCGGCATCAACCCGTCGCTGGCCAGGGAGCTGAAGGAAGCCGACCTTCTGATCCTGCTCGGCGGCCGTTTCTCCGAAATGCCGTCCTCCTCCTACACGCTGATGGACATTCCCTACCCAGCGCAGACGCTGGTCCATGTGCATCCGGACGCGTCCGAACTCGGCCGTGTATATCGCGCCGATCTCGCCATCTGTGCTGCCCCGGACGAGTTCGTCTCGGCGCTGGCTGCACTGGAAGCCCCCGCCGCGCCCGTCTGGGCCGAGCGCACGCAAACCATGCACACCGCCTATCTTTCCTGGTCGACACCGCCCGCGACCGGTCCCGGTTCGGTGCGGATGGGGCCGATCATGGAATGGATCGAAGTCAATACGCCGAAGGATGCCATCTTTACCAATGGTGCGGGCAACTATGCCACCTGGCTGCACCGCTTCCACCGCTTCCAGGCGTTCAACACCCAAGCCGCTCCGACGTCCGGCTCCATGGGCTATGGCCTGCCGGCCGCCGTCGCCGCCAAGCATCTGTTTCCGGAGCGTGAGGTCATCTGCTTCGCCGGAGACGGCTGTTTCATGATGCACGGCCAGGAATTCGCCACCGCCATGCGCTACAAGCTGCCGATCATCACGCTGGTGATCAACAACGGCATCTACGGCACAATCCGCATGCATCAGGAGCGGGAATATCCGGGCCGCGTCAGCGCCACCGATCTCACCAATCCGGATTTTGCAGCACTCGCACGCGCCTATGGCGGACACGGCGAAACCGTCGACAAAACGGAAGACTTCGCCCCCGCCTTCCTGCGTGCCCGCGCTTCCGGAAAGCCGGCGATCATCGAGATCAAGCTCGATCCGGAGGCGATCACACCGACCCGGACCCTCAGCGAAATTTCGGCCAGCAACCGCTAACCGCCATTCCGCCCCTGGCTAGCGGGGCGGAATCGCATTCGCCTGAAACGGACGCAAGACCTCAGCGGACAGCAAGTCTCTCAGAAGCGGGTGCTGGCTCGAAGAGCGATGTGAGTTGTTCCGCCGGCAGAGCCTTGCCGAACAGATATCCCTGGCCAATATCGCAGCCGAGATCTGCAAGCGCCGTCAACTGGCTTTCGCTCTCGATACCTTCGGCAGTCATCGTCAATCCTAGGCCTTGGCCCAAGCCGAGCATGGCGCGCATGATTTTGGCCTGCTTCTCGTCGTTCTCAAAGGCAGCCACAAAGCTGCGGTCGATCTTGATTTTGTTGAAGCGGAAGCGTGAGAGCTGTGCAAGGCTCGAATAGCCGGTGCCGAAGTCGTCGAGCGCCACCCGGATGCCCGCCGCATGAAGCGCCTCCAGCATCACTTCGGCTTGCGACAGGTTCTTCATCAGCGCAGTCTCGGTAATCTCGATCTCGAGCCGGCTTGCCGGCAATCCCGTCTCTGACAGGATTTGGAGGATCCGAAGCCCAAGTTGCTGGTCGCGGAATTGCACCGGCGACACATTGAAGGCGAGCGTCACATGACTTGGCCATTTTGCAGCCTCGAGACAGGCCTTGAGCAGGAGTTGGTCACCCAGTTCGCTGATCAGTCCGGTCTCTTCCGCCAGCGTGATGAACTCCATCGGCGAAACGACCTCGCCATTGCGCGTCGACCACCGCGCAAGCGCTTCAAATCCACGTATCTCCTGCGTCTTCAGATCGATGAGCGGCTGGAAATGCGGATCGATTGTTTTGTCGCGCAGCGCCTGGCGCAGACCATTCTCGAGCTCGATGCGACGGCGCAATGCGACGTTCATGGCACCATCAAAGCGAATGGTCTGGTTGCGGCCGCTGCGTTTGGCAACATACATGGCCGCATCGGCATTCTGCATGGCCGAACGGATGGTCGTGCGGTCTAAGCTTGCTGTCGCAAATCCAATGCTGGCCGACAGCATCACGCTGGTGTCCAGCAGTTGCAGTGGCTCGGAAAGGGCCTCAATCGCGGCATCGGCCATGCGCTGCGCCATAACCTCATTGCCCGAGGGCTGCAGGACGACGAACTCGTCACCGCCAGCCCGAAAGACCGGCATGCCTTCATAAATCTTGGCCAGGCGCTGGGCGGCCTCAAAAAGCACTTGGTCGCCGATGTCATGCCCCAGCATGTCGTTGATGTTCTTGAAGCCGTCGAGATCGATCGAATGAATGGTATAGTCGCGCTGATGAAGCGCCGCCTGCGCATTGTCCACGGCGACATCAAGTCCGCGGCGATTGCCAAGTCTCGTGAGTGAATCGTGGTTTGCAAGCCAGCTAACATCGCTCTCGGCACGGATGCGAGCCCGCACCTCAAGCAGAAGGTCGCGAGATCGGAGGATGGCGAAGAAGAAACTGCAAGCGCCCGCACACAAAAGACCAACGATCACTTCATCCAGCTGATACTCCTCGTGGTTGACCACGAAGGATGCCAAAGCCTCGAAGAAATCGTAGTACGACGAGACTGCCCATGCGCTCAGACTAAGCAAACCTAGCGCCACAGCTTCGATACGCGCACGCTTAGTGAAAATGCGAGGTGTAAGCATCTTGATATACCGTTGAGCGCCATCATGGCTGAAGCGGCCAATCAACCGCTGACGGTGCCGTTCGAGCATGCACCCAAAGATACATTAGATTAAGAGAATTAAACAATCATTGAATAGGTGCGGAAGCCCGAGGCATGGGCTTCCGCACCGATCACGGCAGATCTGAAGCGATCAAAGCGCAGCAGTGACGATGAACTCAACCTTGTAGTCAGGGGTTGCGAGAGCGGCTTCGCTCGTCGCGCGGGCCGGCGGGTTTGCCGGATCAATCCAGCCTTCCCAGACAGCGTTCATCTCGCCGAAGGTCGACATGTCGGAGAGGTAGATGATCGTCTGCAGGATCTTCGACTTGTCCGAGCCAGCAGCCGCGAGCAGGCGGTCGACTTCGGCGAGCGCCGACTTCGACTGTTCGGTGACGGAGGTGCCTTCGCCAACCTGGCCGGCGAGATAGACGGTGTTGCCGTGAACGACGGCGCCGCTCATGCGCTTGCCCGGCTCGATACGCTTGATGGACATGATATTACTCCTGGCTTTGTGGGATGGAAAAAACGAGGGCCGGGCTGTGCCGCCCGGCCCCTGATCTGGAATGGGATGTGTCAGCCGCGCTGGCGCAACGCATGTTCATAGGTCGCGGTGGAACGTGCACCGGAGCGGCAATAGCCGAGCATCGGCTTGTCGAAATCTTCCAGGGCGTCGACCATATCGGCAACCGCGTCGGGCGTGACACCCATCGGGCCGACGGGCACGTGCTTGATCTTCAGGCCGAGTTCCTCGGCGCGTGCCGCAATTGCGGAAAAGCTGGGCTGGCCCATCTCTTCGCCATCCGGGCGGTGGCAGACGATCGACTTGAAGCCGAGCTGCTTGATCGTGTCGAGTTCCTCGACCGTGATCTGGCCGCTGACCGAATATTCCTCGTTGATCTGCCTGATGTTCATCCGCGCAACCTCGCCAAAAACTGTGGGCGCAACATCTACGACGGGCATCCGCAGGCGTCAATCACGGTAGGGCGAAAGCCTGGTCTACAGTTGGGGGGTGCCGTCACGAAAACGAGAACGCAAGCCCGTAGTGCCGGCTCTCGCCCGGCTGCAGCATCACGAATTCGCCAGCCTCCTCGAGCGCATCACGGCTGACCCAGCGATGCGACACCGGTTCGATCCCGAGCACATGCGCCGGCGCCTTCTGGTTTCGCCAGACCTGCAGATAAGGCAGCGTGTCGGTGCGGAAACGCACCTTCAGCCGCTTGCCGCCGATCGCTTTCATCGGCCCGAGCCTGACTTCGGCCCAACCACCATGGCCGGTGGGGACGCAGAAGATGCCGCCATCGCCCTCGCCGAAAGTCCATGGAAAACCTCCTCCTTCCAGCATGGCACCTTCGAGCGCGGTGCCAGCGTCGAAATGTTTGGCCCCGAGATTGATGTGGTACATCAGGAAGGCGGGAAACGCGGTGTCGCCTGTATTCACAACTTCGTCGGCCAGTTGTATCTCGCCGCTCTCGCCCTTGATCCGCCACTGGCGGCGCAGTTCCGCCCGACCGCCATCAGCCAGCTGCACGGGAACGGAGGCCGAAGCAAGCAGATCATCGCCATCCGAAGAGAGCGCAAGCCCCTCAGCTGGATGTGCAGAGAACGAACCATGAAGCGGATAGAGCCTCTGGCCATCCGCCATCGGCTGGGGATGACGGATATGGTCCGGCCCACAGGTGAACAGGAAGCCTTCTAGTGAATGATCGATGCGCGGATCGCCATCGTCAGGAATGGCACGGCCCGGTGCTACATCAACGCCGTCGACAACACAGGCACCGATGTCGAAGACGGAGCTTTCGTCGAGCGACAGGATAGGCCCGCGGGGACCTCGAAATGAAATCATGCAATGGATTCCTCAACCGCCGGAGCGGCGGTCTGAAAATGCCCGGCACCCGCCAGGTGTTCGAGACCGGCAAGGCCACGATCGAGCGACGACAGATAGGCGATGTTGACGGTCTGCTCAAGCCAATGCTGGAAGGCATGCGCGGCATGCACCAGCCGGTCGAACCGCTGAAGCCCCGCCTCGGTCAGCGACAGGAGCTCGAACCGGCGGTCGGCGCGGTCGCGCTTGCGCTGCACATAACCCCGGTCCTCCAGCACTTTCACGGCCCGGCTGATCTTCGTCTTAGATAGGCCTGAATGCAGGGATATGGCTTTGGCCGTGATCGGCGAGCTCTCTCCCAGGGACCACAACACTTGCCATTCAGACCAGGACAATTCGTCATCCGGCCCACAATATTGCGTGAAGGCAGTATCGAATCGGTCAGCCACCCGGATAAGCCGGTACGGCAGAAAGGTTTCCATTCTCAATCGGTCCTGCATCGCCCCCCCTTGGAAGACCGGCTCGACGCCCGGAACATGGCGTCGGTTGAGCGGTTTCCCCCCTGCCCCCACAGCAAGTTAATCTAATATTCATTATGAATTCACCTTTTCCACATTAGTGTCAAATTTGTCGCGTTTGTCGCCCGCAGAGACGAGGAAACCGCACCGTGCATGACATCAGGAAATCAGGCTTGCTCATGGTGGCTCTTGCCGCCACGTCGCTGGCGACCGCAGGCGCCACCTGGGCGCAATCCGCCTACGCCTCCCGCCAGTCTCAAACACTTCTGGTGTCACCCGAAGGCGACATTTTGGACTATGTGCCTGAAGAGGGAGAGGTGGTGATCAGCCGTGACCGCATGGGTCGCACCGTTCTGATCGACCGCTTCGGCAACCTGGTGGCGACCGAAATTCCGGCCGAGAGCTATTATCCGCCGGCGCGGGAAGACCAGGCGCGTGCCCTTCCCGGCGTGGAAGCTCCTTACGGTGGGGCGCCCGCGCAACCGGGCGGCTGGGGCGATGACGTCACGACAGCCTCTATCCCGGATGCAGGCCCCATCGACCAGCAGCCGCTCGACGGTTTGCCCTCCGACATGCCTTATGGCGGTCCGGATCAGGCACCGCCGACCGACATCGCGCCCCAGCGCATCGTGACGCCGGAGATCCCGGTCAAGAGCAACCTGTCGCGTCTCGAGATCACGGCTCTACAGGTTTTCCTCGACCGCGAGGGCGTCTCCCCTGGGGTGATCGATGGCAAGATGGGGCAGAACGTCAACAAAGCGATCGTCGCCTGGCAGACGATGACCGGCGAGACGCTCGACCCGAACAATGCCGAGGACATCCTGGAGCGTCTGCGCCTGTCCGGCGGCCTTGCGATCAACAGCTATACGATCACCGCCGGCGATGCGGCCGGTCCCTACGTCGCGTCGATCCCCGAAGATTACAGCCACAAGGCACAATTGCCTGCCATGGCCTACACGTCGACGGCGGAAATGCTGGCCGAGAAGTTCCATATGGACGAAGGCTATCTGCGCGAACTCAATCCGGGCGTCGACTTCACGGTCCCTGGAACGATTATCAAGGTCATCGAGCCCGGCCCGGCCAAGACTGGCAGCGTTGCCCGCATCGTCGCCGACAAGGCATTGAAGCAGGTCTTCGCCTATGGCGCCGACGGCAGCCTGATTGCGGCTTATCCCGCCAGCATCGGCTCGACCGACACCCCCTCCCCCTCCGGCACGGTCACAATTGAGCGCATCGCGCTCAATCCGGGTTATACATACAACCCCAAGGTCAACTTCCAGCAGGGCGCCAACGACAAGATCCTGCAGATCCCGCCAGGCCCCAACGGCCCAGTCGGCACGGTCTGGCTGGCCTTGTCCAAACCGACCTACGGCATTCACGGCACGCCGGAGCCGTCCAAGATCGGCCGGACCCAGAGCCATGGCTGCATTCGCCTGACCAACTGGGACGCGACAGAACTGGCCAAAATGGTGAAGCCGGGCGTGACCGTCGAGTTTGTCGACTGAGGCCATCGCCCGATAAAAAGATAGCCAGCAAGCCGCGAGCCAAAGTCTCGCGGCTTTTTCGTTTCAGCAGTGTAACGGAGGCAGAACGCACGAAAAAACCGCCGGCAGGAGATCGGCGGTTCAAAGGGTGTCCTCTCGGACGGGTGGTGTCAGGCGGCGCTGCGTACCAAGCGGAAAAGGCGGCGTGGCTGGGCGGAGCGGATAACCTTGACCGGCAGCAGGCGCATGACTTCGGATGCGAATGCCTTGGCGTTCTCCTGGGCCTTGTCGAGATTGCTGATTTTCGCTGCATCCATCGAATACAGCGTGCCGCCACAGTCGAAGATTTCGCGGTAGGCGCTGCGCTCGGCTATCGGCGTGTTGACGACGTTGACACCACGAGCTGCCAGCAATCCCTTGATGGTGAGCAGCGCCCGGGTGGTGACCATAGAGGTGACGCGGGTGAGCACGACCGAATGGGGAATCACCAGGTTTCCAGCATCTTCCATCAACTTGATCAGGTCGAGAATCTGCGCGCCGCCCTTGGCATCCATCGCACAGCCCTGCACCGGGATCATCACATGGTCCGACAGTCCGACGGCGGTGGTCACCATAGCATCACGCGCACCAGCAAGATCCATGATGATGTAGTCATTGGTACGCGAGAGTTCGCGGATATGCCCCTGGACGGACGCGACCGAAACCTCCGACACCACCTCGATATTGTGTTGCGGACCGGAGAGTTCGTACCACTGGGTGATCCAGCGTTGCGGATCAGCATCAAGGATCGCGACGCGGTATCCCTGATGCGCGAGTTCCGTCGCGAGCAGAAGTGCTGCGGTGGTCTTGCCGGCGCCGCCCTTGGCATTGGCGAATGAAATGACTGGCATGCTTCTTCCTCAAGGGATCTGGTCCGAGCGCTTCATCGCTCTGGGGCAACCCTCGTCATTGGCGCCGCGTAGAACCATGATGGTCAATCATGGTTAATAAACCGCAAACACAGGCGACCGGCTCCTCCCCCATATTGGGGAGAAGCACCGGAAAAAGCTTGTATATTCCAAAATTGAAACGGAAGGATCCTGACCCGTCAGCCCCGCAGCGGCGTACAGGCACCGACATGCTGCGGCCCCACGCGCCCGGCCTTGAGGTCGGACAGTTTCGGCAGGGACGGATCAGGACCGCCGATCCCGGCTTCGAAGGTCGCGCGATCCACCTTCACCATGCGCCCACTGGCAAGAATGCTGACCAGCGTCTTGTCGTCGACGATGGCCAGGCTGACCTTCGCCTTGCAGAACTGATTGCCGCCTGGACCCGTCAGCACCCAACGGAGCGAGCCGGACCTTCCAGGCGCCATCTTGCCAGCGACGTATCCCTTCTTCAGCAGACCTTGAAAGCTCTCGGCAGCGGCAGGGCCCGCCGTCAGCATGGCGCCGGTCGCCACAACAGCGACCAGCAGGAGAGAGGAACGGATTTCACGCAACATCATCATTTGGACCTGGAACAAGGGAGATGGACAAGTGCATACGGTTCATCTGAACGAAAAGACGACCCCGCCACGATAGCGGGGTCGCCAAGAGATAAGACAAAGTCTCAGAAGCAGTCGGCAAACAGCTGCTTGGTATTTTCCAGCGTCATCTTGACCGGATTGCCGCCCGCACTCGGGTCTTCGATCGCCATAGCCGACAGCTCGTCGATGCGATCACTGGCAATACCCATGGCCGTCAGGTTCTCCGGCACATGCAATTCGGCGCGCAGCGCAAGCACAAAGTCGTAGAAGCCGTCGAAACCGCCTGATATCCCGAGATAGGCCGCCGCCCGCTCGATCTTGTCTTCGATCGCATGACGGTTGAATTTCAGCACCGGCGGCATCACCACCGCATTGGTCATCCCGTGATGGGTGTTGTAAACGGCCCCGATCGGATGCGACAGCGCATGGATGGCGCCGAGCCCCTTCTGGAAGGCTGTGGCGCCCATCGCGGCTGCCGACATCATATTGGTACGGGCCTCGATATCCGTGCCGTCCTTGTAGGCGCGCGGCAGGAATTCCTTGACCAGACGCATGCCTTCGAGCGCGATGCCCTGGCTCATCGGATGATAGAAGGGCGATGAATAGGCTTCGAGGCAATGGGCAAACGCGTCCATGCCCGTGCCGGCCGTGATCATCTTCGGCATGCCGACCGTCAGCTCCGGATCGCAGATCACGACACCCGGCAGGAACTTCGGGTGGAAGATGATCTTCTTCACATGGGTGACGGAATTGGTAATGACCGACGCCCGGCCGACTTCAGACCCGGTACCGGCCGTGGTCGGCACGGCGACGATCGGGGCGATGCCGTCGGCATTGGCCCGTGTCCACCAGTCGCCGATATCCTCGAAGTCCCAGACCGGCCGCGTCTGGCCAGCCATGAAGGCCACGCACTTGCCGAGATCGAGGCCAGACCCGCCGCCGAAGGCGACGACGCCGTCATGGCCGCCATCCTTGTAGGCCTTGATACCGGCTTCGAGGTTCTTCTCGTTCGGGTTCGGATCGACATCGGCGAAGAGCGCGCGGCCGAGACCGGCCTCTTCCAGCACATCAAGCGCCGTCTGGGTGATCGCCATCGGGGCAAGGCCCCGGTCGGTGATCAGCAGCGGCTTCTTCATGCCGAGCGACTTGCAGGCGTCCGCCAGTTCCTTGATGCGGCCACGTCCCATCTTGACGGCGGTGGGATAGCTCCAATTGGCGACGATGTTCATTTCGTAACTTTCTTCAGATGGTAGGATTTCGGACGGGTAAGGTTCTGGAAGCCGAGCACCGAAAGCGAGCCGCCCTTGCCGGTTTCCTTGACGCCGGTCCAGCAAAGTGCCGGGTCAAGATAGTCGGCGCGGTTCATGAACACGGTGCCAGTCTCGATGTCACGGCCGATCCGGGCGGCGCGTTCGGGATCCTGCGTCCAGAGCGAGGCGGTCAGACCGTAAGGGCTGTCGTTCATCAGGCCGAGCGCCTCATCGTCGCTCTTCACCTTCATGATGCCGACAGCCGGACCAAAGGTCTCATCCTTCATGAAGGCCATCGAATGATCCACGTTCACGAGGACCTGCGGCATGATGTAGGCACCGCCGTCATCGGCCGGGAAGAGCTTGGGATCGACCAGCGCCTTGGCACCCTTCGATACGGCATCGGCGATCTGCTCGCGCACGACCTTGGCGAAACGCTTGTTGGCCATCGGCCCAAGCGTTGTCTCCGGATCGAGCGGATTGCCGAGCTTGTAATTCGACACCCATGCGACCGACTTCTCGACGAAGGCATCGTAGAGGCTTTCATGCACGTAGACGCGCTCGATACCGCAGCAGCACTGCCCGGAATTGTAGGTCGCGCCATCCATCAGCGTATCGACGGCAGCGTCGAGGTCGGCGTCGTCCATGACGTAGCCCGGATCCTTGCCGCCGAGCTCAAGGCCAAGACCCGCAAAAGTGCCGGCCGCAGCGCGCTCGATCGAACGACCACCTTCGACCGACCCGGTGAAGTTGATGAAGTTGAAATTGCCGGCGGCAATCAGCGCAGACGTCGTCTGGTGGTCGAGGAAGAGGTTGATGAAGACATCGTCCGGAACGCCCGCCTCGACAAAGGCGCGCACCATGCGCTCGCCGACGAGCAGCGTCTGCGTCGCATGCTTGATGACGACCGTGTTACCCGCCATCAGCGCCGGCGCGATCGTGTTGATCGCGGTCATGTAAGGATAGTTCCACGGCGCGATGACGAAGACGACGCCATGCGGCTCGCGCTCGATGCGACGCTCGAACTTGTCGCTCGCTTCCACGACCAGCGGCGCAAGCGAGTCGGCAGCAATCGCTGCGACATAGTTGGAGCGCTCGTTGAAGCCCTTGTACTCGCCACCATAACGCACCGGACGGCCCATCATGTGCGCAAGTTCCGGCACGACTTCGTCGGACATTTCGTTGAGACGGGCCACGCCCTTCAGCACGAGCTGCACGCGATCTTCCAGCGGGCGGCGCGCCCAGGCCTTCTGGGCCTTGCGGGCACGGGCCACGGCCTCGGTTGCCGCCTCGAGCGACATCGCAGGACGCTCGGCGTAAACCGATCCGTCGATCGGCGATATGCATTGGATCATGGTCATGATCGTTTTCCTGTTGTTCTAGAACGAGATGACAGCGGCCGAGGCCGCTGTCGATGTTTACACCCATATGCGAGGCATCGTGGCGGCCTCAAGGCCACCTTTCGTCACGCCCGCTCGAAACCGCGCGCCACCTCCCAGTCGGTGATCCGGCGATCATATTCCTCCTGCTCCCATTCGGCAGCGCGGACATAGTGGTCGATCACATCGTCACCGAAGGCTGCGCGCAGCATGGCCGAGCCGTTGAGCGTTTCAGCAGCGGCACGCAGTGTACGCGGAATTTCACGGGCGCCCTGCGCGCCATATGCATCGCCCGAGAATTCCGGCTCCAGTACCATCTTCTTTTCGATGCCATCAATACCGGCGGCGAGCAGTGCGGCCATCGCGAGATACGGATTGAGGTCGGAGCCACCAACGCGGCATTCGACACGAATGCCCTTGGTCGCATCGCCGCAGAGACGATAACCGGCGGTGCGGTTGTCCTTCGACCAGATGGCCTTGGTCGGCGCAAAGGTGCCAGCGACGAAACGCTTGTAGCTATTGATGTAGGGCGCGAGGAAGTAAGTGAACTCACCGGCATGCGCCAGAAGCCCCGCCATGTAGTGCCTCATCACCTCCGACATGCCGTACTTGCCATCCTTGTCGTAAAACAGTGGCGTCTTGCCATCAGCGGACCAGAGCGACTGGTGGATATGGGACGAGGAGCCGGCCGCATTGTAATGCCACTTGGCAAGGAAGGTGATGGCCTTGCCCTTTGACCAGGCGATCTCTTTGCAGCCATTCTTGATGATCACGTGCCGGTCGGCCATGGTCAGCGCGTCGGCATAACGGACATTGATCTCTTCCTGGCCGGCAGAGGCCTCGCCCTTGGAATTTTCGACCGGGATGCCGGCGCCTTGCAGGCCCTTGCGGATCGCTCGCATCACGTCTTCTTCCTTGGTTGTCTGGAAGATGTGGTAGTCCTCGTTGTAGCCCGAGACCAGCTTGAGGTCGCGGTAGCCGGAGAGCCGCGCCGCATCATAGGTCTGATCGAAGAGGAAAAATTCGAGTTCGGTTGCCATGAAGGCCTTCATGCCCATGGCCTCGAGCCTGGCGACCTGCTTCTTTAGGATCGCGCGCGGCGAATGCGCAACTTCGGCATGGGTGGCATGGTCGTACATGTCGCAAAGCACGAGTGCCGTGCCTTCGAGCCAGGGAATCCGACGCAGCGTCGAAAGGTCGGGCTTCATGGTGTAGTCGCCGTAGCCTTTTTCCCAGCTCGTCGCCTTGTAACCCGAGACGGTTTCCATCTCCATATCGGTGGCGAGCAGGTAGTTGCAGCTATGCGTTTCCTTGTAGGCGCTCTCGACGAAATATTCCGCCTGGAAGCGTTTGCCCATCAAACGGCCCTGCATGTCCACCTGACACGCCAGAACCGTGTCGATGCGCCCTTCGGCGACGTCCTTTTTCAGGTCTTCGAATGTGTAAGTGGTGGTCATGATTAAGGTCCGCACAGAAATGAACTTAGATGGAATACCGGCCGTGGCCGATATCGGAGGGACACTCGGGCCGGCGCTGGGGCCGACCCGAGAGATTGCGATCAGACCTGACCAACTGCCCTTTCGGCCGCGGCGATCTCTGCAGCACGCTTGGCCACTTCGTCACCGATCGGTGGTCCCTTGAAGCGCTTGTTCTCAAACGCCACCCAGACAATGCCGGTCAGCACGAGGAAGCCAACCGTGATCGGCAATGCCCAGTCGTTCGGAGCCTGGATGCCGATGAAGAAGATCAGCGCCATCGCGAGGATGCTGAGCACAGCAACGATCTTGTAGGTACCGACCCCCATATTCCATTCGCCCATCTTCGGCCACTTCGACGTTCCGATGGCCGCAATGCCGAGCGCGATCGGCAAAGCGAAGGAGAGGAACAAGAAGATGACCGTGCAGGACACGACGATCGAATAGGCGGGTGTGCCTGCGATCGTGATGGCCGAGGTGAACCAGACGAACAGCACCGACAGGATCGAGCCAACCCAGATCGCGGCCACAGGCGTACGATGCTTCGGGCTAACCTTGGCCAGCACGGAGGAGCCCGGCAGACCCTTGTCGCGTGAGAAGGCATACATCATGCGCGACAGCGAGGTGACGGTGGCGAGACCGCAAAGGAACTGCGACACAAAGATGAGGAAGTAGAGGATTTCCTCAACAACCGGGTTCATCTGGCTGTCCATGGCCCAGAAGAACACGTTCCAGCCCTGCTTGGCCGCATCGTCCATGTTCGGGATCATCAGGACGAAGGAGCACAGCATCACATAGCCGAACAGCGAGGACCAAAGCACCGCAGAGATCATGCCGCGCGGCACCGAGGTCGAAGCCTTGATGGTCTCTTCCGAGGTATGGGCCGAGGCGTCGTAACCGGTGATCGTGTAGATCGGCAAGAGCAGGCCCAGACCGAAGGCCATCAGCGTCGAGACCGGGTTCGGCCAGACGCCGCTTGCACCTTCCGTGCCGGTATAGTTGGCGAAGGTGAAGAGGCGGCTGATCTCGAAGCTTGGAGCGGCAACGAGGCAGGCGACGGTGAGTAGTAGAGCCGTCGCGAAGATCAGGTAGCCCGAGAAGTCGGTGAGCTTCGCCGTCAGTCCGATGCCGAAATGGTTGATGACGGCCTGGAGGGCGGTGATGATGGCAACAAAGCCGACGCGCACGACCAGTGTGTCTTCGAGACCGAAATAAGCACCGAAGGCACCGAAGAAGAAGTAGTACGTACCGACATTGATGGCGCCCAGAACGGTGACGAGGCCGAGCAGGTTGAGCCAGGCGGCCAGCCAGCCGGTGAAGCGATTGCCAAGGATGGAGGCCCAGTGATAAAGGCCTCCAGCCGTCGGATAGGACGATGCGATCTGGGCGAGACCCAGCGCGAATACGCCGGAAATCGCGCAGCCAACCAGCCAGCCAATGCCGATGGCAGCACCGCCGACGCCCGAAGTGGCCTGGCCGAGTGAGTTGATCCCGCCGGACAGGATGCAGATGATGGAGAAGGAAATCGCGAAGTTCGAGAACGAGCTCATGCGCCGTTCCAGTTCCTGCGCATAGCCCATGGAGTGCAGGATATGAAGATCCTGTTTCTTATCGGTATCAGAGTAATCTGACATGGCATCCCCCAAAGTGAAGATCGACCGCGGGATTGCGGTGATCGCGTATTTGGCCCGCCGGTTTTTGTGGCGGTTATTCGCAGCAAGGCTGCTCCCCGTGAGGTCGTCTTTTTATTGTCCCCCAACCACGCTGACCGCATCTGCGATCAGCCCGGCAAGGTAGTCGGCCATGACCTCCTGGTCGACGGAATTGGCAATCAGGTCGTTGCGCACCTCGATCATGACGTTGGCATGACCGGCAGGCAAGGCATGGAGCCGGAGCGTATGGGTCACCCCGTCCTCTGGCCCGTAAGGCGAATTGCGCTCCACGCGAAAACGCCCGGTCTTGGCCGCGCCTTCGAGAATCGCATCGGCCAGCCGGCTGTCGGTATCGTGCAGAATGCCGATCTCGACTGCCCTCGGCTTACCGAAATACACGGGCGTGAAGCTGTGGACAGTCACGAGGACCGACCCGCGTTCGCCGGCCGTGCGGCGTGCCAGTTCGGCACTGATCCTGTCGTGGAACGGTACGTAGATTGCGGCGGTGCGGGCGTACCGTTCCGCCACCGAAAGATCTTTGTTACCGGGAATCTCGTAGATTTCGCTCTTTTCCGGCATGGCCGCCGGCGATTCCGGCGGACGGTTGCAGTCGTATACCAGGCGTGAGAAGCGCTGGTGAATGATCGTGGCGTCAAGCTTTGCAGACAGGAGGCGGCAAAGGGCCAGCGCACCGGGATCCCAGGCAATGTGGCTCGACAGGGCTTCCGAAGAAAGGCCGAGCGTTCCGACGGCAGCCGGCAAATGTGCTGACGCATGCTCACACACCAGCAGGATAGCCCCGCCGGCACTTGCGTTTTCCACGGCCACGGTTTCCCCGTCCACCGATGTCAGGATCCCTGACCTTGCGAGCATGCTGTTCCCCTGCGCCTTACGGCTGCTTTTCTTAACGAAGAGAATTCTTCACAGTTGAGCCACTGTCAATCCATTCTGAAAAATTCTCTTCAAAGGCTGGTTGACTCAATTGTGACAGCGAGGCTTAATCCTGAAAAAGCCGGCAAAAGATCGGCTTGAGGGGAGACTTCGGTCCTTGCTGAATGCGTCCAACACCGTATCGGACGTGATCCATGCCCATTTCAATGGGCTGACGCGTGCTGAGCGACAGCTGGCCGAAAGCCTGCTGGAAAACTATCCCGTGTCCGGGCTCGGCAGCATCACCACGGTGGCCGAGAATGCTGGCGTATCGACTCCGACGGTCGCCCGCATGGTGCAGAAGCTCGGCTACAAGGGCTATCCGGAGTTCCAGGCGCATCTGCACCAGGAACTGGAAGCGACGATCTCCAATCCGATTGCCAAGCACGACCGCTGGGCGGCCAACGCTCCCAACCGCCACATCCTCAATCGCTTCGCCGAAGCCGTGATGTCGAACTTGCGGGATTCGCTTGGAGAGTTGAAGACCGCAACCTTCGACGAAGCCGCGCGCCTGATGGGCGATCGTGATCGCAGCCTCTATTTCGTCGGCGGACGCATCACAGGCGCACTCGCCGAATATTTCTTCACCCACATGCAGGTCATCCGCCCGAAAACGACGCTGATGTCGTCCAATGCGAGCTCCTGGCCGCAGCATGTGCTGAATATGCAGAAAGGTGACGTCCTCGTCATCTTCGACATCAGGCGCTACGAGGCCGACTTGACGACGCTGGCCGAAGTGGCCCGCACCAACGGCGTGGAAATCATCGTATTCACGGACCAGTGGATGTCGCCGGTGGCCCAACATGCCGCCAACTGTTTCAAGCTCCACATCGAAGCGCCTTCCGCCTGGGACAGCTCGGTGGTGACGCTCTTCGTCGTGGAAGCCTTGATCGAAGCCGTGCAGAGCTCGTCCTGGAACGAGACTCGCGAACGCATGAACACCCTCGAAGGGCTTTTCGAACAGGCGCGCCTGTTCCGAAAGCCCCGCTGAGGCCAACGGAGGAGAAAACTGGATGCCGGCCTGACGCGACATATAAGCCAAGGCCGATATCCGTCACACAACGATAACAATGGACACATAAGTGAACCGCATCGCTGCCAAACCTCAGAGGAGAAACACAGTGACCACCAATTTCCGTAAATTCCTGTCGCTCACGACCGCCTTGGTCATGACGAGCTCCGCCGTCGCCTATGCCGAGCCGAGCGCCGAGCTGATTGAAGCCGCCAAGAAGGAAGGCGCGCTGACGACCATCGCCCTGCCGCACGACTGGTGTGGTTATGGCGCCGTGATCGATGGCTTCAAGAAGAAGTATCCGGAAATCACCGTCAACGAACTGAACCCGGATGCCGGTTCGGCCGACGAAGTCGAAGCCGTCAAGGCCAACAAGGACAACAAGGGCCCACAGGCTCCTGACGTCGTTGACGTCGGTCTCGCCTTCGGTCCGCAGATGAAGGCCGAAGGCCTGCTGCAGCCTTACAAGGTCTCGACCTGGGACGAAATTCCCGAGAACGTCAAGGATGCCGAAGGCTACTGGTACGGCGACTACTACGGCGTCATGTCGCTGATCGTGAACAAGGATCTGGTCAAGAACACGCCGGCCGACTGGGCCGACCTGTTGAAGCCGGAATACGCAGGCCAGGTTGCACTCGCTGGTGACCCGCGCGCCTCCAACCAGGCGATCCTCGGTGTTCTCGCCGCTGGTCTCGCCTCTGGCGCCAAGGCTGGCAAGGATGCCGGCGAAGCCGGTCTGAAATACTTCGCCGAACTCAACAAGGCCGGCAACTTTGTTCCGGTCATCGGCAAGTCGGCTCCGCTCGCTCAGGGCACGACCCCGATCGTCGTCGCCTGGGACTACAACGCGCTGTCCTGGAAGGACACGCTGGCCGGCAACCCGCCGGTTGAGGTCGTCGTTCCGGCTTCGGGCGTTCTGGCCGGCGTCTATGTTCAGGGCATCTCCGCCTATGCGCCGCACCCGAACGCTGCCAAGCTCTGGATGGAGTACCTCTATTCCGACGAAGGCCAGACCGCATGGCTCGCCGGCTACTGCCACCCGGCCCGCTTCAACGCCATGTCGAAGGCCGGCAAGATCCCGCAGGACCTGCTCGACAAGCTGCCGCCGGCTGCTTCCTACGAAAAGGCCTACTTCCCGACACTCGAGGAAGTCGATGCCAACAAGGCAGCGGTCACCGCTGGCTGGGATAGCGTCGTCGGCGCCAACGTCCAGTAATTTCCTGGGCTGACATGCCGTCCCGGTCTTGCGACCGGGGCGGCATTTGCATTGAATAGGATCCGCAAGACAAGCGGACGAGGGGCAACAGACATGTCTTCACACGAGGTGAGTCCGGACGCCGCTGCGGGTCAGCGCATTCGGCTTCCATTGCATTGGCTGGGGGTCCTTCCCTTTATTGCCTTTACCTTCCTGTTTTTGATCCTACCGACGATGAAGATTGTGCTCGGCGCTTTTCAGACGCCCGACGGCAGCTTCACGCTGGAAAATCTTGCCGGCCTCTTCACCACCTCGATCATGTCCGCCTACTGGATCTCCATCAAGATCAGCCTGGCGTCGGCCATTCTCGGCTCGATGATCGGTTTTGCGGTTGCAGCTGCGGTCGTCCTGGGCGGATTGCCGCAATGGATCCGCGGCCCTCTCCTCACCTTTTCCGGCGTCGCCTCCAACTTTGCGGGCGTTCCGCTGGCCTTCGCCTTCCTGGCAACCCTCGGCCCGGTCGGCCTCGTCACGGTTTTCCTGAAAACGCAAGTCGGCATCGACCTGCGCTCGCTCGGTTTCAACATCCTGTCTTTCTGGGGCCTGACGGTCACCTATCTCTTTTTCCAGATCCCGTTGATGATCCTGATCATCACGCCGGCGATCGACGGGCTGAAGCGCGAATGGCGTGAGGCGGCTTCGATCCTCGGCGCGACGAACTTCCAGTACTGGCGCCTCGTCGCCTTCCCGATCCTGCTGCCGTCGATCCTCGGCACGATCGCCCTTCTTTTCGCAAATGCCTTCGGCGCTGTCGCAACCGCGATCGCCTTGACCGGCTCGTCCCTGAATATTGTTCCGATCCTGCTCTTCGCGCAGATCCGCGGCGACGTTCTCGGCAATCCGCATCTCGGTTATGCGCTTGCCTTCGGCATGATCCTCGTCACCGGTGTGGCCAATGCTCTTTATATCTGGCTGCGCGCCCGCAGCGAAAGGTGGTTGAAATGAAGCGGCTCTGGGCCTGGGGGGCCCTGATCTTCGGCCTCCTCTACTTCTTCCTGCCGCTGATCGGCATGACCAACTTCTCGCTCAAGATGCGCCGCGGCGAATACTCGCTCGACGCCTATAGCAAGGTGTTTGCCGATACCCGCTTCCAGGAAACCTTCACCTATTCGGTGACCATGGCGCTGATGACGATCATTTTCGGCGTCTTCCTCGTGGTGCCGACCGCCTATTGGGTCCGTCTCAAGCTGCCGCGCCTGCGCCCCCATATCGAGTTCGTCACGCTTCTGCCGCTGGTCATCCCGGCCATCGTCATCGTCTTCGGCTACATCCGCCTCTACAACACCTCAAGCTGGCTGCCGCTGACGGGCTCCGCCTTCGGCACCGATATCCTCTTGATGTTCGGCTATACCACACTTGCTTTGCCCTACATGTACCGCGCGGTTGATACCGGACTTCGGACCATCGACATCGGTACCCTGACGGAAGCTGCCCAGAGCCTTGGAGCCGGCTGGTTCACGATCATTTCGAAGATCATTCTGCCGAACGTGCTGGTGGCCGTCTTGTCCGGCGCCTTCCTGACCTTCGCCATCGTCATCGGCGAGTTCACCATGGCGGCTCTGCTGAACAAGCCGGCCTTCGGCCCCTACATGCAACTGCTCGGGGCCAACCGTGCTTATGAGCCAGCCGCCCTCGCCGTCATCGCCTTCGGCATCACCTGGGGCTGCCTCGGTCTGATCCAGCTCGTGTCCCGCCTCCAGAAAACAGCCCCCCGCCAGGCTTGAGGATTTCTTTTCATGACCTTTCTGAAACTTACACATCTCAAGAAATCCTTCGGCGCCACCCAGGTGGTGCATGATTTTAACATGGCGATCGACAAGGGCGAATTCATCTCGTTCCTCGGGCCTTCGGGCTGCGGCAAGACGACGGTGTTGCGCATGATCGCCGGCTTTGAGACCCCTTCGGCCGGCACGATCGAAATCGCCGGCAAGGACCAGACGAGCCTGAAGCCAAACCAGCGCACCATTGGCATGGTCTTCCAGGCCTATGCGCTGTTCCCCAACATGAGCGTCGCCGACAATGTCGCCTTCGGCCTCAAGATCGCCGGCATGCCCCGCGCCGACCTCGACAAGCGCGTCAAGGAAATGCTCGCGCTGATTC
>NNBU01000099.1_pt1 | contig 20199 bp, 11 predicted proteins | sample 1173781 | NCBI WGS metagenome assembly NNBU01 (sample SAMN07173937, study PRJNA388173) | plant metagenome | biome: Plant school; feature: Soil; material: Symbiotic tissue of Blasia pusilla L.; isolation source: symbiotic tissue sample KVJ2 | host: Blasia pusilla | place: Norway: Troms, Kvaloya...
GGCTAGCTACCACCGTTCCAAAGAAATTAGAGGTTTCTTGGACTCTGTTAATCAAAGCTTACCAACCGAGCAATGGAAAATCCACTGTGTCCGTTTCGCCCCTAATTGCCCAGTACAAAATCCGATAGAGGATATTTGGTTACAAGCCAAAACATGGGTTAGACGTTTTTGTGCTTTAGTTCCTTCATTTTCACATTTAAAGTGGATATTTGAGTGGTTTATTAGACACACTACCTTTGATTTTGACACTCTACAGATGTACGGAGCTTATTCAAAAATCAAATAGGATTCCTATATATGTGTTCTTGCTAACTGGGTTGCCTGATTGATTTAAGTTAAATAATGAAATTATCCACATAAAATCTCTACAGAAAAACGATCGCCTTTTTACCTTTCAAGAGCCATCCCCATTTCTGCTAAAGCCACACCGCCCCACAATGGCGCATCATCTCCCAGCACTGCGGGCACAATTTCAAAATCAACTTCTGGTAAAGCCGTCTCCCGCGCCACTTGACGCACCACCTGCCAAAAATACTCCCCCGCCTTCGTCACACCGCCTCCCAACACAAAGCGCTGCGGATTCATCAAGTTCGCTACATTGCCAATACCCACACCCAGCGCCCAAGCAGCTTTGTGCAAAACTTCCTTTGCCAAATCATCTCCAGCCGCCGCAGCTTCAGCTACCAACTGTCCCGTCAGTAACGTTAAATCATCCCCCACCAAACGCCTCAAAACCTCTCCACCTCTGATTCCTTCGCGCCTCTGCGGTTTAGTTTGCAAAATTTCCCTAACATTTTGCGCCATATAAGGCCCCGAAGCCAAACGTTCCACACATCCCCGCTTCCCACACAAACAAACTGGCCCAGCCGGATCTACAACCACGTGTCCAATTTCGCCAGCCATCCCACCAGCACCCCGCCAAGGCTTACCGTTGAGTATCCAACCACCACCCACGCCAGTGCTGACAGTAATATAAAACAGGCTATCGTATCCTTGTCCCGCACCAAAGCGGTGTTCACCCAAAGCCGCAACGTTAGCATCATTATCTACACCAACACTCACACCAAACTCCTTCTCCAATAAACCTTTGAGTGGAATGTTTTCCCAGCCAGCGACATGATGAGATAGTCGTACCGTCCCCGTGGAAGCGTCAACTGGGCCACCAAAGCTAACACCGATCGCAGCAGGTTTTGTGTCTTCCAGCAAAGAGTAAATGAGCGATCGCATAATTTCCAAGTCAGTGCTAGCATCTGCATTCGCTGGCGAGAGACGACGTTCATAACGCAACCACTTTCTCGAACCGATATTTACCAATGCAGCCGCCAGTTTAGTTCCGCCAAAATCGAGAGCTAAAATTAATGTCATTTACTCACCTTTTCTTGAGTCCAGCACTTCGTCAATAAACTGTTGCAATCGTTCATAATGAGAACCTTTCCAATAAATGCGATCGCAGTCTTGACAACGCTGGAATTGATCAATCTGCAATCGCACATTTTCAGGCAGTTGGTCAATGATAGATTGCTTATCTACAGGTTCTAATAATCCATTGCAACGTAAACACCGTTTAAATGGTGAGATTAATTTAAACAAGTCGAAGCGTTGCAATACTTCTATGATTTGTTGTTGAGGGTTAGTGTTTCTAACGTAATACCCATACGTTACTAAACTACGCATCAATAGACCTTTATCACGAGTCAACAGAATCCGCGCTTGGCTGTAGGATATTTGGGCTAATTTTTCATCCTCGTAGTCATTGCGGTATAAAGTATCAAAACCTAAAAGTCGTAAAGATGTCGCCAGCTTCCCCAAATGGATATCTAAAACAAAGCGGATAATACTAAGCGGTTTTGGCAAAACAGAAACGCTTGGTATAATAGCACTCCTAGCTGAAATCGGATAAACATTGATAGTATCTCCATCGGAAACTATGTAAGAAAAATTTACATATTCACCATTAACATTTATAAAATCAACTTCTGGATGAGGGACACCCAACGACTGAATCATGTCCTTAATTGAGGCTCTCTCCTCAAAAAAATGGGAGATTTTCACCTGCTTGTGATGCCTTGGTAAAAAATGATTCAATTCCGCATGAAAATAGAAATATGCGATCGCCATAGCTACAGATATAAACAGTGAGGAGTTAGGAATTTTACTATTAACTCCTAACTCCTGTACAGACGCGATTAACCACGTCTGTACTCTTAACTTTTTTAATTTCCTTGCAATGGGGCGTTTAAGACTTTCTCAATGCGATCGCGTGTTTCTAATAAGTGCGCTTTGGTATATTCATCATCTGAATTAACCTCCTTGAGTTTCTCATCCAGTTGTTTGAGTTTATACCACGCTAGAGTCCGAGCATCTTCTGGAACATATTCTTTCCGCAACACCATACCAGTTAAAATGTCTAGATATTCCCTCTGCAAGCCTCGCCGTAAACTGGCAATCTTCATCGGTTTACCTTTTGGTTTGATTACTTCTGTCCAGACACCTGATTGCAAAGTGTCAAATAGTTCTGGTAGAGTCAGTGCATTTTCTGGTTTAGTTTTGAGTTCGATATCCTTGAGGCGAGAGAGGCGATCGCCTGAGAGTAAATCCCGTAATACAGAACCCTGCATAAGTAACACCAAGTCATGAATGGGAAAATCCAAACGACCAACTTGCGGATAACTACCCCAATGTCGCCAACGGGAAGGCGCTAATTTATTCAGTAGTTCTGGTGAAAAAGTCAGGGCATCTTCTGCAAACACATACTTTTGCAGTGTTTCTAAAGCTTGGCGTTGTTGTTCAACTGGTACTGGTTCAAATGGTAATCGGTGTTGGCGGACTCCAGAGACGTTCTCGACGGGTATCTCACTAGGGTGAATGCGATAGAAGGACTGTCCGCCAATATATTTTGTGGTGTAATATATTTGCTGAAAATAGTTACCCAATACTGTGCTAAAACGCTCGCTCACATCGCTATAACTATCGCCAGCCATTGGGTAGCGCTTATCGAGACGTTCCCACATTACCCGCGAATTATTCAACTGCCACTGAGAATAAAGCAGCACATTGCCACTGTTATCCCAAGCATCGGCAGTTGGATCAAGATCATACACATCTTCATCTGTGGAAAAACTCAACTCTGGCTTGGAGGATTGTGCAGCTATTTCCTCTAAAATTGGCTTTTCCGCTAGAGGAGTTGATGTTTGAATTGGTATATAGCCGTACTTAATCGCCCAATCATCATAAACCCCCACCATGCTGGGAAAATAATCTCCCTGTTTTGTCCCTTGAGGGGCAATATTTGGGGGAATATAGTCCATTACAGAAGTTGTCAGACCTTTAGTTTTGGTAATTTCCGTATTATTCATCTCCTCTGGTGGTAGCAGTGTACTACCACGGAAGTTATGGCGTAAACCAAGAGTATGTCCAACTTCGTGAGCGATGATTAAACGTAAATATTGATTGATATATTCTTTTACTTGGTCTGGGGTGGCCATAGTATCTGGTAACAGCGTCATCGCCAGTGAGCCAAAGGCAAACTGGTTAGCGGCTTCCATCCCATAGCATAAATCGTACTCGCCTGCCATTTTCGATAAACGACTCAACAACCCCTGTTGCCCTTGCATCTGCTGTGGCACACCATTGTTTTTCGCGTCTAAACCATTGGCACAAAGGAGACGATTTTGCATCAAAGCTGATAAAGTCGTGCGATTTTCTGTTTGGCTGGGTTGAACTATTTTGCGATACTCATTTTTAAGTGCCCGCACAAAGCTGGCATCTACGAGAATGTCTGCATCCAAAATTTCCCCCGTCAAAGGGTTAACACGGGATGGCCCCATTGCAAAGTATCCATCGACTGTGTTAATCCAGCGAATCGTGTTGTAACGAATATCTGCTGGGTCCCATGTGGCATCATCTGGCATTTGGCGGACTTCAATTGCATCTTTGAATCCCGCTTTGAGAAAGGCTTTGTTCCACATTAGAACGCCTTCTTTCATGGCATCGCGGTACTCTAAGGGCACAGCGTTATCAATCCAAAAGACAATCGGTTTTTTGGGGCTAGAAATTACTGCTTTCGGGTCTTGTTTTTCCAAATGCCAGCGATTGATGTAACGGACAAAGGAATCACCGCGATCGTCTTTGGATAAATCTTGGTAGGCGGTGATGAAATAGCCGATGCGATCGTCAGCAAGGCGCGGTCGATAATCTTGATCGGGTAGTTGAGAGAGACTATAGTGGACGCGCAGGGTAAAGCCACGGTTGTCAGCTAGCGACGCAAAGCTTGGTACTGCACTCTCACCGCCAGTGCCACTAGAGAAATTTAAAACTGACTCAATTTCTAAATTTTGGGGAAAAGCTTTAGCATTACCAAAATAGGACTGGTCTGTGCTTCCTGGGACTCCTAAACTTACAGATAATCCCGCTAAGTCTGTGAGTAACAAATCGCCCAAGTCGATGAGAAGAGTTTTGCGTTGTGGATGAATGCTTTTTAGGGAAATGGTGTATAGAACAGAGTCGCTAAAAGACCGGGCTAGCGATCGCGCTTGGGGATCTCCCTCACGAGTGCGAAAATTAACATTGCGGATGACAAAGTTTAATTTATCATCCACTCGCTGGAAATAAAACAAAAAATCTTGCAGAGGCATACCACTATAAATACCCCGTTCGCCGATACCTGATTCCAGGGTTGCCGTCGCTAGGTAATTTTTATTAAGTTGCTCTGGCTTAATTTCTAGATAAATTTTATTCTTTTCTTTATTACGATAAAGGGTGAATAATCCCCCTGACTTTTGGGTGTCTTTGATTACTTCGTCAAACGCCTCTAAATCATCTTTTGCTGGTGGTTTGGTAGGATTAGGTTTTGCATTCGGTTTTGCTGGTGGTTTTGCAACTTGCAAAAATGGTTGCTGTGCTGATTTTTTAGGATCTTTTACTACCCAAATGAATGGTTGAGGCTCTGCGTGTTGATTTTTTTGATTAACTACCCAAACTTGCCCTGACAATCCTTTCTGCTTCTGGGTAATATTGACATTATTTAGCGATAAGTCTGAGATTTTAGTTGAAGAAGTTTCTGTAGTTAACTGACTATTGGATTGCTCTTTGCTTTTGGCTGTAATCACGCCTTCTACAACCTGATGGTTGGCTGGCAACTCTAGATTAACTCTGTTAACAAACGGTGACTTGGCGCTAGCCGTTGCTATCCCTAAAAACAAACCATGTAACAAAATCATATAAAAGGTTAATCTGTTCATCGCATCCATTCCCCGATAACTATCTTGCAGTTAATTTTTAACTTTTGCAAAGCTATACAGCCTGCCTTCTACCGATTCTCTTAGCTGCTTTATATTAAGCAGTAAAGTTTTGACTTCAATTTTAGTTGTGATTTTTCAGCTTTGTTACGCTGTTTTAGTGTAGGATTTTTCCTAATAATTCTGTCTCCAACAAAGAGTAAGTATTATTTTTACATCAGACTAGGAAATTTCTGGGAAAAAAGGATAACAAATTAGCTAAAACATAGAAATTACTTGATTTTGGAAAGAATTTTTCAGATAACACTTTATTTACATCACCAGAAGCAGCTTCAGGCGACTAGAGGTTAGCGAGAAGCTGCTCCCCAATAACGCTGTCGGCAAATGTACAATAAGTAGCTCGCCATAGATATCGCCAACTTATGATTTTTTTAATATAGTACTTATTTATACTCTTGATTTTGGGCAATGAAAAGCAAACTAGCATAGAAAAATTCTTGCTTCAGGATTATCAAAAACAGTAATTTAAATGTAACAACGGACACAGAAATGTCAACATATTTATCTCAAGTCTGGCAGCTGCTGAGAAATTATGTGATAGGTACAAGGTTGCAAGAGATGCCAAAGACCACATCACCAGAAACTGAAACAGTTTTACCTATAGAAAAAAGTATTAAAGAACCAGACAAGAGTGTTAAATTTGCTCAAGATGATTTGCAGGAACATTTATTCTCTCCAAGACTGCAAAAAAGCTTAGAAAAATGGGCAATCCCAAAGAGTGGTTTGACTTCTAAGATAGACGATCAGACATCGGGCGCTTTCCCCTCTGGATTATCCTTTAGAGTTAGCGATCGCCAGATGCACGAAGAGATTTATGATTTACTGGGCAATGGGGCGTTAAAACCAGAAATAGTTAACCAACTAATGGAATTGGTTGTGACTAGTAAAAAAATTCGCCCAGAACTGCTTTTCTGGCGGCTAGAAGATTTTTATCGTCGTTGGTGTCAGGGAGAATTTATCGATGGGACACCAGATGAAAACCTACCTCAGAAAACAAGGTTAAAGCTGGCGGCAGAAAATATTGCGATCGGGTTAAGACAGGTAGACATATATACAGGGTTGAATGTACTAATTTTATTGTTAGAGTTACACCGCTACGCCCAAGAGCGAGATGAACTCAAACAAAAAATCACCTTCTATCCATCTGCTCAACCAGATACAGACAGTTTTTTCACATCCCAACTGCTGCGGATCATCAACTATAGTGATGCTCTAGAAATTGGCAACTTTAGCAGTATAGTTGGGCAATTCCTCAAAGGCGGCAACTTTCGCAGTGCTTACCTGGGCGATGCCAACCTCACCGGAGCAGACTTTAGCGGTGCTGATTTCAGCCATGCTTATCTCGGCGATGCCAACTTAACTGGCGTAAACTTTATCGGTGCCAACCTTAGCGGTGCCAACCTCGGCGATGCTAACCTCAGTGGTGCCAACCTCAGTGGTGCTAACCTCAGTGGTGCCGACCTCAGCAGCACCAATCTTAGCGGTGCTAACCTTAGCTGTGCCAACCTTAGCCGCGCCGATCTTAACCGTGCCGACCTTAGCAGCACCAATCTCAGCCGCGCCGATCTCAGCCGTGCTGACCTCACTCGCGCCGACCTTAGCAGCACCAACCTTAGCCATGCTGACCTAAGTAACGCCATCCTTTTTGGTGCGAATCTAAGTGAAGCCAACCTCAATAATGTCAGCCTCAGCCATGCCGATCTTTGCCGTGCCGATCTCAGTGGTGCTGATTTGAGTCATGCCATCCTTAATGGCACTAACCTTAGTGACACAATTCTTTTTAGTACCAATCTTAGTGATGCAATTCTTGTTGCCGCAGACCTCAGCTACGCCAAGCTTAATGGTGCTAAACTTAACAATGCCAGACTTAACGGTGCAATGTTTTTAGGCGCCGACCTCAGTGGTGTAGATTTGAGTCGGGTGATTCTTAACGAAGCCGACCTCAGTGGCGTGATTCTCAATGACGCCGACCTGAGTGGTGCCGACCTTACCGACGCAATCCTGTTCGGCACAGACCTCAGCTATGCCAACCTTAACAGTGCTAACCTCAGTGGCAGTAACCTCAGTGGTGCTATTCTGAATGGTGCGGATCTCAGTCATAGCAACCTAAGTTTCGCCATTCTGGGTGGTGCTGACCTCAGCGATGCCAACCTCCAAGAAATGACCTGGGGTAAAAAGCAGCAGTGGGAAGGTGTGCGGGGATTAGAGACAGCAGTTAATGTGCCACAGGCGTTGAAGGAAGAACTAGGATTGAATTGAGAAGACACGGGGACATTTTTACTCTTTGTGCCCTACCCTGCGGGTTCGCTGAAAGCGTTCTCGTAAGAGTAGCCGCTCCGCGTCTATGAGGTTCGTCATTCTTCCTACACAATCTAGCAAGTTTTTGATCACCGTGATTAAAGCAGCCAATTTAAATTTGGCAAGACTCTACGTCAGTTTAAACTTATCTTGCTACTTAGTGCGTTTTAAACGCTACAATTTTACGTAAAATAATCCTAAGATTTACTCTTATCGGCTTCTTTCTGGGCCGCCTCACTGTATTTCTTATATAGTTGAGTACGGATCTTAGCTTCTTGATGACGGCTGTGTTTTTGTGGTACCGTACTCATTAAATCTGAAGCCCGTTGCCACTTAGCAGCTATCTCTAACCACTGTGTTGAGGTTGTGGCTGTTTTACCAGATGCAGAAGCTTGGTTAGCAATTCGCACAGATATTGTAAATGGGTCATCAGGTGCCTCAGTAAGGCTATTTTTAGGAGCACCAGATGGTGTTTGGGCTTTCCTATAGTTAGTATTTGTTGTAGTTAAAGACTTAGAAGTGTCTAGTTGTATTAGGTTTTTCAGCTTATTCCCTAACTGGGCATAAACAACCCAACTAAGCAACAACAGTGAGCATAAACCTGCTGCTGCTAATATCTTTGTTTGAGGTTGATTTTTGTGTTTTTCTTTGTTAACAAGTACTAGAGGGCGAGAGACTTGAGTTTTAGGAAAATTTGGTTTTCCGAGTTCAGCTTGGGCTTCTGTGAAATCTTTAATTAATTGCTTTAAAATATTAGGTTGAATTAATGTAATTTCCTGTGACCAAAGCAATTGATTATCGCGATCGCTATCTATTTCTTTTAACCACAGCAATTGTTGTTCTCGAACAATCCGACTGTTGATCTTGACTCGGCGAATGTGACGCGGGGCGATGGACTCAAGAATTTGCTGGATTTGTTCTACCAGGGAAGATTGCTCAAGTTGCTCTACCCTAGCTGCCTCGCACAGAAGTTGTAACACACCATCAGAAAAAATGGCTCTAGTTCTGACACCAGACTTGGCTAGCTTTTCATTCAATAGCTGAATAATCGCCGCAACGCTACCTTGATGAGCTTGCCAAGCAATATCGTTTATCCGGTCTACCATCTGAAATTTAGTGATAGCTCTTCCACCCTGACTGATTAACGTACTCATTAATTTAGGGACTCTTTTCTACTGACCTTGATCTTGTCTTCGATTTTACGAGTAAAAAGATGAGTTGCCAAATAAAATCATAAATATGGAGCCTTCCTTTTCAGTTTGGTCAGGATGCTCGATCACGCTCAGTTAATTTGACAATCTCACGCCTTGAAAGCTGATGATTCTTAGGCTGAAACTGCGCTTTCAGGGTAACGCCGATGCTGGCGGACGAGCTACCTGTTTGACATAGTACATGATCATGTCTTTTAGCGATCGCCTTTAGTCAAATTGAGGTAAGCGAATACACTCTGCGATCAAAAATGTATAGCTAGATAGTATCAGAGTCAACACCAAGCGGCGTCAAGCGTAGTTGCAAAGGTTTACATCGGCTATCTTTGATTGGCTCATACAGCTCACCTCGCTGCCGTTAGATATTGTTCATAAACTAAACAAAATAGCTGTATCAGGATACTTTTGTGAGTAATTATCGCTTTTTTTGCCTTTTTGCCAGAATGGCAATACTAATTAGCACAGCGATCGTTACATTAGAAGATATATAAATAAAAATCATTGTTGATTTTTATTCCTCCGCAGTTCACACAAAACCATGAGTGCAAGTACCATTATTTCCCAAAATCCCTTACTCCAAGGCACAGGTTTACCTCTCTTTGCAGAGATTAAACCAGAGCGAGTAGTACCAGCCTTCAATCAGTTGCTAGCAGAACTTGACCAGCAGCTTACCACCTTAGAGGCTAATGTACAGCCTACTTGGAGTGGTTTAGTAGAACCCTTAGAAAAACTGACAGAACGGCTTACCTGGAGTTGGGGAGCGGTGAATCATTTAATGGGTGTTAAAAATAGCCCGGAACTGCGCGAAGCTCATGAAATCGTACAGCCACTAGTTGTACAATTTATCAACAAGCTCGGTCAAAGCCAACCAATCTACAATGCTTTTAAAGAACTCCGTAGCAGTAATATTTGGGCAAGTTTAGAATTAGCCCAACAACGCATAGTAGAAGCCGCCATTCGAGATGCAGAACTTTCTGGTGTTGGCTTAAAAGGAGAAGCAAGAGAGCGTTTCAACGCCATTCAGATGGAGTTGGCAGAACTTTCGACCAAATTCTCTAACCATGTACTTGATGCCACTAAAGCCTTCAGCTTGACCTTAACAACAAAAGCGGAAATTGACGGTTTACCACCAAGTTTGGTGAGTTTAGCTGCCCAAGCGGCTCGGGCGGCTGGTGAAAGCAACGCTACACCAGAAAATGGCCCCTGGCGAATTACTTTAGACTTCCCCAGTTACGGCCCTTTCATGCAGCACAGTACCCGTCGAGACTTGCGCCAAAAACTATACAAAGCTCATATCACCCGTGCTTCTGAGGGCGATTTAGATAACAACCCTTTAATTGTGCGTATTCTGGAGTTACGCCAAGAACTCGCAGATTTACTTGGTTTTGGGAGTTATGCCGAGTTGAGCCTTGCAAGTAAAATGGCTCCTAATGTTGAGGCAGTGGAAGCACTATTAGAAGAATTACGTCAGGCCAGTTATCATGCTGCGGTCAAAGATTTAGAAGAACTCCAAGCTTTCGCCGCATTACATGGAGAAGAACACCAGGATTTAAAACACTGGGACATCAGCTTTTGGGCAGAACGCCAGCGAGAAGAAAAATTTGCCTTTACTGCTGAAGAATTGCGTCCCTACTTTCCCCTTCCTCAAGTGCTAGATGGCTTATTTGGACTTGTCAAACGGCTGTTTGGCGTTACTGTTACCCCAGCCGATGGTCAAGCTCCAGTGTGGCACGAAGATGTCCGTTATTTCCAAATTGCTGATGAAACTGGTTCTCCCATAGCCTACTTCTACTTAGATCCCTATAGCCGTCCAGCAGAAAAACGTGGTGGTGCTTGGATGGATGTGTGCATCAATCGTGCCAAAATTACCGAAAATGGTGTAACTGCCATCCGGTTGCCTGTAACTTATTTGATATGCAACCAAACTCCCCCAGTAGATGGCAAGCCAAGTTTGATGACTTTCTATGAAGTAGAAACTTTGTTCCACGAGTTTGGTCATGGATTGCACCACATGCTTACTAAGGTTGACTATGTTGGAGCCGCAGGCATCAATAATGTGGAGTGGGATGCAGTAGAACTACCTAGCCAGTTTATGGAAAACTGGTGCTACGAGCGACCCACTTTGTTTGGTATGGCTAAACATTACGAAACTGGGGAAGCCCTACCAGAGCATTATTATCAAAAGCTGCTAGCGGCGCGTAATTATATGAGTGGTACTGGTATGTTGCGGCAGATTCACTTTAGCAGTGTTGATTTAGAACTACATTACCGCTATCGTTCCGGTAGCGATGAAACTCCGGCAGATGTGCGTCATCGCATAGCCAAGACTACTACTGTTTTACCACCACTTCCAGAAGATTCAATGTTATGTGCATTTGGACATATTTTTGAGGGTGGCTATGCAGCAGGTTACTACAGTTACAAATGGGCTGAGGTACTGAGTGCTGATGCTTTTGCCGCTTTTGAAGAAGCTGGACTAGAGGATGAAGAAGCGATAAAAGCTACAGGTGGGCGTTATCGGGATACGGTGCTAGCACTCGGTGGTGGTAAGCATCCAATGGAGGTGTTTAAAACTTTCCGGGGTCGTGAACCGAGTACGATCGCTTTACTCAGGCACAATGGTTTAGTGAGCGCTGCTGTAAACTAAACAACACCTCTGTAGAGACGTTGCATTGCAACGTCTCTACAAGGTATAAAATCTTTCTAAATAATCCTTAACTGAATATTTTTTCTAGTCTAAGGTGTTTCTGGGAAAATGTTTTCTCCCGCAATATCATCCAAGCGGATGCTACGGAGCAAATTCTGCCACTCTGCTTTGAGTGCTGCATCTTGAGGATTTTTTTGACGCAATTCAGCCAATGTTGTCAGTGCCTCGTACCATATCCCCTTTTGGGCGTAGATAGAATAGCGCTTTCGAGGTTCTGTTGTTTGTAGCTCTTTAGCTATATCTGGATTCAGTTCGACTCGTTGTATTACGCCTTCAACAAAAGTTGGAGGCGAATTCTTTTCTTTGTCACAGTTAATGGTGAAAAACCACCGATATTGTTTGCCTACTGCTAAAGCGGGAGCAGTGCTAGGCAAAGAAACGCGGATAACTCCTGTCTTATCGGGTAAAGCGATCGCATCATTTTGGTAAATTTCATTAGAGTCCTGATCTTGCAGCACAAATTCGACTGTATATGACAAATCTTTGGTGTATGGCACATAGAAAAACCAACTTGGGCGTTCTACTGTTGTTTGTGCCCACACATTAATCACTGAGTTAGCTTCCTCGGTAAAGGGCACTAAAGCAGTCAGATCAGGTTTAGTAGATGGACATGCAGCCACTTCCCCGCGCTTCGCTCCACCACGAACGCGACCTCCTGGAGGAGGGCCAGGTGGAAGTGCTGGTTGATTAAAGGTTGTGGCTTGAGCAATGGTCGTTTTAGCATCAGAGCGATTAGGAGTTGGTTTCGCCAATACTGGAGTCAGGCTAACTAGTAAACTTGTACAGCTAAAAGCTACTACTAAAAACAGTTTTATAGGTTGTGAATTTGAATTCATAAAAACCTGACCTCATACAATTTTAGATTTTAGATTTTAGATTGGGCATTGGCAAAGAGGAAGCAGAAGTTCTTTAATTTTGTTAGCGAGTCTGCGTACCCTTACAGGGAAGCAAGCTACGCTTTTAGCGTCTGTCTGCAACACGCTCCGCAAACGTAGAGAGGGTCATTTTAAATTTTGAATTTTGAATTGATTTCTCACCTATTCCCCACTCCCCACCCGCACTTCTGTTTTTGAATTATAAATTGACATCCAGCCCACCATCGCTACCAGCGACAAAGCCGAAGGTACAAATGGCACCCAAGCACCCGAAATTAATAAACCTAAGCAAACTACATACAAAACACTAGAGGTAACACCAACTGCTAACGCCAACCAGGGTAACGAGAGTCTGCGCCAAGCTAGGACTCCCCCTACCAAAGACCAGCCCCAAATCCAGACCACCTCAATCCAGAATGACCAAGCTCGCAGCAACGGTCGTCCATCTTGGACAGCACTGAGAATCTGGCTGATCATGTGAGCTTGTACTAATACTCCTGGCATTTGTTCATCTAGGGGAGCGCCATAAGGCGTCGGCCAGGTATCTGGAGAATCGCCCTTTGCAGTCACACCAATCAAAATAATCCGGTCTTTGATAGCACTGGAGTTAATCGGACTAGATAAAAATTGCGTTAGCTTTACCTGTTGGGCTATTTCTTTTGAACGGTAGTTGAGTAAGATTTGACCGCCATTAGCATCAATATTTTGATAGCCGCCAAAACGAGATTTCAAATTTGGAAAAATAGTCTTACCCAACTGCAAATTACCTTCAGGGGTAAACTTTGGTTGAATTCCTGAAGGGCGCAGATAGAGGGAAGCTAGCTGTACACTGAATGAAAAGGGAGCAGGACACAATGATGTCGCTTCTTGGTTCATGAACAGGAGATGCCGACGAATAACTCCATCGCGGTCATGAATAAAGTCACTGAATCCGAGATTTCCTGGCGGGATTTCTGGTGGTGGCTTAATACCTTTGATATTTCCTGTGCTATCACTTCCCTTGCATACGCCAACTAAGTTCTGAGTTTGCTGGAGACGAGTAATTAAATCTGGCTCTTTGGCCTGAAAATCACGGTAGAGATCCAAGCCGATCGCTCTGGGTTGGTATTGATTAAGTTTTGCTAACAGTTTATTGAGAGATTTTTCGGAAATGGAAGCTCCGATCAAGTATTCGTTATTTTGTCTTTGAACTGCCAGGTCATCATCGTCAATTGTGATTATCAACAGTCGGGAATCAACTCCTTGTGCAGGACGCGATCGCACCATTAGATCAAAGCCTTGAATCTCTGGATTTTCCAGCAATCCCAGCAATCTCACCCCATACACCAAGGCTGTAATTGCCAAGCTAGATAACAAAGTTCTCTTAAATCTGCGTCTGTTAGACAAAGCTAAATTCGGCACATCTTCAGTTTTTGTAGACCTTAATTCATCCCAAGTGGGTGGCATCTGCGCTGGGTTTTGGCAAATTACTGGTAGCCAAGTGGCACAAGGAAATCGATCCTCAAGTCCTTGCAAGCGTTCTCGCGCTTGGCGTACCGCTTGATATAAAGACTCACCACCGGCAAAGCCTTCGAGAAAATACTTTAAAAACTCCTTAGCAACCTGGTCTGGGACGGGTTCGCGCATGACGATCATTTGAGGAATTTGCAAATCAGCCAATTCTCGCGCCAATCCCAATCCATCACAGGAGTTGAATATAGCTAATTGCAAACCATTTTCAATGGCTTTTTTGAGAGCATACTTTAACTCGCCAATGGTGAGACTATCAGTTTTATTCAGGTAAATTCGTCCGCTTTCTCCATTTCCGTGACTAGAACTGTGTCCGGCAAAGAAAAGAATATCCCAGTTTTTTCCCCAGAGATGCTCAGTCAATTCCTTCCGTTGTGGTTCTACCAGAAAGCTGACTTCTGAATTACTACACTGTTGCAGTAAAACTTGATCGGCTTGGGTGTCAATCCCCTGACTATTGCCCACAATTGCCAAAATGTTGACTAATTTATTGGGAGTACGTGGCTTGAGAATGCGATCGTAGGATGGTGAAGAAAGGGCAATTTCAGCCTTGGGGTAGCGTTCTAACAAGTCCCACAGATGCCAAGGCAATAGCTGCAATTGGCTATTTTCTGTTTGCAAAATCACCCGCACTTCTTCGGAGGATGACAATCTTTCTAACCATTTTTCCCTCAAAGGGCGAAATTCTTCGGCTCGCAACCAGGTATTAAAGCGTGCCCGCAAAATATGGGAAGTGTTTTCGCAGTCTTGAATCATCGATACATTCGTCACCTGCATTTGGTCAGCATAGAGGCGATAACGATTGCCTATCTGCCGATAACTAGACTGCCAATGACTGTAGTAGAGCGGCATTTCCGGGAATGAAGGTAGTCTCCCGGTGATTTCTGTTGCAGCGCGCTCGTGTTCTTCACCAATTTGGAGGGTGACAGCAAACCCCTGCTCAAAACTACCCTCTCCGAATTTCATCACCACTAACTTACCCATAACCGCCGCTATCTCCCTGTGCAAAATCACGCCCTGTTATAATGTCTGATCACAAGCTCCACAGGCGTCTAAAGACTTTTTTCAAAATCTTCAAAAGCTGGCTTGAATTTTTAATTTTTAATTTTAATTAACCAATTACCACTTAAATAAGTTACCGACAAAAAGGGGAAGATAGCTAGATGTTTTAAATTCGGAAATGTTCGGTAATGCTGGTATTATCCAAGGCGACCCTAACGCTAAATTGCTCTGTGGGTTCACCACGAAACTGTAATTGAATGTAGTTATCTGATTTTCTCGATTGAGCGTCTAAAAATACTGCTCCCGAACTATCTAGAACGGTGAGATGAACTCCTGGTGGCAAGTAAATTTGACTCCCAGTAGCGTGCAATTGCAGATGAATACTGGTTTGTTGATCTTTTTCGGGGCTGATTTCCACAATCAACATGACTGGTTGGTTAAGAATTTGGATACCCAAATCAATCAGTTTTGCCCGTTTAGTAATTGATTCTGGTCGATTGGGGGCATCTAGCTCCAAAGTTTCAATACTGCGAAAGGCATAAGTTGGTCTGAGTTCCGGTACATTCCACAAGGATTCAATAGTTTGCCAGCCAGTCTCAAATATACCAGTAAACCACTGACTCAAATTCACCAGTGAACTAACTGGGGATTGACGCAGTTGCCAGATGTGGTCGATAAACGCTTCTAATGGTTGCAGTTGTGCTAAAGGAAGTGTTTCAGTTGCCACACTAGGAGTAAAACCAAGCAGTCGAGCTTCTTGGAGCGATTCATCAAATTGAACTACTAGATAACCCACCCGTTCTTCCCAAGTTTCTGGAGGAATGGAACATATCCGTTGATGCAGATGGACTGGGCGACACTCCAAACGACCAATTGCGGGCACTTCTAAGTCAGCGACATTCCCACAAAGGCGCATGATGGGGTTCCAGCTGTCACTAGCTTGGAGGTCAGTAGGAATATCCATCATTTGTAAGTAGTCATTTACCACCCATACAGCCAGAGTATTCAGCCGGACTTGCTCTGCTTTTTCAGGATTTGGCTGCTGGTTAGCAAATTGCTGGGCAGTTATACGAGCTGTTTGGGAAATCGGCAATGTTAAAGCGAAATCGTCTAGCTGATAGGTGGAGTTATTCATAAGTCAATCCCTAGTGATCAATGCTGCTATGTAGATATCATCCGCATTCACTAAATTTATGCCACAAAACCGAGAATGATTATTAGAAAAATTTAATTGGGAATTGGGCATGGGGAAGATGATGGAGGAGAGGAGAAGTTGCAGTAAGTTTTTCCCCTCTGCCTCTTGTACCCAATGCCCAATTCGCAAATTACAACCAATTTCCAATCAACACATAGGCAGACCAAAAGCTTGGCGCTCTGTAGTTGGGATGTTTTAGCAGTTCTAGCTGGGCACGGTGGACTGCTTCAGCTTTGGTGATTTTGCCACTTTTGAGTTCTCGATAGAAGGCACTAACAAACATTGCTGTTGATTTATCATCAATCTGCCACAGGGAAGCTATGGTACTACGTGCTCCTGCTCTTACAGCTGCTCCTGCTAAACCGAGTGCTGCACGGCTGTCTCCTGTTGCTGTTTGGCAAGCGCTCAAAACTAATAGTTCTACTACGGTTTTACCCTGACTGCGGAAGAGAGTATCGAAATCTTTGACATTGATCTCACCATCAAAATCTAAAATAAAAGTGTCTTCAAGGCGGGAACTAAACTGACCGTGGGTTGCCAAATGCACTATGTTGAATGAAGCAGCACTAATTTCACTCTCTAACTTCTTTTTCTTAAAATCCCCATCTATGAGGCTAGTTGTCGAAACTCCTGCTTTGGCAATGCCGTCAAATTCAGATTTAATTGCAAGCAATGGTGCAAACTTGGGAAATCCTGGCGGCGGCTGAGTCAGTCCTGCGGTTAGCGCTCTGATTTGCTGTTTTACCAGTGGTTTCGGGTCGAGGAGTTGCAGACCTACGCTCAGAGCAACTGCATATTTCTCTACCAAATATTTCTTACCATCGTAGAGGGCGGCCATTGGTAAATTACGTAACGGCCCATCCAAAACGAATACTAAAGTATCAACGCCACTTTTTTCTAGTTGTGACTCAATGGGTTTAAGCAGCCAGTTGTAAACTTCTTGCGATCGCTTTTGGACGGTCTTGGTAGCGGTGGGATTGACAAGATTTTTTCGCAGGTCTATTAAGAGCTTTTCTACTTCTGCTTGAGAAATCGAAGTACTGTAGCTTTGCAGCCGTTGTTGGGGAATTTTGACAATTACCTGGAGTTGGTCAGGAAGAATAATTGGATAAAGGATGGCAGCTTTGGAATTATTTTGTTCTACGACTTGATCGAGGGCTACTTTCTGACCTTGCAAACAAGCTTCCTGGAAGAAGTTGTCCAATTCTGCTAGTTGGAGTGCTTCAATCCGCTCGCGTGCTTTCTCCAATATTTTTTCATCTGGTTTTCCTTGTTGGGATTGCAGCAGTAACTCTACTGACTGGCGGTAGACGGGTTCTACGCTGTCCCGAAAGTTGAATTGCACATCCTGATTCACTACATCTTTATTCACTACTAAATCTCTGCGGAGAGACTTGAGAGTATCCACAGCTGCATCATAAGCAGCGATCGCACCATTAATATCTTTTTTTGCCCAAAGCAATCTACCTAATTGCCACTCTAAGCTATATGTAATTTCTGGCGCATTGCTGCTCTGTGCCAAAGCTAATCCTTGTCGGGTCAGTTCTTGCGCCTCTGACAACTGTTTAGTTTCTTCGTACAAGCCGCCTAAACTCTTCAGTGCATAAGCCTCTGCCCGCTTGTCCTCTAAACTTCGGGATTGCTGGATGGCTCTGGCAAGTAACAGGGCTGAGTCATGATTGCTGAGTCCTGAGAAATAATTTTTATTCGATGTTTGCAACCTACTACTCTTGACTTTTGCCAGATTTTGGGAAAAGTTAACGTGAGCGTAGATAGCAGCACGGCTGAGAGGAAGTTGGTTGAGTTGGGATTCAATCAACGGCAATAGGGTTTGAACATTTGCCCATTGTTGATCTTCAATGAGTAAGCCTAGCTGATTCAGTTGCGCTTGGACTTTTGTGATGGGTGAGGGAGATATTTCGACTGTTTGTTGATAATAGGCGATCGCCTGTTCCTTTTCCTGTTGTTTACGGGCATTATTTCCCAGGCTGAACAGACTAGCCCCAATCTCAGCGTTTAATTGCAGGTTTTGGGCAATTAACAAGCTTTCTTCTAGCGCTTGGCGTGACTCTTTGAAGTCGCCTAATACCAAAAGGGCATCACCAAGCGATCGCAAACTCACTGTCTTTTCTATAGAATCTGGTTGAGATTTTAACGTTTGACTTACCTGCTTGAGTGTTTTGACAGCTCGGGGGTAAAATCCTTGGGTGCGCCACGCCTGTGCTTGATTGATTAGCGATCGCACTACACCACTTTTATTATCTGCTCGCTTGTAAATTTCTTCCGTCTGCTGCCAAGTTGCTAAAGCTTCCTCGGCTTGTCCCATTGATAGTTGCAGACGACCTTGAATATCTAGTGATTGGGCAAATATTTGCAGATTTTGGTTTTCATTTTGTCCTTTGAGCACATTTAAGCTCTCTGTAATTGCCTGCTGCGCCTGACTCCATTCACCAAGTTGCTGGTAAGCTAGGGAAAGATTACTCAGTGTCGCTGCTAGTGTCAGGCTATCGCCTTGCTGCTTATATTCCTGGACAGCCCGTTGCAATACTTCTACAGCTTTGGCAAAGTTGCCGAGATTGTATAAAACTTTGCCCTGTTGTAGTAGTGAAGCTGGGTCAGAGTCCACGGACAGGGTCGTAAGACTGTTGATTGGGGGTTGGGATAAGGTATTGATTGAGCCAGGAACTTTTGCCAATACTGGTGAACCGACAATGCATAGCAAAGCGATCAAAAAGTACAAAGGCAAACGTAAAAAGTAAAAAGTCCTGGACTTACACATTGAAAATGTGAAACCTCCTTCGCCTAGCGTGCGCTTCGCGCACTCCCTCTTAACCCCCTTTTGTAAGGGAGGTATTTTAAGAGCTAACTTTTTAAGAGGGTTGAGGGATCTCTTCCACATAAGTCCTAAAGTCCTGCAACGTGGGAAAATAAGCGACGCTCTGGCTTTTTTTGCCTTTTAACTTTTACAGAATTCGAGCCAAAATTCCTAGCTGTTGTAGCCATAAGCATGACAAAAGATAGGTGATGACCAGGAACGCACAGAATAAATTATGGGTGCTTGGACTACCAAGGTAATGTTACCATTCGTATCCCCAACCTATCCCTGAGTTTCCACAATATTATTTATTACAACTGGAAAAATAGTGATTTTTTAGCGATCGCCCTGAAGCTTGATTAGCTTAATTTAGTTAAAAAGCGATCGCTAACCTGAAGCAATAATCCAAACTTATAGCTAGAGGCGACAAGCGTAAGGATAATCAAAAATCAACCTTCACAACAATCCCTCCAATTCTGCAAATTTACGCAAACGCGGTAGACATTGGCGTTGATAAAAACTGCTTAATGTCGGAATTGACAGCCCAAATTCTTCAGATAATTCTCTCCAGCTTACTTCTGGGGGTAAGCGTTTGAGAATTAACACCTGACAATTCACATCTGGACGCCCTTTAATGTAAGTACCGCGCAGTTCTCCATTAGAATCTGTCTTAGCCCATGTCTCCAAGTCTTCCAAAATCGGAGGTGCTTGGGGGGTAGCCGGGAGATTATCTACAGGGTCAATGATGTCACTTGTCCCACCCGATGTAGACTGACGAATTCTCAAAGGGACTGTTGTGGCTTGTTCTCGGTTCTGGTTAAGGTAAAAGTCTTGTAGTCTCCGTTTTAGGTAAGCATTCAGCCAGGTGATGACACTGCCATAATTGGGGTCATAGATTTGACCTGTCAAACCTTCACAAACATTGCGACAGAAATACAACCAAGTTTGTTGTAGTGCGTCTTGATAGTAGGGAGTACTTTCCCTCCAGAGCCTACTTGCTGTCAAGCGAATAATTTGCGTGAGCAGCTTTTGACGCTGAGGGCTTCCAGGTGGGTGTCCACAGGCTTCTGTAACTAAGCAGCGTAGCTGATCATCGAATTGAACCATGACAATCTTGGGGAAGAAAGCAAGAATATCTTAGTATTGCGTATAACAACGTCCTAAAAAATTACCTTTCGTCAAGATGTCGTATTTTTTATCAAAGGGAATGGGGCATGGCGCATTGACGGGTCAGATTTCTGCCTAACCAGAGTCTATGTTCTGCGATCGCAATATTTCCATATTTAACCACAG
>NNBU01000157.1_pt1 | contig 20147 bp, 22 predicted proteins | sample 1173781 | NCBI WGS metagenome assembly NNBU01 (sample SAMN07173937, study PRJNA388173) | plant metagenome | biome: Plant school; feature: Soil; material: Symbiotic tissue of Blasia pusilla L.; isolation source: symbiotic tissue sample KVJ2 | host: Blasia pusilla | place: Norway: Troms, Kvaloya...
GCATAACCCAGACAGCCATTCACCAAAACTTCCAGCATGGCTCCTACGGTGAAGGATTTGCCGTTTAGCTGGGGTAAGGCGTCACGGACTAAACGGGTAGTAGAAGTTTCCTTGACGGCTCTAATACCAATCCAATCAGCAGGAATATCGAAACTGGCGATCGCTTTTCTAAGTTCAGACCACATAATTTAAGGAATGGGGAATGGGGAATGGGGAATGGGGAATGGGGAATGGGGAATGGGGAATGGGGAATGGGGAATGGGGAATGGGGAATTTTCCTCCTACTCCCTACTCCCTACTCCCCACTCCCTAATTACGATGCCAGCGCGTGCCATCACGGCTATCAATTAGCGTAATACCTTCTGCTTGGAGTTCGTCACGAATGCGATCGCTTTCGGCAAAATTTTTGGCTTTACGTGCTTCTTGTCTTTGCTGAATTTTCGCTTCAATTTCCGCATCGCTTAAACCATTACTCTTGTCAGTTTCGGCTTTTATCTCGGCTTCTAAACCCAAAACTCCAGCTAATGTGACGAGAGTTTGCCATTGACGCTGTAACTCCTCTGGTGATGTTTCGGTTTTCCCTTCATGCACAAGAATGTTTCCTTCACGGCGCAGTTCTTTCGCTAATTCAAACAATACTGTTAATCCACCAGGAAAATTAAAGTCGTTATTTACCGTTTCTTGGAAGCGTTCAACAGTTTCGGCTAGCAGTGAAGCGGTTCCCACTCCCCAACCTAGTTGTTTGCCGTATTGGTAGCCAAAGAGTAAACCTTCTTTAATGGTGTGCCAGCCGTTGGTTGCTGCGGCGATCGCTTCGTCGGTAAAATCAATTGGTGTACGATATTGAGCAGTTAGCACGAACAACCGCACTGCCATCGGGTCAACTCCTCGATCCAGCAAGTCTCGAATAGTGGTAAAGTTGCCCAAAGATTTGGACATTTTTTCACCATCTACCTTTACCATGCCGTTATGTAACCAGTAACGCGCTAAGGGTTTTCCTGTTACAGCCTCAGATTGGGCAATTTCGTTTTCGTGGTGGGGAAAAATTAAGTCAGCACCACCAGCATGAATATCTATGGTATCACCCAGGCGATCGCGTACCATTGCCGAGCATTCTATATGCCACCCCGGACGACCTGCGCCCCAAGGTGATTCCCAAGCAGGTTCTCCCGGTTTTGCTGCCTTCCATAAAGCAAAATCGAACGGGTCTTTCTTTTTCTGGTACTCTGGATCTTCTACATTGACGCGATCGCTTTTTCCCGCTTGCATATCTTCTAACTTGCGTCCCGAAAGCTTGCCATATTCAGCAAACTGCCGTACTGCATAATACACATCGCCGTCAGCAGGGTAAGCAAAACCTTTATTTTCCAACTCATGAATTAATCGCTGAATGCCATTCATCGTGTGCGTAGCACGGGGATACTCATCAGCTTCTTTGATTCCCAGCCGCGCCATATCCTCAAAATATGCTTTGATAAAGCGATCGGCTACAGCTTCCATTGATGAATGTTCAGCACAGGCTCGATTGAGAATCTTGTCATCAATATCAGTAAAATTTTGGATATATCGGACTTCATAGCCGATAAACTGGAGGTATCGGCGGATTACATCCCAAACAATGCAAGCTCTCGCATGACCCAAATGGCAGTAGTCGTATACCGTCACGCCGCAGTAATACATCTTAACCTTGCCTGGTTCGACTGTTTCAAACGGTTCTTGACGACGGGTGAGGGTATTGTAAAGTGTTAGGGTCATAACAGAGTAATGCTGAAATAAGAAGATACGTAATAATAGGGTAAAGCAGCTGGGATGACAGTCCAGCATCCCTATGCTAGTGTTTTCTGGACTATCTGCGCTACATTACTATTTTTTGACTATTTGATAACAGCGCTATGCAATCAGCAGTTACATCCGAATCTTCGGCAATGGATACGCCCAAACAAGGAATGCCAGTAACAATTATTACGGGTTTCCTCGGTAGTGGTAAGACGACTTTACTTAATCATATCCTCAACAACCAACAGGGTTTAAAAACCGCTGTTCTAGTGAATGAATTTGGTGAAATTGGCATCGACAACGAGCTAATTGTTTCCACTGGTGAAAACATGGTGGAACTAAGTAATGGTTGTATCTGCTGCACTATTAATAATGATTTAGTAGATGCAGTTTACAAAGTTTTAGAACGCCAAGAAAATCTAGATTATCTAGTAGTAGAAACAACTGGATTAGCAGATCCGCTACCAGTAGCGTTAACATTCTTGGGCACAGAATTGCGGGATTTAACCCGCTTGGATTCGATTATTACCGTAGTAGATGCGGCGAATTACAGCCTAGATTTATTTAACTCTGAGGCAGCATATAGCCAGATTGCCTATGGTGATGTCATTGTGCTGAACAAGACTGATTTGGTTGATGAAGCCACTTTGAATGAGTTAGAAAGAAAAATCAACGAAGTTAAGGAAGGGGCAAGAATTATTCGTGCGACGCGATCGCAAGTGCCACTTCCTTTAATTTTGAGTGTTGGTCTGTTTGAGTCAGATAAATATTTTGACACAGTGGTGGATGAACACGACCATCACGACCATGATGATCACGATCACTCAACATGCGGTCACGACCATCACGACCATGACCATGACCATCACGATCATCACCATCATTCTGACCATTTAGAAAATGATGGTTTTACTTCCATATCATTCCAAAGTGACAAGCCTTTTTCTATTAGGAAGTTTCAATATTTCTTAGATAACCAGCTACCCTCAAATATCTTCCGAGCGAAGGGGATTATGTGGTTTGACGAAAGTCCGAAGCGTCATATTTTTCACCTTTGCGGTAAACGCTTCACTTTGGATGATGATGAATGGCAAGGTAAATTGAAAAACCAATTAGTGCTGATTGGTCAAAATTTAGATCGTGAGGCTTTAATTAGTCAACTCGAAAACTGCATTTGTCTACCTTCAACCTCTCGCGGTAAAGGTTTTGGCAAATAAAAGTTAGGAGAGACGCGATGAATCGCGTCTGTACAAGAGTTAAAAGTTTGATGCTCGTTCCCAGGTTCCACCTGGGAATGTATTCTTGATGGTGGAGCCATCAATTTTGAGCAATGGAAATGAGAAAATAGCGTAGGCGCAGCCCGTCGTGGACATCGCTTCTTCACTCCCCTGCATTACCAGCTTCTTCATTTACCAACTGCTGTACCTGCTCTACGGATAACCCCGTAACTTTTGCAACGATTTCCACTGAGATTCCCTCTTGAAGCAAATTTATCGCTACACGCCGCACTTCTTCAGCACGACCTTCAGCAATACCTTTAGCGCGACCTTCTGCTAAACCTTCAGCAAGGATAGCTTGATAAGTTACTGACTCCTGCATAAGTTCTCTCCGCAGCAATTGTTGAATTATCTCTTTCTCTAATACTAGCCCAGCCAGAATGAACGCTGAGGCTGCAATATTGTTCTGGATACGTTGATCGGTAATTTCTGAAATTTCCTGAGCAACTTGTTGTAACGTAGCAGTGCGGTTATTTGTCTGACTTAACACTGCAAATGGTAATAATCCTGGATGCTCCAAAAATATACTTGTTGGTTGCTCCCAAAGACGAATTACTTCAAATCTATGAGAGGTTTCTTCCAAAGTGAATGTGGTTTGTTGCACAAGTTCTGAATTTGTCTGTTGCAGATAAATCACAACTTGACGCATTCGCTTATTTTTAAAGCGGCGATGCACTCGCAACCGATAGTCAAGTCGCTTCGCTCCAATTAAAAATTAAAAATTATTAATTAAAAATTGCAAGACGCGACGCTCCTGCGTCGCTAACGCTTCGCTATCGCGGACTCTCTAACGCTGCGCTATCAGTGGGGGCTTGTGCCCCAAATTAATTAATTAAAAATTATTATCCTCCTTAATTTTTAACTTTTAATTTTTAATTTTTAATTAAAAAAAGGTCAATCATCCGAAAGGGAATATCAGCATTGGGCTGGGTTTGAAATTCCAAATGAAGCACAACTTCATCGGATTGGAGCAATATCAGCGCATCGGCGCGGATTGGTTCAAGAGAAAGTTCAGAAGGACTTAATTCAGTCAGAGTGATAGATTCTCCTAACAGCCAAGTGGCAAAGTCACTGGAGAAAGTTTCAGCAAGGAACTTACAAGCGTTATCGAACATTAAGAGATTTTATCAGGTGGTAGGCGCTCATTATTTATATATTTAGGTTGCAGTTTAAGAATGTAATCGCTCTAAAATTGAAACGTTGATGAACCTTTAGATTAAAATGCGCGTTGTTATCCAGCGAGTTAAATCATCTCAAGTTACAGTTAATGGTGAAATTGTCGGTAAAGTTGGGCGGGGGCTAAATTTGCTTGTAGGCATAGCCAATACCGACACTGATGCTGAAATCGATTGGATGGTGCGTAAGTGCTTAGAATTGCGGCTGTTTCCTGACGAAGAAGGAGACGATCGCTGGCAAAAATCTGTACAAGAAATTGGCGGCGATTTGTTAGTAGTCAGTCAGTTTACGCTTTACGGTGACTGTCGCAAAGGTCGTCGTCCTTCTTTTGACCGTTCAGCCGCTCCTAAGTCAGCAGAAGATTTGTATAATCGTTTTGTTGCCAAGTTAAGAGCTAGCGGATTACAGGTGGAAACAGGTCAATTTGGTGCAATGATGCAAGTTACAATTGAAAACGATGGCCCTGTAACTTTGTTACTTGAAAAAGAAGCAATTTAAGTATATACACTAGAAAAATAATAACAGTAGCCTCTAGACCGTGGTGTTCTAATTGATGAGAGAATATTAAATTAACCATCACAAAAGTTTAAATTCAGTCATCATGGCGAAAATCCAGTTTTCTAGAGGTCTTGACGAAGAAGTAACTCCAGATGTGCGCTTGACGCGATCGCGCACTGGTGACAGTGGTACAGCGACGTTTATTTTTACGAATCCGAAAATTTTAGATCAAGGTAGCACCGAAGATATTACCGGGATGTACTTGATTGACGAAGAAGGCGAAATAATTACCCGTGAAGTTAAGGCTAAATTTGTTAACGGGAAACCGGAAGAATTAGAAGCACTTTACGTAATGAAATCTGCCCAAGAATGGGAGCGCTTTATGCGCTTCATGGAACGCTACGCTGAAGAAAACGATCTGGGACTGAGTAAAAATGAGGCATAAAACATAGGGCATAGGGCATAGGGCATCGGTAATTATTGTCATGCCCAATGCGCCATTCCCCATGCCCAATTATCTATAATCAAAAATTTGAGGGCTTAACCATGACGCGACAACCCCATCCAGATTCGCCTGGGATTACGGTAACTTGTGCTGTGGTTACTGTCAGCGATACACGCACTTTGGAAACAGACAAAAGTGGCCAGCTAATTCAGCAGTTACTCCTTGATGCTAACCATGCTGTAGGAGCTTACACGATTATCAAAGATGAACCAACACAAATTCAAGGGCAGATAGAAAATCTGGGTAAAAGCGCAAATTTGGATGCTGTAATTTTCAATGGTGGCACAGGTATTGCACCAAGAGATACCACCTATGATGCCATTGAGAAGTTACTGGAGAAAACTTTGCCGGGATTTGGTGAGTTATTTCGCTTTTTAAGTTATCAAGAAATTGGTTCGCGGGCGATCGCTTCGCGGGCTGTTGCTGGTGTTTATCAAGATAAATTAATTTTCTCGCTTCCTGGTTCCAGCAATGCTGTGCGGCTGGCGATGGAAAAACTGATTTTGCCCGAAATCACTCACTTGGTAAGTCAGGTTTGTAAGAGTGTGAAATGAGCAGCCTTTCAGAGGGCTACCATAAAACTAAGCCACAAGGCACTGAAATCATCCTTTCTCCACTTACATCCTGAGACTACCCAGAATTATAGTGAGACGGATGAAATTTTAATATCAGGTCAGGAATGGAGCCTATTTACTGGAATTGCATAATTGCTCACAGCATTACTGCATTTTCATACTTTGGTATCCCCATAGTAATAGGGGTTTTCTTTGCCAAAACTAAAACAACTATCCCTTCTAAGTTTTGGCTAGCTTTTTTCTTATCAGGTGGATTCGTACTATTTTGCGGATTTCATCATTTTTTGGCAATCTTTGAGCCATCTATGGCTGTATCGCTGTTGCACTTAGGCGTACTTGATGTAATGGCGTTTATTTCCTTCTCTGCCTTACTCTACTTGATGCCAACAGCTTATCAAGTTGTCAAGGCGATCGCTAAATCTCAAGAAGATACCCACGAACTTCAACGCAGCCAGCAGATGCAACAGCTGTTTTTAGATAATGGCCCCTTTGGAGCATATATCAAAGATGAGCAATCTAGACTGCTTTACTACAACCAGGAGCTACAGTCTAGATTTTCGGTAGATCCACAAGAATGGTTGGGGAAAACCGATAGTGAATTCTTGCCAGATCCACAAGAGGGGCGACGGATAATGGAAAACGATCAAGTCGTTTTGAAGACTCTACGCCCCTTGAAGCTGATTGAAGAGGTAAAGATACCTGATAACGATCAGCCGTGCTACTGGTTATCGTTTAAATTTCCGTTTAGCGATTACGCAACGGGCGCTTACCGCATCGGTGGGATCAGTATCGATATTACAGAATCCATAGAAGCACAGCGATCGCTCACTGAGCTAAATCGGCAACTAGAAGAAAAAACACTGGAATTAGAGGCAAAAAAACGAGAACTGATATATCTCTCAGATATGGCAGATATGCTTTATTCCTGCGATTCTAAAGATGAGGTATATCAAGTAGTCGCTTTAACCTGTTCCAAGCTGTTTCCTAATATGAGTGGTTCTATCTATATAATTGCTAATTCCAAAAATTATGTTCAGATGAATAGTTTTTGGGGAGGTGAAAGAAGCAGTAAAGAAATATTTTCACTATCTGATTGTTGGGCATTGCGGAGAGGAAAATTCAACCTTTTATCGCCTCGTAATTCAGGACTAATATGCAGTCATTTAATACGGCCAGTTAGCGGCACACATTTGTGTGTTCCATTGTTTGCACAAGGCGAAGTAGTTGGGATCTTGCACATCGATGCACTTGAAGAAATCAGTCCAGAAGATCAACAAATTACTGAGATTATTGCTAGAACCTTAGGCATTGCACTGAATAATCTATCGATAAAACAACGTCTAACTCATGATAGCTTGCGGGATGGAATGACCCAACTATTCAATCAAAGCTATATGCAAAGCATAACAGAACAAAGGCTAGCGGAAGCTGAACGATCGGGACAACCTCTTAGTGTTATTTTCCTTGATATCGATAACTTCAAATCTTACAACTCTCGCTATGGGCACGTAACAGCTAACATCGTTCTTCAGGGATTAGCAAAACTGCTGTTAAAATCTATTCGCTCTTTTGATATTCCTTGCAGATGGGGTGGTGAAGAATTTGTGATTGTGATGCCTAATATGACACTGGAAACGCTCAGGAAGCGAGTAGAACAATTAAGGCTAGATATTGAACAAATGCAATTGAAGGACGGCGATCAGATCCTCCAAAGCATCACCGCTTCCTTTGGAATAGCTGTATCAGAACCAGGGATTACGGTTAAGGATTTGTTGAATCGGGCGAATCAAGCGATGCTTGAGGCAAAGCGAACAGGAAAGAATCGGGTTAGGGAGTATGTAAATACCTTTAATTAAATAAAAAAACAACTCCCTGAAGATGTGGAAGTTGTTATTTTGGATTCGAGCAGTTTTTTAAAAGATTTAGAATGGAGCGATGCCTGCGGCGGGCTGCGCCTACGCTAAACAGATTGTAGCTAGAATAGCAGCGATTATATAAAATACCCCAACCACTTGCAATTCTGACCAGCCAGTGAGTTCTAAATGATGATGTAAAGGTGCCATTTTGAAGAGGCGCTTGCCTTTTCCATCGGGGCCTTTTGTGGCTTTGTAATAACTTACCTGTGCCATTACCGAAAGGGTTTCTACGAAGAAAATACCACTGAGAATAAACAGAGCTACTAAGGTGTTTGTCAATAGTGCTACAGCAGCTAATGCTCCTCCCAGTGCGAGGGAACCAGTATCTCCCATGAAAACGCGGGCTGGGTTACGATTATGGGCTAAGAAACCCAAGCAACCACCACTTAAAGCAGCACAGAAAACCATTAACCCTGGTGCTGTAGGCGCAATCAGAGCACCTAATGCCAAAAGTGCGATCGCTACTGTTCCTGCTGCCAAGCCATCAATCCCATCTGTTAAATTAGTCGCATTACTTTCTGCAACTAGTACAAAACCTGCTAAGGGCCAAAATAGGAATCCTAATGGTAATGTGAAGCTTACCCAAGGCAAAGCAATATTTGTAATATTAGAAGGTTGATTAAACATCAGCCATAGACAAAACACTGCCGCAAAACTCACCTGCAATGCTAGTTTTGTGCGGGGAGATATACCTTTATTTGATTTCCGGCGCAGAATTTGCCAATCGTCCAGCCAGCCAATCAATCCGTAGCTGATTGTCAATGCCGAAACTGCAAGCACCTCTTTAGAAAAGTTAGACAATATACAGGCAAGCAGTACAGATACAGGGATAAAAAATATACCACCCATTGTTGGGGTGCCTGCCTTTTTTAAATGAGCTTGGGGCCCATCTTCGCGAATTATTTGTCCAGTTTTGAGCGCTTGAAGTAAAGGTATTACCCAATAGCCCACGACACCTGAACCCAACGCACACAACAGTAGTGGCAGGGTTAAAGACATACTTTGCCAGGGCAGCCTATTGGCCATCGAATCCAAGAAAAATGCTGTTGTACCTAGCCCTACGGCTAATAAAGAGGCTAGAGCGATTCCAGAAATATTTAATCCTTGCTCAGGAGATAATTTAGCGTCCACAGAAGTTTCCCTTCACTCCACACTTATAAAACTGAATATCAGTAACTAGGGATACTACCAAGTCCCTAGCCTGAAAAGGCTAATTCTCAGCGATTCCCATATCATCATCATCGAGGTCGTAGCCAATTCCATCTTCTACACCCATTAGGGAGTCTATTTCTTCTTCGTCATCTTGAAAATCCGGTTCGTGAATGTCACGCGCGATGATGCGACCATTGGTTTGCAACCAGTCCAACAAAGAGGACTCTGGCTTTAGGGGGATGACATCGGCTCGTTGGTTACGAGCTGCTTCACGTAATGGAGAGTTCAACATATCGAGGAGGACAAGAAAAGGTTTACGTAAGTTGACATTTAGAGTCTATCACTTGACACGGATTAATTTAGTTATCCTTTCAACCCTTTGGTTGACAAATCCGCATTCAGATAGAAATTTTTTATTTAATAGGCATCAGGCTTAGGTCAAGCGATTCTTAGTAATTTTTATGGCTGTACATATATGTCCTGAATATCTTGTTTATGCTGATGGAAAGTGACTGATTTTAGAGGTGACAGGCGATGATGGGAAAAGCGGCTCTCATGGATGCGATCGCTGGTACAAATCGCGGTCTACTGGCTACTCAAGCGCAGAAACAGGCTATCTTAGCTGCGATCGCTAATTTAGAAGACTTTAATCCTACACCCCGTCCGGTAGAAGCTGGTAATTTGCTAGATGGCAATTGGCGATTACTATACACCACTAGCAAGGCTCTTTTAAATTTAGATCGTCTACCTTTTTGTAAACTGGGTCAAATCTATCAGTGTATCCGGGTAGAGACTACCAGCGTTTACAACATAGCTGAGATTTATGGCTTACCTTATTTAGAAGGATTAGTCAGCATTGCTGCTAAATTTGAGCCAGTTTCAGGTCGGCGTGTCCAAGTGAAATTTGAGCGGTCTATTATCGGCTTACAACGTTTAATAGAATACAATTCTCCGGTAACTTTTATCCAACAAATTGAAGCAGGTAGAAAATTTCCGGCGATTGATATTGCTGTAAACAGTGATAATCAGCAAGGTTGGTTAGATATCACTTATATAGATAACGATCTGCGAATCGGCAGAGGTAACGAGGGTAGTGTGTTCGTATTGAGTAAAACATAAGTTTGTACAAAAATACTGTTTGCGAATGAAGGTACGCTATAACCTTTACCTTGTCAAGTAGGGTTTAATACCTTTTTAAACTTTGGTTAGGGAGTGGGGAAGATAAGGGAGATGAGGAAGAATGAATAACTAATATTCAATGCCCCATGCCCCATGCCCCATGCCCAATTCCCAATGCCCAGTACCCAATTCAGACAAATAACTTAACAAAGACTCTAGCAACGACCTTCAGGTTGTAGAGTGAAATCAATTAGCCCTCTAGATTGGCGATTGATAACTAAAAGGGAAAATAATCATGGTTCAACGTGGTTCTAAAGTACGTATTCTCCGCCCTGAATCCTACTGGTTTCAGGATCTAGGAACTGTGGCTTCCATTGACCAAAGCGGCATCAAATACCCTGTAATTGTCCGCTTTGAAAAGGTCAATTACTCTGGTATCAATACCAACAACTTTGCCCAGGATGAATTAGTCGAGGTTGAAGCACCAAAGGCTAAACCAGCTAAAAAATAGCAGCAAAGCTACAAGGGGGTTGTTTGATGCGATGATGAAGGGTAGTCTTAAGTCTGAAGTATGAAATCTGAAAAATTTCAGTTCATTCATTCTTTACCCTAGCCTACCCTAATCCATGAGAGCCGCCCTGCGGGTATTCACGGGTTCTTTTGGGTAATAATACGAGCCATCTACGGATGTGTAAGTTACTATTCCATCTCTTCTTAATTTGAACCCCCAAGTACATTAAAATTGTCTGCTTAATCAGCTTGAATGCCTGAACTGCCTGAAGTTGAAACAGTCCGAAAGGGTCTAAATCAATTGACCCTTAACCAAGAAATTACGGGTGGAGATGTGTTGCTCAATCGCACCATCGCCTACCCGTTTTCTGTGAGTGAGTTTGTTGATGGAATTAGCAAGAATGCTTACCCCGGAGGGGTTGGCGCAGCCATCGCTACTTGGCATCGTCGCGGTAAATATCTCCTTGCCGAACTGACTTCCCCGAACTCAACCAGTTGGCTAGGGGTTCATCTGCGAATGACCGGTCAATTACTATGGCTGCATCGAGATGAACCATTACATAAGCACACGCGGGTTAGATTATTTTTTGGGGATCAGCAGGAATTGCGTTTTGTCGATCAGCGTACCTTCGGTAAAATTTGGTGGGTTCCGCCTGGTGTTGCTGTAGAAAGTATTATCACTGGTTTGGCAAAGTTGGCAGCAGATCCATTTTCACCCGAATTCACTGTTGAATATTTAGCTCTCAAACTCAAAAACCGTCGCCGTCCAATTAAAACTGCGCTCCTGGATCAATCTGTGGTGGCGGGATTAGGTAATATTTATGCCGATGAAGCCTTGTTTAAGAGTGGAATTTTACCTGAAACCTTGTGTATAGATTTGCAGCTAAAGCAAATTGAGCGTTTGCGAACAGCGATAATTCAAGTGTTAGAAACCAGCATTGAGGCTGGTGGTACAACTTTTAGTAATTTTTTAAGCGTTAAAGGTACTAATGGCAACTATGGTGGTGTTGCCTGGGTTTATAACCGTGCTGGAGAACCTTGTCGAGTTTGTGGTACAGCAATTCAACGAATTAGGTTAGCGGGGCGATCTAGTCATTTTTGCGCCCAGTGTCAAACGCTACGGGGAGTTAGAAGTTAGTGTCGTAGCGTGTCAAGACTAAAATGTTGCAATAAATTTTTCTTCTTGTAGTGTGGGCATCTTGCCCGCACGGACGGGCGAGACGCCCATCCCACAAGAGGCAAGCTTAAAATAGTGCATTAGATATAAGTTAGGAGTTTTTACTTCTAGCTCAGAACTCTCTTAAAATGCAGATAAAACCAGTTACGAATTTGAGAGAGGAACTTATGGCTGTCAAAAAGGGAGATATGGTTCGCGCTATCCGCGAGAAACTGGAAAACAGTCTGGAAGCAAAAGCCAGTGATAGTCGCTTTCCTTCTTATTTGTTTGAAACCAAGGGCGAAATTGTAGATGTCAAAGGTGATTACGCCCTAATTAAGTTCGGGAAAGTGCCAACACCAAACGTTTGGTTACGTGTGGATCAACTAGAAGAGTTTAAATAATAAAAAAGAATTCAGGAGTCAGAATTCAGCATTCAGCATTTATTCTGACTCCTGGATTCTTGTTGATCAAATCGCATCTTAAATTTATGTCTTCTTCTCCTAACTCCCCAATTGTCTGTAATTTACCCCGTGTCACCATCGTGGGTGCGGGTAGGGTTGGCAGTACTTTAGCTCAACGGGTTGCAGAGAAAAACCTGGCAGATGTAGTTTTACTAGATATTATTGCGGGAATGCCCCAAGGTTTGGCGCTGGATTTGATGGAAGCCAGGGGAATTGAAATACATAATCGCCAGATTATCGGCACAAATAATTATGCTGATACAGCTGGTTCTGAAATCGTGGTGATTACCGCCGGACTTCCCCGCAAACCGGGTATGAGTCGGGATGATTTGCTGAAAACCAATGCCAAGATTGTGGTGGAAGCGGCAAAAAATGCGATCGCTCATTCTCCCAATGCTATTTTTATTGTCGTCACTAATCCGTTGGATGTGATGACTTATTTAGCTTGGCAAGCAACTGGTTTACCACGCGATCGCATTATGGGTATGGCTGGTGTATTAGATTCCGCCCGTTTTGAAACTTTCATTGCCCTAGAATTGGGTGTTTTACCCGCCGATGTCAAAGCGATGGTATTGGGTAGCCACGGCGATTTAATGGTTCCCTTGTCTCGTTACGCTACCGTTAATGGCATTCCCATCACTGAATTGCTGGATGCAGCCACAATTGAACGCTTGGTAGAAAGAACTCGCAACGGTGGCGCAGAAATTGTGGAATTAATGCAGACGGGAGGCGCTTTTTTTGCTCCGGCATCGGCTACTAGTGTGATGGTAGAATCGATTTTGCTAAATCAGTCGCGGTTGTTACCCGTGGCAACATATCTGCAAGGTGAATATGGTTTAGAAGATGTTGTGATTGGTGTTCCCTGTCGGTTGGGATGTGGTGGAATTGAGAGTGTTTTAGAATTGACACTCAGCGATGAAGAAAGAGAGGCTTTGTATACTTCGGCTCAATCTGTGCGTCAAAATATTCAGCGATCGCAGGAAATAAATAATTCGTAATTCGTAATTCGTAATTCGTAATTTGTCGAAATAACTGTAAAAACAAAAGGCAGTAGGTTCACATCCTGCTGCCTTATACCAATTAAATTAATGATTGCAACACATCGCTGGGTAAAGACGCGATGAATCGCGTCTCTACAAATGGTTTATTTGTCGCATTCTTTTTTCAAATTGGTATTACAAATCAAATTGGGAAAACCTCTCTTTTCATAGGTGAGAGGCTTGGAATTGTCCCCATTTCCTAGTAGGGAAGGGTTTGGGGGGTTAGGTTTGGCGTTAAGTTAACGGCGGGAATCCTGATCTGCGGGATCGCCATAGGGGTCTTCGCTGGCTGGGCGAACGTCACCAAACTCTCCTGTGTCTGCGGGATCGCCGTAAGGGTCTTCACTAGCTGGGCGAACTTTGCCGTAAGATGCTGGATCTGCGGGGTCGCCATAAGGGTCTTCACTGGCTGGGCGAACTTTGCCGTAAGATGCCGGATCTGCGGGATCACCATAAGGGTCTTCGCTGGCTGGACGAACATTGCGATCGCGGAATTCGGCATTTTCAGATTGATCGCTGTTCGACCCCAAGAGGAAATCTTTCGCCTTTCGCAAAAAGTAATTTACCATAATCCTTCTCCTGATTTAGTTTCGTGTCTCCCACGTGCGCGATCGGCGTTATCCTCCGGGAAACCCGCTTTAGATTTACACACGCTTCGCTATCTAGAGTGCCGGTGCTGCGGATGAAGTTATGCCAGTGAGATCGCGACCTGTAGAACTCCGGTTATAGCCTTGGAATTCCCGATACTTTTGTGCCTCAGATTCGGGTACTCGAATTCCTTCTGCTGGTGGAGTTACCCAATGAGCGCGATGTTCAGCATCGCGGTAGTATACACGCCCGTTTTTAGAAAGATAGTACTTACCTTCGGCTCCTTCTTGGGGAGCATTTTTATGTTGGTTGTACATATAGTAGAGTGCCGCAGCTCCAGCCAAAAGTGCCACTTTTTGTCCTGTACCCAAGCCCTTCTTAACTTCGGGTTGGTTTGTGGTGCGATCGCTAACTGTTCTACCAATGGTGTCATCAACAGGTGGTGGAACTGAAGCTTTTTGCGAACCGCCTCCGCAGCTACTCAGCAAGGGTACCATTAGTAATGCCGAAAGCAGCACTGCAAATAGACGCGAAACTATTTTACGTTCTTTAAATATTGTGTTCATCGGATTTTGTCATCACCTGTATTTTCTAAAAGCTTTGCTGTTGCAAAAACAAAGTTGGAATTCCTGTTATTTCGCCTCGAATTGAAAAAACATATACCACTCAATTTACAACTGCATAGCTAGAGCGTTTCATTTGTAATGATGATCGATTTTCTCAAGTATTCCATCCCGCCTTTGAGAGAAACAGCATTCATCCCAAGGAAATATCTTATTGATTTTTTCTGAATCTATTTGGCTGAAACGCCGAAATATTCAGCAATTTCTCGGTTATTTTTTCTGGGTAAATAATCTACAAAGATACAGCTACTATGATCATCTTTGTCAAAAAAATACACTCAATATGACATCAAAAAATACAGCCCAAACTAGCACTCGTCTCCTTTTGGCTCTGTGGGATTTGGGAGGAACGCAGCAGGAAGTTAAGAAGGGTCAACTCACTAAGCGAATTGTATCTAAAAGTCAGAAGGTCGCAGATTATCAGGGTTTATTTGAAGAGTTACAGAATAAGGGTGCGATCGCAATCTCCAAAAAGGGATATTCTCTGACATCTCCCAAGGGTTTAGAGGTATTGGGTGAGGGTTTGAGGAGTGGCGAGTTTAAGTTTGAAGGGGCGATTGTCGGTACTTGGGCGGCGAATGCGTTGGTGAAGTGGATTAGTCAGATTGATGTTGCAGTAGCTGGTGCAGATGTACCAGTTAATGGAAAGGGTGCGTTAGCGGAGTTTTCCAAAGGAATCGCATCTTACGACGAGTTTAAGTCAGTGGCGTTGGAAGTCTACGACAAGTTGAATCAAAACTATAACCTAGATGATCTGGTGCCAATTTATCGTATCAGGAGAGAAATAGGCGATCGCATTAGTCGTTCCAATTTCAATGAATGGTTGCTAGAAATGCAAGCTAACGACATTTTGCAACTACAAGGCGGTAGCTTACCAGACAATGATCCAGCACAGATAGAAGATTCTATAACCACAGAAGTGAGCGGATTGCGCTGCTATGCCAAGCGTTTGAACTCATAAACCCAACTTTCTGAATACTTTTGATTCTTGACTTATCCCCATTCAATATCTGTCTCACACCAAATTTATGAATAGCTCCTCATCTGCAATTACAGACATCACTAATGCCATTGCAAGCCAAAATCCTTTTGATAGACCTTTAGTAGTTAGAAGTCAAGATGTTTGGGGAAAGGGTTTTCCTGATGTACCTTCTTTAAATGCTCAGGTTTCAGATACTATTTTTGAAGCCATTGAGAAAGTTCGTCTTGGACAGCGCCATATCTTTGGTGTCACCATTACTGCTGAGAAAGGATTAGGCAAAAGCCACCTCATTAGCAGGATTAGACATCGCCTTCAGGCTGATGGGACTGCATTGTTTGTCTATATGAGTGAGTGCGCTGACTTAAACCGAATTAAAACTGAATTTTTGCGAAATCTTGCTAATAGCCTTAAACAAATTGGTAGTCAAGGTGTAAGTCAATGGCGAGAATTAGCAACCGCTTTGATCAACGAAGCTTTCAACAAAAATCATACACCGCAACAACTTGTTAATCAATTTCCAGGAGCTTTGGCAAAAAATCCACGAGTTGTTGATATTTTGAGAGATAAGATACTATCGATCAAGCCTGATATCGAAAACCCTGATATTCTTACAGCTATAATATGGACACTTTCTCCTGATTCAGGTCATGAATCCTTTGCTATCAACTGGTTGTCTGGAAGGAACTTACCACAGTCGAAAGCAGACGAAATGGGTTTAGCAAATCCTAGTAACCAAGATAAAGAATCAGAATCTTTTACTACAATTCGTCAAATTCTTGATTTAATAGGGCGCTATAAACCAATAGTGATTTGTTTTGATGAATTAGATGTACCAGAATGTAATGAGGCAGGTTTTACTAAAGCACAAGTTGTTGCTGGTATAGCTAAGGATTTGTACAACAGCATTAAAAGTGGTGTTTTGCTAACAGCTATGTATGCTGAAACATGGGTTCATCAAGTCAAAGTATTATCTTATGCTGAAGCAGTAGTAGATCGGATTGGTGAAAAAGTTCTGGAGTTAAAATATCTCAACTCTGATGATGTTGTAACTTTGGTTGCTACGTGGTTAAAAGATTTTTATGATGAAAAAGGACTAACACCGCCGCATCTAGTATATCCTTTTGACGAAGATAAATTGAGAGAATTAGGAAAAGAAAGACCTATTGTTAGAAGAGTATTAAAGTGGTGTGCCGAAAATTTTAAAGTTACTACAGAGCCACAACCTCTAATACCACCCAAGAACCCTGTAGAATCTGCTTACATTAAGGAATTAGAGGGACTTGCAAGCACTATACAAGATTATATGGATGATAAAGTTGTGCTTGCTGATTCACTATGGTTAGGCTTTTCTGCACTAATTGGAGAAACCATAGAAAAATTCAAGATTGAAGATATTACAGAAATTACAGTTAAAGCAGCTGATAAAGGATATATAGACTTCAAAATCGTTGGCAAAGAAAATGGTAAAACAATCAAAATTGGAGTAGCTGTACTACAAGAATCAGGCGGAATGTTTGTTCAGGCAACATTGAAGCGATTAATTGATTACAAAAAGTTTGATTTGACTCGTGGATGTTTAGTTCGTTCTAAGCAAGTTAATAAAGGTGCTGCTAAGGCTCAAGAATATCTAAGTCAGCTATTATCACCTAAACTGGGTGGAGAATGGGTATTGCTTAAAAGCGAAGATATAAAACCACTTTTAGCTATTTTATTAGTTTTTTATGCGCGTGAAGATTATGAATTTAGTGAGGAAGAAATACTTGATTTTATTTACGAACACAAAATAGCAGTTGATAATTATCTTATTCGTGAAATTCTCAGTGATCCATCAGGGCAAGTTCCTCAAGATGCTATTAATGAAGAAACTGAGGGTATTAACGTAACTCCATCAGAGATTACAAATACCATAAATGTTGATACCAATGATCTATTTCCAGGATAATGATTAATACCGCTTTACGTTTACCAGCATCAGAAATTGAGGCATTGTTGCAAGGAAGAATAATTGCAGTAATGCCTAATAAATTTATTACTCTAGGGCGGGAATTTGCTCTTTGTCCAACAGACGCGTCAATTAATTTACTACCAGTTGAGCAGTACTATCGCCCAAGTTTTTTACCAATTGCTCAAAGTGCATTCACACAGCTAAATAGTGAGGGTGTTTTAATACAACCTCAGCAAATGAACTTACTTCCAGATGAGGAACAGTTAAAATTGCCCCTTCTAGCTTATAAAACAGCCTTTATAAAAGCTTGGGCGAGATGTGAGATGTGCCAAATTCTGAATAATGCTGAATCGTTAGCTTATTTATCACAGCTAACTATTTGGACGAAAGAAGGTTTACAGGAAATATTAACGCAACGTCAAAATATTTTCTTGGTTTATCTGCGAGTCTATCAGTTGCCTAAATCAATTGAAATTGTCGTAAATTCAAACAGTCAATTTATTCCTGTGCCACAGTTTATTAATGTTACTGATACAAAACCTATATTAAACGATCGCACATTCGCCCAACGCAAACGCCAGTTAGAAAAGCTAGAACCCCCACTACATCCTGAATTAGAGGAATTGCAGAGTGCGATCGCATCCCTAACCATTAGCCAACCAGCAGCGAAACAATTAGACGAGGATATTAAAGTATTTTTGGGTTGGAGTAGTGACAAGCTGATTAAGCAACCCGATCCAAATTTAGCTTGGATAAATGATATTGCAAAATTGGGCGATCGCAGCATCGAGCTAGAGGAGAAAAAAACTAACTATCAAGCTGGTACAGATTTTGAAAATGTAGTGCGTGATAGCTTAGAACTTCTGGGATTTACGATTGATTATGCTCATAAAGGCGGTGCGGGTGGTTTAGATTTATTTTGTTCCAAACCATACCCATTATTTGGTGAATGCAAAGCAGGTAGAAAGATTCCCAATGATACCGCAGTGCAACTATTGAATTTGGGAATGCTACGCCGACCAGACCTTTTTAATCAGGCTGCTAAATTAATTATTGGCCCTGGTGAACCAACACCCCAACTACAAGAAGCCGCAAAAATACAAGGTATGGCTATCATTAAACCAGAAACGCTTCAGAAGTTAGTCAAGTTGCAAAGCAACCATCACAACTCAGTAGACTTATTTAAGCTAAAAGAATATTTAAAAGCAGGTCAATCTGATGAGGAAGTAGAAAAATATATTGACCAAGTTTATACAGAGATTACTCTGCGATCGCAGATGATCACAGCAGTCAAAGAACTCTCTGAACAAGACAACGAAAGTTCAAAAGCTACACATCAGAGTTTCACCGTTACAGAAATTCGTGTTCATTATAATGCTACTCATAATCCCCGGCTAAACGATGAAGTAGTTCACGATTTACTGATAGAACTTTCTTCACCATTAACAGGCTATTTAGGGCGAATTAAAGGTAGTGATTGCAAGAGCGATCGCTTTTACTTTCTCCGCGATTTACCTATTAACTAAAGATATGTAAATATATCTCTTGTCTTCCCTCTGCGCTCTCTGCGCCTCTGCGGTTCGTTCAAAAATAACTGCGATGCAGTTATCCTAAAGTTAATATACCAGCCTGATAATTTACTACCAACGGCAGAATTTTTAGCCACTCTGAACCTAACAATACTTCCGTAATTTCATTGCCCACATAAACATTAATTTCATCCTCTTGTTCGTTTAATATCACCTTGCCTAGATAAATATCAAATCTTGATTCTCCTTTAGCAGTTCGTAGAGATTCCTCACCGATATAAAACCAGTCTAGACCCTCTAAATCTTGTTTGTTAATAGCAAGAAAGCCTGTAAAACCAGTATCCAACATAGCATCTACAGGCAAATCTAATCCATCAGATGTAATTAACTCAATTTCAAAAAATAGTTGCCCATTATCTCCAAAGTCCCCTTGAATCATATTGTGCCAGTTGTGCCTGTTTCATTTAAACAGAATACACAATGTCTACTATTTGAGTATTTTTCAAGGGATTTTTTATGAGCTTGCATTTTATCCACATCAATTAAGTAATCACCACTATCTGGCTCTACTGCAATATACCAGCCGTAGTGTTCCTGAATTAAATCTGGACGCACACGCTCAAAAATTACCCGACAACGCCGATAAAATACTTCATCTTCAGCTTTGCGTCTAGCAAGTTCTTCTGGTGGTAAAGTCCGTTCTGGAAAAATTCTACCCCGACGTGCAGGTTGTTTTGCAGTTGATTCAGTCATAGTATTAATCCTACTTATTGATGCTGCCTTAACTTTATTTTATGGGAAGCAATAAAGAGCGATCGCACAACCCACCGCAGGTATCACTATTTCCCTCAGTATATTCTATTTATGGTGATAAACTTTACAAAAAATTTATACTTAGCCACTGTGTAACTTGATTTACATGGGTTAGTAAATTTTGTACTGTCGAAGAAACACATTATACTTACTACACTGGTGTTCATTAATAACCAACCTGTACCAAGTTTAAAACTTAGGTGAGATGACCCATGTATTATCAAATTTGGAATTTCTTTCTTAAAGAAGATAAATACATTTATTGGAAAGAACAAATAAAAGTTAACAAAAATTTTGACAAAGTTACATGGCAAAAGATTATTGATTTTTTGTTTTTAGTAGAGCAAACTTTCCAATTGAAAAGTAAACTAGCAGAAACCGATAGCCTTGAGCCTTTTCTCAAGTTAGCAACAGAAAATGGTTACAATTTGACCGCAGAAGAACTTGCTTGGTTTCTAATTACCAGAAGACAGATTTGGGATCTTTTTGATTTTGCACAAAAA
>NNBU01000728.1_pt1 | contig 19856 bp, 23 predicted proteins | sample 1173781 | NCBI WGS metagenome assembly NNBU01 (sample SAMN07173937, study PRJNA388173) | plant metagenome | biome: Plant school; feature: Soil; material: Symbiotic tissue of Blasia pusilla L.; isolation source: symbiotic tissue sample KVJ2 | host: Blasia pusilla | place: Norway: Troms, Kvaloya...
GCGCCGCGGCGCACGTCAAGGTGCTGATGGGCGCCGACTGACCCACCTCGCGAACTTCAGGCCTGCAGCCGCCCGTCCACCACCCGGATGGTGCGGTCGCAGCGCGCGGCCAGTGCCGGGTTGTGCGTGACGAAGAGGATCGCCATGCCGCGCTCGCGGTTCACCTTGCGCAGCAGGTCGAACACGGCGTCGGCCGCCTGCGTGTCGAGGTTGCCTGTGGGTTCGTCCGCCAGCAGCAGCGGCGGATCCATAGCCAGCGAACGCGCCACGGCCACGCGCTGCTGCTGGCCGCCGCTGAGTTCGGTGACCCGGCTGTCGCGCCACTTCGCAAGGCCCACGCTGTCGAGCAGCGCATTCGCGCGCTGCGCCATGCCGTCGTTGAAGAAGCCGGCGTCGCCGAGCATCGGCATCATCACGTTCTCCAACGCGCTGAAGCCGGCGAGCAGGTTGTGATACTGGAAGACGAAGCCGATGTTGTGCCCGCGCAGCCGCGTGAGCGCGTGCTCGTCCAGCGTGCTCGTTTCCGCGCCGCCGATGCGCAGGGAGCCGCTGGTGGGGCGGTCCAGGAGTCCGACGATGTTCAGCAAGGTGCTCTTGCCGGAGCCCGAGGGGCCCATCACCGCGCAGAGTTCGCCGCGCAGCAGCGTGAGGTCGATGCCGTGCAGCACCTCGGTCTCGTTCGGCAGCCCGAGGTTGAAGGCCTTGTGCACGCCCCGCAGGCTGACCACCGGCTCAGCCACGGATCGCCACCACCGGGTCGAGCCGTGCGGCGCGCAGCGCCGGCGCGAAGCCCGCCGCCAGGCCGGTGAGCGTGGCCAGCAGGAGCGAGGCCACGAACAGCTGCGGCTCGATGGGCAGCGGGAACAACGGCGTGCCGTCGGGGTTGAGCGCGTAACGTTGCCACAGCAGCAGCGCCACGAGCCCGATGCCCGAGCCGCAGACGGCGCCCAGCAGCCCGAGAAGCCCGCCCTGCAGCAGGAACACGCGCAGCACCTGCCCCCGCGAGATGCCCATGGCGCGCAGGATGCCGATCTCGCGCGACTTCTGCACCACCGACACCACCAGCACGCTGGCGATGCCGAAAGCCACCGACAGCCCGACGAAGAAGCGGATGGTGGTGTTGGACATCTTCTGCGCCTGCACGGCGGTGAAGAACTGCGCGTTCGTGGCGATCCAGCTGTCGGCCTCCACGCCGGTGGCCGCGCCGATACGCTGTGCAATGGTCTCGGCCGCGTAGATGTCCTTCACGCTGACCTCGATGCTCGACACACCGCCGACCAGGCCGAGCAGGCTTTGTGCGGTGCGCAGTGCGACGTAGGTGGTCCGCTGATTGGCGGGCTTGCTGCCCAGGTCGAACAGGCCGGTGACCATGAGCGTCTGGTCGCCGCCGCTGGCGGACGACACGCGCAGCTTGTCGCCGATGCCCACGCCGAGGTCCGTGGCCAGGTCGGTGCCGATCAATATGTCGGTCGGCGTGAGCCGCATGCTGCCGCGCATCATCTTCTCGGGCAGCGCGACGATGCGGAAGTACAGCGCCGGGTCGATGCCGATCACCGACACCGCGCGGCTGGCCGCGCCGCGGATCACCAGCGCCGAACCGCTCGCCGTGGGCGCGACCACCAGCACCTCGGGCATGGCGCGCACCTGGGTGGCAAGCGACTGCCATTGGTCGATCGACTTGAGCCGCTGCAGCGGGGCCTGCACCACGGCCTCTTCAAGCGGCCCCGCGCCCGCTCCCCCGAGCACGCGCGCAGCCTCCTTCGGCGGCAGCAGCTGGATGTGCGACTGCGCCGTGAGCACGCGGCGGATGAAGTTGGCCTGCAGCCCGGTGAGCAGCGCCGACATGAACACGATCACCGCCACCCCGACCGCGATGCCGGCGGCGATGAACAGCGTCTGCATGCGCCCTTCGCGCAGGAAGCGCAGCGCCACGATCGCCTCGAACGGCATCCAGCGGTTCACGGCGCGCCCGCCGGCGGTTCCGGGGGCACGGCGAACGCGCGAATGCGCTGCCCGTCGCGCACGCCTGCCGCGCGGGGCCCCAGCAGCAAGTCGCCGGCGTCCAGGCCCTCTAGCACCTCAGTGGCAACGGCGCCGCGCAGGCCCAGGCGCACCGGCTGGCGGCGCGCGTGGCGACCGTCGACCTTCAACACCCAGGGCGCGGTGCGATCGGCGTCATGCACCGCGTCGGAAGCCACCACAACGGCCTGCGCTCGTCGGGCGACCTGGATGTCCACCGACACGGTCATGTCCTGGCGCAGGTAAGCGGGCGGCTCGGGCACATCGAGCTTCACCTCGACCGAGCCGCGTTGCACGTCCACCCCCGGGTTGATGTAGGCGAGTGCAGCGGCGAACCGGCGGTCGGGGTAGGCGTCGGCCGAGGCCAGCGCCTCCTGCCCGAGCGCGAGCTGCCGCAGATTCTTTTCGTCGATCAGCACCACCAGCTGCGTCTTGCCCACCGGCGAAAGCACCATCAGCGCCTTGCCGGGCTGCACCACGTCGCCGGGCTCGACGGCGCGGTCGATGAGCGTGCCGTCGGCCGGCGCGGCGATGGTGGCGTACACCAGCCGCGAACGTGCCAGTGCCGCGCCTGCCGCCGCCTGCTCCAGCGCGGTGGCCGCCACGGCCTGGTCGCTGCCGCCGGCGAGCGCGCTGTCGAGCTGGCTCTGGCTGGCACGCAATTGCGACTCGGCCAGCGCCACCGTCTTGCGCACCTCGTCGAGCGCGGCCTGACCGACGAAGCCCTGGTTGAACAGGTCGGTGTTGCGGCGCAACTGCGCGCGCGCGTTGTCCAGGTTCACCTGCGCCTGCCGCACGGTCTGCGCCGCCACGGGCGCCTGCACCTCGCGCAGTTGCCGCAAGCGTGCCCGGGCCTGTGCCACGGCCGCGTCCGCCTGCGCGAGCGCGGCGGCCCACTCCGCGCTTTCCAGCTCGATCAGCACCTGGCCCGCACGCACGGCCTGGCCTTCGGCCACGGGAACGCGCCTGACCGTGCCGGTGACCTGGCTGCCGATGCTCACGCGGTGCGGTGCCTCGACGTGGCCGCTGGCCACCACCGACTGCACGAAGTCGCGTCGCACCACGACGCTCGCCTCGACGCGCGGGCCCAGCACCGATCGCGGCCCCAGCCACACAGCCGCGCCCAGGACCGCCGCCAGCGCGAAGGCCACGGGCAGGCGCGGCTTGGCCGAGGCCCATAGCCGGGCCGCAAGGGCGGCCGGCCCGGGGGACCGCGCGCCGGGCTCAGGCTTGGACGCCGACACTGGAAACCGCCAAGGAAGCACCAGTGCGCGCCGCGCGCACCCGAAGCACCATGCCCGGCGCGCGGCGCAACACCTGTTCGGCATCACGGCCCCGCAGCGAAGAGGTGCTGCCGTCCAACGGAACAGGAATGCGTGCGTACATGGCGGCCTTTGCATCAGGCGCGCGGCCTGGGGGTCGAATCGCGCCAGTCTGCGCGCTTCGCGCCCGCCCGACTTGACCCGCATCAAGGCGCGGGCGGGTCTTCGCGAAGTTGACGTGGCGCAAGGCGGCCGCGCAGGGCGAGCAGAACAATTGCCGTTGCCTGTCGCACGGGGACCCGTGCCAGGTCTCTCCATTCCGCGGTCCCGAGGAGAACGCCATGTCCCTGTACCCGAATATCCTGGTTCCGGTCGACGGCAGCCCGACGGCCGAGCGCGGCCTGCAGGAAGCCATTGCCCTGGCCAGACTGCTCGGCAGCAGGCTGCGCCTGATCCACGTGGTCGACGACTTCCCGATGCTGGTGGAAATGTCGACCGTCTCCAGCTTCGACGCCAATCTGCAGAAGATGCGTCAGTACGGGGAATCGGTGCTCGCCAAGGCCTTCGCCCGAGCCTCGATGGCCGACGTGGAGGCCGACACCGTCCTGATCGACGTGACGCAGGGACGCGTGGCGGACGTGATCGTCGCAGAGGCGGAAAAGCAAGCCTGCAATCTCGTCGTCATGGGCACCCACGGACGCCGGGGCTTCAGCCGCCTGGCGCTCGGCAGCGATGCGGAGCGCGTGGTGCGCGCCAGCCCGGCTCCCGTGTTGCTGGTGCGAAGCAAGGACCAGTGAGTCGCGTTCGGGTCACCGCATGGGCCCTTCCCGGCTGTCCGGGCCTTCTTCGCTTCTGCCGCTCCTCTCCTTGCGCTTTTCCTCCCGCATTTCCTGACGCATTCTTCATTCACACCGAGAACACCATGACCCGCCATACGCCTCGCCCGCTTCGACTCATTCGTGCCATGCTCGCGCCGGTCGCCCTCGCCATGGGCGCGGCCGCATTCGCCCCCGGGGCACTGGCAGCCGACTACACCGCACCTGCGCAGTTGAGCCCGGCGCCTGGCGTGGCTCAAAAGTCCCGCGAGGCTGCGGGCCGTGCGGCGCGCGATGCAGAGAAGGCTGCGCGCAAGGCAGCCGATGCGGCCAAGGCCGCGGCGCAGAAGGGCAAGGTGGCCGCCGGCTCTGTTTCGAAGGCGCTGGCCGAAGGCATCCGCCGTGCCGCGCGGAAGGCGGCCGACGCCGCCACCCGGCTCGAGGAAAAGACCGCGGCATCCACCGGCCAGGCACTCGACGAAACCAAGGAAGCCGCGCGCGCCGCACAGGAGGCAAGCGCCAAGGCGTCGGCAGCCACCAAGGAGGCATTGGCCAAGGCCGAGGAATCGTTGCGGCACGCCGCGCAGTCGGGCAAGGATGAGGCAGAAAAGGCCGCACAGGCCACGCGCGAAGCGCTCGACAAGGCAGAAGAAGCCACTCGCAACGCCGCCCTCGCCACCGCGGAGCTTTCCCGCCGTACCGTCGATGCCATCAAGCGCGCCGCCCGGCCCGCCGACGCAGGACAGAAGTAGCGGCGCAACACCCCTCTGGCGCCTGTGGCGAACCCCGACGCACGGCCAGGCGCGCGGCTTGAGACAGATCAAGGTGCGCCGCCATGCTCGACGGAAGAATCGCTGTATCAAATAACTTGCAGAGGGATCGACCTTGGACGCCAGCCCACTTGTTCCGGCTTCTTCCCTGACCCGGGGCGGTCCCCGCTGGCTCGCGAAGATCGAAAGCATCCCGAACCTCCCCGTCCAGGCGCAGGCAAACCCGTGGCCCGACTTCCTGGCCGGCCAGGCCGGCAAGCCGGTGCAGGTGCTCGTGGCCGACGAGGACGCCGGCGTCCGGCGCGCGATCACCAACGAGCTGATGATGGACCCGCGCGTGTGTGTCGCGGGCGAAGCAGGCAGCCTGCAGGAAGCCAAGCGGCTTTTGGCGCAACACACGGCCGACGTGCTCATCGTCGACGTCCGGCTCGGCGGCGGCAGGGGCTTCGAACTCATCGAAGCCGCGAGGTGCGACGGCGTCGCCCTGGAGGTCATCGTGCATTCGACACTCGATGACGATGACACGGTACGCCGCGCATTCGCACTCGGCGCCTGCGGCTACCTCGTCAAGAACTCCTGGTTCCAGGATTTTTCACAGGCCGTGCTGCAGGTCGTCAACGGCGGCGCCGCGCTCTCGCCGAGCCTGACCCGGCGGCTGCTGCGGCACGCGGCGCACCCGCTGCACGAACCGCCGCGGCCCGACGCAAAACACCTGCGCGCGCTCTCGGCGCGCGAATGCGAGGTGCTGCGCCTCGTGGCATTGGGCCACGTGACGCGCGAGATCGCGGGACAGCTGTCCATCAGCGCGCAGACCGTGTGCGCCCACATGAAGAACATCTGCGGCAAGTTGCAGGTGCGCACGCGCGCGCACGCGGTGATCACCGCCACGAACCGCGGCTTTCTCTAGGTTCCTGCGGTTGTGTTGATCCGCCGCAATACGCGGGGCCGCGGGCTTCCTAAAGTGACCCGACGGCCTGCAGCCGCACCGCACGGGCAGCCCGCCAGCGAGCGGCGGCCGATCTCTTTCTTCCCCTCACCACTGCAAGGAGTTTCCATGAAGACAGATACCCAACTGCGCGACGACATCCAGGCCGAGTTGAACTGGGACCCGGCGTTCAAGGCTTCGGACGTGGGCGTGATCGTCAAGGACGGCGTGGTGACCCTCACCGGACACTTGGCCAATCATGCGGAAAAGTACGCCGTGGAGCGCGCGGTGCAGCGCGTGCATGGCGTGAAGGCGACTGCCGTCGAACTCACGGTGAAGCTGGCCTTCGACAACGCACGCACCGACGCCGACATCGCGCTGGCGGTCGAGCGCGCGCTCGACTGGAACGTGCTGGTGCCCAACGGCAAGATCCGGCCCCAGGTGGAAAAGGGCTGGGTCACGCTCGAAGGCGAAGTCGAATGGGGCTACCAGCGCACGGCCGCCGAAGGCGCGGTGCGCGAACTGATGGGCGTGACCGGCGTCTCCAACCTCGTCAAGGTGAAGCCGAAGCTCGGTCCTGCCGACGTGGAGAAGAAGATCCGCGAAGCCCTCTCGCGCCAGGCCGACCGCGAGGCCGGTCGCCTCGCGATCACGGTCGACGGTTCGCTCGTCACCTTGCGCGGCACGGTGCACTCCTGGACCGAGCGCGATGCGGTGGAAGGCGCCGCATGGGCCACGCCCGGTGTGTCGGTGGTGCTGAACTACCTGCTCGTGGACGCCTGAGCATGCGCGTCGCACTCGTCACCGGTGCAACGGCCGGCATCGGGGCGGCAACGGCCGAGGCCCTGCAGGCCGCAGGCTATCGGGTGGCGGCGAACTTCGCCAACCGACCCGAGGTGGCGCAGGCCTTCACCGCGCGCACCGGCATCCCCGCGTTCGGCTGGAATGTGGCGGACTTCGACGCCTGCGCGGCGGGTGTGGCGCGCGTCGAGGCCGCACTGGGCCCCGTGGAGGTGCTGGTCAACAATGCCGGCATCACGCGCGATGCCATGCTGCACAGGATGAGTGCCGCGCAGTGGCGCGACGTGCTCGACGTGAACCTCGGCGGCTGCTTCAACATGTGCCGCGCGGTGGTCGAGGGCATGCGCGAGCGGCGTTTCGGCCGCATCGTGACCATGGGCTCGGTCAACGGGCTCTCGGGCCAGGCCGGGCAAACCAACTACGCCGCAACGAAGGCCGGACTGATCGGCTTCACCAAATCGCTTGCGCTCGAAGGTGCCTCGCGCGGCATCACGGCCAACGTTGTCGCGCCGGGCTACACCGACACCGAGATGGTCGGCGCGATCGATGCGCAGGTGATGGCGCGCATCCTTGCGGGCGTTCCCGCCGGCCGGCTGGCGATGGCGGACGAGATTGCGCGCTGCGTGGTGTTCCTTGCGGCAGACGCATCCGGCTTCATCAACGGTACAACGCTCTCGGTCAACGGCGGCAAATACATGGCCTGAAGGGGCACAAGCCTGAAGGCCTGGCCCCGGGCAACGCCCGCGGTCGCGGGTTCAGGGCCTCAGGCCTTCTTCGACCACGCACTGCACCAGCCCTTCGCATGGACAGGCTTGCCCGCGAAGAGCGCGCAGTTGCCCATGCCATCCGTCGGCTTGGATTGCCACAGTGCGCATCCGTTGCAGACCTGGCCGTTGTCGTGCTTCGGGTACTTCTTGGCGTCGGCCTTGGTGGTGTCGGCGACGTAGCCCAAGGCCACGGCCTGTGGATCCTTCTCGTCGAGCCCTGCCTGCGCGAAGCTGTCGGTCATGGAAACGAAGCCGCCGGTGGCGGCCAGAGCAATGAGGAAGGTACGGCGTTGTGCGCGCATGGGGGGTCTCGCAGGGTTGTGGAGTTGTGGGGGTGTCTGATTCACTTCAGCGCGCTGGCCAGCAAGGCCGGACACCGCGCCAGGCATGCGGCACGGGCGCCCTGCCCTTGCTGCGAGCCTTCGTTCACGCCGGCGACGACCAGCGCGCTTGTCGCAATGAAGGCGACACCTGCAAAGGCAAGGCTCCACAGGGCCTGGGTGGCGAATGACTTCATCGGGCATCTCCTTTGCGTCATTGTTCAGCGGCGGTGCGCCGGACGCCTTGCGCAGGATCAATCGCCGACGGGCTCGCCGACCCCGCGCAGCGCTTGCACCTGCTGTTGCTGCGGGCCCTGCTGCTTCAGGGCCAGCAGCTGCGCCAGGATCCGCTCGAGCGACAGCGCGCGCACGAGCACTTGCGTCAGGTTCTTGCCACACCATCGAGGCACCTCGTCGAACGGCGCCCAGCGGTAGTTGTCCATTTCCGGACGCAGCGCGCCACGGCGGTCGGTGAAGCGGCTGGTGCACACGCAGCGTTGCGGGTCGAAGCGCTCGGTCAATGCCGCATAGAGCTGCAGGTCCTTGCCCGGCCGGTAGGTGAAGCCTCCCAGCGGCAGCAGCGCATCGGGCGCAAGCCGCAGGCCGCATTCCTCGAAGGTTTCGCGCACGGCCGCCTGCCGGCCGGTTTCCTCCCGGCGCCCTCCGCCCTTGGGAATGTCCCACCAGGGACTGGCGCTCGCATGGCAAAGCAGCAGTTCGGCATTCGCGTTGAGGACCAGCACCCCGTAGCTGACCGCTTTCATGGCAGGGACTCGGCCGGGCCGCGAGGCGTTGGTGAGACGGTGCGGTGCGTCGGCGCGATGGCCACGAAGTTGTGCGCGCTGCCGCGCATCACCAGCAGCGCCACGGAGTTGCCATCGCCGGCGGCGCGCAGAGCCGCATCGAAATCCTGCAGTCCCGACACGCTCGTGTCGTTCACCGCCAGCACGGCGTCGCCAAAGCGCAGGCCCGCCTGCTGCGCCGACCCGGAGGCACGCTTCACGTAGAGCCCCGGATCGAGCGAGCCGATGCCCGGCGGGCCCCTGCGCTCGACGAGTTCGAGCCCCAGGCGCACCTCTTTCGCATCGCCCGCCACGCTGGCCGGCACCACATCCGGCGCACTCGCCACGACGCTCACCTGCAGCGGCAGCGCCGCCCGGTGGCGCCATACGTTCAGCGCCAGCCGGCTTCCCGGGCGCGCCGAGGACACCCGTTCCTGGATATCCGCATAGGTCATGGGCGCGGCCGCCTCGACGGCCAGCACCACGTCGCCGCTGCGCAGCCCCGCTCGCTCCGCCGGGCTGCCCGGGTCGACGCGCACCACCAAGGCGCCCTGCTCCGTGCCCAGGCCGAATGCCGACGCCAGCTCGGCGGTCAGCGGCTGGGTGCGGGCACCGAGATGGCTGCGCGTCACATGGCCGCTGGTTCGCAACTCGTCCGCGATGCGCAGGGCCGTGTCGATCGGCAGGCTGAACGACACGCCGAGGTATCCGCCGCTGGGCGAATAGATCATCGAGTTCATGCCGACCACGTCGCCGCGCGCGTCGAACAAGGGTCCGCCCGAGTTCCCGGGGTTCAGCGCCACGTCGGTCTGGATCAGCGCAACGCCGTAGCCGCCCGGCATGTAGCGCGGGTTGGCACTGACCACGCCGGCCGTCACGCTGCGATCGAAGCCGAAAGGCGCGCCCATGGCGGCCACCCACTCGCCGGGGCAGAGGCGGGCGCTGCGGCCCGGCGTCACCACAGGCAGGTTGTTGCCCGCTATCTTCAGCAGCGCGACGTCGGTGCGGCGGTCGAAGCCGACCACCTCGGCCTCGAAGTGCCGGTGGTCGGCCGTGGACACCGCGAACCGCCGGGCGCCGATCACCGCATGGGCGCTGGTCAAGATGTAGCCATCGTCGCGGACGATGAAGCCCGAGGCCAGGCCGCGCGCATCGCGCTCCCCCCAGGCGGACGAAGGCCGCAGGCTGCCGTCGGCCTGGCCGGCCGCGTCGGTCCATTCGCCGTTCCACCCGCTGACCGCAATGCCCACGACCGCAGGTCCCTGGCGCGCGGCCGCCATGGCGAAGTCAGGGGCGCCCTGCATCGCATACGGCGTACGCTCCATGCACGAGCGCTGCTGCGCCCGCAGGGTCGGTGCCGTCAAGACAGCCAGCACGCCCAGAAGTGCCGCCGTGGCGGCGCGCGTCGCGCAGCGCATGTCAGCGCACCAGCAGCACGGGCACGGTGCAGGCGGCCAGCACCTTGGTAGCGACCGACCCGAGCACCAGATTGGCCAGCAGGCCGTGCCCGCGGGAGCCCATGACCAACAGGTCGAAACCGCCCTTCTGCGCGAACGCGGCGATCTCGTCGGCCGGATGCCCGATCTTGTGCACGAAGTCGGCCGCGATGCCGTGCTCTTTCAGCAGCGCGCGAACCGGCTCCAGCACGATGCGGGCATCGTCGTCGTAGTACTGGTGCACAAGATCGGGTCCCGCGAAGGCGGCGGCGCGATGCGGCACCGGCAGCACGGCGGTGAACACCGTGAACGCATGGCCCGCACCAGACCACTCCTTGTGGGCGAGAAGGTAGGACAGCATGCGCGTCGTGTACTCGCTGCCGTCGACGGCCAGCAGGATCTTCATGGCATTTCTCTTTCGTGCGTGGTTTCCCGATGGCCGGATGGTGGCCGCGCACGCTCCGGCCACGCTTGCGCCAGATCAAGGCCCGACGCGGGTCGCGGGGCTAGATTGGCCGCTTGAACACCAAGGGGTTCGCCATGAGCAACAACATTCTCGTGATCGTCTATTCGTACACGGGCACATCCCGCCGGGTCGCGGAACTGCTTTGCAGCCAGCAGGACTGGCGCATGGCCGAAATCAAGGAAGTGCGGCCGCGCCGCGGTGCCCTCGGAACCTGGCGCTGCCTGCTCGACTCCTTCTTCCATCGCAAGCCTGCGGTGGGCTACGACGGCCCGCCGCCCGGCGATTTCGACGCGGTGGTGCTGGTTTCGCCCATATGGGCGCTCAAGCTCTGCGGCCCGATGCGCAGCTTTGTCGCCAGCCGGCGCGACCGGCTGCCCGACGTGGCCGTGCTGTCCGTCATGGGCGGCAGCGGCGCACCCCATGCGGCCGCCGAAATCGGCGACCTGCTGGGCCGCGCGCCGGTGCTGAGTTCGGCCGTCACGATGCGCGAGGTCGACGACGGCAGCTGCGCGGCGCGCCTGCAGGCCTTCGGCGCGGCGGTGCGCAGCGCCGAGGACTCGCACGCCGTGGTGCGGCCCGCCACGCTGTCGCCGCAGGCGAGCTGAGACGGGGACCGCGCGGACGTGGCGATCCTCTTTCCTTCCCCGGAACGCGCGCGTCGCGCCGTCCGGCTGGCCGGCGCGCTGGTGGGCGCCGGTGTGCTCGCGGCATGTGCAGCTGCAGGCCCGGGTGCCAGTGAGAGCGCGGGTACGAGCGCGAGCAGCGTTGCCGTGGCGGACGCCCCATCCGCAGCGCGCCCTCTTGCCTCGAGCCCGCAGCCCGGCGCCGCGGCCTCGGCCGCCGACCCGACCCCCACCTTTTCCTCGCTCGTCGCCAGCCGTGCCGCCTCGGTGGTCGACATCAGCACACTGCGCATCGGCCGCGACGAGAGCGCCGAAGGCCTCGAGCTGGAGATCGCGCCCGAACACGACTTTGCCGACCGCCTGGCGTGGCCGCTGCCGGCGAATGTGCGCATCAGCCAGATCCGCGACCTCGCGTCGGGCGTCATCGTGAGTGCGGACGGCCTGATTCTCACGAGCGCCCATGTGGTCACGAACATCGACGAGGCGCGGGTGCAGCTCGACGACGGACGCCGCTTCATCGCGCGGGTGGTGGGGGTCGACCGGCGCACCGACGTAGGCCTGCTGAAAATCGACGCACGCGGCCTGCCCCACGCCGTGATCGGCGACTCATCCGGCGTCGCCCCTGGCGACTGGGTGGCCGCCATCGGTTCGCCCTTCGGCTTCCACGGCAGCGTCACGGCCGGCGTGGTGAGCGCGATCGACCGCGTCATGGGCGGCGCGGGCGACATTCCCTTCATCCAGACCGACGTGGCCATCAACCCCGGCAGCTCGGGCAGCCCCTTGTTCAACGGCCGCGGCGAGGTGGTGGGCATCAACTCCATGATCTACAGCGGCAACGGCGGCTTCATGGGCTTGTCGTTCGCGGTGCCGATCAACCTCGCCATGCGCATCGCGCGCCAGCTGCAGGCCGACGGCAGGGTCCGGCGCGGCTACCTCGGCGCGGAGTTCCAGGCGCTCACGCCGGCGCTGGCGCAGTCGTTCGCGCTGCCGGCCACGACCAGCGGCGCCCTTGTGGTTCGCGTGGAAGACAGCAGCCCCGCGAAGGCGGCCGGACTGGCACAGGGCGACGCGCTGACGGCCATCGACGGCGAGCCGGTAAGCCACTACAGCGACCTGCCGCAGCGCATCGGCGGCCACGCGCCGGGCAGCGCGCTGTCGCTCGAGGTGTGGCGCGGCGGCCAGAAGCGCATGCTGCGCGCGCACCTGTCGGAGCAACCGGTGTCGAGCGCGCAGGCCGTGGCCACCGCCCCGGAATGGAACGACGGCCTCGGCCTGAGCCTTGCCGAGCTCAGCGTGCCGTTGCGCCGGCAGATGCGCGCGCAGGGCGGACTGGTCGTGCGCGAAGCGCAAGGCCTGGCGCGCAGCGAGGGCATCGTCGCGGGCGACCTGATCGTCGCGCTCAACACCACCGCGCTGACGCGCGTCGACGACTTCCGGCAGGCCCTGGCTCAGGTCGCACCGGGACGCACCGTCGCGCTGCTCGTCATGCGCGACGGCCGGCTGGCCTACGTGGCGGTGCAATTGCCCCGGCAGATCCCGCCCACGGGGCAAGCCGCCGCCACCACCATCACCACGACCACGACCCCCACGACGCTCTCCTCGCCTTCTTCCTCCCCAACCACCACCGAGCACCCCAAGCCATGACCCACCTCACCGCCGTCGAGCGCATCGCACTGAGCCACAGGCTCGACCTCATGAAACAGCAGGCGCTGGACGAACTCCGGCGCGAAGACCCGGTGCACGCGGGCGTTGCCGAGCGCGACGGCCGAGAGGTCACGAACCACGCCGACGAAGCCGAGGCCGAGCGCGCCGACGACGTCCGGTTCGCCGAATTCGACATCGACCGTGAGCGGCTGGCCGACATCGAGCGCGCCCGCCAGCGGATGGCCGAGGGCCGCTACGGCATCTGCACCGACTGCGGCGAGGCCATTGCACGCGAGCGCCTGCAGGCCCAGCCGACGGCCGTGCGCTGCGCCGCCTGCCAGGCGGTTGCCGAAGCGGCCACGCGTCGCGCCACGGCGCGGTGATCCATGGCGGCGGGGATGGCGCCTCGCGCTACAGCGCAGGCCCGAGGCCGATCGGCGCAGGCACCACTTTGACGATGCGCGTGAACAGCGCGTTGTATTCGAAGTCCGGTACGTGGCCGGTCAGCGGGTCGCGGTTCTGCGAGAAGGCTTCGTCGAGCTCGCGCCAGTCGTCCTCGCCGAGCACCCGCTCGGCCAGCGGAAGAATCTCCCGCTCTTCCAGCGCCATGTGCCCGAGGTAGAAGTCGACGTACTGCCCCATGACGCTCTCGAAGGCCTCGCGGCGCGGCTCGCCGAGCATCTCGAAGGCCAGCAGCGCGTGCTCCACGTCGCGGATCTTGCGTTCGCCCCAGGCATGGTCGTTGTCGAGCCTGTCCATCAGCTCGCGCGAGATCGGCGTGCGTGCGCGCAGCTTCGGAAAGAGCAGCTCGGTTTCCTTGCGGTGGTGCCGTTGCTCGGGAAACTCGTCCACGTAGAACAGCATGGCGCGCAGCGTGGCGAAGTCGGGCAGCGTGCCCTTGCGGCGGTGCTGCTCCAGCAGCATGACGATGGAGCGCAGCATCGCAGCCAGCGCGGCGTGCTCCTCGCGAATGATGCGGATGGCGGCGTGTGGGCTCATGAGGGGCTTTCGTGCATGCCCCGAGGTTCGCGGTTCCCACCGCGCCGCGGGTTGATCGGCATCAAGCCGTGGCGACGGCGCCGTGCGGATACTGGCGGCATCCCATCCACCCCACTCCCGGAGGCCTCCATGTACCAAAGGATTCTTGTCCCCCTCGACGGCAGTTCGACCGCCAGCCGCGGCCTGGCCGAGGCCATCCGCCTGGCCAAGGTCACCGGTGGCCGGCTGCGCCTGGTCCACGTGATCGACGAGCTCTCTTTCGCGCTCGCCATGGATGCGTATTCGGGCCGCTCGGGCGACTGGCTCGAGGAGCTCCGCGCCAGCGGCGCGAAGCTGCTTGAGGACAGCCGTGCACAAGCCGCCGCAGAAGGCGTGAGCGCCGACGCGGTGCTGTGCGACAGCTTCAAGGGCACGGTGAACGAGCAGGTCATCGCGCAGGCCGTGTCTTCCCAGGCGGACCTGATCGTGATCGGCACGCACGGGCGCCGCGGGCTCGGGCGCTGGGTCATGGGCAGCAGCGCGGAACACATCCTGCGCATGTCGCCGGTGCCGGTGCTGTTGGTGCGCGCGCCGGAGCAGTTGGCCAAGGCCGAGTCCGAGCGCTTCAGGCTGCCGACGGGCGAAGTCGCGAGTCAGTGAGCCCTGACCAAAAGGATTGCCATGAACCCCGACGTTCAACTCCGACATGAAGTCTTCGCCCAGCTCAACTGGGACCCTGCCGTGAACGCCAACGACGTGGACGTGCGCGTCAAGGACGGCGTGGTCACGTTGCGCGGCCAGGTCACGTGCGAGGCCCAGCGCAAGGCGGCAGAGTGCGCCGCGCGCCGCAGCGAAGGGCTGACCACGCTGGTGAACCGGCTGACCGTGCGCTCGTCGAAGGAACTGGCGCGCACCGACATCGCGCCGCAGGCGTGAGCGGCAGGCGCCTCAGTGCGCCATGAGCACCGGCACACCCGCCTGTGCCAGCATCTCGCGCGTCACCCCGCCAACCGCGCGCTCGCGAGCACGGCTGTGACCGTAGCCGCCCATCACGACCAGATCGGCCTGCTGCTCCCGCGCTTGCGCCACCAGCGCGTCGGCGATGCGACCTTCCGCGTGGCCGCACAGCGCCTGCACCTCGATGCCGTGGCGCCTGAGCCAGAGGGTCGCCTGCGGAATGCACCAGCGGCCGGCGGCCTCGGGGTCGCTGCCCGCAGGCAACGAGACCAGCGTGACCTGCGCCGCACGGCGCAGCAGCGGCATCGCGCCGCGCACCGCCAGGGCGGCTTCGCGGCTGCCGTCCCACGCCACCACCACGCGCTGCCCCACGCTGTCGAACTGGCCCGCCCGGGGCACGATGAGCACCGGGCGCCCCGCATGCAGCATGGCGTCCTCGTGCAGGTGGCGCGCCTTGCCGTCCACGGCGGCCGCAGCGTCCGCGTGGCCGACGACCAGCAGGTCGCAGGCGCGGCCGTGACCGAGCAGTGCATCGAGCGGCTCCCCGTCGACCAGGCACACGTCGAACGACGGCGAGCCTGCGTCGCCCATGCGGCGTCTGAACACGTGCGCGACGGTTTCGGCGCGCCGGCGCAGGTGCAGCGATGCGGCGGCAATGACGCGGTTCACGTCCCCGCGCAGGTCTGAGCCCTCCGCCAGGCCGACCGGCGCCGCGTCGTGGCGCACACCGGTTGGCACGATGCCGCACAGGTGACTGCCGTGCGCCTTGGCCAGGCGTGTGGCCAGCACGGTGCGATGCTCGCAGCGCTCCGTGTGGTCGAGATGGAGGACGATGGTCGACAGCGTCATGGCATTGCTCCGCGCCTGAAAGGGGTGAATTCGTCGGTCATGGGTCGGGCTTGTCGTCGGAACTGCTGCCCGAGCCCTGCACGCGCGGCGAACTCGCGCGCGCCATTGCGCGCTTGCGGGCCAAGCCTCACTGCAGCATGGCGGGCGCCGGCACTGGCACCGGTGCCAGGCAACGCTGCACGAAGTCCGACAGCGCCCCCACGTCGGGAATCTGCACGTCGCGCCGGCCCTTCTCGGCAAAGCCGATGACCTTGTCGCGCGCCAACCGCGACAGCGCCCGGCTCACCGTCTCCAGCGTCATGCCCAGGTAGTTGCCGATTTCGGCGCGCGTCATGCGCAGCGTGATCTGGTCGGTGCGCATGCCGCGCTCGGCCAGCGACTCGGCCCAGTAGCGCAGAAAGTCGGCCACCCGCGCATCGGCCGGCAGCGTGCACACCGACATCAGCGAGTCGCGGTCGCTTGCAATCTCGCGGCTCATGGCGGCGTGCAGCACCTGCAGCAGCGAGGTGCTCGCCATGCAGGCGGCCAGCAAGGCGTCGTACGCGACCACCCAGACCTCGCCGGTGTCCATGGCCACCGCATCGCAGGCATAGTGGCCGCTCGCGATGCCGTCGAAGCCCAGCCAATCGCCGCGAAACTTCAGCCCCACCACCTGCTCGCGGCCGTCGGCAGTGAGGTTCACGATCTTGAAGAAGCCCGAATTCAGGATGTACAGGTTGCCGAAGCGCTCCCCCGCCTGGTAGATCACGTCCCCGGTGTGCACCACGCGGCGTTGCGGGTGCAACTGGTCACACAGCGACTTCAGCATGTCGGAGGTCTTCTCGAGAGCGGCGTGTTCGATCATCTGGGACTCCTGGGCGTAGGTGGGTGTGGCGTCTTGATGGACCGATGCTATGAAGCGCTCGGCAACACAATGCCAACGCTCGGCATCGGTGGGTAACGCTCGGTGAATGGTTTGTGTCCGGCGTGTATCAACGGGCGCAGAGCCGCCAGGGTCACGCCCACCGCTTGATCCAACGCAAGGCACCTTGCGACGGCGCTTCCTACAGTGGCCACGGCCCCACCTCGTTCCGATCACCGCCAGGAAGCCTCCATGAAAGCCGACACCCCACCGCGCAACGACATCCAGGCCGGCCGCGAAACGACCTGCGGATCGAACCTGAAGGAGCCTGCACCGTGCCAACGATGAAAGCCGCCGTGGTCCGGGCCTTCGGACAGCCCCTGCAGATCGAGGAAGTGCCCATTCCGGACGTGCCGCCCGGCCAGGTGCTGGTCAAGGTGGCAGCTTCGGGCGTGTGCCACACGGACCTGCACGCCGCCGACGGCGACTGGCCCGTCAAGCCCAGCCTGCCCTTCATCCCGGGCCACGAAGGCGTGGGCCACGTGGCCGCAGTGGGCGCCGGCGTGAAGCACCTCAAGGAAGGCGACCGCGTCGGCGTGCCGTGGCTGCACACCGCCTGCGGCCATTGCGAGCACTGCATCACCGGGTGGGAAACCCTGTGCGACCACCAGCAGATGACCGGGTACACCGTCAACGGCGCCTACGCGGAATATGTGCAGGCCGACCCCGGCTACGTGGGGCACCTGCCGGCCAACGTCGGCTTCACCGAGATCGCGCCGATCCTGTGCGCGGGCGTCACTGTCTACAAGGGCCTGAAGGTGCTCGACTGCAAACCGGGCGACTGGGTCGCCATCTCGGGCCTGGGTGGACTGGGGCACGTGGCCGTGCAATACGCCAAGGCCATGGGCTTTCACGTGGTGGGCGTCGACATCGACGACGCGAAGCTCTCGCTGGCCCGCACGCTGGGCGCGGACATGGTGCTCAACGCCGCCACGCAGGACCCCGCGAAGGAACTGCAGCGCGCCATGCGCGGCGTGCACGGGGTGCTGGTCACGGCCGTCTCGCGCAGCGCCTTCGCGCAGGCGCTGGGCATGCTGCACAAGCGCGGCACGATGTCGCTGGTGGGCCTGCCGCCGGGCGACTTCGCGCTGCCGATCTTCGACGTGGTGCTCAATGCCAAGACCGTGCGCGGCTCCATCGTCGGCACGCGCAAGGACCTGCAGGAGGCGCTCGCCTTCGCCGGTGAAGGCAAGGTCCGCACGGTGTGCTCGACGGACCGGCTGGACAACATCAACAGCGTGCTCGATCGCATGCGCCACGGGCAGATCGAAGGCCGCGTGGTCATGCGCATGACCGACGAGGCCTGAGCACCATGCGCGCGATGGTGCTGGGCGCCCCCCTGCTGCCGCTGGTGCTCGAGCGGCGCACCATGCCGCAGCCCGGCCCCGGCGAGCTGCGGCTGCGCGTGCTGGCCTGCGCGGTGTGCCGCACCGACCTGCACATCGCCGACGGCGAACTGCCGTTGCCCGTGCTGCCGATCGTGCCGGGCCACGAGATCGTGGGCGTGGTGGAGGCCCTGGGTGCCGGCGTGCACGACAGACGCATCGGCGAGCGCGTGGGCGTGCCGTGGCTGGGCCACACCTGCGGCTGCTGCACCTTCTGCCTGGAAGGCCGCGAGAACCTGTGCGATGCGCCGCGCTTCACGGGCTACCACCGCGACGGTGGCTTCGCGAGCCACGTGATCGCCGAGGCGGCGTTCTGCTTTCCCCTGACCCTGCCCGAAGCGGATGCGGCCCGTATCGCGCCGCTGCTGTGCGCGGGCCTGATCGGCTGGCGCAGCCTGAAGGCAGCCGGCGACAGCGCGCGCCGGTTGGGCCTGTACGGTTTCGGCGCCGCAGCACACCTGGTGACACAGGTGGCCATCGCGCAGGGACGCGAGGTGTTCGCGTTCACGCGCCCGGGCGACGGCGCGGCGCAAGACTTTGCGCGCAGCCTCGGCGCGGCCTGGGCCGGCGGCTCGGATGCGCGGGCGCCCGAATGCCTGGACGCCGCCATCATCTTCGCGCCGGCCGGCGAGCTGGTTCCGGCCGCGCTGCGCGCCGTGCGCAAGGGCGGCCGAGTGGTCTGCGGCGGGATCCACATGAGCGACATTCCGTCGTTCCCGTACCGGTTGCTATGGCAGGAGCGCAGCATCGTCTCGGTCGCGAACCTCACGCGGGCGGACGCCGGAGAGTTCCTCGGCTTCGCGCAGTCGCACCCCCTGCAGGTCCACGTGAGGTCCTACGCGCTCGAACAGGCAAACGAGGCGCTGGCTGACCTGCGCGCGGGGCGCATCGAAGGGGCTGCGGTGCTGGTGCCCTGACCGGGCCGGCGGATCGCCATTCAGAGCTGGAAGGAATCCCTGTAGTCCGGCACCGTGCACGTCCAGCCGTGCCGCTCCTCGATGGCGAGCCGCAGCGCATCGGAGGCCACCGGCTCGCCGTGGGTCACGAACACGCGGCGCGGCGCCTTCTGCGCATCGAGCCAGCCGAGCAGCTGCTCCCGGTCGGCGTGGGCCGACAGGTTGTCGAGGTGGCACACCTCGGCGCGCACCGGCACATAAGCGCCGTGGATCTTCACCGAGGTGGCGCCGCCGACAAGCGCCGCACCGCGCGTGGCCGCCGCCTGGAAGCCCGCGAAGAGAATCGTGCTCCTCGGGTCGGGCGCATAGGCTTTCAGATGGTGCAGCACGCGCCCGCCCGTGGCCATCCCGCTGGCCGACACGATGATCGACGGGTACGTCAGCGAGTTCAACCGCTTCGATTCCTCGATCGTGTTGACGATGACCGTTCCGGCCTGCATGGCTGCGCACTGCGCCGCGTTCAACCTGTGTTCGTCGGTGTGCGCGCGGTAGATGCCGGTCACGTCGGCAGCCATCGGACTGTTCAGGTAGGTGGGCATGTCGGGAATGCGCCCTGCCGCCTTGAGCAACTGGATGCAATGCAGCAGGGTCTGGGCGCGGCCCACCGCGAAGGCGGGCACCACGACGACACCGCCGCGTGCGGCCGTTCGGTTGATCACGCCCGCCAGCTCGCCCAGCGTATCCACGTCGGGATGCAGACGGTTCCCATAGGTCGACTCGACGACGACATAGTCCGCCGGCTGTGCCTTCGCGGGCGGCAACATCACCAGGTCGTCATTGCGGCCCAGGTCGCCCGAGAAAAGGATGCTGCGGCCCGCCCATTCCACGCGCAGGCTGCCCGCACCCAGAATATGACCGGCCCGGCTCAGCCGCCACGACCAGCCGGGCCAGGGACTGCAGTCCTCATCGAAAGGAACCACCTCGAAGCGCTCGAGCGACGCGCGCGCCTGCTCCTCGGTGTACAGCGGCAGTGCCGGTTTGTGGCGCGAGTGACCGTGCCGGTTGGCGAAGTCGGCCTCCTCCTCTTGCAGATGGCCCGAGTCGGGCAGCAGCAGGCCGCACAGCGCGCGCGTGGCGGCGCTGCAGAACACCCTGCCCCTGAAGCCAAGCTGCACCAGCCGTGGCACGAATCCGCTGTGGTCCAGGTGCGCATGCGTGAGCAGCACGGCGTCGATGTGCGCGGCGTCCACCTGCAGCGGC
>NNBU01000510.1_pt1 | contig 19654 bp, 15 predicted proteins | sample 1173781 | NCBI WGS metagenome assembly NNBU01 (sample SAMN07173937, study PRJNA388173) | plant metagenome | biome: Plant school; feature: Soil; material: Symbiotic tissue of Blasia pusilla L.; isolation source: symbiotic tissue sample KVJ2 | host: Blasia pusilla | place: Norway: Troms, Kvaloya...
ACGGTAGAATTGCCGGCCTGGGGCGCATATTTCGCGCGTCACGCCTGACAGGGGAGGAAGAGAAATGACGGGTCTGGTTCTGAAAGACATCCGCAAGGCCTACGGGCAGGTCAAGGTCCTGCACGGCATCGATCTGGAGATCAAGGAAGGCGAGTTCGTCGTCTTCGTCGGCCCCTCGGGCTGCGGCAAGTCCACGCTGCTGCGCATGATTGCCGGGCTGGAGGACATCACCAGCGGCGAGATGTATATCGACGGCCAGCTCGTCAACGATGTGCCGCCCTCCAAGCGCGGCATCGCCATGGTCTTTCAGTCCTATGCGCTCTACCCGCATATGACGGTTTACGACAACATGGCCTTCGGCATGCGCATTGCCGGCGAGAGCAAGGAAGAGATCGACCGTCGCGTTCGCTCGGCGGCCAACATCCTGCAACTCGGTCCTTACCTCGATCGCCTGCCCAAGGCACTCTCCGGTGGTCAGCGCCAGCGTGTCGCGATCGGTCGCGCCATCTGCCGCGACCCCAAGGTCTTCCTCTTCGACGAGCCGCTGTCGAACCTCGACGCGGCTCTCCGCGTCGCGACCCGCATCGAGATCGCCAAGCTCAATGAGCAGATGGCTGATACGACAATGATCTACGTCACCCACGACCAGGTCGAGGCAATGACGCTGGCGGACCGCATCGTGGTGCTCTCTGCCGGCAAGATCGAACAGGTCGGTCCGCCTCTCGAACTCTATGAGCGTCCTGCCAATCTCTTCGTCGCCGGCTTCATCGGCTCACCGGCCATGAACATCATGCCGTCCACCATCATCGAGACTGGTGCCGTCACCCGCATCAAGCTCAAGGATGGCTCGGAGGTCGCCGTCGACATTGACACGGTCGCGACCGAGAAGGGCAAGACCGCAAGCTTCGGCGTACGCCCGGAGGATCTCTCCATCGCAACCGGCGACCAGTTCCTCTTCGAAGGCACGGTCTCGATTGTCGAAGCCTTGGGCGAAGTGACGCTTCTCTACGTTATGGGCCCGGTCGAGGAAGAGCCGATCGTCGTCAAGCTGCCGGGCATCGTCGATGTGAAGAAAGGCCAGACCGTGCGCTTCTCGGCCGACAAGACCAAGCTGCATCTCTTCGATGCCGCCGGCCAGACCTATCGCCGCTGATCGCCTGTCCCGTTTTCAATCACGTTAAGGCCTTGTTATCCCTAGCGATGACAGGGCCTTTTTGCTGCCATGTTTGGCCCTGGTCGCAATACCGACTGTTAAGGTGTCACTGCTAGCTTTTTACCCATAACAAAGACGAAAAAGACAAGGGTAGAACGATGAGAACGGCAGGTGGCAATCACTTTCTGAAGAAGGAAGAATCCTTCATGTACGACCGGGAAAACCGGTACCGCATGGAAGACACGATGAATGCCGGACGTCTCGAATACACCGAGAACGGCATGACCCATATGGCAGCGCGACGCTGCGATGTCATTCGCATCTCGATGAGCGGTGCGGTAGTCGCGCTGCTGACCCAGGTCAACCTTCCCAAACAATTCTATCTCGACATCCCGGACGCGCGCATCAACAAGGTCGGCGCCGTCCTGATGAAGACCTTCCCCAACAACACCGCCGAGATCCGCTTCCTGCGCCTGCTGACGCAGAAGGAACTCGACCGCATCTTTGTCTTCTCCACCCATCCGGCGCATCGGGACCGTGTTCTCGACGTTCGCACCTGGTAACGAGGGCGCATCTCATCTTTCGAAGGCCGGGGCAGAGTGATCAGCACCGGCCTTCAGCATTTTTGACTGGACTTCTCCTGCGGCAGCTTTGATCCTGCCGCAAAATCAGGGAGAATCCGCATGTCCATCGAAAAAGTTGCCATTGTCACCGCCGGCGGGAGCGGCATGGGAGCCGCCACAGCGCGCCGTCTGGCCGCCGATGGCTTCAAGGTTGCCATCCTCTCGTCCTCCGGCAAGGGCGAGGCCTTGGCGGCCGAACTCGGCGGTTACGGCGTGACCGGTTCCAATCGCTTGCCAGAGGATCTGTCCCGGCTCGTGGACGGCACGATGGAGCGCTACGGCCGCATCGACGTTCTGGTCAACAGCGCCGGCCACGGCCCCCGCGCGCAGATCCTGGAGATCACCGACGAGCAATGGTCGACCGGCATGGACGTCTATCTGCTCAACGTCATCCGCCCGACGCGTTTGGTCACGCCAATCATGCAGGCGCAGAAGTCAGGCACGATCATCAACATCTCCACCGCCTGGGCCTTCGAACCGTCGGCCATGTTCCCGACCTCCGCCGTCTTCCGCGCCGGCCTCGCCTCGTTTACCAAGATTTTCGCCGACACCTATGCGGGCGAAAACATCCGGATGAACAATGTCCTTCCCGGCTGGATCGACAGCCTGCCGGCGACGGACGAGCGGCGCGACGGCGTGCCGATGAAGCGCTATGGCACCAGCGAGGAAATCGCCGCGACCATTGCATTTCTGGCATCAGAAGGGGCGGCTTACATCACGGGGCAGAACCTCAAGGTCGATGGCGGACTGACCCGGCACGTTTGACATTCCCGTGATCGGACGGCTCTCTGTGCGCCAATGTGACAAGAAACCCGTCCGCGTAAACCACTTGGTTACCAAACTTCTTCATTCTTTAGGGCAAGCGACAGAACGGAATTTTCCCGCTCTGTCCCAGTAAAGCCGGCATTGAATGTCATGTGCCGGTTCCCTTGAGTTTTGGTAAGCGAGTTCAAGCATCATGGCGTCCTCGACCCGTTCGGTCTCCGGTGGCACCACGTCCGCCGTCAAAAAGATGCAGTCGCGCAAGGTTAAGCGCGGCTCCAGCCTGCCGACGGTCATCGGGGTCACGCTCGCCTGCGCCTTCTGGGCCACCGCGAGCATTGCCGTCTTCAAGGGCGTTTCGTCGTCGCCGGTCGAGGCGCCGATCTATGCGGGTCACGCTCTGCCGAAGCCGATGCTGGCCCTTTCCCAGCCGCATCCGTCCAAGCTATCAACGCCCGGATCCGACCAGTTCCGCACGCTGGAAACCATGCGCAAGCGCTTCGCCGAAGCGGTCGCCGCCACAGACAATCTCGGGCTTCTGATGCTGCCCGCCGCCATGCGGCTGGCCGAGGTCGAAAAGTCCGACCGTCTGCTTCTCGCCCGCATCGAGAGCTTCACCGATCCGCAGGCGCTCTCCGTTTTGCGCCAAGCGCTTGGTAAATTTGAAGCCGAACGCCAGCAGGCGGCCTTCGCGACTGCGGCCCGCGATCGCCGCAGCGGCGTCGACGATGTCGTTCCGGTCGATACCGTCGTCACGGCTTCCATCGCGCCCGCATCTGTGTCCTCTCCGGCTGCTCTGGGTTACGCGGCGCCGCCGAAGGCCGAAGACGTGATGGCTGCAGCCGACCCGCGCGAAGAACCTTTCCAGGAACTCCTTTCCGAGCCGCAAACCAGCGAACATGGCGACCTGCCGGACGACGGCCCACTGCCGCAGATCAAGCCGCGAGCTGCCGCGATCCCCGCTCCAGAAGCGCCGATCGCAACTGAGGCGCCGGAAAAGCCGAAGAAGAAGACTTTGGCCAACATGCTGGCCTATGCAAAGCCGGACAACCCGGTCACCACCGATGACGGTGCAGGTGGGTTGTTCAGCCGCAAGAACACGTTGCCGGGCCCGGGCAGTCGCATCGCGGTTTACGTCATCGAGGATGCGACCGTTCACATGCCGAACGGCGAGAAGCTCCAGGCCCATTCGGGTCGGGCACACATGCGCGACAATCCGAAATTCGTGCATATGAAGAACCAGGGGCCGACTCCGCCGAATGTTTACAGCCTGCGCATGCGCGAGGCCCGTTTTCACGGCATCGAGGCGATCCGCATGACCCCTGTCGGCGACGCCAAGATGTATAATCGCGATGGCTTCCTGACCCACACCTATCTGCTGCGCCGCCGCGGCGACAGTTCCGGCTGCGTCGTGTTCGAGGACTACAATCGCTTCCTCAACGCCTTCAAGCGCGGTCAGGTCAACACACTGATCGTCGTGCCCAGCATGCGGGATCTGCCGAAATACACGGCCATGCTTTGATCGTTCGTCAGCTGTTGTGTGTCATGAAAGCCCTCACTTCGTGTGAGGGTCTTCGTTTGGCCGCCGTTGGGCACTGCCGAAAGTTAAGGTGTCTCAGCTGATCACGGGAACGTGATATCAAATCGATTGCACCATTGGAATCATCAGAAATTGTGACGTTCTAAATTGCACGCAATTTAATTGCCGCCTTCTCCCCGGATCCGGGGAGAAGGACGACGGCCCGCCGGGCCGTCTTCTCGAGGTGAGGGGGCTTCCTCACATGGTCGGCATGACCGTGATCGATGTGATCGGCATATCGACGCCGCCGATATCTGCAGCCTTGGTCGCCGCGCCCGTTTCCAGGTTCACGGTATAAAGCGCGTTGTCAGCCACCAGCCAGGCCGTGTTCTGTCCCTCGCCGGTCGCCTGAATGTCGAAGGCATAGGTTTTCGGCATGCCTTCGATGCCGAGCTTGCCGATCGCCTTCAGCGTACCGTCATTCGGCTTGGTCTGCTGGATCAGCGCGCCGATGGTGGCGTCGATGTTGTACATCGCGGTCTTCTCCGGCTTGCCCATTGAATTCGTATAGGCAGCGGCCACCGTGTTCGGCGTCTCGCCCTTATGCATGTCGCCCTCTTCGAAGGCGAGGTTTCCATCGACTGTCACGGCGCCGGTGTCTGGATGAACACGGTGATTGGTGGTGCCGGTCATGAAGCGCAGGCGATCGGCCGCAGGGTTGAAATTGACCACGACCGGTGCGTCACCGATGCTGAGCGGCTTGTCCATCTTGGCCACCTCCGTGGCGGCGCCGGTGGCCGGGTCGATGGTGACGATGACGCTCTCTGCCGTCACGCCGACAAGCGTCTTGTTGCCGGGACGGTAGTCGATTCCGACGAGACGATCGGCGCCGGAGATCGCGACACTCTTGGCAGCCTCCGGCTTGTCCGTGTCGAACACAACGAGGGTCTTGTCACCGGCGAGGCCGACGACCTGAGCGGCCTGAGCGCCGAAGGCTGTGAGTGCAGTGGCGGCAGCGAGGCTGAGGATACGGATGCTGGTCATGAATTTCTCCCGAGTGATGGAACCGGCGACACCGTTTTGGTGCCTCCTGATCTGTCGACACGGGACCGGCAGGCTTTGGATGCAGCCCGCCGAAATTTATTTTGCATCCAGATGCGCCTGTCCGGTGTCTTCCCTTCAGGAAGGGACTAGTGATGGATGCCATATGGATCAGACCCGCTGTCCTGCGCGGTAGGGACAAGACAGGTTGTCAAACCGCTCCGCCGGCCTACTTTCGCAGACGAAGAGATGAGGGAGCACGGATGCAGGATCCGCAAGGAGTGCTTGAGCAGGCGTTGAAGGCCTGTGCCGCGGGAGACAGGGCAGGGCTCGTTACCCTGTATCAGCACGAGGCCGCTCGCATGGTAACCATTGCCGTGCGTATTCTGCGACGGCATGAGCTTGCCGAAGAAATCGTCCAGGAAGCCTTCCTGCAGATCTGGAACAAGGCCTGGCAGTACCGGCCGGATCGCGGCTCGGCGCGTGGATGGCTTTATGCCGTGGTGCGCAGCCGTGCGATCAACGCGCTGCGTGACGGACGCCGGGAAGAACTCACCGACACCGAAAGCCTGGAGCGGTTGCAGGACGAGTCTGGTGACAGCCTTTATGCCGATCTTTTCGACGATCTCGACACGGCGAGCCGGCTGCGGGCTTGTCTTGCACGGCTGGATGAAGCCCGTCGCAAGACGGTTTTCATGGCCTATGTCTCCGGCTACAGCCACGGCGAGATCGCCGGTCGGCTGAAACTGCCGCTCGGAACCGCCAAGGCCTGGATACGCCGATCGCTCTTGGCACTCAGGGAGTGCATGGCATGACGACCTGGCGGATCATGGCTGAACGGGCCGATGCTTATGTCCTGGGCCTCATGGAAGACGAGGAGCGTCGCCGGGTCGAGTCGGAGATGGAGGGAGACGAGGCGCTCGCTCGCGCCGTGGGCGAATCGCGCGACCGTTTCATCGAACTCGATCTTGCGGGGGCCGTTGCGCCGGTGTCTTCTGGATTGTGGACGCGGATCGAAAGTGGCCTGGCGAGCAGCCAGCGGCACGGGGTTGACGGTCGTCGCAGTTCACCTGAGGCGGCGAATGACAACCCGCTGACGCGGTGGAAGCGCCTCGCGCTGTCGTCGATCGCGGCTTCGCTGCTGCTTCTCGCTGTGTCCGTCGCCGCGCTCCTTCGACAGACGGAGCCGCAGGTCATCGCCATCTTGATGAACAGCGAGGGCCAGCCGGTCGTGATGATCGAGGATTTCGGCGACGACAGCGCCAAGGTCACGCCCCTGGTCGACGTCGCTCTACCTCCGGATCGGTCGCTCCAGCTTTGGACGTTGCCGACACAGGAGATGGGACCTGTGTCGCTCGGTGTCCTCGATGGGTGGCGGGCGGCCACGGTTGCCGGACCGACACTCCCCGGTCCGCAGGAAGACCAGCTCTACGAGATAACCCTCGAGCCGCTCGGCGGATCCCCGACCGGACGACCGACCGGCCCGATCCTCGGCAAGGGCTTTGCCAAGGTTCCACGTCTCTAAAACGAAAGAGGCCGGCTGTCGCCAGCCGGCCCCTCGAAGAGTGCATGGGGAAGATCAGAATTCTTGCCAGTCTTCCTTCAGTGCCGCATTGCCGTGTGTGGCAGGGGGACGCCCTGCCGGTCGGCGTTCGCTGTGACCGCTGGACGGCGCCAGGCGAGGCGGTGTTGACCCCTGGCCAATCTTGCCGGAGTAGTGATGGCCCAGGTTGAAGCGGGCGATGAACTGCCGCAGCCGCTCGGTCTCGTTTGCAAGCGTGGCACTGGCCGCATTCGACTCCTCCACCATGGCGGCGTTTTGCTGGGTCACTTGGTCCATCTGGTTCACGGCCGAGTTTACCTCGGATAGTCCCGTCGCCTGTTCGCGAGCCGAGCTGGCGATCGCCTGCATGTGGTCGTTGACCGCGACGATGTTCTCCTGGATCGTTTTCAGCGCTTCGCCGGTCTCGCTGACCAGCTTCACGCCGTTCTTCACCTCTTCGGACGAGTTGCGGATCAGTTCCTTGATCTCCTTTGCCGCCTGAGCGGAACGCTGGGCAAGCTCGCGCACTTCCTGCGCCACGACCGCAAACCCCTTGCCGGCTTCACCGGCGCGGGCCGCCTCGACACCGGCGTTCAGTGCCAAAAGGTTCGTCTGGAACGCGATCTCGTCGATCACCCCGATGATGTTGGAGATCTGGTTCGACGACTGTTCGATCCGGGCCATGGCGCCGACTGCTTCGGCGACGATCTGGCCGGAGCGCGCCGCACTCGTATCGGCCATCTGCGTCGAGTTTCGCGCCTCTTCGGCTCGCTTGGAGGCGTTGTTGACGTTGACGGTGATCTCGTCGAGAGCCGCTGCCGTCTCTTCCAGCGAGGCCGCCTGCTGTTCGGTACGCTTGGAGAGATCCTGGGCGCTGTGGCTGATCTCGCGTGTTCCGCTGTCGATCTGGTCGGTCGACTTGGCAACGGCACCGAGCGTCGAGCCGAGCTGGGTAAGAGCCTCGTTCAAGTTGGTGCGCAGAGGCTCGAAATCGGGTGCAAATGGCCGGTCAATGGTGAAGCTGACATCACCATCTGCCATTCGTTTCAGGGATTCGCCGATCGTGTCGACGGCGATTACGCGGTCACTGACATTGGTCGCAAACTTGACGATCTTGGTAACACGGCCATGGTCATCGGTAATTGGATTGTAGGAGGCGTTTAGATGGACCGCCGCTCCGCTCTTGCCGAAACGGATAATGTCGCCGATGAACGACTTGTTGCCGCGCAACTGAGTCCAAAGATTTTCAAACTCCCTATCGCCATCTGCCCCACGAGGCAGAAAGATTCGGTGATTTTTCCCCTTGATGTCAGTCAGTGGATAACCCGTGACCGCCAGGAAGTTTTCATTTGCCTGCACAATAGTCCCGTCAGGGAGGAATTCGATGACGGCTTGTGACCGGCTGATGGCTTCAAGTTGTCCGCGATAATCCTGGTTTTGCAGGCGTTCTTGGGCATTGGCCCATTCCACCACGAAGCCGGTCGTCTTGCTGCCGTTCTTGAGCGGCGTGACGATCAGATCGAAGGCATGAGGCCCAACCCAGATTGTCGCCTTGTGCTGTGCCTTGAGGCTGGAGAGCATGTTGCGCTGGTGGGACGGGTTCTTGTGAAAGATGTCGATATTGCTGCCGATGAGCTTGGCGAATTCAAACCGCGGCAGTTCCTTTTTCAGGTCGCTCTCGGCTTCGCGAAGCATGTCACTCACGGCCGCGTTCATGTAGCGGATGTTGAGCTTTTCATCCGAGATCATGATTTTGGCGGTTACGACGTCGAGGGACGCGAGCTGTGCTTTGGTGCTGTACGATTGTCCAAACATGTCTATCCTGGTCCTTCTGTGCCAGTTTCGCGGATGAACCTTCGCTCTGTTTCAAACGAAGGTAGACAAAAGGCAGAACAAACCGGAAGATCGACAATGTTTGTATATCTTCTTGATTCTGCTCGCTTTTATTTGTCACAATGTAAAATATTAGACGTTGCGAATGCGTTAAGCGTCTGAATATCGCGTTTCGTCGATGCGAGGCCCAACGACAAAAAAAAGGCCGCGATTGCTCGCGGCCCTGCTGCAGACAAAATGGTTTAGTCAGAACAGGACGCTGGCGCCCTGGTCTGCTGGGCCGGCAATGCGCCGGAAACTTGCAAACAGTTCACGGCCCATGCCGAACTCGTTGGCGTCGAGATCTGTGGTCGCATTCTCCCGAGCGGCAAACTCAGCTGCGTTGACCAGCACTTCGAGCGTGCCCGCAATCGCATCCAGCCGAATAATGTCACCGTCCTGAATACGCGCAATCGGCCCGCCGTCGACCGCCTCCGGGGTCACATGGATGGCCGCCGGCACTTTGCCCGAAGCACCCGACATGCGGCCATCGGTCACCAGCGCTACCTTGAAGCCGCGATCCTGGAGAACGCCGAGCGGTGGCGTCAGCCGATGCAGTTCCGGCATGCCGTTAGCCTTCGGTCCCTGGAAGCGGACGACGGCGATGAAGTCGCGATCGAGCTTGCCGGCCTTGAAAGCGTCCTGCAATTCCTGCTGCCCGTGGAAGACGATGGCGGGTGCCTCGATCACATGACGCTCCGGCTTGACGGCGGAGATCTTGATCACGCCCTTGCCGAGATTGCCGGTCAGCATCTTCAACCCGCCATTCGACTGGAACGGCTTGTCGATGGTGGTCAGCACCTTCGGATCGGCACTTACCTCGGAAGCCGGTTCGCGCGATACCGTACCGTCTTCGGCAAGCTTCGGATCGATCGTGTAGGCGGCGAGGCCCTGGCCATAGACCGTGCGCACATCGTCATGCACAAAGCCGGCCTTCAGCAACTGCTTGATCAGGAAACCCATGCCGCCCGCGGCGTGGAAATGGTTCACGTCGGCAAGGCCGTTGGGGTAGACGCGGGCGAGAAGCGGCACGATGTCCGAAAGGTCGGAGATATCCTGCCAGGTCAGCTGGATGCCGCCGGCGCGGGCCATGGCGATCAGGTGCAGCGTGTGGTTCGTTGAGCCGCCGGTGGCATGCAGGCCGACCACGCCGTTGACGATCGAGCGTTCGTCGATCATCTCGCCGGCCGGCGTGAACTCGTTGCCGAGTGCGGTGATCGCAAGCGCCCGCTTGGCGGCTTCCTTGGTCAGCGCATCGCGCAGCGGCGTGCCCGGATTGATGAAGGAGGCGCCGGGCAGGTGGAAGCCCATGATCTCCATCAGCATCTGGTTGGAATTTGCCGTGCCGTAGAAGGTGCAGGTGCCAGGCCCGTGATAGGATTTGGACTCGGCTTCCAGCAGCTCGGCACGTCCGACCTTGCCTTCGGCATAAAGCTGGCGGATGCGCGACTTCTCGTCGTTCGGCAGGCCTGTGGTCATCGGGCCGGCCGGGATAAAGATCGACGGCAGGTGGCCGAAGGTCAGCGCCGCGATCATCAGGCCGGGTACGATCTTGTCGCAGACGCCGAGATAGACGGCCGCATCGAACATGTTGTGGCYGAGCCCGATCGCCGCTGCCATGGCGATCGCGTCGCGCGAAAAGAGCGAGAGCTCCATGCCCGGCTGGCCTTGAGTAACGCCGTCACACATAGCCGGAACCCCACCGGCAACCTGCGCGACGCCCCCGGCCTCGGAGGCAGCCTTGCGGATCAGCGCGGGATAGGTCTCGAACGGCTGATGCGCAGACAGCATGTCGTTATAGGCGGTGATGATGCCGAGATTGGGCACCACGTCGCCGGCAAGGGCTGCCTTGTCCGAGGGGGAACAGACGGCAAAGCCATGCGCGAGGTTGCCGCAGGAGAGGGTGGAGCGATGCACACCCTTGGAGATCGCGCGGCGCGTGCGGTCGAGATAGACCTCGCGGGTCGGCTTGGATCGCTCGACGATACGCTTGGTGATGGCTTCGATACGGCTGTCTGCACTCATCGGATTTGCTCCTCTTTGGGCGCGCGCGTTTGGTCACGCCGCGCGCAGGGCCTCCCGGGCCCGACATCGGTTCTCGCGCATCTGGCCATTCCGTGTCCGGCACGGGATGGCGAGGGTCAGCCGCTCAGGGCGCCCAGTAGATTTCGGGCGTCGTTGCGGCCCGTTCAAGCACCGCACGGATCGGCATTTCAGCCTCGTCGGTACCCGAAAGAGCCTGGTCCAAGACGGCCTTCTTCTCCGCCCCTTCGATATGGACGACGAGCAGACCGGCATCCTGCAGCGCAGAGAAGGACAGCGTCAACCGCGCTTCTCCGGCGCCAGGGGCTTCCATGGTCATGACTCTGCGGGGCAAGGTCAGGTCGAGTGCGGCGTTGAGATGGTCGCCGCCGGGGAAGAAAGAAGCCGTATGGCCATCCGTCCCCATTCCAAGAATCGCGACGTCGAAGGCTTGGCCCATGCCCGGCACGATGCCGGAAGCGGTCACGGCCGCCTCCTCGATCGTCGCCTCGGGACGGTAGAGCGGAACGAACTCAGCTGCCGCTGCGGCATTCTTCAACAGATGCGTCTTCACCAGCAGATGGTTCGAGCGCGGATTATCTTCAGGCACGAACCGTTCGTCGACCAGCGTTACCTTGACCTTCGGCCAGTCGATCGGCCGTGTCGAGAGCGCTTCGAAAAACGCCTTGGGCGTGGATCCGCCGGAGACGGCCAGCGTCGCTTCTCCGCGTGCAGCAACGGCAGCCGACAATACGTTTGCCACGCGGTCGGCCAGACTTTCGGCGAGGGTCGAACCGGTGTCGAAGCTATGAAACTGATGCGCCATCGATCCCGGCCTCAGTCGTTTTCGTGCCAGGTGCGGCCGTCACGCTCGATGAGCGCAATGGCCTGGCTCGGACCCCAGGTGCCGGACGTATAGCCCTGCGCCCTCTGGCCTATTTCTTCCCAGGCTTTGAGGATCGGGTCGCACCACTTCCACGCGGCCTCGACTTCGTCGCGGCGCATGAACAGCGTCTGGTTCGAGCGGATGACGTCCATCAGCAGGCGCTCGTAAGCATCCGGATTGCGTACGTCGAAGGCCTGGGCGAAGCTCATGTCGAGCGAGACATGGCGCAGGCGCATGCCGCCTGGGCCTGGATCCTTGATCATCAGCCACTGCTTTACGCCTTCGTCCGGCTGCAGACGGATGACCAGCTTGTTGGCCTCGATCCGGCCGGCGCTTTCGCCGAAGATCGAATGCGGGATCGGCTTGAAGGCGATGACGATTTCCGACATGCGGGCAGCGAGCCGCTTGCCGGTGCGCAGGTAGAAGGGCACGCCCGCCCAGCGCCAATTGTTGATCTCGGCCTTGATCGCAACGAAGGTTTCCGTGTCGGAGGCAGAGCCCAGTTCTTCCTGGTAGCCATTGACCGCGCCACCGGCAGAAGCGCCGGCACGGTACTGGCCGCGCACGGTCTGCTTTTCGACATTGGCAGCCGTAATCGGCTTCAGCGAGCGCAGCACCTTCAGCTTCTCGTCGCGAACCCCCTCGGCATCCATCGAGAACGGCGCTTCCATGGCCACGAGGCAGAGCAGCTGCAGGATATGGTTCTGCACCATGTCACGCAACGCGCCGGCCTTGTCATAATAGGTCACGCGACCTTCCAGGCCGACGGATTCGGCCACAGTGATCTGCACATGGTCGATATGGGCGGAATTCCACAGCGGCTCGTAGAGCGCGTTGGCGAAGCGCAGCGCCATCAGGTTCTGCACTGTCTCCTTGCCGAGATAGTGGTCGATACGGAAGATCTGCTCTTCCTTGAACACCTTGCCGATCGTGTCGTTCAGGATCTGGGCGGACGCGAGATCCCGTCCGATCGGCTTTTCGACGACGATGCGGGTCGACTTGGTGATCAGCTTGTGATCGCGGATCTTGTCGGCGATATCACCGAAGATCGACGGAGAAACGGCGAGGTAAAAGGCCCGCACGGTGTCCTTGCCGGTGTCGAGCAGCTTCTTCAGGTCGTCCCAGCCCTGGTCGGCCTTCGCATCGACGGATACATAGTGAATGCGCGCCAGGAACTTGGCGACTTCGGCCTCATCAAGCTCTTCCGCCTTCAGATGTTCCTTCAGCGCGTCGAGCGTGAACTTGCGGTATTCCTCGTCCGTCATCGCGGTGCGCGAGGCGCCGATCACCCGGGTCGGCTCGGTGAGCTGGCCCGCCAGCTGACGATGGTAGAGCGCAGGCAGAAGCTTGCGTTCGGCAAGATCGCCGGTGCCGCCGAAGACGACGTAGTCAAAGGGTTCAACGGGGATGATCTGGCTGCTCATACGGCGTCTCTCATTCGAAAATTCGTAGGACAGCTTCTAATCTAATCGATTTAAAAAAGCCACCCTGCGGGTTGGAATTTTGTCGATCCATGCCGCCGAAAGGATGAACAAGACCTTGTCTGCGACATTGGATCGCGGTGTCCACAATCAGAATCGGTCGCGAAGTGCATACCAAGTCAGCGCCAGGAAGAGCAGGGGCTTGCGCATGCGGGCAACACCCGGGAACGGCGGGATCTTGAGGTCCTTCAGCACCTCGAGTTCACTCGCATTCCCGGCAACCGTATCGGCATACATCTTGCCCGAATAGTTCGACAGCATCACGCCATGACCGGAATAGCCGGCAAGGGAGGTGACACCCGGCAGAACATCCCGTGCAAACGGCTTGCGTGGCAGAGTAATGCCGACCGAACCACCCCAGGCATGGGTCATTTCAATTGATCCGAGAGCCGGATAGATTTCAGCGATCTGCCGGCGGATATGGCTCGAAATATCGCGCGGGCTGTCCGATGTATAAGCCTCACGCCCGCCGAACAGCAGCCGTCCGTCCTTCGTCTTGCGGAAATAGCGCACCACGAACCTGCTGTCGGCCACCGCTTCCGATCCCGGCAACACCTCCGGGAACTTGTCGAGTGGCACGGTTGCCCCGATGAAGGAGCGGATCGGCATGACATGGGCTGCCGTTACCGGCTCCAGATTGCCGATATAGGCATTGGTCGCAATCAGCACGCGGTCGGCCGTGATCGTGCCCTTGGGCGTGTCGATCATTGTCTTTCCACCGGCTTGGCGAATGCCGCTCGCCGGCGTCATTTCGTGGATTTTCGCCCCGGCTGAGGCCACAACCCTGGCCAGGCCCACGAGAAGCTTCAGCGGATGGATATGGCCGGTGCCGGCATCCCGCACGCCGTAGTGATAGCGCGTCGACCCCAGTCGCTCCTGCGTTTCCTCGCGGTCCATGAAGGAGACGTGCGGATAGCCGTAACGCTGAGCCAAGACCTCGGCGTCGTGCCGGTAGTCCTTTTCCCAGCCACGCTTGTGCGCGACATTCATCTGGCCCGGCATGTATTCGATGTCGATGCCATGCTGCTCGGCGAAATCGAGCAGGTAGCGCTTGGCGTTCTCCGCGAGGTCGAACAGCGCCTTGGAACGCTCGAAGCCGAGTTCTTCCTCAAGTTCGGCCGGCCAGGCACGCTGTCCGGTGCCGAGTTGTCCGCCATTGCGGCCGGATGCGCCATCCCCGAAGCGGCCACCCTCGATCAGGACGACCGAGGCACCGAGGCGGGACAGGTTGAATGCGGCCTGCAGGCCGGTGAAGCCGCCGCCGATGATGGCGACGTCGGCGGTGACCGAGCCGTCAAGTGCCGGATATTCCGGGCGCTCGCCGACGCTGGCCTGATACCAGGAGATCCCTGGTGCGATCGGGCTTTGCCAGGTCATGACGCTGTCCTCACACGTTGAGCAGGAGGAATTCGCGTTCCCACGGGCTGATAACCTGCATGAAGGTCTCGAACTCGCCGCGCTTCACGCCGGCATAGAGCCCGATGAATTCGCGGCCGAAGACATCGTTGAAATCTTCCTGGGCTTCCATGAGCGATACCGCCTCAAGAAGCCCGCGCGGCAGATCGACCGAACCCTCGTTTGCAGATCCCTCGGCCGCTGCCGTCGGCTCGATTTCCTTCATGATGCCCAGATAACCGCAGGCGAGCGAGGCTGCGAGCGCGAGATAGGGGTTCGCATCCGAACTCGGCAGGCGGTTTTCCACACGCCGGGCTGCCGCATCCGACACCGGCACACGGAAAGCCGTGGTGCGATTGTCGTAGCCCCAGGCATTGTTCACAGGCGCCGCCATGTCAGGCGTCAGGCGACGATAGGAGTTGACGTAAGGTGCCAGCATCACCAGCGAGCTCGGCACATATTTCTGCATGCCGCCGATGAAATGGAAGAATGCCTTGGACGCCGACCCGTCGGGGTTGGAGAAGATGTTCTTGCCGGTCTTGGCATCGACCACCGACTGGTGGATGTGCATGGCCGAGCCCGGCTGGCCCTGCATCGGCTTTGCCATGAAGGTCGCATAGATCCCATGTTTCAGCGCCGCTTCGCGGATGGTGCGCTTGAACATGAAGACCTGGTCGGCAAGCTCGATCGGATTGCCGTGGCGCAGGTTGATTTCCAGCTGCGCCGGACCCTCTTCGTGGATCAGGGTGTCGATCTCCAGCCCCTGCTTTTCCGAGAAGTGGTAGATGTCGTCGATCACCTCGTCGAACTCGTTGATGGCGGCGATCGAATAACCCTGGCCACCGATGATCGAGCGGCCGGAGCGGCCCTTCGGCGGATGCAGGGGATAATCGGGATCGTCGTTCATCGCGACGAGATAGAACTCGATTTCCGGCGCGACGACCGGCTTCCAGCCCTTTTCGTCATAGAGACGCAGCACGTTCTTCAATACGTTGCGCGGCGTGTACGAGACGTTGTTGCCGTCGACATCAACGATGTCGCAGATCACCTGCGCCGTCGGGTCGGTTTCCCACGGCACGACTGAGAGCGTGGACAGGTCGGGCAACAGCTTCAGGTCGCTGTCGCGCGGCTCGTAGCGGAAATTCTCCGTCTCATCGGGATATTCGCCGGAAATCGTGTGACGGTAGATCGCGGAGGGCAAAGCGAGCGACGTGTTCGAGGTGAACTTCGACGACGGCATCATCTTGCCGCGCGGCACGCCGGCGAGGTCGGGCGTGATGCATTCGATGTCCTCGATGCCACGGGCGCGCAGCCAGCTGGCGGCCTCCTTCCAGTTCGAGACGCCGCGCTTCGATCCAGGATCCGGCGGAATGCTCGCCTTCTTGGAGGTCACGTTCAGGGGTCTCTTCATCGGCTTCTTCGGAGGCATGTCTCACCGGTTGGTTGTTGATGGGTTCCATCATAACCAGACTTTGTCCGATGGCGAGGGGGAAGCGTTGACTTTGATCATAAGTTTGCCGAGACAGGCGCCATTCGCACAGGAGAACCGGCATGGCCAAGATCTATGACACCGTCGTCATCGGCGCGGGCGCTGCCGGCATGATGGCGGCCTTCACAGCCGGGCAGCGGGGTCGCTCGACAATCGTGCTCGATCACGCCAAGGCGCCCGGCGAAAAGATTCGCATCTCCGGCGGCGGCCGCTGCAACTTCACCAACATCCATGCCGGCCCGAAGAACTATCTCTCCGGCAATCCGCATTTCGCCAAGTCGGCGCTCGCCCGCTACACCCCGGCCGATTTCATCGCGCTGGTCGACAAGCACAAGATCGCCTGGCATGAGAAGACGCTCGGCCAGCTCTTCTGCGACGATAGCGCCAAGGACATCGTCCGCATGCTCCTCGACGAGATGCGTGCCGCCCATGTCGAATTGAAGCTGTCCTGCGAGATCTCCGAAGTGGCAAAAAGTGTCGACGGCTTTTGCCTGCAGACGAGCGAGGGTTCGGTTTTCGCCCGCAGTCTGGTCGTCGCGTGTGGCGGCAAGTCGATCCCCAAGATGGGCGCCACCGGTTTTGCCTACAGAATTGCCGAGCAGTTCGGCCTCTCGGTGACGGAGACACGTCCTGCACTGGTGCCTTTGACGCTGGAGCCGAATCTGTTGTCGGCTCTGTCCGAACTTTCGGGCGTCGCCGTCGACGCAGATGTTGGCCATGGCAAGACGCATTTCCGTGAGGCCATGCTCTTCACCCATCGCGGCCTTTCGGGTCCGGCCATCCTGCAGATTTCCAGTTACTGGCGCGAAGGCGACGAGATCGTCCTATCGCTCGAGCCGGACCGCGATTTCGCCGACATTCTGAAATCTGCCAAGCGAGACAACGGGCGCCAGCAGGCGCAGACGGTGCTGGGCCAGCACCTGCCCAAACGTCTTGCCCAGTATCTTGCCGAGACGCACCAGTTGGAGCGGCCGCTTGCCGACCTTGCCGACAAGTCGCTCGTCGCCTTGGGCGAGCAGATACGCGGATGGCGCCTGAAGCCGGCAGGGTCCGAAGGGTATCGCACGGCCGAGGTGACGCTGGGGGGCGTCGATACCCGGCACCTGGACAGCCGGACGTTGCAGGCCAAGGAGGTTCCGGGCCTCTTCTTCATCGGCGAATGTGTCGACGTGACAGGCTGGCTTGGTGGCTACAATTTTCAATGGGCCTGGGCGTCCGGCCATGCGGCGGGCGAAAGCATCTGATCTTTTCGCCTGTTCCAGGCAAGCTTTGCATTGTAATTCAGGACTTGTTAACATGCGTCGGCCATCCTGACAGAATGCCGGCGCGGTAAGAGCCGCGACATGACGTCTGGTCGGCGAGCCGAATGAGGCATGTTCTCGTCTCTGACCTTTCAAGGATTGCATGGATGACCCCTGAGAACCGCAAGCCCCGCGCCATTGCCATCGCCGTCACGCGCCGTGAGGACGAAGAACGTCATCGCGTTCGTGCGCTGATGATCAGCAGTCTCTTCACGGCCAGCATGCTTGCGACCCTCGTCTGCGGTCTCCTCGGCTAATTTCCAACATTAAGAAAAATCACCGGGCCGTTGGGCCTTGTGACTATGATCCCTGCGCGCTAGACGCGGGGCGATCCCCGCCTGTGCGGGCACTGGCCCGCCCCTTGCGAGGAACAATGCAGGGCTGCGCTCCGCCGTGGAGGCCACGCTGCACCGGCGCGCGACAAACCCAAGATCCTCCTCTTGTTTCTGATGTCAGGTTTAACCGGACCTTGATACTTTTCCTGCAATTCTTGTCGATGGAGTGGAGTGACGCCAGCGCTTGCGGTGCGAGCACGGTGACGCAGTGTGTCGGGGGAGAAATGTCTCCTCCAATGGGGGAGTATGCGTTTTGATCGACCAGATTTTGTCCAGATTTTCGATTTCCACCAAGGTGATGGCCTTCGTGCTGCCCTTCGTTCTCTCGATCACGGCGGTCGGTTTGATGGGGCTCTATGCCTCGGGTCTGCTGCAGCAGCGCATGGAAATCTCCAACGGCACGATGCGCTCGCTGAACGGCTTCCGCAGTGTCAATGCAGCCATGACGCATTTCCTTGGCGAAACCTCGGATGAAACCCGCACCGCTGTTGTCTCCCAGCTAGAGGCGCAGCAGGCTACCCTCAAGGACAACATTGCCGAAATCGGCAGCGATGGCATGGGCCGCAATTTCCTCGACGAGGCGATTACCGGAACCGGCGCGATTAGCCAGAAGATCGATGCGCTCTGGCAGTTGCACCAGTCTGAAGTCCAGACCGCTGCCGCCATCCAGGATCATCTAAAGGGCCTGATGGCGCAACAGATCCGCGTTGGCGACGAAGCGCAGAAGCTGCAGCGCGCCGTGGTGAGCGGCGAAAGCGATGCGAAGGCGGCACTGCGCGAAGCCGAACGCCTGGCCGCTGCCGGCACCCAGCTTTCCGAATTCACCCGCGGCTATTTCGCTGCCGGCCTGCCCGAAGCGCAGATCCCCCTTCTGCAGAAGCAGCTTCCCGAACTGGTCAAGACCCAGCGCAAGATCGCCAATGCTCTGCCGGCAAAACTCAAGCCCATGGGCAAGGAATTCCAGGCCGCCATTGGCGAGCTGAAGGCGCAGATCGCAACCGGCGACACCAGCCTTGAAGCCGGCCGCGCGTTCGGCGCCATTGTCGCCCGTTTTCGTGGCTTTGCCGCAACGCTGGAGCAGGGCGCCAAGGAAAAATACGCTCTCTCCGTGGAGAAATTCGCCGCCGTTGAAACCGGTGCCGTCCAGGCCGATGATGTCCAGGCCGGCAGTCGCATGCTGGTCGCGGATGTCTACGACCTGCGCCTCGTCGCCGCCAACTTTCTCAACGTCAAGGACGACAAAGCCCGCGAGCCCTTGCTGCGGCAGATCAAGCTGGTCGGCGACAACCTCGCGGTGCTCGGTGGCAGCATCGCCGACAAGGCCTTTTACGACAGTCTGACCGCAGCCATCCAGCCGCTGCTGGCCTCGCTCGCGACGGATTCCGAGACCCTGGTCAAGACCAGCAGCGCCCGCGCCGAAAGCTTTGCCGATGCCAGCCGAACCATGGATTCGATCTGGGCTTCGCTCACCTCGTTTGCCGACCTGCAGAAGGATGCGGCTGGCACCGAACGCCAGGAAGCAAACCGCCTGTCGATCGGCACGACGATCGCCGGCGTTATCCTCGCCATCATCGGCGGTTTTGCCCTGGTGCTGACCCTGCAGCGGCCGATCGCCCGCATCACCGCCACCATGCAGCGTCTGGCCGAAGGCGACCTTGAGGCCGGAATCGCCGGCGACACGCGTGGCGATGAGATCGGCGCCATGGCCCGCGCGCTTGGAGTCTTCAAGACCAACGCCCATACCAAGATCGAAATCGAAACGCAGCGCCAGCGCGAGCAGATCGAAGCGGAGGCCGAGCGCCGCCGCAACGACGAGGAAAAGCAGGCCCTGGATCGCCAGATCGAACACGCCGTGGGCAAGCTCGCCCAGGCGCTGGAACGACTGGCTGTCGGTGACATCTCCTTCGAGATCGAGGACCGGTTCCACGGCCGCCTCGAACAGCTGCGCACTGACTTCAACCTCTCGCTCGCCCGCCTGCGCGACACCATGCACCAGATCTCCGGCAACGTGGACCAGATCCAGAACAACGGCCGGCAGATGGCGCAGTCGGCGCTCGACCTCGCCCGCCGTACCGAACAGCAGGCTGCTTCACTTGAAGAGACCGCCGCTGCCGTTGACGAAATCACGGTTGCCGTCCGCTCCTCTTCGGAGCGTGCCGAACAGGTGAATGGTGTCGTGCGCGAAGCCAAGAAGAATGCCGATGAATCCGCCGTCGTGGTCGGCAGCGCGAT
>NNBU01000618.1_pt1 | contig 19638 bp, 19 predicted proteins | sample 1173781 | NCBI WGS metagenome assembly NNBU01 (sample SAMN07173937, study PRJNA388173) | plant metagenome | biome: Plant school; feature: Soil; material: Symbiotic tissue of Blasia pusilla L.; isolation source: symbiotic tissue sample KVJ2 | host: Blasia pusilla | place: Norway: Troms, Kvaloya...
TCTTCTCCGGCGCGTCCACACCGAGCTACCCCGGCSAGCAGCCGCCGTCGCACGTCTTCCGCCTGACGCCGGAGTTCTACTACGGCCTGAGCGACACGGTCGAGCTCGGCCTCTACGTGCTCACCAGCCGCGCGCCCAATGCCGATCCGAAGGTGGACGGCGGCAAGGTGCGCATCAAGTACATCGCGCCGCACGACAAGACGCAGGGCTTCTTCTGGGGGGCGAACCTGGAGGTCGGCAAGACCAGCCTGCGCGTTTCGTCCACGCCGTGGAACGCCGAACTCAAGGGCATCCTCGGCTACCGCACAGGTGCATGGACGCTGGCCGTCAATCCGAACATCGACTGGAGCCTGTCCCGAGGGGGCGGCCCGGTGACGCTCGACCTGGATGCAAAGGTCGCCTACGCAGTGAATGACAAGACCCAGGTCGGCTTCGAGACCTACAACGAACTGGGCCCGCTGTCACGACCCGATTCCTTGAGGAAGAACAGCAAGACGCTCTATGCCGTGGTGGACCATGAGTTCGAACATTTCGACGTCAACCTCGGCATTGGCAAGGGCCTGACGCACGACGCCGACCGCTGGACGCTCAAGTTCATCGTCGGCACGCACTTCTGAAGGAGAAGAACATGGCATTCAAGAATTCGGACATCCGCTACGGCTCGTGGGTCATCGGCTTGCACTGGCTGATGCTGGTGCTGCTCGCCGCCGTGTACGCCTGCATGGAGCTTCGCGGGCTCGCCCCCAAGGGCAGCGACCTGCGCGCCGGCCTCAAGCCGTTGCACTTCCTGCTCGGCCTGAGCGTGCTTGCGCTCGTCGTGGTCCGGCTGGCGATGCGCTGGGGCGCGGGCGCGGCGCCCGACATCCGACCGCCAGCGCCGATATGGCAGGAAAGGCTGGCGCGGCTGATGCACCTGGCGCTCTACGCCTTCATGATTGCCACCCCGATCCTGGGCTGGCTGACGCTGAGCGCTGAAGGCCGGCCGATCGTCCTGTTCGGCCTGCATGTGCCGTCGCTCCTCGGCGCGGACAAGACGCTGTCCGAGCAGTTGCAGGACGTGCATGAAACGCTGGCCACGGCGGGCTATTTCCTGATCGGCCTGCACGCGGCGGCGGCGCTGGCCCATCACTACATCACCCGCGACAACACGCTCTTGCGCATGCTGCCCGGGCGCGACAACCACCAACCCATCGATCAACGAACGAACGAACAGCGATGAAGTCATTCCACTACCGCGCCCACCCCGAGCGCCACCGCACCGAACACATCGGCTGGCTGCGCGCCGCCGTGCTCGGCGCCAACGACGGCATCATCTCCACGGCCAGCCTGGTCGTCGGCGTGGCGGCGGCGCATGCCAGCCACGCCAGCATCCTGACGACGGCGGTGGCCGGCCTGGTGGCCGGCGCCATGTCGATGGCCGCGGGCGAATTCGTCTCGGTGTACTCCCAGGCCGACACGGAAAAGGCCGACCTGGAGCGCGAGCGCGTCGAGCTGACAACGCAGCCCGAGGCGGAACAGCGTGAGCTGACCGCGATCTACGTGCGCCGCGGCCTCGAGTACAAGCTCGCCAGCCAGGTCGCCACGCAGCTCATGGCACACGACGCACTCGGCGCACATGCACGTGACGAACTCGGCATCTCGGACGCGCTCAGTGCGCGCCCGCTGCAGGCCGCGCTGGCATCGGCGGCGAGCTTTTCCGTAGGCGCCGCGCTGCCGCTGGCCGTGGTGGCACTGGCACCGCAGGCGTCGTTGCTGCCCTGGACCATCGCAACTGCGATCGCCTTTCTCGCGCTGCTGGGGGCTGTCGCGGCAAGGATCGGCGGCACGCCGGTGGCGCGCAGCGTCTGGCGCGTCGCCTTCTGGGGCACACTGGCCATGGGCATCACGGCCGGGGTGGGAGCCCTGTTCGGCGTGGCAGCGTAAGCCGCCCGGCCCGAAGCGGCTGGATCCCCAAGCCGCCGGGCCAGGATCAGCGGTCGGCGGAATTCGACGCCGTGGGCTCCGGGGCGGCGGGCAATGACTCCACACGCACCACGCGCTGCGGGTAGGGAATGTCGATGCCCGCGGCGCGCAGCCCGTCGAGGATGGCGATGTTGATCGCCGAGCGCAGGTTGTCCTTGCCCTTGTCGGGGTCGGCCACCCAGAAGTTCAGCGTGAACTCCAGCCCGTCGGGCGCGAAGTTCATCAGGAAGGCCACGGGTGCCGGGTCGGTCATCACGCGCGGCTGCGCCTTGGCGGCCTCGCACAAAATGGACTGCACCTGCGCCACGTCGCTCTCGTAGCCGACCACGATGGTGGTAGTGATGTTGAACTTGCGGTCGGCCAGCGACAGGTTTTCCACCCGGCTGGTGATGAGCGACTCGTTCGGCACGATGGCCTCGCGCCCGTTGCCCGCGCGAATGAGGGTGTAGCGGGTCTTGATGTCGGTGATGCGGCCCTCGAAAGTGTCGACCTTCACGTTGTCGCCGATGCGGATCGAGCGCTCCAGCAGGATGACGAAGCCGCTCACGTAGTTGGCCGCCAGCTTCTGCAGGCCGAAGCCCAGGCCCACCCCCAGCGCGCCGCCCAGCACCGACAGCGCCGTCAGGTCCACTCCCACGGCCGACAGCGCGAACAGCAGCCCCACCAGCAGCAGGAAGGCACGCACCGCATTCGACGCCACCTTGCGCATCGACAGGTCGGTGACGGCCTCGCGCAGGATGCGCTTCTCGATGGTGCTGGCAATCCACAGCGCGATCACCAGCACCAGCCCGGCCGACAGCACGCCCTGGAAGATGGTCTGCAGGCTCACGCGCGTCTTGCCGAAGGCCAGCGTGATGTCGTCGAGCTCGGCCAGCACCGGCGGCAGCAGGCCCACGATCCACAGCACCGCCGCAATCCACGCCAGCCAGGAGATGGTGCGCTCCAGCAGCCGCACGAGGTTGGACGCAGGGAACACCGCGCGCAGCACCCGCGCGAACAGCCGGATGACTGCCAGTGACAGGAACACCGACACCGCGATGCGCAGCACCAGCACAGTCTGAAAGTCGATCACCACGCGCCGGGCGACCTCGGTGAGCACCAGCGCCAGCAGCGGGAACAGCACGCCGTCGAAGGTGCGCTCGCCGAACCAGATGGAGTCCTTGGGCTGGTCGCGTCCGAACCATTTGCACAGGGCCCAGGCCAGCGCCACGCAGGCCACCAGTGCGGCGAGTTCGATGCCCAGGCCGCGCGCATCGACCTGGCTCAAGCGTTGGGTGAAGTCGTTGAAATTCATCTCTGAAGAAAAAAGTCAGGGCGCACCAGCGTGCGCCGGCCGCGCTAAAGGTCCGCCAGCACGCGGATGTGGGCTTCCACGCTGCGCGCCAGGGCGTCGAGGTTGTAGCCGCCTTCGAGCATCGAGACGATGCGGCCCTTGGCATGGCGCCTGGCCACGTCGTGCACGCGAGAGGTGATCCAGGCGAAGTCGTTCTCGTTGAGCCCGAGCTGGCCCAGGTCGTCTTCGCGGTGCGCGTCGAAACCGGCGCTGATGAAGACCATCTGCGGCTTGAATTCCTCGAGCCGAGGCATCCAGGCGGCCTCGATCATCTCGCGCACGTCCATGCCCCGGGTGTAGGCCGGAATGGGCATGTTCAGCATGTTCGACGCGGGGTGCTCGGTGCCGCTGAACGGATAGAACGGGTGCTGGAAGAACCCGACCATCAGCACGCGCGGGTCGTTCGACAGGATGTTCTCGGTCCCGTTGCCGTGGTGCACGTCGAAGTCGACGACGGCCACGCGCTCCAGGCCGTGCACGTCCAGCGCATGCCGCGCCGCAATGGCCACGTTGTTGAAGAAGCAAAAGCCCATGGCCTGCTCGCGGCACGCATGGTGGCCGGGCGGGCGCACCGAGCAGAAGGCGTTCTCGAGTTCGCCGGCCATCACGGCGTCGGTCGCGGCAATGGCGGCGCCGGCGGCGCGGCGCGCGGCCAGCAGGGTGAAACGGGTGAGCACGGTGTCGGGGTCGACCTGCGCGTGGTCGGGGCCGCCGGCGGGCTCGTCGGCCACCAGGCGCTGGTGCAGCGCCTCGAGGTTCTCCACATGCGCCGCGCTGTGCGCCCGGGTGATCTGCTGCAGGGTGGCCAGCGGCACCTCGCAGTGCGCGAGCGCATCGCCCACGCCGGTGAGCAGCAGGCGGTCTTCGATGGCGTCCAGCCGGCCGGGGCACTCGGGATGCCCCTCGCCCATGTCGTGCTTCCAGAAGTCGCGGTGTGTGAAGTAGCCGGTCTTGCCCATGTGTCTCTCGCCACGTGCCCCTGTGTCTCTGCCGCCACGTCCAGACCTCACGCGGCATGGGGCCGGCAAGTCTTACGGTATCGTTTGCATATGGATACAAATATGGACGTCGCCGAAAAGCTAGCCACATTGCTAAACCAGCTTAACACGGTGATCGTGGGCAAGGAGGCCCAGGTGCGTGACTGCGTGGCCTGCCTGCTGGCGGGCGGCCACCTGCTGATCGAGGACGTGCCGGGCGTGGGCAAGACCACGCTGGCGCACGCGCTTTCGCACACCTTCGGGCTGCATTTTTCGCGCGTGCAGTTCACGGCCGACCTGATGCCGGGCGACCTGTCGGGCGTGGCCATCTACGACCGGGCCCAGCAGGCCTTCGTGTTCCACCCCGGCCCGATCTTCGCGCAGGTGCTGCTGGCCGACGAAATCAACCGCGCCAGCCCCAAGACCCAGAGCGCGCTGCTCGAGGCGATGGAAGAAAAGCAGGTGACCGTCGAAGGCGAAACCCGTCCGCTGCCCACGCCCTTCTTCGTGATCGCCACGCAGAACCCGCAGGACCAGCTCGGCACCTTCGCGCTGCCCGAGTCGCAGCTCGACCGCTTCCTGATGCGCATCTCGCTGGGCTACCCCGACCGCGCCGCCGAGCGCATGCTGCTCGCGGGCGCCGACCGCCGCGAAATGCTGGCCACCCTGCCCGCCCTGCTGACCGCCGAGGAACTCACCGCCCTGCAGCAGCGCGTGCAGCAGGTGCATGCGGCGGATGCGCTGCTCAACTACGTGCAGGACCTGATCGCCGCCACCCGCTCGGGCCGCTGGTTCCTGCAGGGCCTGTCGCCGCGCGCCGGCATCGCGGTGCTGCGCGCGGCCAAGGCGCAGGCGCTGCTGGCCAACCGCAGCTACGTCGCGCCCGACGACGTGCAGGCCGTGCTGCCGCAGACCATCGCGCACCGCTTGACGCCCGTGGGCGACGCGGGCCGGGGCGCCGTCGAGCAGGTGCGCGCCATGATCGCCGCCGTGCCCTTGCCGTGAGCCTCCGCTCGCGCATCGACGGCTGGTTCCTGTCGCGCCGCCCGCCGTCGGACACGCTGGAGCTGACGCAGCGCAACGTCTACATCGTGCCCACGCGGGCCGGCTGGACGCTCGCGGCCACATTGCTGGTGCTGCTGGTCGCATCCATCAACTACCAGCTCAACCTGGGCTACCTGCTGACCTTCCTGCTGGCCGGCAGCGTGGCCGTGGGCATGCACGTGTGCCACGGCACGCTGCGCGGACTGGCGATGCACATGGTGGCGCCCGAGGCGCACTACGCGGGCGCCGCCGCAGCCTTTCGCGTGGTGCTGCACAACACGCGGCGCAGCGTGCGCTACGGCATCGGCCTGGCAGTGCGCGGCAGTGGGCAATGGGCCTGGACCGACGTGCCGGCCGAAGGCACGTCGACCGTGGAGATCGCCTTCCAGCCCGAACGGCGGGGCCTGCATGCGGTGCCGCCGCTGACGGCGGAGACCCGCTTTCCGCTCGGCACCTTTCGCGTGTGGACGGTGTGGCGCCCGGCCGCTCGGATGCTGGTGTACCCCACACCCGAAGCGCATCCGCCGCCGCTGCCGCCGGGCGAGCCGCTGTCGGGCGCGGCCGCGATGTCCGCAGCGTTGCGCTCCCACAGCGCCGGGGAGTACGACGGCGTGCGCGCCTACCGGCGCGGCGATCCGTTGAAGCTGGTCGTCTGGAAGAAAGCGGCCCGCGCGCAGGCGGCCGGCTCGGATGACCTCGTCAGCCGCGACACGCAGCAAACGCAGCGCGAGGAGCTTTGGCTCGATGCGCAGCACACCGGCATCGCCGACCCCGAAGCCCGCATCTCGCGCCTGTGCGCCTGGGTGCTGATGGCCGACCGCCTGGGCGTGGACTACGGCGTGCGCGTGGCGGGCCGCGTCGTGAAACCGTCGCAGGGCGAAGCGCACAAGCGCGCATGCCTCGAAGCCCTGGCCCTGTGCTGAAGAAAGCGCACGCATGAACAAGCTCATGACCCGGCTGGCCGCCTTGCCGCGAGACGCGAGGGACACGCTGTTCCTGCTGGCGGTCATCGCGCTGATCGTGCTGCCGCAGGTCGAGAACCTTCCCTGGTGGTGCACCGCCATCACCGCGATGGTCCTGTTCTGGCGCGGCATGCTTGCGGTGCAGGCGCAGCCGCTGCCCGGCAAATGGTGGCGCATCGCGCTGCTGGCGATGACGCTGGGCGCCACCTACGCCACGCACCGCACCCTGCTGGGCCGCGACGCGGGCGTCACACTGGTGGTGATTTTGCTGGCGCTCAAGACGCTGGAGCTGCGCGCCAGGCGCGACGCCTTCGTGATCTTCTTCCTGGGCTTCTTCGCGATGCTCACGAACTTCTTCTACTCGCAGTCGCTGCTGACCGCCTTCACCATGCTGCTGGCACTGCTGGGCCTGCTGACGGCGCTGGTCAATGCGCACATGCCGGTGGGGCGGCCGCCGCTGATGCAGGCCGCGCGCACCGCCGGATGGATGGCGCTGGCCGGCGCACCGATCATGCTGGCGCTGTTCCTGCTGTTCCCGCGCTTCGCGCCGCTGTGGGGCACGCCGAGCGACGCCATGACGGGGCGCACCGGCCTGTCGAACACCATGCGCGTGGGCACCATCGCCGAGCTGGCGCTGGACGACAGCATCGCCGCGCGCATCAAGTTCGAGGGCGACCGCCCCCCTGCGCAAAGCCAGCTGTACTTTCGCGGCCCGGTGCTCGCGCAGTTCGACGGCCGCGAATGGACCGCGCTGCCGTCGTGGGCGCGCGGCGGGCAATGGTCTTCCAACCTGCGCGTGAGCGGCGAGCCGGTGCGCTACGAGGTCACGCTCGAAGCCAGCAACCGGCCCTGGCTGCTGACGCTCGACGCCGCCCAGAAGGCGCCCGATGCGCCCGGCTTCGAAGTGAGCGGCACGCCCGACCTGCAATGGCTCGCGAACCGCCCCCTCAACGACCTGGTGCGCTACCGCGCCGAGAGCTACACGCGGTTCACGAGCGGCCCGCTCAAGCGCACCGGCGGCCAGCTGCAGGCCTACCTTGCGCTGCCGCCGGGGGCCAACCCGCGCACCGCGGCGCTGGCCGCCGACATGCGGGCCGACCCCGCGCTGGCCCACGCCGATGCGCAGGCCTTCGTGCAGGCCGCATTGCGCCGCCTGCGCACCGGCGGCTACACCTACACGCTGGAGCCCGGCGTGTACGGCAACGACACCGCCGACGAGTTCTGGTTCGACCGCAAGGAAGGCTTCTGCGAGCACATCGCCTCGGCCTTCGTGGTGCTGATGCGCAACCTGGGCGTGCCGGCGCGCATCGTCACCGGCTACCAGGGCGGCGAGTTCAACAGCCTCGACAAGTACTGGGTGGTGCGCCAGAGCGACGCCCATGCGTGGGCCGAGGTGTGGCAGGACGGCACAGGCTGGACACGGGTCGACCCGACGGCGTCGGTCGCGCCCGGGCGCATCGGCCAGCAGCAGCGCCTGGTACCGCAGCCCGGCCTGTTCGCTGGCGCCATCGGCGCCATGAGCCCCACGCTCGCGCAGAACATCCGCGCCGCCTGGGAGGCCGTCAACAACGGCTGGAACCAGTGGGTGCTCAACTACACCCAGAGCCGCCAGCTCAACCTGCTGAAGAACATCGGCTTCGAGGCGCCGAGCCTCGAGGACCTGGCCTATGTGCTGCTCTACCTGCTGATCGGCGCGAGCCTGGCCGGCGCGGCATGGACGCTGTGGGAGCGCAGCCGCCACGACCCCTGGCTGCGCCTGCTGGGCCAGGCGCGTGCAAGGCTCGCCAAGGCCGGCCTCTCATTGCCGGAGACGGCCCCGCCGCGGCAGATGGCGCAGGCCGCAGACGCGCGCTTCGGCCCCGCCGCGCACGCCGTGCGCGACTGGCTGCTGAAGCTCGAGGCGCAGCGCTACGCCGCAGCCACGCCCGGCTCGCTGTCCGCCTTGCGCGCCGAGTTCCGCCGCCTCGCCTGGCCCAGCGCCGACCCGCGCGGCTGAAACCACTTGTGTCCCCGAACAGGCGCCGCGCGAGCGGGCGGCACAATCGGCCCATGCGATTTTTTCTCCCCACGCCGTCGCGCGCCGCTGCGGCAGCCGCACTCCTCGCCGCCTGCTGCGCCTGGTCCACGGGGGCTGTAGCACAGAAGTCCGCCAACGGCCGCACGGCCACGGTCAACCCGGTGCGCGGCAGCACGCCGTACGCCACGCGCGACGACGCCATGCAGTTCGCCGACGAGGTGGCCGCACGCCGCGGCCTCGACCGCAACTGGGTGCGCGCCACCATCGGCAGCGCGCGCTTCCTGCCCAACGTGCCGCGGCTCATGCTGCCCGGCCCGGTCGGCACCGTGAAGAACTGGCAGACCTACCGCAGCCGCTTCATCGACCCGGTGCGCATTGCGGCGGGCGTGCGCTTCTGGCGCGCCAACGCCGACACGCTGGCACGCGCCGAGCAGGTGTACGGCGTGCCGCCGGAAATCATCGTCGGCATCATCGGCGTGGAAACGATCTACGGGCGCAACATGGGCAGCTTCCGCGTGATCGACGCGCTGGCCACCCTGTCCTTCGACTTTCCCGACGGCCACCCGCGCGCGGCCGAGCGCCAGGCCTTCTTCCGCGGCGAACTCGAAAGCTTCCTGAGCACCGAGAGCCGCACCGCCGACGACCCGCTCACGCCCCTGGGCAGCTACGCCGGCGCCATGGGCATGCCGCAGTTCATGCCCAGCAGCATCGCCAAGTACGCGGTCGACTTCGACGGCGACGGGCGCATCGACCTCGTCAACAACCCGGCCGACGTGATCGGCTCGGTCGCCAACTACTTCAAGGGCTTCGGCTGGAAGCCTGGCATGCCGGCCATCTACCCGGTGCACTTCGACGAAGCGCGGCTGCAGAAGGCGGTGCTGATGGCGCCCGACATCCTGCCGACCTTCAGCACCGACAGCTTCGTGGCCGCCGGCGCGGTGCCCGAGGGCGACGGCATCCGACACAAGGGCCTGCTCGCGCTGATCGAGCTGCAGAACGGCGCCGACGCGCCGCCGAGCTACGTGGCCGGCACACGCAACTTCTACGTGATCACGCGCTACAACTGGAGCAGCTACTACGCCATGTCCGTGCTCGACCTCGGGCAAGAGGTCAAGGCGGCGATGGAGCAGTAGGCGCCATGACGCCCGAGGCGCTGCGCGCGAACTGGAACGAGGCCTGGCAGGCGCTGGGCGTCACCGCAACGAACAACGCGCCGCACGATGCGCTGTGCGCGGAGTTGCAGCGCCGCTACGGCGAGCCCCAGCGCCACTACCACACGATGCAGCACCTGGGCGAATGCCTGGCCTGGTTCGAGCGCGAGAAGGCTTTTGCCGAGCGCCCCGGCGAAGTGGCGCTTGCGCTCTGGTTCCATGACGCGGTCTACGACGTGCACGCGCACGACAACGAAGCGCGCAGCGCCGACTGGGCGCGGCAGGCCTTGCGGGCGGCGGGCGCGGGCGACGCAGCAGCCGACCGGGTTCATGCGCTGGTGATGGCCACGCAGCACGACGCGGTGCCCGAAGGCCGCGATGCCGAGCTGCTGATCGACATCGACCTGTCGATCCTCGGCGCCGAGCGCGCGCGCTTCGACGAATACGAGCAGCAGGTGGGCGCCGAATACGCCTTCGTGCCGCTCGAGGTGCGCCTGCCGCGCCGGCGCGAGATTCTTCAGCGATTTCTCGACCGCCCGGCCCTCTACGCCACGCCGCGCATGCGTGCGCTGCTCGAGGCGCGGGCGCGCCTCAACCTGCAGCGCTCGATCGCGGGCTGAGCACCCCGCTCAGGCGGGCACCAGCCGCCACCACTCGGAGCGTGCCGGCGTGCCGTCTAGCGCCTCCTCGACCACACCGAACAGCAATCCGTCGCGCGCAGCGCCCAGCTTCGCAAGCTGCAGCAGGCGCTGCGGATCGCGGCACAGCATGAAGCTCGCGTCGCCCTGCCATTCGAGACATCGGCCCACCTCGGCCAGCATCAGCGCGGGCTGGCTCTGCATGAAGGTGAACGGCATCGGCAGGCCCATGTCCAGCTGCGACAGCCCCGCATGCATCGCGCTCCACGCACCGCGCAGGCTCGCCACGCGAATGCGCGCGCCGGCCGGCAAGGCGGTTTCGCCGGCCGCATCGACGCAGCTTCGCGCGCCGTACATCGCCAGCTCTGTCCACAGGCCGACACGGCGCGGCCGCCGGCCGAGTCGTTGCGCCAGGTCGTCGCGCCATGCCTCGGGCAGCGGATCGGCCACGAAGTGGGCGACGGTGCGCCAGCCGCTTGCGGTGTCGCTCGTCATGCGGCGCAGTCCTTCATCACGAGCGACGCATGGCCGCCGCCGAACCCGACCACGTTGAGCAGCATGTGGCGAAGCGTGCGCGGCGCCTGCTCGCTCAAGGCGATGCCCAGCGACGCATCGAGCGGGTAGTCCTGCACGGGCCACGAACGGCCTTCGATGCAGCCGATCAGCAAGGCCAGCTCCGCCGCACCGGCGGCGCCCAGCGTGTGGCCGAGGGCCGACTTGAGCGACACCAGCGGCGGCAACGCAGCGAACACCTGCTTCAGCGCCTCGGCCTCGATGGCGTCGTTGACCGGGCTGCCCGCGGCCTGCACCTTGATCAGGTCGATGTCGCCGGGCTGCAGGCCGCTGCGCGCCAGCGCCTCCCGGCACATCGCGCGCACGGCCGAGGCCTCGGTGCCCGACGGGTTGCGGCCGTCGACCACGTTCGACCCACCCATGACCTGCCAGCGCGCGGGCTCGCAACGCAGGCGCAGTGCCGCCACGGCCTCGCCGAGCACCAGGCCCTTGCGTTGCGCGCCGAAGGGCTGCGCGCGGTCGGGTGCCAGCAGCTGCATGGCGCCGAAGCCGGCCACGGTGAAGCGGTTGTCCATCTCGGCGCCGATGACGAGCGCCTCGGCGGCATCGCCGCCGCGGACCAGGTCGGCAGCTGCCAGCACGGCGTTGAGCGCCGAGGTGCAGGCGGTGGACACGGTGAACACCGGGCCTTGCCAGTCGAGCGCGCGTGCGACCACATCCGAAAAGTCCTGCAGGTCGCCACCGAAACGCCGATCCTGCGGTACGTGTTCCATGCCGCCGATGTCGAGCGAGGACGAGGCGACGAACAACGGCGCAGTGCGCGCGCCCCAGTCGCCGGTCTGCGCGACCACGCTGCGCACGGTGCGGCGCACGCGCTCGGCCCAGTCACCCTCTTGTGCCGCGAGCTTGTAGACGGGCCAGCACACGCCGTGCGCCACCGTCACCGGTGTCGGTGGTACGCCGCCGCGCTGCATTGCCGCCAGTGCGGCGGGCATGTCGTCGCCCAGCACGCTGGCCAGGCCCATGCCGGCCAGAAAGACATCTTTCATGCCTTGCCCGCTTGCGCGAGGTGCTGCGCCAGGTGCGCGATGGAGGTCAGCGCACGGCGCGTTTCCTTGCTGTCGGGCATGCGCAGGCCGAAGCGCTGCTGGATGGTCATCGACACCTGCAGGGCATCGAGCGAATCGAGGTCGAGCCGGGCCTCGGGGCCGAACAGCGGCTCGTCGTCGCCCAGGCCGCCCGGGGGCGCGTCTTTTTCAACGGCTTCGAGCACCATGGCCTTCAGGCCGGCGATGAATTCAGGGGTGACGGTGCTCACGGTGTGCGCCTGCGAAACAGAAAAACGGCCAGAAGAAACATCAGCGCCGCGAACCCGGCCAGCCGGCCGATCTGCGGCAGCGCATCGGCCACGCCGCCGCCGCGCAGCAGCACGGTCAGCAGCGCTTCGAGCCCCCAGTTCATCGGGGAGATCTCGACCAGCCGCTGCATGAAGCCCGGCATGACGAACTTGGGCACCATGATGCCGCCCGCCGCCGCCATCAGCACATTGACCATGGGCCCGATGGTGGCGGCCTGCGCATGGCTGCGCACCAGGCAGGCCAGCGCGAGCGACAGGCTCACCGCCGCCAGGCTCACGGCAGCAAGCGACAGCAGCAGCGCGCCCCAATGGATGCCCGCGAGCGACAGCGCGTCGCCGCCGATCAGCGGCATGAGCCAGATGCCGGCGGCCAGCATCAGCACCGCCTGCAGCGCATTGACGCCGAGGTACGGCAGCGCCTTCGACGCCAGCAGCATGGTGCGCGACACGCCCAGGCTCTGCAAGCGGCCAAGCGCGCCCGAGCTGCGCTCCTGCACGAACAGGCTGGAGAGCGACGCCACCACGAAGAACATGCCGAACACCAGCCAGGCCGGCACGTTCTGCTGCACCGAGGTCGGCCGCGGGCCGGCGGTGGAGAAACGTTCGGCGTGCACCATCGCCTGGATGGACGCATCGGGCGCGGGGCCGGCCGTGCCCGGCACCGCCAGTGCGAGCCGCGCCTTCAGCTCACCCGACGCACCGATGAGTTCGGCGCGCAGCGCGTTGAACAGGTTGGCGTCGATGCCGGGTTCGGTCAGCAATTGCACACGCGCCTGGGTCGAGAGCGCGGCCGACTCCAGCTCTTCCGACAGCCCCGGCTCCATCACGATCACGTACTTCAGCGAGCCGTTGCGCAGCCGCGCCTGCCAGTCGGCGCCCAGCGGCTGCGGCGCGCCGTGGTTGCGCTGCCACAGCTGCTGCAGCCACTGTGCGGGCGTGGCCGTGTCGCGCATGTCGACCGCATAGCTCAGCTCGGCCAGCGGCGGGCGGTAGATGTCTTTCAGCGTGAGCGACATGAGCACGATGAAGACCATGGGCATGAGGAACAACGCGGCCAGGCCGTGCATGTCGCGCACGAGGGCGAGCAGTTCTTTCTTGACGAGCGCGAGGAGCATGGGCGGGCGTTCAGTCGCGCAGCGAGCGGTGGGTGAGCGCCATGAACAGCTGCTCGAGGTCGTGGCGGCCGAACTCGGCGTGGCGCACTTCGATGCCGGCGGCTTCGAGCGCGGCCAGCACCGTGGCGGGGCCGGTGCGCGGGTTCAAATGAATGCGCCAGTGCACCCCGTCCCGCTCCACGGTGCCGAAGCGCGCGAGCATGTCGGCGTCGAGCCCGTCGGCGGCCAGGGTGAGCAGCATCGCGCTCTTCGAGAGCAAGGCATCGAGCGCCCCTTCGCGCAGCACACGGCCGCGGTCGAGAATGGCGACGCGGTCGGCAATGGTCTCGATCTCTTCCATGTAGTGCGACGCGTAGATGACGGCCGCGCCGGCCTGGGCGAGGCTCTTGATGGCGTCGAGGATGAAGGCGCGCGATTGCGGATCGACGCCCACGGTGGGTTCGTCGAACAGCATCAGTTCGGGCTCGGGCAGCAAGGCGATCGCCAGGTTGAGCCGTCGCTTCAGCCCCCCCGAGAGCCGCTCGGCGCGAACGCCTGCGAACTGTTCCAACTGGGCGAACTGCGTGCAGGCATCGACGCGCTGCTTCTTGCGCGCGCCCGACAGGCCGCCCGCCGCCGCGAACACCGCGAGGTTCTCCGCGACGGTGAGCATCGGATAGAAGGCCTGCTCCTGCGGCGCCACGGCGATGCGCGTGGGCGTTCTTGCGCGCACATGGCGCAGCGGCTGGCCGTCGATGAGGATCTCGCCCGACTGCACCGCAAGGGCGCCCGACAGATGCGAGATGAGCGTGGTCTTGCCAGCGCCGTTCGGGCCCAGCAAGCCCAGCACGCAGCCTCTGGCCACCTCCAGCGACACGTCGGCGAGCGCCGCTGCCTCGGCGTGCGGATAGCGGTAGCCGAGCTGCTGCAATGCCAGCATCAGGCGACGGCAGCCTTGAGGTCGCGGAAGAAATTCTCTTCCTGCTGCGCCTGCTCCCGCAGCTTGTCCGCCAGCGCCGCAGGGTCGACCGCCTCGCGCCCCTTCACCATGCGCGCCGCCTTGAGCGCAAAGGCGCGCCAACCGTCGCCGATGGCGATGAGCCGCTCGGACATCTGCTGCAGCTGCGGCTTGTCGAGCAGCTGCGCTGCCTCCTGCAGGAAGCCCGCGTAGATGAAGCGAAAGCCCGCCCCGCCCGTGCCGATTTCTTCCTGCATGCGTACCACGTGGCCGATGAAGTCGACGCTGCGCGGGTCGGTAGGCGACAGCTTCTGCATGCGCCGGGCCAGCGTTCGCATGCCGCGCACGCCGACGATCGGAATCGGCGCGAGCATGGTGCGCACGGTCTTGCGGATGGCCTTGGTGACCGAGGCGGCGTCGACCGCCTTGCGCTCGATGGCCTGCGGGTAGTACATGAGGCCCTTGGGCGCCAGCACGCCCTTGGCGAAGCGTGCACGCGCCAGGTCGCCGCTCGGGCAGCGCACGGGCTCCTCGAACACCGGGTCGCTGATCAGGTAGTCGTCGCCGTCCTTGCCGTACACCAGCAGGTTGTGCGCGTTGAAGTGAAAGCGCATGTTCGGCGGAAAGTACGGCAGCCAGTAGACCGAGGTCTGCAGCCCCACCAGCTGGCCCTCGGCCAGCAAGGCGTCGAGCCGCTGCTGGCCGGCTTCGGGGCTGCGGAAGGTCTCGAAGCGAAAGCGCGCAGCCATCGGGGCCAAAAGGCCCTTGATGATCGCCCTGGGTGGCATGCGGTACGAGATGAGCGGCAGGCCCGACAGCTTGATGAAGGGCAGGTACGCGAACGAAATGGCGGACGACAGGCCCAGCGCCATGCTCTCGCTCATCGGCGCGCCGTGGTGCCGCATGAGGCTGGAGATGACGCCGCTTTCGCAGTGCGCCGCCTGTTGGTGTTGAAAGTTCACGGCAGGCTTTGCAAGGTGGAAACGGGCAGGCCCAGCGCGTCGCCGTAGCGCGCGAGCTGGGCCGGCGACAGCGCGGCGAAATGGCGCGGCTGCAGGTGGCGGCGCACGCGCCATTGCCAGAAGCCGCTGGTCTGCGAGAGCAGCGCCACGTCCATGCGGCGTGTGTACATCCAGTACTCGAGCGGCGAGGCGAGCCCCGCCTTCACGCGCTGCTTCGCGGCCTGCGCCTGATCGACCAGCAGGTCGACCGCATGGCTGGTGACGATCTCTTCCGCCTCCCAGCCGCGCGAGGTGGTGGGGACGACGCGGCCTTGGGCATCGCGCGCGTACATCAGCTTGGAATGGCCGGCCAGGGTGGCGTTGCCCTCCTGCGGAACTGCGTCCAGGTCCATGTCAGGCCTCCCGCCGGGCCGCCCCAAGGCAGGCCTGCGCCCCCTCGGGGGACAGCGACACGCGAAGCGATGAGCGTGGGGGTTTCATACCGCCTCCATGTAGATGAAGCCGCTGGAGAAGCGGCCGCTTTCGGGCACGAACATCAGGAGCTTGTGCCCGGGCTGGATGCGCCCGGAGCGGAACAGCTCGTCGAGCATGATGTACGGCGACGCCGAGCCCGTGTTGCCCTTGCTGGCGAGGTTGCTGAACCAGCGTTCGCGCGGAATCGGCAGGCCCACCGCTTCGAGGCACCGGGCCACCGGCTCGACGAAGTAGTGCGACGACAGGTGCGGCAGGAACCAGTCGATGTCCGCCGCCTTCAGGCCGCGCTTCTCGATGATGGCCGCCAGCGGCTCGCCCAGCGTGGCGCGCACGATGTTGTCGTTGAGCAGGCGCACGTCCTGCTTCACGGCGAAGGTGGATTCGCGCTGCCAGTCGTCGGGCGACTTGCGCGCCCAGCCGTCGAGGCCGCCTTCGGCGTTCTTCTCGGCGCCGGCGTACATGCACACGGGCAGTTCATTCGCGGCGGAAGACAGGTCGATCCACTCGACGCGCAGCGACAGCGGTCCGCGCGGCTCGCGCTCCAGCAGCACGGCGCCCGCGCCGTCGGACAGCATCCAGCGCAGGAAGTCTTTCTCGAAGGCCAGCTCGGGGCGGGCCTCCAGTGCTTCGAGCTTGTGCTCGAGCTCGGCCTCGAAGCGCGAACCGCGCATCACGGCCGAAGCCAGCTCCGAGCCGGTGGCCACCGCGCGGCGCGCATCGCCCGCGCGCACCGACAGCCACGCGTGCTTGAGCGCCGCCGTGCCGGCCAGGCAGATGCCCGCGCAGGCCACCACTTCGAGCCGCGGCCAGCCGAGTTCGCCGTGCACCATGACCGCGTGGTTCGGCATGAGCTGGTCGGGCAGCGAGGTGCCGGTGGCCAGGCAGTCGACCGAGCCGATGTCGTCGCCCAGGCCGCGGATGGCCGAGGCGGTGAGCTGCGCGTTGGTCATCGCCAACTCGCCGGTGGCGCGGTCGATGGCGTAGTGCCGCGACTGGATGCCGTTGCTGCGCAGGATCAGCCGCCGCGCGCGGGACGCCTTGCCGCCGATGCGGCCGAGCACGTCTTCGATGTCTTCATTGCTGACCGGGGCAAAGGGCAGAAAGGCGGCGGTGCGGGTCAGGAAGACATCAGTCGTCATACAGGGGGGTGCGGTCGGTGGCGGAGCCCGACGGGCACTCGAATTGGGCGCTCATTTTAGTCAGCCACCCTCTGAACAGCGGCCGCAGCAGCGCCTGCAGCGTGAGGCTCACGGGCACCACGGTGACGATCAGCGCGATCAGGAACACCACGTACATCAGCAGCAGCGGCTTGCGCTGCCACGCGCCGGGCCTGCCGGCCGCCATGATCAGCTTGCCCCACAGGTAGAAGCTGCGGGTGCCGGCCTTCTCGCTGACGAGCAGCTTCGCGTCGGCCCGCACCGCGCCCAGGCCGGCCAGCAGTGGCTGCGTGCCGCGCTCCAGGCCCTGGTGCAGGGCATCGCGAAGGGCGCGGCCGAAACGGGCAGTGCCGCGGATCTGTTCAGCGCTCAGCCCGGCGTCGGGCATGCCCCAGAAGCCGCGCTTGCGGCCCCAGATCAGCCAGGCCGGCGTGGTGAAGAAGGTGGCCAGCGTGGGGCCGGGGTCGGTCAGCACCACGTTGTCGATGAGCCGCGCCCCGGCGTCGGCGAGCATGCCCTTGAGCTTTTCGTGCGCCAGCAGCCACATGTTGCGGCACGCAATGACCGTGACCACCGGTTTGCCCGCGAGCAGGCGCGCCGCCACCGGGTGCGTCAGGAAGGCGGTGACGGGCTGCGACGGCGCCAGGAACCACACCTGGTAGGGCAGGATGACCAGGTCGAAGTCTTCGTCACCCGTGAGCGACAGCGGCGCCAGCGGCTGCGGCTTCATGTGGGCCGATTCCGGGAAGGCGTCGAAGAAGCGCAGGAAGGGCCAGGGGAACGGGAACGGGGTCTGCGGCCGCAGCGTTTCCTCGTGCACCTGGAGGGCAGGATCGGCCCGCAACGGGGCGACGATCTGCTCGGCGACGCTGTCCAGCTGTCCGGATTGGGAGTAGTGGATCACCAGGACGCGCTTGGGGCGCGTGGAGGAATCGGGGGACCCGGAGGGGCTGGGGGAACTGGAGGTCACTGGGAGGGCTGTTTCGAGGGCCGTCGAATGTAAGCCAACCAACGGCAGAACGCATCTGCCATTGGTCATGCCGTCGCGCCGATCCCACGATGGTGGCAGCTCCCCGGACCGGTGCGCCGGGTGCACAGAGCGAACGCAACAGCAGGCTCGAACCCCGGCGAGGCCGCTGACGCCCTATCGACGCGGCACTGCGGCCCGTTCAGATTGGCGGGAGCGGCGGGTCCGCTGACGGTGGCCTCAGCTCGGCTATCAGATGATCGATCAGAGCGCGCACCTTTGGCGTGGTGTAGCGAGACGCCAAAAACAACAGGTATGCCATACCCTGGTAGTTGGTGTCGAAAGCCCACTCCGACAGCAAACGGACCACCCGTCCGGCCGCCAGCGCATCCCGTGCCACAAAATCCTGCACGCAGCCCACGCCCAGGCCAGCCTCGACCGCCGCCAGGCGCATCTCGCTGTGGTTCAGGGCGTAGCGGCCGGCTACCACGAGTTCCACCTCGTCGTCGCCCCGCACGAAGCGCCAGCGGCTGTCGCGCTCCTGCTCACCGATCGACAGGCAACTGTGGGCCATCAGGTCCTCGGGACTGTGGATGCCCTCGTGCGAAGCCAGGTAGGCCGGGCTGGCCAACACCAGTTGACGCACTGGCATCAGCGCGCGCGCCACCATGCCCTGCGGCGGATCGTCGGTCAGGCGGATCACGAGGTCGACGCCTTCACGCAGAGGGTCCACCGCCCGGTCGACCACCAGCAGGTGGACGTCCACCTCGGGATAGCGTTGCAGGAAAGAAAGCAAAGGCTGCTGCAATACATGGCGGGCAAACGCTTTGGGCGCACTGACGCGGATCAGCCCTTTGGGCACGCCCACATGGCCCTCGGCCACCCGCATGGAGGCCTGGGCCGAAGCCACCACTTCGCGCCCGCGCTCCAGCACAGCCATACCCGCTTCGGTCAGGCGCAATTGCCGGGTCGTGCGTTGCAACAGCGATACGCCCATGGCACTTTCCAGCCGCGCGACCTGCCGGCTGACGGCCGACGGCGTTTGCCCATGCCGCCTCGCGGCGGCCGAGAAGCTGCCCGCTTCCGCCACGCGGACAAACGCGACCAGTTCGCGCATCACCTCCAGAAAGTCATCTGTTCTCAAAGCGCAAAGCTCCTGTTCCGGCGTCGAGTCTAGTCAATGCCGGGAGCGAAACGAACAATGCGCACGCCAACAACATCAAGGAGGAAATGGCATGCCAACACGCAGGATTCGCAGCTTTGGAGATCTCGATGTAATGAACGGTCGCGTCGACCATGTCCTTACGCTTTTCAGTGGCGGCCTCGACAGCAGCTACGTGCTCAAGGAACTCTCGCAGCGAAAGCTGCGCATCACCGCTCTTTCGGTGGATGTGGGTGAAGGTTGCCAGATCGAAGATCTCAAAGAGATCGCCGATTTCTTCGGGGCCGAGCTGACCATCGTGGATGCCCGTGAGATGTTTGCGCATGAAGCCGTAGCGCCCGCCATCCGCGCCCAAGCCAAGTACCTCGGGATGTACCCCGTCAGTTCCTCGCTCTCTCGCCCCATTCTGGCCAAGGTGGCCGTGCAGGTTGCACATGAACTGGGATGTGATGCCATCGTGCACACCGCCAATCAGTCACAGAACAGCCTTCGCAGGCTCAACGGCGCCATCGGTCAACTGGGGTACTCGGGTTGCTTTGGAACACCTTACGAACTCTCCATCCTCACGCGCGACGAGAAGATCGAAGTCCTCCGGCAGTTGGGACTCACGCGCTTTCAGGCGCGTGGCATCAGCGGCGATGCGAATCTGTGGTGCCGCGAGTTTGAATCGGGCTCGATCGACAACCCAGAAGGTTTTTGGGTGCCGCCATCGCTGTTCGAGTGGACCCGCCCTCCGGAAACACCTCCTAAGACCCGGGAGATTCAGATCGATTTCCGCGCCGGCATTCCGGTGGCCGTTGATCAACAAGCCATCGATCTCATCCCGCTGATCGCCCATCGCAACAGAACGGTCGGTGCGTATTCGATCGGCCGGTACAGCGGGCTGGAGCACCTCGAAGGAGGTCAGAAG
>NNBU01000786.1_pt1 | contig 19569 bp, 25 predicted proteins | sample 1173781 | NCBI WGS metagenome assembly NNBU01 (sample SAMN07173937, study PRJNA388173) | plant metagenome | biome: Plant school; feature: Soil; material: Symbiotic tissue of Blasia pusilla L.; isolation source: symbiotic tissue sample KVJ2 | host: Blasia pusilla | place: Norway: Troms, Kvaloya...
GGCCTGCTTGACGACAACGCCGGATGCCTCGGCATTGGCGCGCGTTTCGCCGACAAGACGGGTGGTTGCGAGCGTGCGAGTGGTCGTGTCCTTGACCGTTGTGGTGATCTCTTCAAGGGCGGCCGCGGTCTCTTCGACAGTGGCGGCCTGGCGCTCCCCATTCGTCGCGATGCCGTTCGAGACCTCGTTGATCACGGCGGCATTGTCCGTCAGCACCTGCGATGCCTGGACGATGGATGCCATGGTCTGGTCGAGCGCCTCGGCGGCGGTGTTCACGTCCTGCCGGGTATCCTCGAGCACCGGATCCAGCGCATCGGCAATGCGCACGGTGAGGTCGCCCTCGGCAAGCCGCTTGATCGCCGCGCCGATGATCTTGACGGCGCGCATGCGCGGGCTGATATCGGCCGCGACCTTGATCACCTTGTAAACCTTGCCGCGTGAATTGAAGACGGGCGTATAGGCTGCCTGGATCCAGACCTCCCGGCCGCCCTTGCCGTACCGCACGAAGTTGGAGGCGATGAACTCGCCGGCGCGCAAGCGCTCCCAGAAGCGCACGTAGTCTGCCGTGTCCACATAGGCCGGATCGCAGAACATGCGGTGATGTTTGCCGATGATTTCTGACTGGTCGTAGCCCATGGCCTTAAGGAAGTTGTCGTTGGCCTGGACGATGGTGCCGTCTATCTCGAACTCGATGATCGCTTGAGACTGGTCGATGGCGCGCAGACGATTGCCGTCATGCAGCGATGCGATCTTGCCGACTGTGATATCAGAGGCGATCTTCAGGATACGGACCACACGGCCACCGCTGAAGACGGGATTATAGGTCGCCTCGATCCAGATGTCCTGGCCGGTCTTGCTTTGGCGGCGGAACTGCCCGCTCTGGAACTTGCCGGCGGCAAGATCCGACCAGAAGCGCTGGTAATCGGGAGAATTGCGGATCGCCTCCTCGCAGAAAATACGGTGGTGTTTGCCGACGATCTCGTCGAGATTGTAGCCGAGGGTCGTCAGGAAGTTTTCGTTGGCATGGAGGATGGTGCCATCTGGCGTGAACGAGATCATCGCCTGCGCCGTGGAAATCGCCTTCATGTCTTCGGCAAGCTTATTCGCGTTCAGGTAGTTCGACAGCATGTTAGCCCCCAGGCGTGAAATCACGCTCTATTCAAACTTGCGTTATGTTAATTCTTGCTAAATTTTAAGATGCGGTTTGTCATAAATCGCGAACGTTTAGCGCGAAATTTTCTCGCGAAATCAAAATATAGTTGAGTTCGAAACCGCTCACACACCTTTCTTCGCAGGCGACACCCCATTTCTGACGGATCCAAACTCGTGAAGGGCTAATCCCGCGGGGCTCTTCCCGGGAGGTTACCCGCATGTTCCACCTGTGGAACAATGGAGCGCGCCAGCCGGACATGAAAAAACCGCCGCATGCGCATCCGGTGGTTGAGATCGCATCGGACGCTTGGGTGCTTTCAGGCCGGGTAGGCTGCTACCGTTGAGAGCCAAGCTATCGAAAGAGGTCCGAGAGGCCACGATAGGCTCTGCGAAGGGACACTGAATCAGGTGGAGCGCACCCTCGACGTCTTACTCAGATCCAGTTAACCTTCGACCCAAGCCCCCTCCCGTTGCACACCCTTTTCATGCACCCAGCACTGCTCGCAGCCACAAGGATGAGATATCGTAACACGCCAGCTCGTATGGTCTGCTCCGCACTCGGCCCCTCCGGCAGGCTTTCATCTTCGAAAAGAGTTAGCTCGCCGATGTTGCAATTCTCTACTACCGTCTGATCAGCATGGCCGCCCCTAGGGTTGAAGGTGATCGCGGCACGTGCATTTGGCCGCCTGCAACCGCAGGATAGTACAGCGCTCCCGCTCACTCGGCCTCCGCTTCGCTCGGCCACCCTCTCCCCGAGGGCAGAGGGGAGCGGCGGGTGCTGCAGCAAGACGTAGGCACAATGCAAAAAGCCGTCGGGTTGCCCCGACGGCTTTTGAAATTGACCGATCCAGTGGGATCAGACGAACTGGCTCAGGCCCGGGACCGAGGCGACAACTTCGTCGACCACATCGGCACCGGCATATTCGCGGGCGACAGCCATGGTTTCCTTGGCGAGGGTCGAAATTTCGCCCATGCCGAGGCCCTGGGACATAAGCTGCTGGCCCAGCCCCATGATGCCGCCGCCGCCGATGGCGCTCATCAGGCCGCCGAGCAGGCCGCCGCCGCCGGAGCCTTCGCCGTTGTGCTTGGCCACCAGTTCGGCCGCCCCCGGGATCGCTTCGATCATCTTGGCGACCGGACCGTCAGCAGCTTCGCGCTGCAGGAAGCCGAGCATCATGCCCAGCGCCGTTTCAGCCTTGTCCGGGGAAATGCCGACATTGTCGGCGATGCGGGTGACGATTTCGCTCATGGGTGATCCTCCTGCAGGAAATTTGACGTTAACGTCAACGTAATAGAAGTCGCTGGGGAACTCAAGCGGCGACAGCGACTGCGGCAAAAAATGCCGGGGATGACAGCCTCGGCTGTATCCGGCCTTTTCCCCTCGCCGGGCGCCACACCTTCGGTGCGCCGAGCCGCGAAAGCGATATGCGACCGTTGTCGATGTTCCACACTATCCTTATAAGAGCAAGCTCAAGTGTCGATGACATATCCGCACAAGCGATGGGAGAGCATACGCATGCTGCAAGAGGGTTCGCTTTATCTCGGCACCAGCCGCAATCCGGACGACAGCCTGAACAAGGCCGAGTATATGGCGCTGAAATATGGCAACCGGCATGGCATCGTGACGGGGGCCACCGGCACCGGCAAAACGGTGACGCTGCAGGTGCTGGCGGAGAGCTTTTCCGAAGCGGGCGTGCCGGTGTTTGCCTCCGACATCAAGGGCGATCTCTCCGGCATTGCCACCATGGGCGAGCCGAAGGACTGGATCACCCAGCGGGTGGAGCAGATCGGCTTTACCGATTATGCGCCCTCCGAATTCCCGGTGATCTTCTGGGATCTCTATGGCGAAAAGGGCCACCGTGTGCGCACCACCGTCGCCGAAATGGGGCCGCTTCTTCTGTCGCGGCTGATGAATGCGACCGAGGCGCAGGAAGGCGCGCTCAACATCGCCTTCAAGATTGCCGATGACGGCGGCTTGCCGCTGATGGACCTCAAGGACCTGCAGGCGCTTTTGACCTATATGGCCGAGCATGCCACCGAGCTTTCCAGCCAGTTCGGCCTGATCTCCAAGGCCTCGATCGCGACACTGCAGCGCGGTTTGCTGATCCTCGAGCAGCAGGGGGCGGAGAATTTCTTCGGCGAGCCGGCGCTGAAGGTCACCGACATCATGCGCACGACGAATGACGGGCGCGGCGCGATCTCCATCCTCGCCGCCGACAAGCTGATGATGAACCCCAGGCTTTACGCGACCTTCCTGCTCTGGCTCTTGTCCGAGCTGTTCGAGGAACTGCCGGAGGTCGGCGATCTCGACAAACCGAAGCTCGTCTTCTTCTTCGACGAGGCGCATCTTCTGTTCAACGATGCGCCGAAGGTTCTGATCGAGCGGGTCGAGCAGGTGGTGCGGCTGATCCGCTCCAAGGGTGTCGGTGTCTATTTCGTCACGCAGAACCCGCTCGACGTGCCGGAAACCGTGCTCGCCCAGCTCAGCAACCGCGTGCAGCATGCGCTCCGCGCCTACACACCCCGCGAGCAGAAGGCGGTGAAGACGGCGGCCGACACCTTCCGGCCGAACCCGGCCTTTGATTGCGCGACGGCCATTACCCAGCTCGGGATCGGCGAAGCGCTGGTTTCAACTCTGGAGGCGAAGGGCATTCCCTCCATGGTCGAGCGCACGCTGATCCGCCCGCCGTCCGGCCGGGTCGGGCCGGTCAGCGATGCCGAGCGGCAGAAGGTGATGAACCTCTCGCCGGTTGCCGGTCAGTATGACGTCGATCTCGATTCAGAATCGGCTTACGAGATTTTGACGGCACGGGCGAAGAAGGCGGCGGAAGCCGAGGCGGCCAAGCGAGCCCCGGAAGAGAAGGCGGACGACAGCGCCGCCGGCCGCTGGACCCTGCCCGGCTTCGGCGACGCGCCGGCCGACAGTGACGACGGCAGGACGACGACGAAGCGGGCCGGCGGCTATCAGCGCGAGACCGTCATCGAAGCGGCGATGAAAAGTGCGGCGCGCTCGGTTGCCACGTCGGTCGGACGGGCGCTGGTGCGGGGCATCCTGGGCAGCCTCCGGCGTTGAACTCCTCTGCGCATGCCCGGACGGATGAACGCCCTCTGCGGTTGTCTCATTTCTGCACAGCCATACCGCTGATAGCAAAAAGTGAAAGATGAAAGCTTATCCTCATGTTTTGTGTTTTGTTCATCTCCAAGCAACCCTTCCTGGTATAATGTGCTGAGATGAAATTGCGCCAATGTGCTTTGGCGCAGCGTGAGGTCGAGCGTGGACAGCAGCCTGGATCAACTCGTTCTGGTGAACAATGCGAAGCGGGCGCTTGATCGCGGCCACTTCGAATTGATCTACCAGCCGGTCTATTCGGTGGACCATCGCGAGGTGGACAGCCTGGAAACGCTGCTGCGCTGGCGAACCCGGCCGAACATGCTGGCCGCCGCCCAGGAGTTTCGCGCGATCTTCCGCGATCCGGCGCTATCCCTGTCGATCCGCGATTTCGTGTTGGAAAAGACGCTGTCGCAGGCCGCGCAGTGGCGGGCCGAGGGCCATGATTTCGGGCGGATCGCCGTTAATACCACCGCCTTCGACCTGTGCTCAGGCGATTTTGCGCTGTGGCTGTCCGAGATGATGGACGCACATCACCTGACGCCGGATATGCTGGAAATCGAGGTGCCGGAACCGGCCTTTTACGGCAAGCAGGCCAAGCAGGTCGGGCTGGCGCTCGAGGCGCTGCATTATTGCGGCTTCTCACTGGCGCTCGATAATTTCGGCGCAACCCATGCGGGGCTCACGGCGCTCAGGCAGCATCCGTTTCGCCGGTTGAAGATCGACCATGGGCTGATGCGCAGCGCGCTCACCAACCCCGTCGACAAGGCGATCGTCAAACACGTGATTTCGCTCGGCCATGATCTCGGGCTGATCGTGACGGCCGCCGGCGTCGAAAACGAGGCGCAGATGGAAACGGCCGTGCAGCTCGGCTTCGACAGCGTGCAGGGATTCTTCGTCTGCTTCCCGAAAGAAGCCGAGATGGTGCCGCGCGTCTGCCAGATCCTCAATCTGCAGGGCCGTTCGGCCTGAGGGCGGACGCGGGCTTTCACCTGAGCCGCCGGCGTGGCAGGATCTGCCCATGACCTTGTTGATCTATCCCGCAGCCGCCCTTGCCGAAATTGCCGGCTGTTTTGCCTTCTGGGCCTGGCTGAGGCTCGACCGCTCTGCCCTCTTTCTCGCTCCCGGCCTTGCCTCCCTTGCCCTCTTCGCCTGGCTTCTGACGCTGGTGCCGGCAGAGGCGGCCGGCCGCGCCTATGCGGCCTATGGCGGCGTCTATATCGCCGCCTCGCTTCTCTGGCTGTGGCTGGTCGAGGGGCAGCGGCCTGACCGATTTGATCTGACAGGGGCGGCAATCTGCCTTGTCGGTGCGGCGGTGATCCTTTTGCCGCAGCGCGGGTGAGCGCAATTTCCCCTCAATCGGCAGGATGCCGGCTTGCGGAATTTCTGTATATACATAAACTATGATCATCGTCTGGGACGAACCGAAGCGACTTGCCAATATCGAGAAGCATGGTCTAAATTTTGCCGACCTGTCGCTCGACTTCTTCGACCGCGCCCTGATCCGCCCGGCAAAACGCGGGCGACTTCAGGCGATCGGACGGCTGGAGAACGGTGTCGTTGCGGTGATCTTCATTCATCTCGGCACGCAGGGCCTGTCGATCATCTCGATGCGAACGGCCAATGTTGGAGAAAGGAAATTGCTCCGATGAAAGCGCAAAAAAACAAAGCTGACGGTTTCGTCGAAGGACGGGGCTACACGCGCGCGGACTGGTACGCGGTGAGTGACAATCCCGAAGTGACCGAGGTTGAATTCAAGGAGTTCCGGCCCTTTCGCGAGGTGTTTCCCGACCTTGCGGCCTCGATCGATCGCAAGCTCGGGCGACCCAAGTCGGACAGCCCGAAAAAGGCGATCAGCCTCAGACTCGATGCCGAGGTGATCGAGCGGTTCAAGGCGACCGGCGACGGCTGGCAGTCGCGGATGAACGAGGCGCTGCGCAAGGCGGTGGGACTTTGAGGGCAGCCGGCCATACGCCCCATGTCGACAAGCAAGGTCGGACACATGCCGAATGATCTGCGCATCACCCGGGAAGCCCCGCGCCAGGCGGGCGTGATCCGGTTGCTGGAACAGTCGAACGCCTATGCGGCCTCGCTTTATCCGGCGGACAGCAATCACATGTTGCCGCTCGACGAACTCGAACAGGACAGCGTCTCCTTCCTCGTGGCGCGGGCCGGTGACGCGGTGCTCGGCTGCGCGGCGCTCCTCGGCCATCCCGACGGGACGGGCGAGATCAAGCGGATGTTCGTCGATGAAGCGGCCCGGGGCTTGAAGCTGGGCCACCAGTTGCTGGCGCAGCTTGAGGAAGAGGCCCTGAAACGACAGATCACGACCATCCGGCTGGAGACGGGCATCTATCAGCCGGAGGCGATCGGGCTTTATCGCAAGGCGGGTTATGTCGAGATCCCGCCCTTCGGCGGCTACAAGCCGGATCCGCTCAGCCTGTTCATGGAAAAGCGTCTCGCCGCCGTCACCAGCCCTGCCAGCTTCTGACCAGCATATAGGCGGCAACCGCGACCAGCAGCCAGCCGGCGACGCGGCCGATGGCGATGGTGAGGCCGGGATGGGACACCAGCGCTTCGCGACTACGGGCGGCGGCAAACGCCAGGCCGCCATAGACGGCGAACTGGATGGCCATGGTGAGCGCACCCATGACCAGGGCCTGTGACCAGAACGGGCCAAAGGCCGGCTTCATGAATTGCGGATAGACGGCGAGGATGAAGGCCCAGGCTTTCGGGTTGAGCAGGCAGGTGATGAGGCCCTGCCCGAAGATCTTCAGCGTGTCGCGGCGTGTCTCGCCCTCGACATGGTCAACGGTGATCGAACTGCGGGCGAGGCTGATGCCGATCCAGATCATATAGGCCGAACCGAGGATCAGCATGACGGGGGTCAGCGTCGGGATCAGCGTCGAGAGCGCCGCCACGGCCACCGTGCCGAAGACGGTGTGGCAGGCGCCGCCGGCCATCATGCCAAAGGTTGCGGCAAGCCCCGCCCGCCGCCCCCCGGTCAGCGCATTGGCGAGCACGAAGAGCATATCCATGCCGGGCACGACGATGATGCCGGTGAGAAGCAGGGTGAAGAGCCAGAGGTTTTCTGCATAGGTCATGTCAGTTGCCTGTCGGTTTGAATCTGTCGAAGAGGGCAGTCGCGCCGGTTTTTCAGTGCGTTGCAGCGTGCTATACAGCGGACCAACTGACAGAGTTGTGTCAGGAGTGACGAGGGCTCCAAATGCGCAAAGCCTCCCGGCTGTTCGAAATCATCCAGGTCCTCAGGCTCGCCGCCCAGCCCGTGACCGCACAGCAGATGGCCGAGCGGCTGGAGGTGAGCGAGCGGTCGATCTACCGCGACATCGCGGCCCTCCAGGCGATGCGCGTGCCGATCGAGGGCGAGCGCGGCATCGGCTACATCCTGCGCCCCGGCTTCCACCTGCCGCCCCTTATGTTTTCAGCCGAGGAGACCGAGGCAATCGTTCTGGGCATGGCACTCAACAAACGCACCGGCGACCGGGAGCTTGGCGAGGCATCGACGCGGGTGCTCGACAAGATCGCGGCCGCCCTGCCCGCCCCCTTGCGCCAGGCTTTGTCCTCGCGCGCGCTGCATGCCTGGGGCAGCGGCATCCCGACCGCAGACGCCGTCGATCTTAGCCTGGTGCGCCGGGCGATCCGCGACGAGGAGAAACTCGCGATCGATTATCGCGACGAACAGGGCCGCGTGACACAACGGGTGATCCGGCCGATTGCACTGATCTATTACTCCGAAGCGGCCGTGGTCGTCGGCTGGTGCGAGCTGCGCGAAGCGATCCGCAATTTCCGCATTGACCGGACGCTCGCCTGCCAGCCGACGGGCACGGGGTTTCGTGGCGAGGGAGAGGCGCTCAGGCGGCTTTGGATCGCGGGGTGGCAGACGGGCGGAGGGACGGCGGTCAGCGGCTGAGGCGGCAACAAAAAAGCCTGCCGCACGGGTGGGTGCAGCAGGCTGTTCTTATCAGGTGTGCAGCCGGTCGAAGAGACCGGCATGCGTCCGATATCAGGCGACGACAGTCAGCCGGTTGGCTTCCCGGAAGGATACAAGCCGGCCGAGTTTTTCGTCCCAGAGGACCAACTTCACGCAGGCGAGGCTTTCCTTCAGCGTGATGCGGCTGATGGTCTTCAGTTCCGGATGATCGCGCAGAACTTCCGGCAGACGGTAGAAGGGGATCTTGCTTGACAGGTGGTGCACATGGTGCACGCCGATATGACCGGTCAGCCAGCGCAGGCCCCAGGGCAGGTCGTAATGCGAGGCCCCGTGCAGGGCTGCATGCTGGAACTGCCATTCCGGCGGGGCCGACCAGTGGGTGTCCTCGAACTGGTGCTGGACATAAAAGAGCCAGATGCCGGCGGCGCCAGCGAGCAGCACTATCGGCAGATGCACGACGAGGAAGGGCCAGAGGCCGACGGCCCAGATCATCAGGGCGGCGAAGAGCGCCATGCCGAGATTGGTGGCCATGGTGGAAATCCAGGGCAGCGCGCCCTCCTTCATCATGCCGATCGGCAAGCGCTGCTTGAGCAGGAAGACCCAGGCCGGGCCGACGCCGAAGAGGATGATCGGGTGGCGATAGAGGCGGTAGCCGAAGCGGCCCCATCCCGACAGCGCCTTGTATTCGGCGACCGTCAGCGTAGTGATGTCGCCGACGCCGCGTTCCTCGAGATTGCCGGCGGTGGCATGGTGTTCGGCATGGGCGCGGCGCCAGTAGTCGTAGGGCGTGAAGGTAAGCACGCCGAGCAGGCGGCCGGTCCAGTCGTCGACGCTGCGGCGGGCGAAGAAGGCGCCGTGGCCGCAGTCATGCTGGATGATGAAGAGGCGCAGCAGGAAGGCTGCGGCCGGCACCACCAGGATCAGGCCTGGCCAGAAGGCGAAATGATAGCTCAAGAGCGCACCGACCCAGAGAAGGGCAAAGGGCACGATGGTGATGGCGAGTTCGAAATAGCTGCGCGCAAGGCGGGGCTTGCGATAGGCATTGACGATCTTCAGCCACATCTTGGCATCGGGTGCATCCGGCTCCGGCGGCTGCTGGTCCTTGGAGAAATCAAGGGCGGCGCTCATCGGCGAACCTCCCGTGCAACAGCTGGAAATGCCTGGCTGGCGGCGGCAATGGACGCGCCCTGCCCGGCGGCAAGAGGCGTAGGGCTTCCCGAGGAGAGGCCCGCAGCAATGGTCATGGTCGAGTGGCTTTCATCATGGACAAGACTGTTCGACGGCAAGGGGTTCACCGACGGATGCTGTCCCCCTAGCAGGTATGGGCGGGCTTGTCGCCACGGAACTCTGCGCCGCCATCCAGGAGGACTGCAGAGACAGGTCGTCTGCGGATGACAAAAGGCCGCCATTCTTGCAAATGGCGGCCTTTCCAGACGAATTGGGAGCGAAAGCGGCGTCATTCGGCGCTGGGATGGGATATGACAGCGCAATCGCGTTCAAAAACGTCGATTGCGCGCCGCAGCATACTAAGTTGTGGCTGCGGCGTCCTGTCGCGATCGACAGCCGCCTCAGATCACCTGGCGGGTTACTTGGCGGGCCGAATCGATTCCAGCATCTTGTTGACGTCCGGATTGTTCTTTTCCTCGGTCTCGGTCGAGGCCCAGTAGGTGACGATCGCGAGGCTTTCTTCGGAAACGCCGACGATGCCGACGCCGATAGTGACCGGGCCGTCCTTGTCGGTGCCCTTCCAGGAGAGCGTCTGATACGGCATGCCGTTCTGGTCGCCCTTGCTTTCGGTCTGGCTTGCCGGATCGGCGGTCACGCCGTTTTCCTCAAGGAAGGTGAAGACGCTCTTGATCACCTCTTCGGTGTCTTCGGCACCGGCTGCATCAAAGGAGATGTAGGTGCCTGCGTCAGGCGAGTTCCCTTCGACACCGTAGTCGGTCTCGGTCGGCTTCCAACTGTCCGGGATATCGACAGTCGCGACCGGATCATCGGAGGGGAAGTTGAAGGTGCCGGCGAGCGAGGTGCCGGCCGTGAGGAGGAGGATTGCCGTCGTGGCGAGGAATTTGTTCATCGGAGAGATCCGTTGGTGAGAGATGGTCTGCGCCCCCGTCGTCGAAGCCGACGACGGATAGCGCAGCCGCTTCATAACAGCAGTCGGTAAAGAATCGTCGTACTCTTTTTGAAGAGACTCAGATGCGGCGGCGCTTGGTCCTGCGGAAATGCCGTCAGAGGGCGCGCACAACGCCCGCAAAACGCAAAAAGGCTGCGCAAACCGCGTAGCAGAAGCGCAAGCCGGCGCCGGACATACAGGGAAATTCAATGGTGGCCGGCGTGGAAATGCCATATGCATCAGGCGATTGCGCCTGCCTTGCCGGGCATTGCCGGGGTGCGCACCCCGGAAAAGCGCATTTTTGCTTGTCACGCCAGACGTCAGCCCTTATATTGTCGCCATCGAAGATTGCGAGTGACTTTGTCTACGCGCCTCAAGCGCACGCCAGATTTCCTTCAACGTCGATATACCGCCGGTCGAATGTCTCTCCGGCAAGCCCAACGATTGAAAGGAAATCGTTATGAACACAGGTACCGTAAAGTGGTTCAACAGCACCAAGGGTTTTGGCTTCATCCAGCCGGATGAAGGCTCTGCCGACGTGTTCGTCCACATCTCCGCAGTTCAGCGCGCCGGCATGCGCGACCTGGTCGAAGGCCAGAAGATCGCTTACGATCTGGTTCAGGACAAGCGTTCGGGCAAGAGCTCGGCCGACAACCTGCGCGCCGCTTAAGAATTTGTCGCTCGCCCCGCTTTCCGTCGTTTCGTCGGCTTGCGGGTAGAGTGACGAGGAAAGGTCGGGTGTTGCCCGGCCTTTTTTGTTTTGTCTATCACCTGCGCGCAGGTTATACGACAGCCCATTCGTCCCGATCCGTTCGGGATCTTCGCCGGGGCTTGGCGCGTTTCTCTTACGCACCCCTCATCCGAAACTCGAGATCATCGGGCCCCAAGCCCGGAAAGGAAACGATCGTGCAAGTTCTCGTTCGTGACAACAATGTCGACCAAGCACTCCGTGTGCTCAAGAAGAAGATGCAGCGCGAAGGCCTGTTCCGCGAAATGAAGGCGCGCAGCGCATTCGAAAAGCCGTCGGAAAAGCGCGTTCGCGAAAAGGCTGAAGCCATTCGTCGTCAGCGTAAGCTGGCGCGCAAGAAGATGCAGCGCGAAGGCCTGCTGCCGGCTCCGAAGAAGGCCGTGGTTCGCGGCGGCGCCGCACGCTAAGACCTGCCCCAATCTATCCGTGCGCCCTTGCGGCGCGCGGATCGCCTGCCCGACCGCATTCCGTCCCCACTCCGTCCCGTCGGGGCACATCGCCGATCAAGAGCATGGCCGCAGCCAGCGGCGCCCCCACAATGCTCTATCTGTTTGTTTTTTCGTATTTCCGGATGCAAAACCGCTTCACATTCTTGCTGGAAATACCCCAAAGGCGACACGCACATCATTGCAGGAAGGACCGGACATGACAGCCACCAAAGACACGTTTTTCAAGCCTGAAAAGATTTCGCCGCAAGACAAGGCGGCCACCACCGACAGCGTTGCCCGCTCGCTGATCGAGGCCGAAGCAGTGGCGCGCGAGAAGAAGACCGAAGCCTTGAAGGCCCTGCGCCTGCAGCGCGAGGCGATTGAAGCCGAAAATGCTCCGGCGCCGAAGAAGCGCGCCGTCAAGAAGGCCGCCGTCAAGCGCGGTTGAAGACCGGCGCTGATCTCCCTGGATCTATCTAACCCACCGCGCACCCCGTCGCCCCCCTTCTGTCGGCGCTCCCGACATCCCCCCACAGATGGGAGAGGGCAAGCGAGCGTTGGCCCGCCTCACCTCCCTCACCCGCTTCGTCACCGCGCCGCAGCCGTCAGGTTGAAATAGGCACCCTGCGGATCCTGGCAGGCGGCGATCCATGAGCCGCCGGGGACTTGGTGGGGACCCATCAGCACCTCGCCGCCCCGTTGCTTCACCTGGTCAATCGCGGCATCGATGGCCGGGACCGTGAAATAGAACCCCCAGAAGGCGACGGGCATTTCCGGCCGCTTGGTCATCATGCCCCCGATCGCGCGATCGCCGAGCTTGAAGGTCTGGTAAATGCCCATGGCATCCATGTCGACCGCCATGTCCTTTTGCCAGCCGAAGCGCGCGGCATAGAAGTCCCAGGCCTTTTCCCAGTCGCCGGCCATCAGCTCGTTCCAGCCGACAGTGCCGGGGCTACCAGATGTGGGCCAGGTGCCGGTGTCGCCGTCCGGCATCTTCGGCGTCATGATGCAGACGACGGCGCCTTGCGGATCCGCAACGACCGCGAAGCGGCCGACGCCGGGGATATCTTCCGGAGGACGGCAGATCACGCCCCCATTGCTCTGATAGTCTGCAGCCATACGGTCGACATCGTCGACGGCGATATAGCCGGTCCAGTTGGGCGGAACGCCCTGCCCCTTCATCTCGTCTGTCAGCTTCATCATGCCTGTGACTCCCATAGGGAAGCCTGAAATGGCGAAGGTGGTGTAGATGAAATTGCCCATATCCATATCGGTCGGCTCCCAGCCGAGCAGCGGGCCGTAAAAGGCCTTGGCGGCGGCCGGATCAGGGGTCATCAGTTCGTGCCAGATGAATGTGCCATGCATGCGCAGTCCCTCACTTATTCTCGAGGTCAGCTCTCAGCCGACGCGTTTTGCTTCGCTGGTCATGAAGGTCTTGAAACTGCCGTCCGGCTGGCGAACGCTGCCGGTAAAGGTTCTGGTGTCGTCGTCGAGGAAGTGGATAACATCGCGGTAAAGTTCCGTGCGGGACGGGTCCTGCATGCTCGGCCCCTCGGCCTCGAGAATGAGGGTCTGGCCATCATCCTCAAGCCAGCCTTTGTAGACCCAGAACGTGTCCATCATCGATCCGACCCAACTGCCAACGTAATGGCCAAGGCGAGGGTCGTAACCGAGGGTGATGATCATCGTCGCGCGACTGCCGTCCGGCATGCCGCCCTCCCCTTCGCTCACCACCCAAAGCCCGCCGACGGAGCGGAATTTTTCCGTCCAGCGCTTGGCCGGATCGTCCGGATCGTAATCGGGATGTCCGGTCGAGGTGACGTAGAGCCAGTCGCCGACGAGGCGGTCGAGCACCTTGTGATGCTCGGTGGGTTTGGGAAAGTCCATGACCCCACCTCCCTCAATGGCAGCAGCCGGCCTTTTCGACCGGTTTCTGCACATATTCGTCCTTGCGCTTGACGAAGCTGAGGGTGCCCGTCTCGTTGCGACCGAGCGGGGCGTGGTCGAGGATCATCAGCGTGCCGAGCGCTTCTTCGCCGCCGCGGGCATATTGCGAATAGGTGTGGAAGATCGCGCCCTTCTCATCCTTGTAGAAGGCCGAGAGACCCGGCAGTTCGTCATGGGCCTTTTCGCTCGGCGTCTGGCGAAAATTATAGGTCACCGAACCCGAGGCGAGCGCTTCCTTGGTGAAGGAGACGTTGAAATCGAAGTTGAAATCGCTGCCGAAGGAGGAGACCCAGGGGAAATGCCAGTTCATCCTGCGCTTGTAGGCCTCGATCTTTTCAAGCGGCGCGCGCGAGACGGTCAAGAAGGTGACGTCGTGATTGTTGAGATGCGGCAGCATGCCGTCGATGTGATCGGCGAAGAAGGAGCAGCCGGGGCAGCCGGCATCCCAGTCCGGGCCGAACATGAAATGGTTGATCATCAGCTGGCTGCGGCCGTCAAAGAGATCGGCCAGGGATTTTTCGCCCGATGGCGTATGGAAGCGGTATTCCTTGTCCACTTTCACCCAGGGCAGAGCCAGGCGCGCGGCGTTGACCCGGTCACGCTGGCGGGTCAGCTCCTTTTCGGCAGCCAGCAAGGCCTTGCGGGCCTCCAGCCACTCGTCACGGGAGACGATGCGGGATTCAGGCTGCGACTTAGCGGCATATTCCATTGTTCTGATCCTCCTCTTGACTTTTAGGTTGATATCAATATATTTACGCCATGTCAAACATGCCCATGATTCCCTATGCCACCACCCTTCATGTCAAGGACACGTGCCTCTGCCTGCATGCGCAGCGTGCCGCACGCGCACTTGCCCGCCGCTTCGACACGGCGCTGAAACCGGCGGGACTGACGAACCAGCAGTTTTCGCTGATGATGGCGCTGAACCGGCCACAGCCGCCGGGCATGGGACCTGTGGCCAGACTTCTGGCCATGGATCGCACGACCTTGACGGCGGCCCTGAAGCCGCTTGTGGCGCGCGGCTGGGTGGCCATCGCGCCGGATCCGAAGGACAAGCGCGGAAAACAGCTGAGCCTGACGCTTAAGGGCTCACAGGCTCTGGCGAGCGCCGTGCCGATCTGGAGGCAGGTCCATAGCGAGATCGAAGCGGGCATGACGAGCGATCCGCAGGCGTTGCGACAGGGCCTCATGGAGGTGAGCGGCGACGGCTTGTCTCAGCCCTTTCCGTCGCCCGCGGCTGCCTGACGCGTTCGGGTAAATCTCTGCTCCAGCACCTGCCTGCCCCATTGCGCGCCCGGGCGCTGCTCGGCGAGCGTGAAGCCGTGCGCCTCGTAGAGATGGCGGGCGGCGTGCAGACCGTCGAAGGTCCACAGATCGGTCCGTGCGATGGCGCGATCATCGACGAAGGCGAGGGCCTGCGCCATCAGCCGGCGCCCGAGACCCGAGCCGCGCAGACGGTCATCGAGGATGAACCAGCGCAGATGCGCGATGCCCGACCCGAGATCCTGGCCATCGATGGCGATCGAGCCGAGGATCCGGTCGCCGCGCCACACGGTCCAGATGGCATTGTCCGGATGATCAAGACGGGTGCAGAAATCGGCAAGGCCACTGGCCACCACCGCCTCGAAGGCGCGGCCAAAGCTGGCGGTGCGGGCATAATAGGCGATGTGCATCTCGGTGATCCGGGCAATCAGGCCGGGATGATAGCCCTGGCGGATGTCGACGGGCACATCCGGATCTTCAACCGTCGGTGCGAGCGCCTTGGCATATAGCGTGAGGCCATCCAGCACGGTGCGGCATTGCTGCGGCTGCAGCCGATCGAGCGCCCGGGCCACCTGATCTCTGGCGAAATCGTGGATGGCCGACACGCGGCGCCTGCCCGCCTCCGTCAGCGTCAACCGCTTGCTACGCGCATCTGCGGCATCTGGCATCTCGCGCACATCGCCTGTGAGGATGAGCTTGCGCAACAGACGACTGACGCTGGACTTGTCGAGCCGCAGTGTCTCGCTCAGAGAGGCCGCCGTCATGCCGGGCTGGGCTTCGATCTCGATCAGGGCGTGCACCGAAGAGGGCGGCAGGTCGGTGCCGGCAAAGGCGCCGCCCATGAAGCCCAGCGCGCGGACAAGTTTGCGAGATTGAACCCGGATGTCGTCAATCGGTGGCGGGTGGTTTGCCATGGCGCACGCCCTTCGTTGCATGATGCAACTATATCGCAATCAGAGCCATGGGCCAAGAGGTGCCGGAAGCGATCAGGGCGAGGTTGGCGGACGCCCTTATGACCGTCCGTCCCATCCACCGCAGGAGGCAGCCACTTTGCCCCATGGGCCGTCCGAGAGCCCTGCCCCGGTTCCACCCGCGTATTGGCAAGCCGGCGGGCGACAGGCATCACAAGGTTGAGGCGGTTGTCGAACCGTGATACAACCCAATATGAGGTACGTACCTCAGATTTGAAGCCGGAGGGAGGAGAGGCGCATGGAAAAAGGTTATGAGATTGATCCGGAGCATCTGATCGAAAGCGAGGCGCAGCTTCGAGGGCTGTTCGAGCCGACCCATGATCTGGCGCTCAAGAAGTGTCAGGCACGGCTCGGGGTGCATGCGCAGGCCTTCATCCGGCGCGCGCCGTTCGTGTGTATCGGGACGCAAAGTCCGGACGGGCGCGCCGATGTCAGCCCGCGCGGCGATCCGCCGGGTTTCGTCGAGATCCTCGATCAGCAGACAATCGCCATCCCCGACCGGCCGGGCAACAATCGGCTCGATACGCTGTCCAATATCATCGCCAATCCGGCCGTCGGGCTGCTCTTCATCATTCCGGGCTTCGACGATACGCTCAGGCTGAACGGCCGGGCGAGGCTCAGCACCGACCCCGCGCTGCTGGCTCGCATGGCCGTCAACGGCAAGGTGCCGAAGCTCGCCGTCGTCGTACAGATCGACGAGGTCTTCCTGCATTGCGCCAAGGCCTTCCGCCGCTCGCAGTTGTGGGACCCGGCGGCGCGCCAGGACCGGCGGGACATGCCGTCGCTGATAAAACTCATCCTCGATGAAACCGGCGCGGCGCCGGATGACCCGGACAAGTTGCGCAAGCTAGACGAGGCTCTGGAGCAGGATTACCGGCAGACGATGTATTAGAAGGGTTCGATGGGGAGGCATGGTCGTCGAGGGAGGACGTGTCACGACATCCGGCTGTGCCTCGTTTACTCGGTCGTGCTCACCGGCGCTTCTGACCAGGACTCACTGGCGAACCGTCTCCTTTCGACGGTCGATATGAGACCGACGTTACCCCCTCTCCGACACGCAAAAAGGCCGGCGTTCAGCCGGCCTTCCGCGGTGGATCGTGGTGTCGTCTCTGTCCTGCGGCTTAGCGGACCGTGACCGGCACTTCCGTCGAGGTGCGCATGGCGTGGCTGTAAGGGCAGACGATGTGGGCGGCGGCTGCAAGGCGTTCGACCAGCTCGCGATCAAGACCGGGGACTTCGACGGTGAGCTTGACTTCGATGCCAAAGCCGCCGCCGTCTTCGCGCGGGCCGATGCCGACGTCAGCATAAACCTTGGCGTCTTCGGGGATCTTCACCTTCTCCTTGCCAGCGACGAACTTCAGCGCGCCCAGGAAGCAGGCCGAATAGCCGACGGCAAAGAGCTGCTCCGGGTTGGTGCCGGTTGCGCCGTCGCCGCCGAGTTCCTTCGGCGTGGTCAGCGTGACATCGAGAACGCCGTTGTCGGTGACGCCGTGGCCCGAGCGGCCGCCGGTTGCGTGGGCATGTGCGGTGTAAAGAATTGCCATGGGTGTTCTCCTTGTCTGGGTTTCGATACGAACTACATAGAGCACAATTGAGTTGCGCGCAATTGATTTTTGCGCATTGCATCTCAAAAGGCTTTTCGCCATGGTGAAACCATTATGCCCTCTGGAAGTTCCTGTGACATGATCAGCGATCTCGACCTGGAAAAAGAGCTGAAGCTCGACAAACAATTGTGCTTTGCGCTTTACGGCGCAGCGCACGCCTTCACACGCGCCTATAAGCCGCTGCTTTCGCCGCTCGGCCTCACCTATCCGCAATACATCGTGATGATGGCGCTGTGGGAGGAAGACGATGTGCCGGTAAAAGGGCTGGGCGAAAAGGTGGGGCTCGATTCCGGCACGCTTTCGCCCTTGCTCAAACGGCTGGAGCAAATCGGTTACGTCTCGCGCCGCCGCGACGTGGCCGACGAGCGGCAGGTGTTCATCACGCTCACGGATCAAGGCCGGGCGCTGAAGGCGCGGGCCGTTGGCGTGTTCCGTGCGATCGGCGGCCAGACCGGCTGTGACATTTCCGAGATCGAGAGCCTGCGCGACAGCCTGAAGCGGCTGAAGATGCAGTTGCAGGTGATCGAGGAACCGTAAGAGGCGACGCATCGCTCTCCCCAGCCGTGCGGCTCGCTGGGTTGTGGACGGCCACAATCCTGCCTGCTCTCCGTCCGTTTTGCATTCCACGAGGAGGCATTGTCTTGCGGAGATTCCCGATGAAGCTGCCCCTCCTGCTGTGCCTGACCCTTGCGATTACCCTACCTGCCACACTTGTTCGACCGAGCGCTGCCGCCTCTGCAGACGATCCCGTGGTCGGAGCCGCCCGTCAGATCGAAACACGGCTCGGTGCGCGGGTGGGTTTGATGGTGGTGGATACGCAAACCGGCCGGCAGTGGCAGTACAAGGCCGGGGAGCGCTTTGCCATGGCCAGTACCTTCAAGGCGCTCGCCTGCGCCGCCCTGCTTGATGCCGGCGAGGCGGCATTGTCGCGATCGATGCCGATCAAGGCCGGCGATATCCTCAGCCATGCCCCGGTCACATCCAAGCGGGTCGGGGAAAGCATGACGGCCGGAGCGCTGTGTGAGGCGACGCTGCGCACCAGCGACAACACGGCCGCAAACCTGGTGCTTGCGGCGATCGGCGGGCCGAAGCGGGTGACATCCTTTCTGCGCTCCGTCGGCGACACGGTCACGCGGCTTGACCGGATGGAGCCGATGCTGAACGAAGCCAAGCCCGGCGATCCGCGCGACACGACGACGCCGGAGGCGATGGCGCGAAGCATCGGTGATCTCTTGCTGGGCGACGCGCTCGCGCCCGATGCCCGCAGCCAGTTGCGGGGATGGATGGAAGCCAATGCCGTCGCGGACGGGTTGCTGCGGGCCGGCGTACCGAAAGATTGGCGGGTGGCAGACCGCACGGGCGCCGGCGGGCACGGAACCCGGGGCATCGTCGCCGTCATGTGGCCGCCGGGGCGCAAGCCGGTCGTGGCCGCGATCTATCTCACCGAAACCGAGGCAAACCTGGCGACACGCGATGCCGCCATCGCCGACCTCGGACGGGTGATTGCAGCCGAGGTGGTGCGATGAGCGGCAAGCGCGTCCGAACCGCCCGCGGCTTGCGGCTCGGTCTGGCGCTGGCTTGTGCGGCACTGGCGCCCGCCAGTGTCTGGAGCGAAGAGGAGGCGGGCGAAACGCAGGCCACCCGCTCCGCCTGGCAGATCGAGAAATGCGATGTCTATCGCAAGGCGCTCACCGCGATGATCGACCATGCCGGGCGCGAGGGCGTTTCGCCACTGTTCCTAGCCCGCAATGCCGAATTCATCGAGAGTGGATGCCTTAAAGACGTCGATGCCTGCCCGCAGACGGACAAGGACGTGGAAATCGCCAACGGGCTGACCATTGCGACGATGAATGCCGGGGCTGCGAGTTCGTTCAGCCCCTTTCGCTGCCGCTCCTGAGAGCGCACACCGAAGTCGCTCTGCAGCCGTGCCACCGCCTTCGCCGGGCCGCATAGGGCCGAAAAAACGGGAACCGATGCGGCGCCCGCGTGTTGACCCCTCGCACCCCGCGGCCGCTTCACCTCCGGTGAAGGCCGCCTCGAGCATACGAGGAGATCATTCATGCAAATCCCGCAGAATACCGTCATTGCCGTTGCCGACGGCGAGAAGCTCAGCCTGTTCCAGAACGAGGGCAATGCGCTGAACGTCAAGCTCACGGCCATCCCGGCCGAGTCAATCGACAGTTCGAAGATCGCTTCAGGCGCCCGCCATTCGAGCAGTGCCGCCAATCCGGATGACAGCCAGCAGGAAGAAGACGGCTTTGGCAGCGGCGTGACCGACA
>NNBU01000442.1_pt1 | contig 19567 bp, 17 predicted proteins | sample 1173781 | NCBI WGS metagenome assembly NNBU01 (sample SAMN07173937, study PRJNA388173) | plant metagenome | biome: Plant school; feature: Soil; material: Symbiotic tissue of Blasia pusilla L.; isolation source: symbiotic tissue sample KVJ2 | host: Blasia pusilla | place: Norway: Troms, Kvaloya...
TCCTCGACTGGTACAAGAAGTCCACGGGTGAGGACTACACGTCTGAAACCGATCCGGGCGTCGTCTCGGTCCGCTCGATCTACAACTACTACAAGGCCAATGGCATTGGCACGATCGTCATGGGCGCCTCCTTCCGCAATGCCGGCGAAATCGAAGCACTTGCCGGTTGCGACCGGTTGACGATCAGCCCGCAACTGCTCGATGAGTTGAACAACGCTCAGGGCACGCTGACCCGCGCGCTGTCGCCCGACACGATCAAGGCCGAGCCGCTGGTCTCGCTCGACGAGAAGGCTTTCCGCTGGGCGATGAACGAGGATGCCATGGCGACGGAAAAGCTCGCCGAAGGCATTCGCGGCTTCGCCAAGGATCTGGGCACGCTGCGTGGCCAGATCGCCAAGGCGCTGGCTGCCTGATCGGGCAAAGGCTTTCATTGTGAGTTTTGAGATGGCCGTGGCATTTGCTGCGGCCATTTCTTGTTCATGAGGCTGTCGTGTGCAGCGGTATGACGCTGGCGGCAGCACCGCCGGATTCCAGCATCGGACCGCTGCCGGAGCGTACCACGACGGCATTTGATGCCAGCGGCAGACCCGCTTCCTTGAACGCCGCCATCAGAAGCTTCATGGCCTCTCGCTTGATGAAGCTAGGTTTACCGGGCCGGGCGGTGAACTTGAAGCGGATCACCATCGATGTCTCGTTCACGTCATGGATGCCCTGCATCTTCATCGGCACGAGGAAGGTGTCGCCGAATTCCGGATGATCGAGCAGGCCAAGGCCGACCTTCTTGGCGATCTTGCGGATGGCCTCAAGGTCGGCATCGCGCTCGAAGCGCAGCTCAAACTTGATGGTGCCCCAGTCGCGGCTGAAATTCGTCACCGAGCTAATCTGCCCGAACGGCACGGTGTGGATCGGCCCATTGTGGTGGCGGAGCCGGATCGAACGTAGGGAGATCTGTTCGACTGTGCCCATCAGCTTACCGGTGTCGATGTATTCGCCGATGCGGAAAGCATCTTCGGCCAAGAAGAAAATGCCCGAGACCACATCCTTCACCAGTGTCTGCGAGCCAAAGGACAGGGCAAGGCCGAGCACGCCGAAGCCGGCCAGAAGAGGTGCTACGTCGACACCCGCGGTCGAGACGATTACGAGGCCGGCAATCGCGATTACGGCGCCGAGGATCAGGTTCCTGACTACGGGAAGGATGGTGCTGATGCGGCTCGTCTCAACCTTGACGTCGTCCTCATGGCCGGGAAGTGCCGGCGTATTGGTCGGTGCCACGGCATCGAAATAGCGTAGCAGGAAACTGCAGATCGTCCAGCTGACGATCAGGGCAAAGCTCAATCGTTCAAGCCAGATGAGCCAGATGGTGATCAGCGAGGATGCCCCCATCATCAACGGTTGCCAAAGCTGAACGACGATGTGAAGACCGATCAGCCAGACTGCGCCGGCCAGCAGGGTTCCGAGGCTCCTGAGAATGATCCCGATAAAATCCCGCCCCTCCTGTTCTTCCCGCTTCTTCGCCACGGCACCCAGAAGCGTGATTATTGCGCGATCCAGAACGGGGATCATGATCATCAGGAACTGGGTCGTGCCGGCAGCCTTGGCCCAGACCGTGTTCTGTGACGTGCCGGCGACCAGCAGGCCGACAAGCCAGATGAGGATGGCGGAGACAATGTAGAAATCAGCGAGAAGATTGCCGATGAACCTGCGGATGTGACCGCCCTCCTTACCCGTAAACAGGTTGGCGATATCGCGACGGCCAGCAATGAACCACCAGAGTTTCAGGATCGTCAGGATCGAGACCGTCAGGAAGAGCCAACTGTCCGCCGCCGTCGTCTCGACCATCCGCACGTCGGCGAGCCGCACCGTATTGGCAATAAAGGCGTTCAGGACTCCATAGGCCAGAAGCATGCGGAAGTGCCAATGTGGACGGGCGATATCGAGCAGCGGCGGTTTGTCCTCGCCATTCGACTTGAACAGGAAGCGCCCAGCCGCGGCATAGATCAGGCCACCGGTCAGGATCGCGACAAGCGAAGCGGCCACCTGCTTTGTAAATGTGAGCGGAACGGATATCTGGTTCAGGACGATAGCGGCCGCGAGCAGGAAGGACAGGATGGCGATCGCATCGATGACCAGACGCAACGAGGCAATGTAGAAGGCATGCTTCGGACTGAAACGCCGTGACAGGCGCGAAAGTGCGGCGCGAACCACATAGCCTGCGACGAGACCGGCCAGAGCGGACAGAAGGGCAGCAAAACCTGCGCCCGAGGGCCCCTGTTTCTCGGCGCTCAGGATCTGCCAGCTGGACTGGAAGGCAGCCGGCAGCCCGGTGAAACCGTCAATGGCCCGCTGCATGCCCAGCTGGAAGGACGAGACCAGGTCGCCGAACATCCACATGCTGTCCATGGCAACGACCGGTGCTGCCGGTGCCGGTGTAAGTGTTGGTGCAGGTGTCGATGGGGCCGATGATGTCGGGTCTGTTGTGGGTGCCGGATTGGCCGTGTTCGCGGCTTGCTGTGCAGCCTCGACCTGCAAGACAACCTGGTGCCCCGATTGTTCGGCTGCGCGAATGGCGGCATCGATATCGGCGGCATCCTGCCCGGACTTGACGATGATCGTCACGGGCGATGGTGGGGCATCCTGGGCAAGGCCTACAGAGGCAAAAACCAGACAAAACCCCGATGCAACTGCGATCTTGCCAAAAGTCACGGCCAGAGATTGGGCGGCACTTGCCGCGCTGTAGAAGAAACTCATTCCGAAAGATGCCCCCGACTGCTGCAGCCTCTGCTACCTCGGACGCCATGATGCATCAGGTCCAGGCAAAAAGACAACGGTTGCCACAATGCCCGACCGGCGCAACAGTTTCGTCGTTTGCAAAGTTTGAATGTCGGGTGGGGACATGGCTGCCATTCTCGGCGCATGCTGAACCACAGGTGACTTTTTGAAGGAGAAAGGCCATGGCAATCATCACTGGCGGGTGCCTCTGCGGACGCGTCCGGATCGAGGCGGAGGGCGACCCAAACCGCGTCGGGGTGTGCCATTGCCTTGATTGCCGGAAGCACCACGGTGCGCTTTTCCATGCCTCGGCGATCTATCGGGACGCACAAGTCCGCGTTTCCGGCGAAACCCGAGATTACCGTGGTCGCCATTTCTGCACGGCCTGTGGTTCGTCGGTGTTCAACCGAAGCGACGATGAAGTCGAGGTCAATCTCGGATGTCTGGATGCGATCGACGTGTTTCGCCCGACCTACGAGCTCTGGACGATCCGGCGCGAAAGCTGGCTGCCGGCCTTCCCGGTTGAACATCATTTCGAGCGAGATCGCCCGGGAGAGGAGCGGCGGGAGAACTGAGGCTTTTGCCCGGCACCCTGATGCGCGGAATAGCGCAGACTATGGCCGTCTCGGTTGCCCGAAGGGATCAATCAGGATTTCCGGCTCAAGCGGCAGATTGCGCTCCTCCTGCGGTGGGGCGAAACCGGTTTCCTCCAGCAGGAAACGGCCGTCGACCCAGCCGGAGATGCGCGGGCGGTCGACGGTTGCGATCCGGCACCAGTAGCCGCCACGGCTGTCCTTGCAAGTGAGCCGTTCGATCGGCGTGCCCTCGTCAAGGGCGTAGATCACGCGGAATTTGGGGCCGGCACCGGAATAGACCGCCAGGCGCTGGCCGGGCGGCAGGCCGCGCACATGCCAGAGATAGGCATCCATCAATGGCGCAGTGTTGCCGCCGAGGTTTGGTGCGGGGATGACTTCTGGCTGCTGGGCATGGGCGGGGACGGCCAGGCATGACGCCAGACACAGAAGGGCCCATGCCGCGCGGGACGGGCTTCGGCCACTCCAGTGTTCCGGTGTCCAATTCACGCGCATAAGGCTCTCCCTGATTCCGCCCCATGATACGGAGGAGAGCGACGGTCTGCCACCGGTTTGACCTCTCAGGGTAAACAAGGGCCTCAGTGGTCATGGTATTCTCGTCCTCAGGTCGATCCCGAGGACGAGAATACGGGAGAGGAGAGCTTTACCGGCTCAATGCGCGATCATCACATGGCGCACCGCCGTGTAGTCCTCAAGCGCGTAGATCGACATGTCCTTGCCATAGCCCGACTGCTTCATGCCGCCATGGGGCATTTCGTTGCAGAGCATGAAGTGGGTGTTGATCCAGGTGCAGCCGTAGCGCAGCTTGGCGGCGGTCTGCATGGCGCGGGAGATGTCCTTGGTCCAGACGGAGGAGGCGAGGCCGTAGTCGCTGTCGTTTGCCCAGGTGACGGCATCGCCGACATCCTTGAAGCGGGTGACCGAGACGACGGGGCCAAAAACTTCGCGACGGACGATTTCGTCGTCCTGGGTGGCGCCGGCAATGACGGTCGGGGTGTAGAAGAAGCCCTTGTCCGAGCCGATCTTGCCGCCCGCGACAATCTCCATGTGCTTATGTTCGGCAGCCCGCGTGACGAAGCTTTCGACGCGGTCGCGCTGGCGCTTGGAGATCAGCGGGCCGATCTCGTTTTCGGTGTCGTCGGCCTGGTTGAACTTGATGGTCGAGACAGCGGAGGCGAGGTCGGCGACGAAGCGGTCGTAGACCTTGTCGGCTGCGTAGATGCGGCAGGCGGCGGTGCAGTCCTGGCCGGCATTGTAATAGCCGAAGGTGCGGATCGCGGAGACGACCGCGTCGACATCGGCATCGTCGTAGATGATCACAGGGGCCTTGCCGCCGAGTTCCAGATGGGTGCGCTTCACCGTCTTGGCGGCGGCGTTGAGCACCTTCTTGCCGGTCGCGATATCGCCAGTGATCGAGACCATGGCCACCTTCGGGTGGTTGATCAGGGCATTGCCGACGCTTTCGCCTCGGCCGAGCACGACATTGATCACACCCTCCGGCAGGATCTCGGCCATGGTGCGAGCAAGCTTCAGGGCGGAGAGCGGCGTCTGTTCGGAGGGCTTGAAGACGACCGTGTTGCCGCCGGCAAGTGCAGGGGCAAGCTTCCACGCCATCATCATCAGCGGGTAGTTCCACGGCGCGATAGAGCCGATGATGCCGACAGCGTCGCGGCGGATCATCGAGGTGAAGCCAGGCAGGTATTCGCCGGAGGCAGGCGCCTGCAGCGTGCGGATGGCGCCGGCGAAGAAGCGGTAGCAATCGACGATCGCCGGGATCTCGTCGTTGAGGACGGCATTGATCGGCTTGCCGCAGTTGAGGCTTTCGAGCGCAGCAAAACCGGCCGCATCCTTCTCGATCGCATCGGCGATGGCGAGCAGATAGGCGGAGCGCTGGCCGGGCGTGGTCGAGGACCAGCTGTCGAAGGCCTTGTCGGCAGCGTCGACGGCGGCGTCGACCTGGGCGAGCGAGGCTTCCGGCAGCTCGACGATCGCTTCGCCGGTCTTCGGGTTGAGGATCTTCTCGTCCGTCTCGGTGCCGGCTTCGAATTTCGAACCGATCAGCATCTGGGTGTCCATGTCGTTCTCCCTCATTTTCTCGATGGTCTATTTGCCGCTGCCGGCCACCTGGTCGGTATCACGGGTCAGATAATACGCGGCCAGGATCGGCAGGAATGTCACGATGACCACGACCATGGCCACGACATTGGTGACCGGGCGCTGGCGCGGGCGGATCAGTTCTTCGAGCATCCAGATCGGCAGCGTCGTCTGCTGGCCGGCGGTGAAGGTGGTGACGATGACCTCGTCGAAGGACAAAGCGAAGGCGAGCATGCCGCCGGCGAGCAGGGCCGTTGCGATGTTCGGCAGGATGATGTGGCGGAAGGTCTGGAAGCCATCGGCGCCGAGATCCATCGAGGCCTCGATTAGGGAGCCAGAAGTGCGCCTGAAGCGGGCGACCGCGTTGTTGTAGACGACGACGACGCAGAAGGTGGCGTGGCCGAGGATGATCGTCCAGACCGAGAACGGGATCTCGGCGAGCGAGAAGGCGGAGCGGAGCGCAATGCCGGTGATGATGCCGGGCAGCGCGATCGGCAGGATGACGAGCAGCGAGACCACCTCGCGGCCGAAGAATTTTGTGCGCGCAACGGCGGCTGCCGCCAGCGTGCCGAGCACCAGAGCGATCAGGGTGGCGATGCTGGCGACGCGGACCGACAAGCCCAGCGCTTCCCAGATGTCCGGGCGATTCCATGCGACGGCAAACCATTTGGTGGTGAAGCCCGGCGGCGGCCACTGAAAGCTCTTTTCCTCGGTCGTGAAGGCATAGACGAAGATCAGGAGAATCGGCAGATGCAGGAAGGCGAGGCCGAGGCCGGCGGCGAGTTTCAGCGGGATGCCTGCGGATTGGGGACGGTCAGAGCGCATCGAAGGCCCCCAGACGTTTGGCGATGGTGAGATAGATGCCCATGATGACGATCGGAACGACCGAGAAGGCGGCGGCGAGCGGGATATTGCCAGCGGTGCCCTGCTGGGCATAGACGGCCTGGCCGATGAAGAGGCGCGAGGTGCCGACGATCTGCGGGATGATGTAGTCGCCGAGCGTCAGCGAGAAGGTGAAGATCGAGCCGGCGACGATGCCGGGCAGAGACAGCGGCAGAAGCACGTGGCGGAAGGTCTGGCGCGCATCGGCGCCGAGATCGCCGGAGGCTTCGATCAGGTTGCCGGGCACGCGCTCAAGCGAGGCCTGGATCGGCAGGATCATGAAGGGCAGCCAGACATAGACGAAGACGATAAAGGTGCCGATATAGCTGATCGACAGCGAGCTTCCGCCGATGACCGGGATGGCGAGGATTGCGTCGAGCAGCCAGGTCAGGTGCAGCGTTTCGAAGATCCAGGTGAGGATGCCTTCCTTCGCAAGGATCAGCTTCCAGGCATAGACCTTGACGAGATAACTCGACCAGAGCGGCAGCATGATACCGAGATAGAAGACGGCCTTCCATTTTCCCTGAGCGTAGCGAGCGGCGTAATAGGCGATGGGGAATGCGAGCGCCACAGAGGCGACGGTGACGGCGGCGGCCATCAGCAGTGTGCGCAGGATGACGTCGAAATTGGCCGGCTGCAGAAGCTGGCCATAGGTCGACAGCGTGAACTCGTAATTGATCAGGCCGGAGAATTCGTCGATCGAGAAGAAGCTCTGCAGGAGCAAAGCCAGGAGCGAGCCGACATAGATGATGCCGAGCCAGAGCAGGGGCGGCACCAGCATCAGCACCAGCAGCAGGTTGGGACGCCGCCAGAACAGATCCGAGAGCCGCCCCATCAGGCCCTGACGGCCATCCAGGATGACAGAGGAGGCAGACGCGCTCATGCGTCGTCTTCCATGATGTGAGCATCGCCGGGTGCCCAGGTGAGGCCGACGGTTTCACCCGGTTTCGGCACCGGCTGGCCGGCCGGGATCGTCACCGAGAGCGCCGTCGCACCGGCATTGACGAAGAGGCGGGTCGCGGCGCCAAGGAAGCTCGTCGAGCGGACAAGGGCCGGCACGCCGCCCTCGGATGCGATGCGGATCGCTTCGGGGCGCAGGCTTGTCCAGCGTGCCTCGCCGCCGAGCGCCTTCATGTCGGCGGGCGAAATCACATTCGACGAGCCGACGAAATCGGCGACGAAACGGGTCTTCGGGCGGTTGTAGATGTCCTCCGGCGTTCCGGCCTGAACGATCTTTCCGTCGTTGAAGACGGCGACGCGATCGGCCATGGAAAGCGCTTCGCCCTGGTCGTGGGTGACGAAAACGAAGGTAATGCCGAGGGCGCGCTGCAGGCTCTTCAACTCCTCCTGCATCTGTTCGCGCAGCTTGAGATCGAGTGCGCCGAGCGGTTCGTCGAGCAGCAGGACCTTGGGCTTGTTGACCAGCGCACGGGCGAGCGCCACGCGCTGGCGCTGCCCACCGGAGAGCTGTCCGGGCTTGCGGGCGCCGTAGCCGGGCAGCTTCACCATCTCCAGCGCCTTTTCGGCCTCGCGATGGCGTTCGGATTTGGCGACGCCCTTGACCATCAGGCCATAGGCCACGTTGTCGAGAATGTTCAGGTGCGGAAAGAGGGCGTAGTCCTGGAAGACCGTGTTGACGTTGCGGCGATAGGGCGGCACGCCCTCGGCGGTTTCGCCGAAGATCTCGATGTGGCCATCGGTCGGCTGCTCGAAGCCGGCAATCAGGCGCAAGCAGGTCGTCTTGCCGGAGCCCGAGGGGCCGAGCATCGCGAAGAATTCGCCGGGTGCGACGGTCAGATCGACGCTGTCGACGGCTTTGACGCTGCCGAAATGGCGCGAGACCTTCGAGAAGGAGACGGCTGCGGTCATGGGGACTCCAGAATTTCTGTAAAGTGCCGGCAGAAGGCCAGCGGGGGTCTACACCCTCCCCTTCAGGGGGAGGGTCGGACCGAAGGTCCGGGTGGGGTGATCCTCAGCGTTTCGAGGTGCAAGAGATCACCCCACCCGCGCGTTCCGCGCGATCTCCCCCGACAAGGGGAGGTGGGATGTTACCGGCCGCCGATCACGCCGATGTAGTCGGAGACCCAGCGGTGGTAGGGCACGCATTCGCCCGTGCTGCACTTCGAGGTCGGTGTACGCCAGAACTTGATCTTGTCGAAGTTCTCGAAGCCGTTCGTCTTGCAGCCTTCGTCGCCGTAGAGCGCATTCCCCTTGCAGGCGGCAGGGACGGAGGGAACCGTGCCGAACCAGGCAGAGACGTCACCCTGAACCTTGGGCGAGAGCGAATGCTCCATCCACATATAGGCGCAGTTCGGGTGCTCGCTCTCGGCATGCAGCATGGTGGTGTCGGCCCAGCCGGTCACGCCTTCCTCGGGGAAGGTCGACTCGATCTTAGCGCCTTCCGACTTCATCAGGTTGACCTGGAAAGGCCATGAGCCGGATGCGACGACGCCTTCGTTCTTGAAGTCGTCGATCTGGATCATGGCATCGTGCCAGTAGCGACCGACCAACTGGCGCTGACCACGCAGCAGGTCAAGGGCGGCCTTGTACTGGTCTTCATTCAGCTCATAGGGGTCCTTGATGCCGAGTTCCGGCTTGTGCGACATCAGGTAGAGGGCGGCGTCGGCGACATAGATCGGGCCGTCATAGGCCTGGACGCGGCCCTTGTTGGACTTGCCGTCGGGCAGGGTCTGTTCTTCGAAGACAACACTCCAGCTCTTCGGGGCTTCGCCCTTGAAAGCTTCGGTGTTGTACATCAGCACGTTGGCGCCCCAGACGTAAGGCGTGCCGTAATGGACGCCGTCCTTGGTGTGCCAGGCGGCGTTCTGCAGGCGCTCGTCAATCGTGCTCCAGGAGGGGATGAGGGCCGTGTTGATCGGCTGGACGCGCTTGCCAGCCACAAGGCGGAGCGACGCATCGCCCGAAGCTGTGACGAGGTCGAAGCCGCCTTCGTTCATCAGGGCGACCATTTCATCGGACGTGGCGGCGGTCTTTACCGAGACCATGCAGCCGGTCTTCTTTTCGAAGTCGGTGACCCAGTCGTAAGCCTTGTCGGTTTCACCGCGCTCAATATAGCCGGCCCAGGCGACAATGGAGAGCGCGCCTTCACCGGGGCCGAGCTCCTTCAGGGGCTCCTGAGCCACTGCGGCGGTGGTCAAACTCAGTACGCAGGCGAGGACGGTGCAGGATTTCAATAACGACTTCATCGCGAGGTCTCCCGTTTTTGCGGCGGCGTTTTTGCAGCCATATGTTCCCGGGGAGAAAGTTGCCGCGAATTAACCGCATTCGCAAATTCATTCGTCAGAATGGTGATATCGGTTTTTCCGATGGCAGGTGGATTTCGATGGCGTTGGTGATTGCCCCTCATCTGGCTGCCGCCATCTTCTCCCCGTGAACGGGGAGAAGGGCACCGTGGCCGCCGTTTCCGCCTTCTTCCCGCTTGCGGGAAGAAGGTCCCGGCAGGGGGATGAGGGGCGGTTGCTGCAGGTGATTACCTCACTCGCCCACTCCGGCTCGCCTCCGCGATCCCGACGAAATCCCGCGCCGCTTGCGGCAGGCTCGAGCCCTTGCGCCAAACCATACCGACCTGCACCACGGGCAGCGCGCCCGAGACGTCGCGGCTTTCGATGCGGTCGCCTTCCAGCGACCAGGGGCGGTAGACGAGATCGGGCAGCAGCGCCACGCCGGCGCCGGTGGCGACCAGGCTGCGCACCGCTTCCACCGAGCGGGTGCGGAAGGCGACATGCGGGCGGGCGCCGAGCGCCGAGAGGAGCTTGCCGGTATTCTCCTCGATTTCGTCCACCGTCAGCATGATCAGCGGCTCCTTGGTGATGTCGGCGATCGAGATGATGTCGGCCGAGACCAGGGGATGGCCGATAGGCAGCCAGAGGCGGTAGGGCGAGGTTTCCAGGATCTCGGCCTGCAGCGCCATGCGGTCGCGCAGGTTGGAGATGACCATGACGGCGACATCGAGCTCGCCGCCGATCAGCAAATGTTCGAGATAGGAGCCGTTGTCCTCGATCGCCGAGACCTCGACGCCGGGGCAGGCGCGGCGATAGCGGGCGAGGAGATCCGAGAGCACGTAACCGGCTACAAGCGAGGTGACGCCGATGTTGAGGGTGCCACCGGTATTGCTTTTCGTCTCGGCAAAGACGTGACGGGCATCCGAGACGGTGGCGAGGATCTTCGTCGCGTGGCGGAGGAATTGGTGGCCGTTATAGGTGATCGACAGGCCGCGCGGATGGCGCTCGAAGAGTTCGACGCCGAGATCGCCCTCCAGTTCCTTGATCGCCTCGGTGACGGAGGACTGGGAAATGGAGAGGTTCTGCGCCGCGCGGGTGACGGAGCCCTGCTCGGCGACGGCGACGAAATACTGCAACTGACGGAATGTGAAGGCCATGCCTTACTCAAGCACGGAGAGCCTCCCGCGGGCAAGGCGGCTTGGAAGCTTGTCAGACTGCATGGCAGCCGTGCAATTGCGGCCTAGGAAAACAATTCATCGCGTGTAGGATCAATTTGCCCGTGCCGTTGGTTGATCCACGGATTCGTCTCCTTTCAGGCCCTGTCCCCCATCATGAAATCGACGCCGCTCGGCTATAGCTTCACGTTCCTGGCCTTTTCCGTCTTCGCCATTCAGGACGGCCTCTCCAAGCATCTCGGCGGGGATTATTCACCGGTCCAGGTGGCGATGGTGCGCTACTGGGCCTTTGTCGCATTTGCCGTGTTTCTGGCCATGCGGTCCCGTGGCGGGCTGCGCGTCGCAATCAACACCAAACGGCCCTTCCTGCAGATCCTGCGTGGCCTTTTGCTGTTTTCGCAGATCCTGATCTCGATCGTCGCTTTCACCCATGTCGGTTTGGCCAAGAGCCAGGCGATCTTTGCGGCGGGGCCGATTTTCGTGGCGCTTCTGTCGATGCCGATCCTCGGCGAGAAGGTCGGCTGGCGGCGGTGGACGGCGATCTCGGCGGGTCTTGTCGGCGTGCTGATCATGCTGTCGCCGGGGGCGGACGGCTTCAACATCTATGTCGTGTTGCCTCTGATCTGTGCCGTCCTCGGCGCGGTCTATGCCATTGCCACCCGGCTCGCCAGCCGCGATGACGGGCCGTCGACCAGCTTCTTCTATCTCGCCATTGTCGGCTTCATCGGCGCCAATATCCTCGGTCCCTTCTTCTGGATCCCGTTCTCGGCGATGGACTGGGTCTGGATGGGATGCCTGTGCTGCACCGGTATCGTCGGCCATCTGGCGCTGATCAAGGCCTATGAGAATCTCGACGCCGTCGTTGTGCAGCCGATCTCCTACTGGCAGTTGGTGCTCGGCGCCGTGATTGCCGTCACCGTCTTCGGCGAAGTTTTGCGCTGGAATACGGTTGTCGGGGCCGCCATCGTCGTCGGGGCCGGGCTCTTCACCGTTTGGCGGGAATGGGTCGTCTCGCGCCGCGTCCGGCGGGCGGAAGAGGATGCACGGGCCTGAGGGCTCGCAATCTCAGAGGCTTGCCTGCGCTCGCCTGTTGAAAACCTGTCCCGCCAGGAATGTCGCGACGAAGATCCCGCTCATGATCAGCACGATGGTTGGGGCCGGCGCGCTGTCGATGAAGAAGCTGAGATAAATGCCTGACAGCGAGGCCGTGACGGCGACTGCAACGGCGGTCAGCAGCATGGTGGCAAACCGCTTGGTCACCAGGAAGGCGATGGCGCCCGGGGCGACCAGCATGGCAACCGACAGGATGATGCCGACAGCCTTCAGTGCCCCGACAACGAGCAGCGACAGCACGGTTAGCTGGCCGTAATGCAGCAGGCGGACCGAGAGGCCGATCGCCTGGGCATGTTGCGGGTCGAAGGCGTGGGCGAGAAGGTCCTTGCGCAGGATCATCAGGAAGAGCGTGGCGAAGAGGGCGATCAGGCCGGTTTCGACAAGGTCCGAGGGGAGGATGCCGAGCATGTCGCCGAAGAGGATGTGGTCGAGATGGACGGAGCTTTCGACCTGGACGTAGAGGACCAAGCCGAAGCCAAACATGCCGGAAAAGACGATGCCGAGCACAGTGTCTTCCTTGATGCGGCTGTTTTCCTTGATGAAGCCGGTCAAGAGCGCGCAGAAGAGGCCGGCAATGAAGGCGCCGATGGCGAGCGGGATGCCGGCAATATAGGCGATGACGACGCCGGGCAGCACGGCATGAGAGACAGCGTCGCCCATGAGCGACCAGCCTTTGAGCACCAGCAGGCAGGAGAGCAGCGCCATGGGGATAGCGATCATCAGCGTGACGACAAAGGCCGATTGCATAAAGGGCAGTTGGAAGGGCAGGAGGGCGAGTTCCAGGGTTTCGCTCATGCCGGCAGTTCCTTTGAACCGAGTTCCGGCTCTGTGGTGTCTTGCGCGATCGGCTCCAGCGCTTCCCTGGCGCGACCGCGGGCGGCGAACAGGCCGTGTTTGGGCGCGAACAGGAAGGCGGCCAGGAAGATGGCCGTCTGCAGCACGACGATGATGCCGCCGGTCGCGCCATCGAGGAAATAGCTCGCATAGGCGCCGACGAAGCTGGTGCCGGCGCCTATGCCGAGCGCCATCAGGATGAGGCGCTGGAAGCGATCGGTGAGCAGGTAGGCGGTGGCACCGGGGGTGACAACCATGGCAACGACGAGGAAGGCGCCGACGGTCTGCATGGCGGCGACCGTCGAGGCGGCCAGCAGTGTGAAGAAGATCACCTTCAGCCGTTCCGGCTTCAACCCGATCGAGCGGGCATGGCTCTCGTCGAAGAAAGTGACCATCAGGTCCTTCCACTTGAGCGCCAACACGACAAGGCTGATGCCGCCGATCAGGACCAGTTGCAGCGTGTCCGTCGGGGTGATGGCGAGGATATTGCCAAGCACGATGGTCTTGATGTCGATTGAAACAGGCGAGATCGAGACCATGAAGAGGCCGAGCCCGAAGAAGGACGTGAAGATCAGCCCGATGATCGCATCTTCCTTGAGCTTGGTGCGCTGGTTGAGGAAGAGGATGGCGATGGCCGCGAGGCCGCCGGAGAGGAAGGCGCCGAAGGCGAAGGGGAGGCCGAGCATATAGGCGCCGGCGACACCGGGGACGATGGCGTGGGAGAGTGCGTCGCCGATCAGCGACCAGCCTTTGAGCATCAGATAGGCGGAGAGGAAGCCGCAAACGCCGCCGACCAGCGCGCTCACCAGAATGGCGTTGCGCATATAGTCATAGGTGAAAGGCTCAAACAGGGTCGCGAGCATCGCGCACTCCTGGCTTGGGCGTGCCGTAGATGACGAAGGGGCGTTCGTCGTCGGTAATGACCTTCACCTCGCGACCATCCTCATCCTCGTGCAGGTCCGTGCCTGACAGCACGAAGTGACGCAGCGCGCCGCCGAAGGCGATCTTCAGGTTTTCTTCGGTGAAGGTGTCCTCGGTCTTGCCAGAGGCAATCACGGTGCCCTTGACGAAAATCGTGCGGTCACAGAAGTCGGGAACGCTGCCGAGATTGTGGGTCGAGACGAGCATGACGCGGCCTTCGGCACGCAGGTCCTTCATCAGGCCGATGATCTGTTCTTCAGTCGTCACGTCGACGCCGGTGAAGGGTTCATCGAGCAGGATCACCTGGCCCTCCTGGGCCAAGGCGCGGGCGAGGAAGACGCGCTTGCGCTGACCGCCGGAGAGTTCGCCGATCTGGCGCTTGCGGTAATCGGTCATGCCGACACGGGCAAGGGCGCCATCGACCAGTGCATGGTCGTGTTTCGAGGGGATGCGCAGGAAATTCATATGGCCATAGCGGCCCATCATCACGACGTCTTCCACGAGAACCGGGAAGTTCCAGTCCACCTCCTCGGCCTGCGGCACATAGGCGATCAGGTTCTGCTTCAGGGCTTCCTTGACGCTCATGCCGAGCACGCGGATCTCGCCGGATGCCGCCGGCACGAAGCCCATGATGGCTTTGAAGAGCGTGGACTTGCCGGCGCCATTGACGCCGACAAGGGCCGTGATCGTTCCGGGTGGAATCTCGAAGCTCGCGTGGCGGAGCGCCGTGTGGCCGTTGCGATAGGTGACGGTGACGTCGCTTGCGGTGATCCCTGACGGGGCACCGCGTTGGGCTCTTCGATCGCGCGATCCCATAATCATCCTCTCAGGCCCTTTGCGATGGTCGAAACCGTGACCTTCAGGAGGTCGATGTAGGTGGGGACGGGACCGTCGGCTTCGCTGAGCGAATCCACGTAGAGCACGCCGCCATAGGCCGCTCCTGTTTCTGCCGCTACCTGCCTGGCCGGTTTGTCGGAAACGGTGCTTTCCGAGAAGACGACGGGGATCTTGTTTTTGACCACAGCGTCGACCACGGCCTTGACCTGCTGGGGCGTGCCCTGGCTGTCGGCATTGATCGGCCAGAGATAAAGTTCCTTGAGGCCGAGGTCGCGCGCCAGATAAGAGAAAGCGCCCTCGCTGGTCACCAGCCAACGCTGGTTCTCCGGAACGGCTGATATCTCCGCCTTCAGCGGCTCGATCTCGGACCGGATCTTGGCGGAATAGGTCTTTGCATTGGCCGCGTAAGTCGCGGCATTGGCAGGGTCGATGTCGCTCAAAGCCTTGCGGATGTTCTCGACATAGATCAGCGCATTGTCCGGTGACATCCAGGCATGAGGGTTGGGCTTGCCCTCATAAGCGCCGCCGCCGATGCTGATCGGCTCGACGCCGTCGCTGACGGTGACTGTTGGGACATCGCCGAGATTGGCGAGGAATTTTTCGAACCAGGCCTCGAGGTAGAGCCCGTTGCGCAAGACCAGATCGGCGTCGCGGGCCTTCAGGATGTCGCGTGGCGTCGGCTGGTAGCCATGGATCTCGGCGCCGGGCTTGGTGATGCTCTCGACCTCGGCTGCGTCACCCGCGACATTGCGGGCAATGTCGGCGATCACGGTGAAGGTGGTGACCACCTTCGGCTTGTCAGCGGCGTTCGCCATGCCTGGCAAGAGAAGGGCCAGGACCAAAAGATGGCGGGCAAGCTTCAGCAACATCAGCAGCATCCTGTTCTTGCAAGTCATTCCTATTAAAATCTATCGCGCTGCCGGCCATTGTCAATGCTTTTGCAAATCATTCGCAAAAAGACTGCCCGTGACGATGTTGCGAGGCGGTTTTCGACGTGCCGCGAATTGGAGCGGGGGGATTAAAGGTTCCGCAAGGAGGCTCGCCTATGCTCACGCACAGTATTGCGTAAAGGTCGGAGTGGGTGTGATGGCGGAGTTGCAAGCGTGAAGGTGCCGAAGCTTCACCTGTCGCGAAAACTCGTGCTGATCGTGGGCGGCGTGCTCGTCCTGTGCGGTGGCACCGGCGGGGCGGCCGTCTATATCGGCGCCGATACTTTGCTTGGCCCCTCCTATGCCGAATTGAACGGCCTCGAATGCACGGAAGTGCAGGTCGTCGAGATCCGCAAGAAGGACCGGTTCTGGGTCCGCAAATATGTCACGACAAACGAACCCGGCGACGGGCTGACCCGCGTCAAGACGGCGCTGCGGGTGGCGAAAATCGTGCAGGAGGCGAAGAAGGCCGATCTCGTCCAGGTCGTGGTGCTCGACACCAATGGCCCGAAGGATCGCGCTGCGATGCGCGGCCGTGCCGTCGGCGCCGACGTCATCTATGTTCCCGATCCGACTCGCGTGCCGGAAGCCAATCCCGCACGGGTGTTGACCGCGCGCTATGCCGATGGGTTGGCGGCGGCGAACGGGCAGTATTTCGGCGAACGGGTCGATATGACCGAGGCCGATGTTCAAGCCCTTCTGGCAAAACTCGATGACAGCACCGATTGCGTGACGCCCGAAGTCGTGGTGCCGGAGGGCGCCGAGGGTGGGCATGGTGAAAGCAAAAAGGACGCTCACGGCAAAAAGGCTGAAGGTCACGGCGAAAGCGGCGGCCATGGTGAAGCACCGGCTGACGGTCATGGCGAAGCGCCGGCCGAGGGGCATGGCGAAGCACCGGCTGACGGCCATGGTGAAGCGCCGGCCGGTGAGCATGGGGCCGAGACACCCGTCGCCGAACATGGCGGCGGCGAGAGCAAGGGCTGGATGGCCTCGCTGATGGGCATGGTCGGGCTCGGCGGCGACGAAGTGCCGGCCGAAGCGCATGGCGCAGCGGATGCGGGACACGGCGACGCGCCTGCCGAGGGCCATGGCGACACGCCTGCTGAGGGACATGGCGATCCGGTTGCTGCCGGCCACGGCGAAGGCGATGCGGCGCCAGCCGAGGACAGCGTCACCCCTCCGGAAGGGGATCATTCTGCCGAGAGCGCAGCCCACGGGGATGCCGGTGCTGAACATGCCCCGGCTTCGGATACGACGGAGGCCAATGGCCACGATGCTGCGGGCCACGGCTCTGCCAAGGGACAAGATGCGCCGGTCGCGGAAGAACCGGCGCAGGAGGCGGTGACACACGAAACCGGGACACCGGCTGTCGAGACGTCCGATGCGCCGGTGGATGGTCATGATACTGCGGCCCCCGACGCGCCGGCCCATGATCCGGCTGCTGCCGAGGCTCCGGCCGAGGGCGGTGGCTGGTTCTCATCGCTGAAGGACATGGTCGGGCTCGGCGCCGAAGAGGCTGCCGCAAGCGGCGAAGGCGAAGCTGCCCCTGCGGATGCACCCGCTGCGCCGGCGGCGTCCGGTGAAGACCATGGTGCGGCCTGGCTCGAAAAGATGCGATCCCAGCCGATCGAGCCCGCCGGCGGTGCCGCTGCGCCGACAACGGCACCGGAAGAGCATGGGGCTGCAACAGATCATGCGCCTGCAGCGCCAGAAGCGAATGCCGGCCATGCTGTCGAAGCCGCGGCGCCACCGGCCGAGGATGAAACGAAACTGCCGCCGAAAAAACTGATCCCTGCCGAAGAGGCCAAGGCCGAGCATTGAGCGGCCTTAGTCGTGCAGTCGTATGTCCGTAGCGCGATGACGCAATGCCTTGAATCTTGGGGTCGCAGGATGCGGCCCGGATGGACTAGCGTGCGCCTGGAACAATCGGACAGGCGGGCGCTATGGCTGGGCAGACGACCAAGACGTTGATCAACGAGGCTCTTCGGGTCGATATCGCAGGCAGCGTGCTGTGCTGGCTTGCGACGGCGGATGCAAGTGGTCGCCCAAACGTCTCGCCCAAGGAAATCTTTGCCGCCTCCGGTCATGACCAGTTGGTGATCGCCAATATCGCCTCGCCGGTGAGCGTCGCCAATATTGCGGTCAATCCGCAGGTCTGCGTCAGCTTCATCGACATCTTTCGCCAGCGCGGGTTCAAGGTCGAGGGCCGCGCGCATCTGATGGAGCGCGACGATCCGCATTTCGCCGAGGTCGGAGCAGAGTTGCTTCGCATGGCCGGACCAGACTTTCCCATTCGGGCGGTGATCGTGGTTGAGATCGAAAAGGTTTCCCGCATCTGGGCGCCGAGCTACCGGCTCTTTCCGGAGCGATCAGAGGCCGAGCGCATGCAGGCGGCCTTTGACGCCTATGGCGTCGAGCCGAAAAGCTAGCTGAAACGAAAAGACCTCCGGTCTGTGCCGGAGGTCCATCCTGTCAAATCTCCGCTGAGGTCGCTCAGTCGGCCTTGTTGCGGCGGGCCGGGAAGAGGATGATGTCGCGGATCGACGGGGCGTTGGTCAGAAGCATGATCAGGCGGTCGACGCCGATGCCGAGGCCACCGGCGGGCGGCATGCCCTGGTCGATCGCATCGAGGAACTCGTCGTCAAGCTGCTTGTCCTTTTCGCCGCGCGAATGGGCCTGTTCGAGCTGCTCGACCATGCGCTTGCGCTGCTCTTCCGGGTCGTTGAGTTCGGAGAAGGCATTGCCGACTTCCCAGGCGTTGCAATAGGTCTCGAAACGCTCGACCAGGCGCGGTTCGCCCGGCACTTCCTTGGCGAACGGCGAGATGTCCTTGGGGAAATGCGTGACGTGGCTCGGCTGGATCAGCGTGCCCTCGACCTTCTCCTCGAAGATGAAGGCGAGGCATTCGCCCCAGGTCCAGTCCTTCTCGACGGCAAAGCCGGCGGCCTTGGCGGCGGTGCGGGCTTCCTCGTCGGTCTTCATCGAGAGGAAGTCGATGCCGGTCGCTTCCTTGACAGCGTCTGGCATGGGCACGCGCTTGAACGGTCCCTTGAAGGAGATCTGCTTGTCGCCGAAGGTGACCTCCGGCGTGCCGTGGATCGAGACGGCCAGCGTCTCGAACAGCCGTTCGACGAGGCCCATGATGTCCTCATAGTCGGCATAGGCCCAGTAGCATTCCATCATGGTGAATTCGGGATTGTGGCGGGTAGACACACCTTCGTTGCGGAAGTTGCGGTTGACCTCGAAGACCTTGTCGGCCAGTCCGGATACCAGCGTGCGCTTGAGGAACAGTTCCGGCGCGATGCGCAGATACATGTCCATCTTCAGCGTGTTGTGGAAGGTCTTGAACGGGTCGGCGGTGGCGCCGCCATAGACCGTCTGCAGCATCGGCGTCTCGACCTCGAGGAAGCCTTCGCTCTCCATGAAGCGGCGGAGCCCCGAGATGATCTTCGAGCGCTGCAGGAAGCGGAGCTTGGAATCCTCGTTGGTGAGGATGTCCAGGTGGCGCTTGCGGTAGCGCAGCTCAATGTCGGAGAGACCGTGATACTTCTCCGGCATGGGCAGCAGCGTCTTGGTCAGCATGGTGATTTCATGGGCGTTGATGGTCAGCTCACCACGCTTCGTCCGGCGCACCTGGCCCTTGACGCCGATGATGTCGCCGAGGTCGATCATCGGCAGCAGCGCGCGGGCTTCTTCCGGGGTCGTGTCCTTGTGGGAGAAGATCTGGATCTTGCCCGAGGCGTCATGGATATCCATGAACATGCCGGAATTGCGCGAAGAATAGACGCGACCGGCGACCGTGATGATATCGTCAGAGGTCTCGTCCAGCTCCAGGCCCGCGTATTTCTCGGCAAATTCCGCATTGGTCATCGTGCGGTGGAAATGCGCGGGATAGACCTCGCCGACCTGTTCGCGCAGCAGCGCGAGCTTCTGGCGGCGGACTTCCGTCGGGTCGGAGGAGAGGGCGGTTTCGGTGGTCTGTTCGGTCATCGTGTGAGTGCCTCTTGCGGCTGTGTTCGTTTCAGTTGGCCGGTGCGGCTTGCTCGGTTAACCCTCCCCCTTGTGGGGAGGGGTTGGGGAGGGGGCCTTCTTTTCTACCGCTTCACCAGCTTCAGTTTTTCGCGGACGTCCGCCGGTCCGATGACCCGGGCGCCCATAGCCTCGATCACCGTCACCGC
>NNBU01000624.1_pt1 | contig 19428 bp, 19 predicted proteins | sample 1173781 | NCBI WGS metagenome assembly NNBU01 (sample SAMN07173937, study PRJNA388173) | plant metagenome | biome: Plant school; feature: Soil; material: Symbiotic tissue of Blasia pusilla L.; isolation source: symbiotic tissue sample KVJ2 | host: Blasia pusilla | place: Norway: Troms, Kvaloya...
TTGGCCCGTCCCTCGCTGTCGTCTTCATGTCCACGGCCCCCTTCGYCGCCGACSCCGCCGATCCGGTGAAGACGTTGATGGCTGCTGCGGGATGGCACGGRGATGGGGCGCCGACGGTCGAGGCGCAGGACTATTTCGATSAGAGCCTGCTGTCATCGATCTACAGTGCAAGCTTTGTCGAGGTGTATCGCCTGGCCCAGAAGGTCGACGAGCTCTCAGACGGCCAGGGCTATATGACCGGCTATGATGTGGTGATCGGCGGGCAGGATTCGTGCCCGCTCAAGGACGTCCGCATTGAAACACGGCCGGTTGTCGATCTCGTCACCCCGGTCGCTGTCTATTTCGATGCCGTCTCCTGCTTCGGCCAGACGCCCAACCTGAAAGAAGCGAGCACGATCTTCCACGTCATCCAGCAGGATGGCCGCTATGTCATCGACAATTTCTGGAACCATGACTACGCGTCCGGTCAGATCGAGACGTCAGTGAAAGCTGAGTACGCAGCGCTCACGCATTCCTATCTGGACTTCCTGGTGACGGGATCCTGGCCCAAGCCATGACCCGCCTCTTTGCGACGCGGTGAATTTGTGCGAATGGGAGCCCGGATTGTATCAAGAAGGGCAGATCATGGCGGGGACGAACAGCGAGCGCATCATGCTGGCCGAAGGGCCGGCGGTCATTCTGGTCGAGCCGCAGCTCGGCGAGAATATCGGCATGGTGGCGCGCGCGATGGCGAATTTCGGCCTTGTGGAGCTGCGCCTCGTCAAACCGCGTGACGGCTGGCCGTCCGACAAGGCGCGAGCAGCGGCCTCCAAGGCCGATCATGTCATCGACGGCGCCGTCGTCTACGAGACCCTGGAAGAGGCGATCGCCGACCTCAATTTCGTCTATGCGACGACGGCGCGCGGTCGCGACGGCTTCAAGCCTGTCCGCTCGCCGATCACGGCTGCCGAGACGTTGCGCCGCAAGTTCACGGCCGGCGAGAAGACCGGCATTCTCTTCGGTCGTGAAAAATCCGGCCTGTCGAACGAAGACGTGGCGCTGGCGGACGAGATCGTCACCTTCCCGGTCAATCCCGCCTTCGCGTCCCTCAACATCGCTCAGGCGGTTCTGCTGATGTCCTATGAGTGGATGAAATCGGGCATCGAGGATTTGGCAGCGGTGCCCTTCGATGCGCCGGAACAGCCGATGGCGACCAAGGATGAGGTGGTCGGACTGTTCGACCATGTCGAGGAGGCGCTCGATGCGCGCGGCTATTTCCATCCGCCCCACAAAAAGGCCAGAATGGTCGAGAACTTAAGGGCGGTACTGAGCCGGCGTGCCTTCACTACCCCCGAGATCCATGTTTTGCGGGGCGTGATATCCTCCCTCGACCGCTTCTCGCGGCGGGGGCAAATAGCGCCGAGCGTCCCAGTGCCCGGCGAGGATGGGGATAAGGTTGGTGATATCAGCGGCGAATGAACTGAAGCCCATTCTGGTCTTCGATTCCGGGATCGGCGGGCTGACCGTGCTGCGCGAAGCGCGTCTCTTGATGCCCGAACGTGGCTTCATCTATGTCGCCGACGATGGCGGCTTCCCCTATGGCGGCTGGGAAGAGGCGCCGCTCAAGGCTCGTGTCATAGCACTCTTTGGTGATTTGCTGAAACGCTACGATCCCGAGGCCGTGATCGTCGCCTGCAATACCGCCTTTACGCTTGTCGGTGCCGAGTTGCGCGAAGCTTTTCCCGCCATGCGCTTCATCGGCACAGTGCCGGCGATCAAGCCAGCGGCGGAGCGGACACGCTCCGGACTCGTTTCGGTGCTGGCGACCCCCGGCACCGTCCGGCGCGCTTATACCCGCGATCTGATCCAGTCCTTCGCCTCGCAATGCCATGTCCGCCTGGTCGGCTCGGAGAACCTGGCGCGCATGGCGGAAGCCTATATCCGGGGGGAGGCGTTGGACGAGGCGGCGGTTCTCTCGGAAATCGCCCCCTGTTTCGTCGAGAAGGATGAAGCGCGGACCGATATTGTCGTGCTCGCCTGCACCCACTATCCCTTCCTTGCCAATGTGTTCCGCAAACTGGCGCCCTGGCCGGTCGATTGGCTTGATCCGGCAGAGGCGATTGCCCGCCAGGCCAGGCGTCTGGTGCCACTGGTCGACGGCGCTGAACACCCCGAAGGCTTCGATTTCGCCGTCTTCACCTCAGGCCGGCAGGACTTCTCCACGCGCCGGCTGATGCAGGGCATGGGGCTGGCCGTTGCCAAAGAGCCTGCCGTCGTCTTGGATTAAGGCAGCCTTCCGGCTTTTTTGCCGGAGCCTGCCGTGTTAGTAGCTATGGTCCATTGGCCGACCTGCGTGTCGGTGTAGAGGAGCCTTGCTCACCGTTTTGTTCATCGAGATTTCAATCGTTCTTTTCCTCACCGTCCTCAACGGTGTGCTTGCCATGTCCGAACTGGCCGTCGTTTCAGCCCGCCCTGCGCGCCTCAAGGTGCTCGCCGAGCAGGGGAGCCGCGGCGCCGAAATTGCGCTGAGGCTCGCGTCGGATCCCGGTCGCTTCCTGTCCACCGTACAGATCGGTATTACCCTGGTCGGCGTCCTGTCCGGCGCATTCTCCGGGGCCACCCTCGGCGCACGCCTGTCATTGTGGCTTGAGGCGCAAGGCTTGTCGGAGACGGTCGCCGATGCGCTCGGCGTCGGCACCGTGGTCATGCTCATCACCTATCTGTCCTTGATCGTCGGCGAACTCGTGCCCAAGCAAGTGGCGCTGCGCAATGCCGAGGCGGTTGCCGCCCGCATGGGTCCCGCCATGTTCATCCTCTCAAAAGTCGCGGCCCCGCTCGTGTGGCTGCTCGACGGCTCGGGCAAACTCGTACTCTCGCTGCTAGGACAACAGGGCGAAAGCGGCGGTAAAGTCACGGACGAGGAAATCCGTACGGTTCTGGCAGAAGCGCATAGCGCCGGTGTCATCGAAGCGGGCGAATCGGCCATGCTAACCGGCGTCATGCGACTTGCCGACCGCACCGCCCGTGGCCTGATGACGCCGCGGCGCGACGTGCTGATCCTCGATGTCGAGGACACCATCGCCGAGGTACGCGAGGTGCTGAGCGACAGCCCGCATTCGCGCATTCCGGTCCGTCGTGGCGATTCCGACGAGATCATCGGCGTGCTGCTGGCCAAGACGCTGTATGAGCGGCTCGCCATGGGCGAGGCGGCTGATCTTGCCAGCCTCGTCACTGAAGTTCCGGTTATCTCGGACCTTTCAAAAGCAACGGACATTATCGAGGCGCTGCGCCGCACACCGCTGCACATGGTGCTCGTTTACGACGAATACGGTCATTTCGAGGGGATCGTTACGTCCGGCGACATCCTGGAGGCCATCACCGGCGCCTTCCAGCAGGATTCGACCGAGGAGCAGGCGATGTTCCAGCGTGAGGATGGCTCCTACCTGGTCGCCGGCTGGACACCCATCGACGAGTTCGTCGACGTCATTCGCGTGCCCGTCGATCCTGATCTCGACTACACCACGGTTGCCGGCTTCGTGCTCGACGAGATGAAGCGAATACCGGAACTGGGCGAGAGCTTCGTCAAGGGCGACTGGCGTTTCGAGGTCGTGGACCTCGATGGTCGGCGCATCGATAAGCTGCTCGTCTCCCGCCACGCGGGGTAAGCAGCCGGTCGACGTCTGTCAGACACATTCGGGTTCAGTCAGGATTGCTTGTGCCACGCCTGCGACAATCTGTTGCATCTATGCAACGGACGTTCCGAACTTTTGCAATCTCGAATTGCGTGCTTGCGGGCTCCGATTCGACATGGCATGTTACTTCCATCCGCAACACAAGCAACAGGAGGCGACCGATGGTACATTCTTCGACGTATAAGCGCCTCTGTGGCGGATCGGTCTTTGCTTCCATGCCAGCCGCCTTTGGCTGCATGCGAACCACCCGCTGATCGTTCGTCGATCAGATTTCCCCGCCTTTTCAGGCATTTTCATTCTACTGACGTGAATGGTCTTCGGCGCGCGTAGTCGTGTCTTCAGGCCCGATGCGCGTCGTTTTTCATCACCGAAAGGACCTGGACGCTCGCGCGTTCCGGGGCGGAAAAATCATGCACAATGATCAATCTCTGGTTGAGATCTCTGTCAACGACAGAATCCACGAACTGGTAGAGCGTTTCGGCCTCTGGCGGACTGCGCTTGCGGTTCTGTTCGCGGCTTGGCGGCACCGGTCGATACGCAATGCGGCGTCCGGTCTCTCACCGCGCATGCTTGAAGACATCGGTTTGCCCGTGGACGAGGTCCAGCGGCTGCCGTCGCGGATGTCGCTGTGGGACATCCGGCTCTAGTCCCGGCGATCCGGCTCCGACAGTCGTTGCGGAGCCGGATCGCCGGTTGCTGGCCGTTGTCGGCGGCGGCTTTGCTTGGTGATGGCGGCTGCGGACTGCTACACAGAAGGGACAAGCGAATCGCCATGTCGAATTGGGCGCGAGAGCAGCGGGTTTTCGGCCTTTCGCCCTGCATTGCCTGTGGGTTTCTTGCGCCGTCGTCAGACGGGCGGGCGCAAGTCTGTTAGAGACGTCTGGTCAATGCGTTCAAGGCATTCAGGCAAGAGCATTCAAGCTAGGGCATTCAGGAGACTGCGCAGTTGAAAGTCGGAATCGATATGGGAACGGTGCAGGGCGGTCAGCCTGCCAAGCTCGATATCGAGGAGCTTCTCGCCACCCGTCTTCTCGTGCAGGGCAATTCCGGCTCGGGCAAGTCGCATCTGCTGCGTCGTCTGCTCGAACAGTCCGCCCCCTGGGTCCAGCAGGTGATCATCGATCCCGAGGGTGATTTTGTCACGCTCTCCGACAAGTATGGCCATGTTGTCGTGGACGGCGAGCGCACCGAGGCGGAACTGATCGGCATCGCTGACCGTATCCGTCGTCACCGTGTGTCTTGCGTGCTGACGCTTGAAGGGCTCGATGTCGAGCAGCAGATGCGCGCCGCCGGCGCCTTTCTCAACGGTCTCTTCGATGCCGACCGCGAATTCTGGTTTCCAGTGCTGGTCGTTGTCGACGAAGCGCAGATGTTTGCGCCGGCCGTCGGTGGCGACGTCTCGGAAGACGCGCGCAAGGTTTCGCTTGGTGCGATGACCAACCTGATGTGCCGTGGCCGTAAGCGCGGTCTTGCCGGCGTGATCGCCACGCAGCGTTTGGCCAAGCTCGCCAAGAACGTTGCGGCTGAGGCCTCCAACTTCCTGATGGGGCGAACCTTTCTCGATATCGACATGGCACGTGCCGCCGACCTGCTCGGCATGGACCGGCGCCAGGCCGAGATGTTCCGTGATCTGCAGCGCGGAAATTTCGTGGCGTTGGGCCCGGCCCTGTCGCGCCGTCCGCTGCCGATCGTCATCGGTACCGTCGAAACCTCTGCGCGTTCGTCCTCGCCGCTGCTGATGCCGCTTCCCCATGCGCCGCAGGATGTCGAGGACCTGATCTTCACGCCGGACCCGGAAGAATTTACACGCCCGATCGTGCGCCGTGCGCCGCCGGCACCGCGTCCGACTACCGACATTCTCGCTGAGCTCTCCCGCTCGACGCCGGCCTCCGACGCGCCTGCGAGCGCGGATGCTTCGATGCCGTCCCGCCATGCGGAATTGTCGGCCGAGGAGCGCGAGGAGCGGCTGACGGCCGTGCTCTCAGAAATACTCGCCGATCCGCAGGCCGCCTATCGCACGGACAGCGTGCTCTACCAGGAATTCCTGGTGCGCGCCCGCATGCGCCGCGTCTCCGGTCCGCCGATGCCGATGGGCGAATTCCGTCGTCGTGTGGCAGTGGCCCGCGCCGGCGTCGATGAGGAAACGGCAGCGAGCGAAGGCTGGCAGACGGCTTTGTCTCTTTCCGTCCGTGTCTCGGACGATCTGCAGGGCGTGTTCCTGCTGCTGGCCAAGGCCGCACTGCGCCAAGAGGAATGCCCCTCGGATATGCGCATCGCCCGTGCCTATGGCACGCATTCGGCGCGTCGTGCCCGCCGGCTGCTCGGCTATTTCGAGGAACAGGGGCTGGTGGTCGTGCATACCGATTTTTCCGGCAAGCGCATTGTTGCCTTCCCGGACCTCGAAGCAGAGACGAGGCCCGGCGATCCCAATCAGGTCGACACCGAAGTGCCGTCGCAGTCGGCCGCCGAATAAACGGCCTTGGTGGCTGTGGCCCGAGCGACCTTACGCCGCCCGCTCTTCCCAGACCCGCACCAGAGCGACGATCGTTTCCACGGCCTTTTCCATATCCTGCACGCTCACCCATTCGAGCGGCGAGTGATAGGCATGGCCGCCGGTGTAGATGTTGGGGCAGGGTAGGCCCATGAAGGACAGGCGCGAGCCGTCCGTGCCGCCGCGAATGCTGTGCAGGACCGGTTCAAGTCCAACACGACGAACGGCTTCAGCGAGATTGTCCATGATCTCGGGGTGGCGATCGAGCACCTGCTTCATGTTGCGGTATTGCTGCTTGACGGTGAAGGTCATCGAGGAGCCGGAATAGCCCGACAGCACGTCGTCGGCGATGGCCTTCAGCAGCGCTTCCTTCTCGGCCAGGCCGGCGTCGTCAAAATCACGGATGATCAGGTGCAGATGGGCGCTTTCCATGCTGCCGGACAGATCGACCGGGTGGATGAAGCCAGGGCGGCCATCTGTCGTTTCCGGGGCGATGTCGCGTGGCAGACGGGCGACGATGTCGCTGGCGATCTTGATCGCGTTCTCCATCTTGCCCTTGGCGTAACCCGGATGCATCGCGACACCGGTGATGTCGATCGTCACGCCATCTGCGGAGAAGGTCTCGTTCTCGATCTCGCCGACGGTGGAGCCGTCGAGCGTATAGGCAAAACGGGCGCCGAGTTTTTGGATGTCGACCTTGTCCGCGCCGCGACCGATCTCTTCATCGGTGGTGAAAAGGATCTTGATCGTGCCGTGACGAATCTCCGGGTTGGCGAGCAGATGGGCCGCTGCCGTCATGATCTCGGCAACACCCGCTTTGTCGTCGGCGCCAAGCAGCGTCGTGCCGTCGGTGGTGACGATGTCATTGCCGATCTGGCCGTTGAGCTGCGGATGCGCCGCGACGCGGATCACCTGGCCGCTGTCGCCGGGAAGCGCGATGTCACCGCCCTGGTAGTTGCTGAGGATCTGCGGGCGGACATTGGTGCCGGTGAAATCTGGTGCCGTATCCATATGGCTGCAGAAGCAGATGACGGGCACGTCCTTGGACGTGTTGCCGGGGATGGTCGCATAGACATTGCCGTGTTCGTCGAGATGGGCATCGGTGAGCCCGAGTGCCAGAAGTTCGGCGGTCAGCAACCGGCCGAGATCCTTTTGCTTTTCGGTCGACGGCTGAGCGTCGGAGGCCGGGTCAGACTGGGTGTCGATGACGACATAGCGGAGAAAACGGTCGAGAACGGTATCGCTCATGGTTGCTGTCCCTGGATCTGCGCCTTGATGGATGTCTGGCTTGCGTTGACCGGTACCGGTCCGAGATGTTTGTCGAAGAGGCCGATGATTTCGGTGTTGCGGGCATCATTGCTGGCCGCTCCGAGCACCACACCGACGAGCCGACGTTCGCCATTGGTGGCCGAGGTCACGATGTTGTAGCCGGCTGCCTTGGTGTAGCCGGTCTTGATGCCGTCGCCACCCGGATAGCGGACGAGGAACGGATTGTGACCGCGAAACTTCATGCCGCGAAAGGTCATGCCGCGCGAGGCAAACAGCTTGTACTCCTCCGGATAGTCGCGGATCAGGGCGAGGCCGAGGCGAGCCATGTCGGTTGCTGTCGTCACCTGGGCAGGGTCGGGCAGGCCGGACGGATTGGTGAAGACCGTGTCGTTCATGCCGAGCTTGTGCGCCTTGACGGTCATGACCACGCCGAAGGCCGCTTCGGAGCCGGCCAGCGTTTCGGCAACGGCGGTCGCGGCATCATTGGCCGAGAGCACCACCATGCCCATCACCGCCTCGCGCACGCTGATCGTCTTGCCGGCGCCGATTGCGAACTTGTAGGGTTCCTTTTCATTGGCATTCTTGGAAATGACCAGTCGCTGGTCCCAGGAGAGGCGGCCCGAATGCAGGGCTTCGAAGGTGAGATACAGCGTCATCATCTTGGTCAGCGATGCGGGATAGGTGAGCGCATCGGCATTGGTCGCCTCCAGCACCTGACCGGTCTCGGCATCTACGAGGATGTTGGCGTGTGTTGCAGCTTGTGCGCTGGTCGTGGCGAGCGGCAGTGGAAGGCACAACAAAGCAAGCAGGCAAAGACGAGACAAACGTGGGAACATTGGGGAGACGCAAGTTGATGGCGGGACCCACGGGATAGCGGAGTTCGCTCGGCGTGTCAGCAGGCTCAGTCCCTCGATCCAGTTCCTTGCAGTCAAAATCCCGCGACGTAACAAAAAAGGGCGGCTCGAAAGCCGCCCCCTTGTCGATGCCCTTAGCCTTCCTGGCCAACTTTCGGTGCTGAGCCGTGCTTTTCCGGCACAGCGTTTCGGGTCGCCCAGAGCGAACCGAGGATGCCGGCGGCAAGGATGCCGAGCGTCACCGTCAGCGAGACCACAGGCGGGATCTTGGCCAGCCCCAGCATGTCGGCCAGGAAGATCTTCGAGCCGATGAAGATCAGCACGACCGACAGGGCGTATTTCAGATAGGCGAAGCGGTGGATCAGGGCGGAGAGCGCAAAGTAGAGGGCGCGCAGGCCGAGGATCGCGAAGATGTTCGAGGTGTAGACGATATAGGGGTCGGTGGTGATCGCAAAGATCGCCGGGATCGAGTCGACGGCGAAGATGACGTCGGCCAGTTCCACCATCACCAGCGCCAGGAAGAGCGGCGTGATGAAGGTCTTCAGCTTGCCCGTCTTCTCATCCGCTTCGCGAACGAAGAAGTGCTCCTTGCGCAGGCCATCCGTCACCGGCAGCTTGCGCCGCAGGAATTTCAGGACCGGGTTGGAGGACACGTCATATTCCTGGTCGGCGGTCAGCAGCATCTTGATGCCGGTGCCGATCAGGAAAGCCGCGAAGATATAGAGAACCCAGCTGTAGTTCTCGACGATCGCAGCACCTGCGGCGATCATGATGCCACGTAGCACGATCACGCCGAGGATGCCCCAGAGCAGAACACGGTGCTGATAGGCTCTGGGAATGGAGAAGTAGCTGAAGATCATCGCGATGACGAAGATATTGTCCATCGCGAGGCTTTTCTCGACCACGAAACCGGTCAGGTATTCAAGACCGGCCTGTTCGCCGCTCTGGTACCAGAGCCAACCACCGAAGGCGAGGCCGAGGGTGATATAGAAAGCCGAGAGGAAGAAACTCTCCTTGATGCCGATCTCGCGGCTGTCCTTGTGCAGAACCCCGAGATCGAGAGCGAGGAGAAAGAGAACGACGACGACGAAAGTGAGCCACATCCAGGCAGGCTTGCCCAGAAAATCAATCCAAAGAAAATCCACGATGGGGTTTCCCTTGCCGGATAGTTGAGGTTCGCAGCTCCGACATCACGGGAATCCGGCACTCGCGTCAGAGGGGCCCGGTGCTGCGTGTTCCTCAGATGGTTTTGTCTCCGCCCAATTCAAGTCTCGTTGTTGACATTTTTCGCCAAGCCCACTAATGACCCCCTCAACGCCGGGCCGAAACGCCCGGTGTTTGTTTTAACATGTCCCGTGGTTTTCTCCGTTAGCTTACGTGAGAAGCCTGTCAGAGCTTCGAAAAAGGAGGCTCAGAGGAGGGCGTGTTTCCTTGGGCGGTCTGGCGACAGGCCGCTGTAACGTGTTGAGAAGGAAATACGATGAGCAAGCGCGCATCATCCAAGTACAAAATCGATCGCCGTATGGGCGAGAACATCTGGGGCCGTCCGAAGTCCCCGGTGAACCGCCGCGAATATGGCCCCGGCCAGCACGGCCAGCGTCGCAAGGGCAAGCTTTCGGACTTCGGCGTGCAGCTGCGCGCCAAGCAGAAGCTCAAGGGCTACTACGGCGACATCCGCGAGAAGCAGTTCCGCGCCACCTACGACGAAGCCAACCGCCGCAAGGGCGACACCGGTGAAAACCTGATCGGCCTGCTCGAGTCGCGTCTGGACGCCATCGTCTACCGCGCCAAGTTCGTGCCGACGGTCTTCGCTGCCCGCCAGTTCGTCAACCACGGCCACGTCACCGTCAACGGCGTTCGCGTCAACATCGGTTCGTACCGCTGCAAGGCTGGCGACGTGATCGAAGTTCGCCAGAAGTCGAAGCAGCTCGTGACCGTTCTCGAATCGGTTTCGCTCGCAGAGCGTGACGTTCCTGACTACATCGACGCTGACCACAACAAGATGGTTGCCACCTTCGTGCGCGTCCCGACCCTGTCGGACGTTCCGTACGCAGTCATCATGGAACCGAACCTGGTCGTCGAATTCTACTCGCGTTAATCTGACGCGAGACGGATTTGTGGAAAGCCGCCCCTCGGGGCGGCTTTTTCTGTTTGCAGTGCGGTAGCGAACCGCGATGATGGTGCAGCGATTGCGGCGGGGACAGGGAACCATGGATCTTCAGCAGATTGCCGACGAGATCGTTCTGGCGCTTGAGCCGCGTCTGGGCGAAGGCAAGGTGGCGGATTACATTCCGGAGCTTGCCCGCGTCGATCCAAAGCAGTTCGGCATCGCCATTACCACTGTCGACGGGGAGACCTACAAGGCCGGCGACGCCGATACATCCTTCTCGATCCAGAGTATTTCCAAGGTCTTCATGCTGACGCTCGCGCTCGGCAAGGCGGGTGAGGCGATCTGGAAGCGGGTCGGGCGCGAACCGTCGGGCTCGTCCTTCAATTCGATCGTGCAGCTCGAGCATGAACAGGGGATCCCGCGCAATCCCTTCATCAATGCCGGCGCGATCGTCATCTCCGACATGGTGCTCGCCGGTCATGCGCCGCGCGAGGCGATCGGGGAATATCTGCGCTTCATGCGTTATCTGGCCGATGACGAGACACTGTCGATCGACGACAAAGTCGCGCAGTCGGAGCAGAAGACCGGCTACCGCAACTTTGCGCTTGCCAACTTCATGCATGGCTTCGGCAATCTCGAGCACCCCGTCGAGCATGTGCTCGGCGTCTATTTCCATCAATGTGCGCTGGCTCTCTCCTGCGTCCAGCTTTCCCATGCTGGACTGTTCCTCGCCAATCGCGGGACCAATCCGCTGACCGGCTTTTCCGTGGTCTCTCCGAAGCGGGCGCGGCGCATCAACGCCTTGATGCTGATGTGCGGGCACTATGACGGGTCGGGCGATTTCGCCTATCAGGTCGGCCTGCCGGGCAAATCCGGCGTCGGTGGCGGCATTCTCGCGGTGGCCCCGGGCAAGGCTTCGATCGCGGTCTGGTCGCCCGGCCTCAACAAGGTCGGCAATTCGGCGCTCGGCTCGGCTGCGCTTGAAATGCTCGCCACCCGGACCGGCTGGTCTGTCTTCGGGGCTTGATCTTCCCGCACTTCCGGGGCATTGCACAGGCTTCGCCCCGATCGGACGCCCGGAGCCCGTGATGAACCTTGCAACGCCAATCGATGCCGAAGATGCCACCCTGCTCGGCGAGGGCGAGGACCTCGACCTGTCCGGCATCCATCCCGTCTTCGCGTCCGCACCGCAGTCCGTCTCGTTCAACAAGCTGCGCAAGCGGCTGATCCGTCAGGTGCGCCAGGCGCTTGCCGATTTCGATATGCTCAAAGGTCAGAAGCGCTGGCTGGTCGGTCTGTCCGGCGGCAAGGATAGTTATGGCCTGCTCGCCATCCTGCTCGACCTGCAATGGCGCGGTCTGCTGCCGGTCGAACTCGTTGCCTGCAATCTTGACCAGGGTCAGCCCAATTTTCCCAAACATGTGCTGCCGGAATATCTGGCCTCGATCGGGGTCAAGCACCGGATCGAATATCGCGACACCTATTCGATCGTGAAGGAAAAGGTGCCCAGCGGCGGGACCTATTGCTCGCTCTGTTCGCGGCTGCGGCGCGGAAATCTCTATCGGATTGCGCGCGAGGAGGGATGTGACGCGCTGGTGCTCGGCCATCACCGCGAGGATATTCTCGAAACTTTCTTCATGAACTTCTTCCACGGCGGACGATTGTCCGCCATGCCAGCAAAGCTGCTCAACGACGAGAAGGATCTCTTCGTGCTGCGGCCGCTCGCCTATGCGGCGGAAGACGACATGGCGAAGTTTGCCGAAGCCATGGCCTTCCCGATTATTCCCTGTGATCTCTGCGGGTCCCAGGACGGGCTGCAACGCAATGCGATGAAGGACATGCTGGCGGGCATCGAGGCGAAGATGCCGGGGCGCAAGGACGCCATGCTGCGGGCGCTCGGCCATGTCGATGCCTCGCATCTGCTCGATCCGAAGCTCTTTGATTTCGCAGGCTTGATGGCGAGCCCACAGGACTGATTTCGGTCCGCTGGTCCGGCCTTCCTCCGGGTGCCCTGCACAATTTTTTGCGCTCCTGCACAATTTCATCGGCTTTCCGACATTTGCGGACTGTCCTTAAGCCGTCTTGCACTTTAGAAAGTTGCATGGGGCCGGTTCGTCTCAATGCGCCGGATGGATGAGCATATGTGGGAGTGTGGATGACTGAGGGATCTCAGGCGTCGGTCGTGCGGCGTGCCGTCTTTCTCGTCGGTGGTTACGAGCGCAATGATTCGGCGGGCTTCTTCCGCCGGATCGGTCGCGAGATGGCCCGCTTCAGCGCCTGCTGGGACATTGCTGCCCGCATGGAAGACCCGCAGCCGGCACCGGGTGGTATCGCGGCCACGGCGCAGATCGCTTATCAGGGCGCCGATGGGGAGTGCCGCAGCGAGCTCACCTTTCTCAGCTTCGACGACCTGGTGAAACGTGACGGCTCCAGACCGTTCGTCGTGCGCCTCTGGGTCTATCTGATCTCCTTCCTCGACTATGTGTTCAGCGGAACCATGTTTCGCTTCTTCGGCACCAATTGGCGCTTTGCGCTCTATTTCCTCTATCCGGCCGTTGCGCTCTCCGCCTTTGCCGGCATTGGATATCTTGTCTATCGGCTGGTCCTGCTCGCAGGCCTACCGGGGATCGCGATTGTTGCCGCTGGTCTCGGCTTGCTTGCCACCTTTGGGGTGGGTCGGCTGGTCGGCCGGCGCTATTTCGTCTTTCATCTCATGGACCTGTGGTCCTTCAGCCGTGAACACTTGCGCGGCCGGCGGCCGGACATGGATCTGCGTCTCGACGCCTGGGCACGGTTGATCGAGAGCCGGATCACCGAAAACCACTATGACGAGGTGCTGCTGGTCGGCCACTCGACCGGAGGCGCGCTTATTCTCGACGTTGCCCATCTGCTCGCCGAACGCCTGACGGGCGAGGGCCGGCCGGTGGATTTCAGGCTGCTGACCGTCGGATCGACCTCTCTCAAGGTGTGCCTGCATCCGGCCGCCACCCGAGCGCGGATGCGGCTTGAGGGGCTCTCGCACTTCCCGGCCCTGCGTTGGACTGAATTCCAGGCACTGACCGACATCATCAATTTCTACAAATGCGATCCTTACCGCCTGGCCGGTCTCAGCCATGACCGGGACGATGCTTTCCCGCGGATGTTCCAGGTGCGGTTTCGCGAGATGCTGGTCACCGATGCCTACAAGCGCATCAAGCGGAATTTCTTCCGCGTGCATTACCAATTCATCTCGGCCAATAGCCGACGCTACTTCTATGATTTCTTCCTGATCTGCTGTGGCACGCGGCGGCTGGAAGAGGTACGACCCGGCAACGCCCCCGTGACGGCGCTGGTCGGGGAACAGACAAAGGTCGAGGCATGATTCGGACTTCCTTCATCATCTGGGGCGTGATGCTCCTGATCTGGTGCGCCATGCGCTATCCGGCGATGCGCCGGGCGCGTCGGCAGAAGACCCGTGTCGACAACCGCACGGTTCTGGATATCTCACTGCTGACGCTCTGCGTCTTCGGGCTGGTCGTGATGCCGATCGCTTGGCGGCTGGATATCTTCAACGGGTTTGCCGATAGAGGCCAGTCTTTGCCCGTTCTTGGCCTTGGCGTATTGACGGGTATTGTCTTCCTCTGGCTGTTTCGCCGCAGCCACAAGGATCTCGGTCGCAACTGGTCGGTCACGCTGGAAGTGCGCGAGGGTCACCAGTTGGTGACAGGGGGTGTCTATGCCCATGTCCGGCACCCGATGTATGCCTCGTTCCTGCTTTGGGGGCTGGCCCAGGTGCTTCTGATCCCGAACTGGGTTGCGGGTCTTTCCGGCTTGATTGCCGTGCTGGCGCTTTACGCCGTGCGCCAGTCGCGCGAGGAGGCGATGATGCGCCAGACCTTTGGCGCCGACTACGATGCCTATTGCGCGCGCACCAAACGGCTCATTCCCGGAATCTTCTGAAAGCCGCGCGGCCCGCGATCAGCGGACGCGCAGTGCTTTCTTGATCTCCGCAATCGTGCGGTCGTGCAGGCCCGGATTCTTGTCGATATTGAAGTGACCGATGCCTTTGATCGCCGTATCGCCCTGTCGCAGGTTGATATTGGCAAGGTCGCCCTTGAAGCCCGGCTCGGGCGTGACCGGTGACCAGAGGTTTTCACCACCGGTGTAGAAGTTCAGCGCCTTCTTGACGTTGCCGGGAACCGGACCCTTGCCGGTCGGGTCGAAGCTGATGATCAGCGCCACCGGGATCTTCATCGGCTCCAGCGCGCGGGCGAGCGTGAAGGTCATGTCGGCGCCCAGCGAGTGGCCAACCAGCACGATCGGCCGGGCATCCTTGGACGCGCGATATTTTTCGGCGATCCGCCGCGCGAAGAAATCGGCATTTGGCAGCGACAAGACTTCCGCCTTCACGCCATCGGCTGCCAGTTGTTTTCCGAGCGTGTCGAGGCCCGTGGAGAAGATGTTGGCAAAGCCGCGGATCAGATAAACCTGACCGGTCTTCAACTTTGGCTTGGACTTCAGGGCTGCTTCGACGGGCAGGGCAGGCGCGATCAGAAATGCCGACGCAGCCGCCAGCAGGGAACGTCTGGAAATCATAAGATGGTGTGCTCCGCCAAACCCGTGTTTTCGAAATCATGCATTTTTCCCGCCGGCAGGCAACTGGCGCTGGCGGCCTTTCCCGCTGTACTTTGCAACAGCCTTAGCGCTAGAAGGGCCGGGCTGGGATCGCGTACAAAAATGGCCGGGCCGACCCGCCGGATTGGAGAGATTTGATGACTGCCACGATCGATATCGCCGCCTTGGCCAATCTTCTGCAGGAGGCGGCCGTTGAGGAAATCCTGCCGCGCTTCCGCAATCTGGGCGAGGGCGATGTGCGGATGAAAACCGAAGCGATCGATCTCGTCACCGAAGCAGACGAGGCGGCGGAGCGACTGATTCGCAAGGGTGTCGCGGGCCTGCTGCCGGATGCCCTGTTCATCGGCGAAGAAGCCGTTGCCGCTGATCCGGATCTGCTCGGCAAGCTTGCCGGCGCCGATCTGGCTGTGATCGTCGATCCGATCGACGGAACCTTCAATTTTGCCGCCGGCCTCACACTTTTCGGCGTCATGCTGGCTGTCGTCAGCAAGGGTGAAACGGTGGCCGGCGTGATCTATGATCCTGTTGGCAATGACTGGGCACTGGTCGAGAAGGGGTCCGGTTCCTGGCTCTGCAAGCCCGATGGTTCGCAGGAACAGATGTTCGTGCGCCCGAGCCAGCCGCTCGACCGCATGATCGGCATTGCCAATACCGGCTTCTTCGATCTGGAAACCCGTCGCCGCCTGCTGATGAATCTCGCCGAGGTGCGGCTGTTCACCAGCTATCGCTGCGCGGCGCATGAATACCGGCTGCTCGGCCAAGGGCATATGGATTTCGCGATGTATAACAAGCTGATGCCCTGGGATCATCTGGGCGGCGCGCTGATGATGCAGGAGGCTGGTGCTCATGTTGCGCGTTTCGACGGTTCGGCCTATCTGCCGCATCATACCGAGGGCGGACTGCTGATCGCGGCCGATCCGGATGCCTGGCAGGAATTGCGCGAGAAGATTTTTACTGTCTGAGAACAAGGAAAAGGCCCGGCGATGACCGGGCCTTCTGCGTTTCGTGACGTGGTATGCGGTGTCAGACCGGCTTGTTGTGCGCCTGGAACAGGCGGCCTCGTTCGCCGATCAATACGAAGACCAGGCCGATAAAGCCGACCACGAAGAAACCGGTGACCATCGGCAGCGCGGTGCCATCAAAGGCCTGGCCGATGACGGCGCCGATCAGTGAGCCGCCGATCGTGCCCATGAAGCCGAGGACGGAAGATGCGGTGCCGGCGACGTGGCCGAGCGGCTCCATGGCCAGCGAGTTGAAGTTCGAACCGATCCAGCCGAACTGGAACATCGCGAGCGCAAAGAAGCCGAGGAACAGGAAGAAGGGCATCGGCTGCGGGCCGAGCAGTTGCACCACCAGCCACAGCGCGTTGATGGCGATGAAACCGAGCAGTGACCCATGCGAGAGCTTGCGCATGCCGAAGCGGCCGACCAGCTTGGCGTTGACGAAGGAGGCGAGCGCCATGAACAGGGCAACCGCTGCAAAGGCGACCGGGAACCAGACGCCGAGGCCATAGATCCCCACATAAACCTGCTGGGCGGAGTTGATGAAGCCGAACAGGGCGCCGAATATGAAGGTGCTGGCGATCGTGTAGCAGAGCGCCACGCGGTTGGTGAGCACGATGCGGAAACCGTCAAGGATAACCTTCGGGGTGAACGGACGAATGTCCTCGGCTGCAAGGGTCTCCGGGAGGCGGATATACATCCAGGCGCCGACGATCAGCGCAATGATCGCCATGAAGACGAAGATCCACTGCCAGTCGCCGAACAGCATGATCACCTGGCCGGTGCCGGGGGCAACGACCGGAATGACCATGAAGACCATCATGATCAGCGACATGACTTCGGCCATCTGACGGCCGCCGAAGACGTCGCGGACGATCGAGACGGTGATGACACGCGTGGCTGCCGAACCGATGCCCTGGATGAAACGCAACAGCAGCATCATGCCGAAGGAGGGAACGAAGACGACGGCGAGGGAGGAGATCACGTAGATGCCCAGCCCGACGATCATCGGCATCCGGCGACCGAAGCGATCCGCGATCGGTCCATAAAACAATTGTGCCAGGCCAAAGCCGATCAGATAGGCGGACACGACATACTGGCGGTGGTTTTCGTTTTCGACGTTGAGCGCCGCACCGATCTCCTGAAGTCCCGGCAGCATGATGTCGATGGCGAGCGCATTCAGCGCCATCAGAAAAGCCATCATTGCGATGAATTCGGCACGGCCCATCTGGCCCAGCGTCTTTTGCGCGGACTGTAGTGAATCTGACACAGTAAAATACCCTTAAACAGCCAAAGGCGTTGCCCGGGGCAACGCCTTGTCAAGCCTTGGAATGGTGGTGCCTTGCGGCGTGGTGGTCAGGCGGCGCCGCGGACGGCGATGCCCTGGTCCTCGAAATGCTTCTGCAGTTCACCGGCCTGGAACATCTCCCGGACGATGTCGCAACCGCCGACGAACTCGCCCTTGATATAGAGCTGCGGGATGGTCGGCCAGTTGGAATACTGCTTGATGCCCTCGCGGATTTCCATGTCTGCCAGGACGTTGACGCCCTTGTAGTCGACGCCGAGGTAGTCGAGAATCTGGACGACCTGACCGGAGAATCCGCATTGCGGGAACTGCGGGCTGCCCTTCATGAACAGGACCACGTCGTTAGTCTTGACTTCGTTCTCGATGAATTCGTGGGCGCTCATGTCATATCCTTTCACATGCCGTTCAAGGCGGCAGGGTCACATTTCGTACAGATAGCAAGAGCGATCCGATTTTGCCAGTACCGTATGGCGCCTCTCGATCAGGAACTGCGCTGCCGGCTGCGCTTGGCGGCCGTGCGACGACGGCTCTGCTGCTTCTTGGGTGCGGCAAGGCGCTTTGCCTTTTTGCGAACGAAGCGGCCCGTGGTGCTGGACCGCGTCTGCTGCTTTCGCCGGGTGGTCCGTTTGCTCGTCGGTTTCTTCAGGATTTCCTTCAAGACGCCCTCGACGACATTCTTGACGATGTCGGAGACCAGATCAGCCATAAGTGAACACCTTCCCGCTTCCGTTCGACCTCTTGTGTTCCATTTCCCCTTTAAATCAGCGGAATTCTCGTCTAGCAAGCGCTGCCTGCGGTCGATCTGCAGCGAACAGAGTGGCCGCCATCATGATCCACAGCCGTGTCGTCCTGCATTTCCCAGGCTTCGAACCCCTGGATGCCGAGGCACATCGTCAGCGTTACCAGAGATCCGCAACGCAAGCCGCGCGGGTCTGGGACAGTCGTTTCGACGTCGGGCCACTGGCGGGCGCTCCGGCTGATCCGCATTTTGCCGTCGAGGCTGCGGGTGAGGCCTGGTCGACACACAGCGACATCCACATTCACGACCACAACGATCTGATTGCCGTCATGCGCCGTGAACCGGTGTGGCAGCAGCTCGCGGCGGGATATCGGGCAGGTTTTGCCATTGTCGGCCAAGGCGCTGCGTTTGGCTATTTTCGCCATGCCTGGCGGTTTGCGCTGTTCTTCCTCTTTCCCTATCTGTTCGTTGCGCTCGGTATCGTCATCGGAGCCGAGATTGCGGCGCTGCCCCTGACGGTCGGTGTTCATCCCCTCTGGCTGATCTTGTCTCTGCCTCTCGGCTACGCGGCATTCCGCTATGGCTGGATGCGCTTTTCCGATCGCTACCACGTGTTGCATCTCTTTGCCGACTGGCGTCTGGCCGTCGCCATTGCCGAAAATCGGCCCGAGATCGCAACATGGATCGAGAGGGAGGCCGATCGGGCCGAACGGGCGCTCAGCCGTTCAATGGACGAGATCCTGGTCACATCGCACAGCATGGGGGCCAGCCTGGCACTGTCAGTGATCGGGTGCCTGATCGAGCGCAAGTCTCCGGCGCTGGCCGGACGGCGCATGACCTTCGTGACGCTCGGCGGCGCTGCCCTACAATGCAGCCTGCTCTCAAGCGCCACGGTGCTGCGGAGGCGTATCGGGCTTGTCGCCCGACATGCCCAGGTTGACTGGTTCGATATCCAGTGCCTGACCGATCCAATCCATTTGTACAAGTGCCCGACTGTATCCCTCTCGGGCCATCCCGATGCGCCTCAGCCGAAGCTTGTTTTCATCCGCTTCAAGCATTCCATGTCGGTCGAGCGTTATGAAAAAAACCGCCGGGATTTCCTGCGCATGCACCGTCAGTACGTTTTGGGTCCAGACCAGAAGAGCGGCTTCGACTTTACGCTGATGACGGCGGGGCCCTTGCCGGCGGTGTCTTTCCGCGACCTCCATTCGCCACGGCCGCCGCAGTTTTAGAGCCGTTCATTTCTGAATGGAATCAGTTCTGTTGGCTCAAACGGAGTCGGATGGTCGACCGGCCGGCGCGTGTCGTAGCCACAGCCTACGGCCAAGCCGGCCGGTCGATCAGGCGGCCCGTTTCAGCCAACCCGAAGGGCC
>NNBU01000944.1_pt1 | contig 19390 bp, 17 predicted proteins | sample 1173781 | NCBI WGS metagenome assembly NNBU01 (sample SAMN07173937, study PRJNA388173) | plant metagenome | biome: Plant school; feature: Soil; material: Symbiotic tissue of Blasia pusilla L.; isolation source: symbiotic tissue sample KVJ2 | host: Blasia pusilla | place: Norway: Troms, Kvaloya...
ACGAAACGATCGCCAACGGCCGTTGGCAACTGTCTTAGCCCTCGAACGTCATCCGCCTGCACGGTCGCAGATGCCTTCACTTCCACGCCGATGATCCGGCCGCGCCGATCTTCGATGACAACATCGACCTCATCCAGATCCTTGGTTCTGTAGTGGGAAAATGACAGACGCTTCTCGGACCAGGAGGCCACCTTCATCAGTTCGGATACGACGAAGCTCTCCAGAATGGCACCAAATCGGGTCTTGTTTTCGGACAATCGGGCCAATTCGTCTTCACGCAACGCAGCCAGAAGCCCCGTGTCGATGAAATGGAGCTTGGGCGTTTTGACGAGCCGGCTCATTCGGTTGTTCGACCATGGTGCCAGAGTTCTCACCAGGAACAGCCGCTCAAGGATGGCGATATATTTCTGGGCTGTGACCCCAGATAGCCCCAGCGCCGCACCGAAACTGCTATTGTTGACCAACTGGCCGGCGTGTTCCGCGAGGATGTTCAGGAGGCGCGGCAAACGATCGAGTTGATCAATGTTCGCGATATCGCGCACGTCGCGATCCAATATCAGGTCGACATAGTCTTCGAGCCAAGAGATACGCCGGGCAACAGTTGTTCGCTTCAGGACCTCTGGATATCCGCCTGCGAGAACCATGCCCATCATGTCTTTGCCCAGGACAAGATCACCATCGATCACCGGCTCTTCCCCCGCGAACAATCGATCCAGCATAAGCCCTGGTCCGGATCTGATCTCGGCCTGCGCAAAGGGGAGAAGCGGAATGACTGCCATTCGCCCGGCAAGAGAGTCGGCAATCGCTGGAATGGTCGCGAGATTGGCAGAGCCCGTTAATAGAAACCGCCCGGGCTCCGGATCTTCATCCACGCTTGCCTTGATCGCCAGCATCAGATCAGGGGCTCTTTGCACCTCGTCGATCACCGCGCGCTTAATCCCACGGATGAACCCCGTCGGGTCGGTCTTCGCAGCATTCAAGGTTCCCGCGTCATCCAGTGTGATGAATGATCGATCACTGTCTGAGACCATGCGAGCAAGCGTCGTCTTGCCCGACTGTCGTGGCCCTGAGATCAAGACCACACGGGTATCAGCCAGAGCGGCCTCTATGCGAGGCAACACTTTTCGGGAGACAAGAGACTTTGAATTCCGGGGCTCAGCCATGCGGCCACTCTTAACTCAATCTCCGTCTAATTTAAAGCATCGTGTCGTCCATTTTAAAGTCAGAAAGCATCCAAACTTGAAGACACAGGATAACGCCCCGCCTTTTTCCGGTCTGACACAGGCGTGGATGGCGTCATCGAACAACGGCGGAGAACTCTTTGCTCGTTGGACCATTTCGGAATTCTCGTACCAACCCGCCGGAAAGTGTGGTCACACGTCCATAACGACGCCGCCTGGCGGGCTGCAAGGCGCTGTCATGAATGCGTTCGCCTGGTGCCGGTACGCTAAAGACCGGCAAAGGGATTGCAACGACGCTTGCCGTCCCGGGAGGAAATTTCAGCCACTCGGGGTGGGTGGGGGAGTAGCAGCCCGCAATTGGCCACCGGCCTCGTCTCTTGAGCCCAGTCGCGCTTGCTCCCGCCGCTTCCAATTCCGAGGAGTGACACCGGTCTCGCGGGTGAAGAAGCGCGAAAAATAGGCGGGATCCGCAAAGCCCAGCCGGTAAGCCACCTCCTGGACGCTATCCGGCGTGAACAGCAGTTCGCGCTGTGCCTCTTCCAGCAGCCAGCGGGCGATCAGTTCCCGGGTGCTGAGCCCGGTCCGTGCCTTCACCACACGGTTGAGGTGTGTCGTCGAAATGCCTAGGGCGTCAGCGTAATACGTCGCTGGCCTGTGCTTACGCACATCGCGATGCAGGAGTGCCAGCAGGGCCTCGATGCGCCTGTCATTGTCACTGCCGGTCTCGGCTTCGTCGGCCTCCTGGGCTGCAATGCGCGCCGTCAAGACGAGGGCAGTTGCAAGCCCGGTCTCCATCAGGACCGATCGCCCGATGCGGCGCCCATTCCATTCCTCTGCCACCCTTTCAAGGCTCGTGCGGATGAGATTGCTTTCTGGCGCGTCGTCGGGCAGGCGGGTGACGCGGGGCTGAGACAGGAAGGTGCCGATCGATCCCGGTTCGCCGGGTCTGACGGGCAGACGGCTGGCGAGAATGGTAAAGACGTAACCATCGATATCCGGCGAAAAGCGAAAACCGTGCCCGACCGACGGAGGCACAGTGAGGACGCTTGGAGGTTCGAAGCGCACAATCTCGTCTCTATAGACGGCATCACCCGAGCCGCCTGATATCAGCAGGATCTGGAAGAAGTGCTCGTGGCGGTGCAGGCCGATTTCCCAGTGGTGCAGGCTGCTTCGGGCGGGGATTGTTTCGCAATGCAACCGAAACTGAGCAGATGCAGCATCATCTTCCCCGTAGAGCTCGTAGGTCGGTATGGGGGAACTGAGTTTTGGATTGTGCTTTGTCATGTTCGATTTGTGCAATAGATGGAGGCTTTCGTCCATTGTGAAGATGACTCCCGGTTGCCAAGACTTGCGCATTGCCAAGTGACGGGACGCCATCGGGAGGAACCATGCGCACCAAAGTCGCCATCATCGGATCAGGTCCGGCCGGTCTTCTGCTCGGTCAGCTGCTGACCAATGCCGGCATCGACAACATCATCGTCGACCGTGCGAGCCGCGAGCATATCCTGGCGCGCGTGCGTGCCGGTGTGCTGGAAGAGGGCATGGTCGGCCTTCTCGACAGGGCGGGCGTCGGCGCGCGCATGCATCGCGAAGGCCTGCCGCATGACGGGTTTTCGCTTGCCTTCGACGGTCGCGACCATCGCCTCGATCTTTTTGACCTGACGGGCGGAAAGCGCGTCATGGTCTATGGCCAGACGGAGGTGACGCTTGATCTCATTGAGCGGCGCGAGAAAGACGGCGGTGTGACGGTCTATGAAGCGGCTGATGTCACACCCGCCGGCTTCGATGGGGACCATCCGTATGTGACCTACAACAAGGACGGCGTCACCCATCGTATCGACTGCGATTTCATCGCAGGCTGTGACGGTTTTCATGGGGCCAGCCGGAAGGCGGTGCCGGCCGACGCCATCAAGACCTTCGAGAAGATCTATCCCTTTGGCTGGCTTGGCATCCTGGCCGAAGTGCCGCCGGTCAGTCACGAATTGATCTATGCCAATCATCCGCGCGGCTTTGCGCTCTGCTCGATGCGCTCGAACACGCGCAGCCGCTATTATGTCCAGTGCTCGCTCGACGACGCGGTCGATATGTGGTCGGACGATCGCTTCTGGGACGAGCTGCGCCGTCGCCTGCCGGCCCATCACGCCGAGGCACTGGTGACGGGGCCGAGCTTCGAGAAATCCATCGCGCCGCTTCGGTCCTTCGTCGCCGAGCCGATGCGCTTCGGCCGCATGTTCCTCGTCGGCGACGCTGCCCATATCGTTCCGCCAACCGGGGCAAAGGGCCTGAACCTTGCGGCCTCCGACGTATATTACCTGCTCTCGGGCCTGCTCGAGCACTATCAGGAGAAGAGCACCGCCGCATTGGACGCCTATTCGCAGCGCGCTTTGAAGCGGGTCTGGAAGGCGGTTCGCTTCTCGTGGTCGATGACGACGTTGATGCATCGCTTTCCCGATACGGGCGATTTCGGTCAGAAGATTCAGGAAGCGGAACTCGACTATCTCACCCAGTCGCGGGCTGCCGCGACGGCCATGGCCGAAAACTATGTCGGATTGCCATATTGATTTCGGGCCGACTTGCGCAATGATAATTGTTCGTTAGACTTACTAATAGACCGGCACGGCCGCTGGCTCGTCCGGGAGAAATTCGGATCGATCGGCGGCCGGACGCGGCGGGGCAGGGGAGATGCCCGGGGAACAGCGGCGCACGGTGACTGAAAACTGGCTGGCCGAAGGGTCTGTCAAACTGCTCACGGAGGAGACATTACGATGAACATGCATATCTCGCTGCTGATCAATGGCACGGAAAAGGCGGCCACAGGTGGGCGGACCTTCAACCGGATCAATCCCTTTACCCAGGAGGTGGCAACAACGGCGTCTGCCGCAAGCCTCGAAGATGTCAATGCGGCGGTCGAGGCGGCAGCTGCAGCCTTTCCCGGTTGGTCGAAGACAGGCCCTGGCGAACGCCGAAAGATCCTGCTGAAGGCCGCCGACATCATGGAAGCGAAGACGGCCGAGTTCAGTGAGCTGGTGATTGCCGAAACGGGAGCGACGGGTCATTGGGGTGCCTTCAATGTGATGGTGGCGGCCAGCATGCTGCGGGAAGCAGCCTCGATGACGACACAGATCTCGGGCGAGGTCATTCCCTCCAACAAGCCGGGTTCGCTGTCCATGGGCATGCGCCAGGCTGTCGGTGTCTGCCTCGGCATTGCCCCGTGGAACGCCCCCATCATTCTGGGTACGCGCGCAGTTGCCATGCCGCTTGCCTGCGGTAACACGGTTATCCTCAAAGCCTCCGAACAGTGCCCGGGCACCCACCGTCTGATTGCCCAGTGCCTGGTTGAGGCAGGCCTGCCGACCGGGGCCATCAGTGTCATCACCAATGCGCCGGAAGATGCACCCAAGATTGTTGAAGCGCTGATTACCCATCCGTCCGTAAAGCGGGTCAACTTCACCGGCTCGACCAAGGTCGGCAAGATCATCGGCGAGCTCTGCGGTCGTCATCTGAAGCCGGCCATCCTTGAGCTTGGAGGCAAGGCACCGCTGGTGATCCTCGATGATGCGGACATCGATGCGGCCGTCAATGCCGCCGCCTTCGGTGCCTTTGCCAATATGGGCCAGATCTGCATGTCGACTGAACGGATCATCGTCGATGCCAAGATCGCCGATGAATTCGTTGAAAAGCTCGCCGCCAAGGCGTCGAAGCTGCCGGCCGGCGATCCCAAGGGCCATGTCGTGCTTGGCTCGCTGATCAGCCTGGAATCGGCCAGGAAAATGGACGAGTTGATTGCCGACGCCGTGTCCAAGGGAGCAAAACTCGTGGCCGGCGGCAAGCGCGAGGGAAGCGTGGTCGAGGCGACCCTGCTCGACAATGTCGATTCCTCGATGCGGATGTATTCCGAAGAAAGCTTCGGCCCGGTCAAGCCGATCATCCGTGTGAGTGGCGAGGAAGAGGCGATCCGCATCGCCAACGACACCGAATATGGCCTCTCGGGCGCCGTGTTCAGCCGCGACATCCGTCGCGCGCTGGCGGTCGCCGCCCGGATCGAATCCGGCATCTGCCACATCAACGGTCCGACCGTCTTCGATGAGCCGCAAATGCCCTTCGGCGGCGTGAAGGGCAGCGGCTATGGCCGGTTTGGCGGCAAGGCCGCGATTGCCGAGTTTACCGAACTGCGCTGGATCACCATTGAAGATCCGAACCAGCACTACCCGTTCTGACAATCCTCCCCCGATAGAAACGGTCGTCCCTCGGGGCGGCCGTTTCGCTATCACAGCAATTCGTGCCAGCGGCTGTCTCGGGGTGCATACCCGTGCGACGGATCACCAAGACTGATCCGCATGTCGGTTCGTCTCAATCGTGCTCGGGCAGGATGTCGGAATAGATCCGCTTCAGCGCTGCAATGAAGGCCTGCAATTCCTCGGGTGAGAATTTCTGCGTAAACCGCGCTTCATGCTGGGTCTGGATTTCGCGCGCTTTTGTCAGCATGGCTGCCCCATTGCCTGTCAGGACCAGCTCCTGGCGACGCCGATCGACCGATGACGGTTGCCTTGCAATCAGATGACGCGCCTCCAGCCGGTTGACAAGCGCCATCATGGTTGCGCGGTCCATGCTCAGTTGGTTGGCGATGTCGATCTGGCCGACTTTGGGGTTGGCGGCGACCAATTCCAGGACCGCAAACTGTTTCTGCGTCAGGCCGAGATCGCCCATGGCGGCGGTATAGTCCTGGTAGATGGCGACATTGGCCATGCGCAGGTGAAAACCGAGAATGTCGTCCAGGCGCCCTGTCCGCAGTGGACCGCCGAGCTCGAAACTTTCGTCATCGTTCGCGGGCTTGAGGTCCTTGTGTGTCGTCATGGCTTCTCTTTCGCGCTTGCGTCCGTCACTTTGACAGCCATTCATGACCACTTTCGGATGCAACAGTCAAATTGCAGTTGCCAACCGATCGAGTAGATAGTAAGTGTAGCATACAAAATGCCAGGGAGGCCTCGTCGAGGTGGCATGGAGGAGAATGAGATGCAGCAAGCCCCGGACTTGATGAGTGGGAGATCTCGATCGGTCGGTCTGGAAACGGACGATCCGCTGATCTACCGGGCAGCAACCGGTCCCGACCGGCCAGCCGTCTATGAGGTGGCTTCCGGCCAAGGCCTCAGCTATGGCGAATTGCACCTCTCGGTTGGCCGCCTAACCACCTTTCTTCTCGGTGCGGCCGCCGGAGGCGCGACGGCCCCCCGCATCGCCTTTCTCGGCCGCAATTCGATTGCCCAGATCAGCGTCTGTCTCGCCTGCCAAAGGGCAGGCCATGTTTTCGTACCGCTCAACTGGAGGCTGGGCGCAACCGAGCTGAAGCAGATCATCGATGACTGCCAGCCGTCCCTGATCCTGCACGATGCGGAATTTCGCGATACACTTGGCGCCATGCCACAACTGGGCAGGCCGATCCTGCCGGTCGACGGCACAGGTGGACTGCTAGAGCGCGCTGAGCACCTTGAGCCTGCTCCCGCTCTCGCCTTCGAGGCCGATCGCCCCTGCATCATGCTCTACACCTCCGGGACGACCGGCGCACCGAAGGGCGTGATCATCACGCGCCGCAATGCCTTTGCCTCGGCCATCAATTTCGCGATGGTGGGGGACGTGACGGCAAATAGCGTGACACTGTGCGACCTGCCCTTCTTCCACACGATCGGGCTCGTTGCCATCGGCCGGACCACGTTGATGATGGGCGGGAGGCTGGTGATCTCCGACCGCTTTATCCCCGACCGTACGCTCACAACGCTCGGGGATCCAGCGCTCTGCGTCACCCATTATTTCGCCGTGCCGCAGATGGCAGCGGCGCTGCGTGCCGCCCCCGGCTGGGACCCGTCGGCCCTGAAGGCGCTGCAGGCGATCTTCATCGGTGGGGCGGCGCTTTCGCCGGCCCTGATCGAGACCTTTCTCGACGACGGCATTCCGCTGGTCAACGGCTATGGCATGAGCGAGGCCGGCACGGCGATTCACATGCCGCTCGACCGCGCCATGGTCGCCCGTCATCCAGGCGGCGTCGGCTATGCCGCCCCTTTGCTGCAGGTTCGGTTGGTCGACGACAGGGGAGCCGATGTGGCGGATGGCGAGGTCGGCGAAATCTGGCTGCGTGGTCCCTCGGTCACGCCCGGCTACTGGAACAAGCCGGCGGAAACGGCGGCAGCCTTTGTCGGGGACTGGTATCGGACAGGCGATCTTGGACGCCGGGCGGACGGTGGCGTGATCCACGTGCCCGACCGCTTGAAGGACATGTACATTTCCGGCGGCGAAAACGTGTTTCCAGCGGAAATCGAAGCGGTCATCAGTGCCCATGGCAAGGTCCGTGACGTCGCGGTGATCGGCGTCGCCGACCCGAAATGGGGAGAATGCGGCATCGCCTTCATCGTGCCGGACGAGGCGCATCCGACCGTCGAAGAAATCCTTGGCCACTGTGCCGAGCGTCTGGCGTCCTACAAGCGCCCGGCCCGCATCGTGTTTCTCGAAGCCATCCCACGAACGGCCTCCGGCAAGGCTCAAAAACACATCCTTCGCCAGATCCACCTGCCATCCTGACGCCTCACGGCAAAATGCGGCCTCGATCGCCTGCAGCCGCGCCATTCCAAGGAGCACCACCATGACCGACACCGAACAGACCTCTCAGAGCCCAGTCCTTGTCGATTTCGACAACGGAATTGCTTTTGTGACGCTTAACCGTCCCGAGAAACGCAATGCGATGAACCCCGCCCTCAACAAGCGCATGATGGAGGTGCTGGACGAGCTGGAGGCGGACGACCGCTGCGGCGTACTGGTGTTGCGCGGCGCCGGCCAATCCTGGTCCGCCGGCATGGACCTCAAGGAGTATTTCCGCGAGAACGACGGCAAGGGGCGTGCGGCCGTCCTGAAAAGCCGTCGTCAGTCCGGCGGCTGGTGGAACCGCCTGATGTATTTCGAAAAGCCGACGATTGCCATGGTCAATGGCTGGTGCTTTGGGGGCGCGTTTACGCCGCTGGTTGCCTGCGATCTGGCGATTGCCGCCGATGAAGCGACCTTCGGGCTTTCGGAAATCAACTGGGGCATCCTGCCTGGCGGCAATGTCACCCGCGCTGTCGCTGAGGTGATGAACCATCGCGACTCGCTCTACTACATCATGACGGGTGAGAATTTCGGCGGCCAGAAGGCCCGTGATATGGGCCTCGTCAACGAATCCGTGCCGCTCGCCGATCTCGAAACCCGTGTTCGTGTGATTTGCGCCAGTCTGCTGGAGAAGAACCCGGTGGTCCTGAAAGCAGCCAAGGACACCTTCAAGCGGGTGCGCAACATGCCCTTTGAACAGGCTGACGACTACATCTATGCCAAGCTTGAACAGATGCTGTTCCTCGACAAGAGCAATGGCCGCGCCGAAGGCCTGAAGCAGTTCCTTGACGACAAGAGCTTTCGCCCGGGCCTCGGCGCTTACAAGCGCTGAGGGTCTGTCCTGTCGGAGCGGACCTGGTCAGGCGGTCGCAAGGAGCGGTAGCGTTCCTGTCATCAGCGATCGGAACTTTCTTTGCCGGGAAGCATTGTTAAGACAAGCGGATCGTTAAGCAGCCGACGATGGACTTTCCCGGCATTTGACCGGGTAGCAACTTGAAGGCCGTGCGTAGCCGCCAAAGAAGGAGAACGACTATGGGTTCTACATCTGACAAAATTGCCGGCAAGGCGAACGAGTTGACAGGCAAGGCCAAGCAGGCCGTCGGTGATGCCACCGACAACCGCAGCCTAAAGGCCAAGGGCGTCGCACAGGAAGCCAAGGGCGATGCTCAGCAGGCCAAGGGCCATGCGAAAGACGCTGTGAAGAACGTCATCGACAAGGTCTAACGGCTTCGCGCAACATTCTGGATACGAGGCCCGCCTTTGTGCGGGCCTTTTGTTGTTTGCCGGTCGCGTCGGCGTGGTGGAGCCGGTTTGGACGACGGGAGCACTCGACCGGTGTCCAATTATGCTTCGTAGCGGGCGATCTCCTGGCCTGCCTGCAGATAGGCGCCGGGCTCCGCCTTGAAGCGGACGCGTCCCGCGCGGGCAGCCATGACCTGGGTCTCCATCTTCATCGCTTCCATGACGGCGATCAGCTTTCCCGCCTCGACCATGGCTCCGTCTTCCACCTTAAAGGCCTGCAGCGTGCCGGCGATCGGTGCGCTGATGCTGTCCTCGTCCCTGGTCTGCGCCGGGCCGGCTGCAGCAGTGCCGCTCGATAGGCCGCCGAGGCCGGCCAGCAAGACGGCGGGAATGCCGAGCGCATGGCGTCTGCCGTCGATTTCGACATGGGTGCGAACCAGGCCTCCGTTTGCGATCGGCTCAGGCCGCGCCATCGCCTCCAGCGCGCCAGCAAAGTCGGTCTCGATCCAGCGGGTATGCACCTTGAACCCGTCTTCACCGGAAAAGTCCGGATGCTCCAGAACGGCGCGATCGAAGGACAGGACTGTTGCGACGCCCTCGATTTGGAATTCCTTCAAAGCTCTGCGAGCACGGGCAATCGCCTGTTTGCGGGTCGCGCCTGTGACGATCAGCTTGGCCATCAGCGAATCGAAGGTGCCAGGCACGGTCGACCCCGAAACGACGCCGGTATCCAGGCGAATGCCGGGGCCGCAAGGCGCATCGAACACGGTGATCTGACCCGGTGTCGGCAGGAAGCCGCGGCCGGGATCTTCAGCATTGATGCGAAATTCGATCGAATGGCCGCGCGGGGCAGGAGTTTCGGTCACCTCCAGCGCCTTGCCCTCGGCAATGCGAAATTGCTCGACGACGAGATCGATACCGGTCGTCTCCTCAGTCACCGGATGCTCGACCTGCAGGCGCGTATTGACCTCGAGGAAGGAGATCGTGCCGTCGACGCCAAGCAGGAATTCGACGGTGCCAGCCCCCGAATAGCCGGCCGCCGCACAAATGCGTTTTGCGGCGTCATGGATCTGATGGCGCTGGGTATCGGTGAGGAAGGGGGCCGGTGCCTCCTCGACGAGCTTCTGGTTGCGCCTTTGCAGCGAGCAGTCGCGGGTGCCGAGCACCAGCACATTGCCGTGTTTGTCGGCCAGCACCTGTGCCTCGATATGGCGCGGGCGATCAAGGAACCGTTCGAGGAAACATTCGCCCCGGCCAAAGGCAGCCTTGGCCTCGCGCACAGCCGACTGATAGAGCTCGGCAATCTCTTCCATCTTCCAGGCGACTTTCAGCCCGCGTCCGCCGCCACCATGGGCGGCCTTGATCGCGACCGGCAGACCATGTTGCTCGGCGAAGGCGATGACCTCGGCAGCCGTCTCGGCCGGACCGTCGCTGCCGGCAACCAGCGGTGCCCCGACGCTGGTCGCGATCCGTCGTGCCTCGACCTTGTCGCCGAGCGCCTCGATCACATGCGGATCCGGGCCTATCCAGGTGAGGCCTACCTCTTGCACGGCGCGGGCGAATTCGGCGCGTTCGGAGAGGAAACCGTAACCCGGATGGACGGCGTCGGCGCCCGAACGCTTGGCGATCGCGATCAATTTATCGATGTCGAGATAGGTCTCGGCCGGGCGGCTGCCATCGAGCCCATAGGCTTCGTCGGCAAGCTGGACGAAGAGCGCATCCATGTCCGGATCGGCATAGACGGCAACCGATTCCAGGCCGTAGTCGCGGCAGGCGCGAATGATGCGCACGGCGATTTCGCCGCGATTGGCGATCAGCACTTTCTTCATCGGGGTCTCCTCAGTGTTGTCTTGGCGCGTCGGCTTCTCGCGGATCAGCCCTTGGCGGGCTTGATCTCGGCAAAGGTCGTGACGGGCCGGAACTGGATTTTGGCATTGACCGGGATCTGCCCGGCAAGATCGAGATGATATTCGGCGACCGTGCCGATGACCGGATAACCGCCGGTCAAGGGATGGTCGGCGAGAAAGAGGACCGGCTGGCCGCTATGCGGCACCTGGATCGCACCGGTCGCCGTGCCTTCGCTCGGCAGCTCCTCCTTATCCTTCCGCTCCAGCGGCTCGGACCCTTCGATGCGGATGCCGACGCGGTTCGACTGCGGTGTCACGGTATAGAGCTGCGCGCTCAGCGTCGCGATGCCATGATCGGTGAACCAGTCGCTGCGCGGCCCCATGATCACGTCGAGCGTGACGATTTCGCCGGCTGCCGGACAGTCGAAGGCAGGCGTCTCGTCGAGCGAGACTGACGTGAGGCCTTGGCCTTCTCCGATACTGAGCTTTGTGCCAGTGACGATCGGCTCAGGTCCGACGACGGCCAGCGTGTCGGTCGACGCGCTGCCCAGTACCTTCGCAACCTTGAAACCGCCTCTCAGCGCCAGATAGCTGCGGGCACCTTTCTGCGCAAAGCCGAGGTTCACCACGTCGCCCGCTTCGAGCGAGATCGGTCGATAGGACTCGGCCTTCGTCTCACGGCCGTTTGCATCGCGGATGGTGATCGGGCAGGGGGCACCGGTCAGCGCCATGACGGCCCGGCCGGAGACTTCGAAAGAGAAGCCGCCAAGCGTGATTTCAAGAGCCGGAGTGCCGATCGGGTTGCCAACGGCCCGGTTGGCGGCTTTGAAGGCGCCCTGATCCAGCGCACCCGACGATGACACACCCTGGCCGGTCTGGCCGAAGCGGCCGAGATCCTGGAAGAGGGCAGGCATCGGGGCTGCCAGCACAGTGATCGATACGGCGTCTCCAGCCTCTGTCACCGAGGATGGTGCCTTGCTCGACGCAGGTTTTGCGGGCGCTGCAGCCTTGCTATGGGCCAGATCGACGAAACGAACGCGGTAGCCGGGCTGGAACAGCGCCGGCGGATCGCGGGTCAGGTCCCACATCTTGTAGGGCGTCGTGCCGATGATCTGCCAGCCGCCTGGGCTGTTTTGCGGATAGATGCCGGAAAAGGCGCCTGCAAGGGCCACTGAGCCTGCCGGAATTTTCGTGCGTGGGCTTTGCCGGCGGGGTACCTGAAGCGCCGGATCACCGCCGACGAGATAACCGAAGCCTGGGGCGAAGCCGCAAAAGGCGACGGTGAAGGTACTTTCGGTGTGGCGGCGGATGACCTCTTCGACCGAAAGACCCGTCAGGCCGGCAACGTCTTTCAAATCTTCGCCGTCATACTGCACGGGAATCTTGACCAGCATCTCTGAGGGTGCAGTGCGGGCGGAGAGGTCGCGCTCGGCAATGTGTGCGGCGAGACGCTCGGCCGACAGACTGTCCGGCCGGAAGCGGATCATCAGCGTGCGCGCCGCCGGCACCATGTCCTCGATGCCGTCGATCGGATCGGCTTCCAGCGAGGCAAACAGCGCCAGTGTCTCGTCGAGATCGTTCAGTTCGACAAGCAGGACGGTCAGGCTGACGGGCAGGAAACGCATGGGCACCTCAGGCGTGATAGGCGGAATCGGGAATATCCGTGATGAACATATGGCCCGGCGCATGGGTGATGGCAAAGGGCACGCCAGACGCCATGACGGCTGCCTGGGGTGTCACACCACAGGCCCAGAAGACAGGCACTTCACCCGGCTCGATCCGGACGGGATCGCCGAATTCCGGCTTCGCCAGATCGTGGATGCCGAGCTCTTCGGGTGCGCCGACATGCACGGGTGCGCCATGGACAGCCGGAAAGCGACCGGAGATGGTCGCGGCATCCGCCACGCGGGACGCCGGGATCGGCCGCATGGAGACGACCATATTGCCATGCAATCGACCGGCCGGCCGGCAGGGCCGGTTGGTCAGATACATCGGCACATTGGATTTATCGGTGATGTGGCGGATCTCGATGCCGGCTTCCACCATCGGCGTCTCGAAGGTGAAGCTGCAGCCGATCAGGAAACTGACGAGATCCGGATGCTCTGCCCAGGCAGCACTGGCATCCGGCGTCTCTTCGGCAAGCTTGCCGTCGCGCCAGATCCGGTAGAGCGGCAGGTCTTTGCGCAGATCGGCGCCAGGTGCCAGAAGCGTCGTATGCGAGCCGGGATCGGAGACGTCGAGCACGGGGCAGGCCTTCGGGTTGCGCTGGGCATAAAGCAGGAAGTCGAAGGCCCAGTCTCGCGGCAGAACGATCATGTTGGCTTGGGTAAAGCCGGGAGCGACGCCTGACGTTGGCGCGACCTGTCCCGCCCGATAGCTCTCGCGGGCAAGGCGGGCCGGCGTGGCGTCGACATGGGCAAGATGTTCGAATGCGATCATGGCGGTGCTCCAGACGATTTTAGAAACCCATGAAATCAGGCAGTGAGGAAAGAGCGGACGGTTATGCCATCCGCCTCGAAGGTGCGGCGGATTTCGCGGGCTATGGCCACAGCACCGGGGCTGTCGCCGTGGACGCAGATCGACTGGGCATCAACTTTGATGGTCGACCCGTCGATCGCCTCCAGCGTGCCTTCGCGCGCAAGCTGCAGCATGCGGCGGGCAATGAGGTCTGTATCATGCAGAACGGATCCGGCCTCTCTACGCGAGACCAGTTCGCCGCCGGGTGTATAGGCCCGGTCGGCAAAGGCTTCCGCGACAGTCTTGAGACCGGATTTTTGCGCGAGCTCAAGGATCGGGGCGCCGGCAAGGCCCATCAAAACCAGGCTTGGATCGATCGCCTTGATGCCATCGATGACGGCCTGGCCCTGCTTCGGGTCATGGGCGATGCGGTTGTAGAGTGCGCCATGCGGCTTGACATAGCCGACGGTGACGCCGGCGGCCGCTGCCACACCCTTGATCGCGCCGATCTGATAGATGACATCGGCGGTCAGTTCCGCCGAGGTCACGTCCATGTCGCGCCGGCCGAAGCCGACGCGATCGGGATAGGAGACATGCGCACCGATCGACACACCCTGTTTCGCCGCCGCTTGCACGGTTTTCAGGATGCCGAGCGGGTCGCCAGCATGAAAACCGCAGGCGACGTTGGCGCTGGAGACGATCGAGAGCATCGCTTCGTCGTCGCCCATGGCCCAGGCGCCGTAGCTTTCGCCGAGGTCGCTGTTGAGATCGATGGCAGTCATGTCGTCCTCCCTAGTTTGGTTCAGGCGGGTGCGATCACGCGGCGGTCAGAAGCGCGAAGATCGGGCCGATCGACTTGTAGCCCATGTACCAGGTGAGGGCGCAAGTGAGCGCTCCGAGCACCAGCAGCCAGCGCGGATAACGATAGCCACCCATCAGGTCGGAGCGCGCCCAGGCGGCATAGATGAAGATCGACAGGCCGATTGGCAGGATGAGACCGTTGAGGCCGCCGACGAAGACCAGCATCTGTGCCGGGGGCGTGGTGATGATGACGTAGAAGAACAGCGAGACGGCAATGAAGATTACGGTCGCGATGTTGCGGGCGCGTTCGCTGATGTCCTGCTTGAACACCGTGATGAAGGAGACCGAGGTATAGGCAGCCCCAATGACCGAGGTGATGGCAGCAAACCAGAGCACGGCGCCGAAGATGCGGTAGCCGACGTCGCCGGCGGCCGCCTGGAAGGCCTGGGCGGCAGGATTTGCACCCTTGCCTGAGATGTCGATGACGACGCCCGAGGCCACCACGCCGAGGATGGCGAGGAAGAGCACGTAACGCATGAGGCCGGTGACGGCGATGCCGGTCAAGGCCGCGCGGTTGACGGCGCCGAGGTTCTCGATGCCGACGGTGCCCTTGTCGAGCAGGCGGTGGGCGCCGGAATAGGTGATGTAGCCGCCAACGGTACCGCCGACGATCGTGGTGATCGTGGCAAAATCAATGGTGCTGGGCAGGAAGGTCTGGAAGAGCGCGTCGCCGACCGGCGGGCCGGAAATGATGGCCACATAGAGGGTGAGCGCGATCATGGCGATGCCGGCAACGACGATCAGCCGGTCGATGGCGACGCCCGCGCTTTTTGACATGAAGATGCCGATGGCGATCAGGGCGCTGATTGCGCCGCCCCATTTGGGGTCGATGCCGAGCATGGCATTGAGGCCGAGGCCCGAGCCGCCGATATTGCCGATGTTGAAGAACAAGCCGCCGATGATGACGAGGACCGCGAGCAGGTAGCCTGTACCGGGGATCGCCGCATTGGCGATATCGGAGGCGCGCATTTTCGTCAGCGTGACGATCCGCCAGATGTTCAACTGGACGACGAAGTCGATCAGGATCGAGGCGAGGATCGCAAAGGCGAAGGCGGATCCGAGCTTGGTGGTAAAGGTTGCGGTCTGCGTGATGAAGCCCGGCCCGATGGCCGACGTCGCCATCAGGAAGATGGCGGCGATGAGCGCTGCCCGGCGCGATTTGGCGGACATGCCGCCTGGTGCGGCTGTCGCCGGCACTTTCGAATTCTGTTCCATGTTACCCTCTCCGTGGATCTTTCGCCGGTTGCTCCGGCAGACTTGACGATCGACAGGCCTCAGCGTCGCCGTGTTTCACAATTCTGTCAAGATTGTTCAACGATAATATTTGATCGTTCTACCAAATTGCTAAAATGTTGAGCAAATTGCTGCAATCCTGGACGGTTTCGGACAGGATTCGGACATTTTTTGACCTGATATCGCGCCGCAGTTGCCGCGGCGGGGCGTTTGGACAATAAGGCAGACGCATCTCGTGCTGGCCAATTTGGCCATGCAAGGCGCATAGCAGAGCTTGTCGGAACGCCTCGAAGGGGGCTATCGACAGGGGGCCGGGACGACCGGCAGGAATGGGGACGGGCATGGCAGAGGCGGATACGACGGCAGCACTTGCGCCAAGACTGGCGGAGGAGATCCGTGACAAGCTGATCCGGGGCGAGTTGAAGCCGGGACAGCGTCTGTCTGAAGCAGCGCTTAGCGCTGATCTCGACGTGTCGCGCAATTCGCTGCGCGAAGCCTTTCGCCTGCTGACCAAGGAAGGCCTGCTGCGCCACGAGCCCAATCGCGGCGTCTTTGTTGCGACCCCGAGCATGGCCTCGATCATCGACATCTACCGCGTAAGGCGCATCATCGAGTGTCGGGCGCTGGCCGATGCCTATCCCAATCACCCGGCCGTCACCCGTATGCGCGCTGCCGTCGAGCGGGCCAGGCTGGCGCGCCAGGCCGGCGACTGGGGCACTGTCGGCAGCGAGAACATGAAATTCCATTCGGCCATCGTCGAGCTTGCCGATAGCGTCAGGCTCGGCGCCTTCTACGCCCAGATCGCCGCCGAACTGCGCCTGAGTTTTGGTCTGCTGGATGATCCCGAATTGCTGCATGCTCCCTATGTCGAGCTGAATGCCGCAATCCTCGAACAGCTGGAATCCGGTCATCCAAAAGAGGCGGCAGCAGCACTCGAAGCCTATCTCGCCCAGTCTGAGCGCACGGTGCTTGCGGCCTTTTCCCGTATCACGCCCTGAAGGTTCTTAAGGCCTCAACTGCGCTTCCAGCATCTCGCGCAGATCCGCGATATCATCTGCAATGCGGATCTCGCCGCGGCTTTCGGCGCCATGAAAGATACCGTCGAGATGCAGGCCGACGAAGCGCGCCAGCTTTTCGCTGTCGATGCCGCGGTAGCGACCGGTCGCAACTCCAGCATCCAGCGTGCGGACGATCAGATCCCTTTCGAACTGGTAGAAGCCCAGCACCAGCGCATCGAGTTCCGCGTCGCGCACGGGCAGTGCCGCCTGGTCGGACATCAGTTTCACCATGCGTGACATCATGCTCGGCGCCATCGCCGCATGGGTCGAAAACCAGGCGCCGATATCGGCGAGGAAATCATCCCCGTGCGCGCCGCGTCGGCACTCATAATCGTCGGTGATCTGATCAAGCGCCCGGGCGAGCACCCGGCGCACGAGATGATCCTTGCTGCTGAAATAGTGGTAGAGCAGGGCGACATTGACGTCGCAGGCGAGCGCGATGTCGCGCATGGTGACAATCGAGAAATGCGATGTGCCGACCAGCCCGAGCGTCGCATCGAGGATGAGCTCCATCCGTCGGCTCGGATCCAGTCTTTGTCTTGCCGCCTTGGCCAATCTGCTGTCCTTTTCGCCTCGTCCTTGTCGATAATCCCGCCGCCCGAGGCTTTGTCAGCGCGAATTTGTGGCGCTCGAATGTGCAGTGCAGCATCGATTCCCGCTTAAAAAAACACCTTCTAGACAAAGCTTCTCGCAAGCGTGCCCATAATTTGATCTTCGTCATTTTTGCACTTGCGAAGCTATTAAACGCTTGCTTAGTTATGCGCAATGTCAAGCATGACAAGGTCGGGAGCCAAGCCCATGAAAACCTCATTTCGTGCCTTTACCCAGTCCCTCATCATCACAATCGGCGCCTCACTGGCCTTGGCCGGAACCGCGTTTGCGGCGCCTAAGACCGCCTTCAAGGTCGGCTATTCCATCTATGTCGGCTTCATGCCGATGGGCTACATGAAGGAGAGCGGCATCCTGAAAAAATGGGCCGACAAATATGGCATCGAGATCGAGATGATGGCGGTCAACGACTATGTCGGCTCGATCAACCAGTTCATTGCCGGTGACCTCGATGCCGTTGGCGTGGCAGGCATGGATGCCCTCACAATGCCGGCTGCCGGCGGGGTCGATACCTCGATTTTCCTGATCACCGACTATTCCAACGGCAATGACGTGTTGATGTCGAAATCGGCCGCCTCGGTCGCCGATCTCAAGGGCAAGGACGTCTATCTCGTCGAATACAGCGTCTCGCACTACCTTCTCAACCGCGCGCTTGTGATGAACGGCTTGAGCGGTGTGGGTGAGGTCAAGACCGTCAACATCTCCGACGCCGACATCGCCGCCGCCTATCTCTCCAATGCCGATATCCAGAACGCCGCTGCCTGGAAGCCGATGACGGCCGACATGGTTGCCGGTGTACCGGACACCAAGGTGCTGTTCGACAGCTCGCAAATCCCCGGCGAGATCATGGATGTCTTCATCGGCAATACGGAAGTGCTGAAGGACAACCCGGCCTTCGGCAAGGCGCTGACCGGTGCCTGGTACGAAGCACTTGCCGCCATCAAGGCTGGCGGTGATGCGGCAAAGCCGGTCAACGACTATATGGCAAGCGCGCTTGGAACCGACCAGGCAGGTCTCAAGACCCAGATCGACACGACCTTCTTCTTCTACACGCCGGCAGAAGCCACGACCTTCCTCACCGATGCCAAGACCGGCACGATCATGGACGACATCCGCAAGTTCTCCTTCGATCGCGGGTTGTTCGGCCAGGGGGCGACCTCGGTGGATGCGATTGGCATCGAACTGGCTGACGGCACCGTGCTCGGCGATCCCGCCAATGTGAAGCTGAGGGTCGATGCCTCCTACGCCAAGCTCGGCGCAGACGGCGGGCTCTGAAGGTAGGATGGGACAGGGAAGGGTGGAAAGTTCATGAAACGCATCATCAACTACCCTCCCTCCCGCGGCCAGCGCCTTTTCCTCGGCATACTGCCATTCCTCCTCATCCTGCTCGCCTATGTGCTGGCATCCGAAGCGCGGCTGTCCGTCAATCCGACCGACAAGCTCATGCCGGCGCTCTCGTCTTTCGTCTCTGCCATGAACCGCATGATGTTCGAACAAGACCGGGCAAGTGGCGCCCTGCTCTTCTGGTTCGACACCTATCTCAGCCTCTGGCGTCTGTTCGTCGGTCTGGGGATCTCGGCCCTGCTTGGCCTGATGCTCGGCGCGCCGATCGGCTTCATCCCGCAGCTGCGGGCGGCCTTTGATCCGGTGCTGGCCGCCATCTCGCTGGTGCCGCCGCTTGCCATGCTGCCGATCCTCTTCATCCTGTTCGGGCTGGGCGAAGTCTCCAAAATCGTGCTGATCGTCTTCGGTGTGGCACCCTTCCTGATGCGCGATGTGGTCTTGCGCGTGGAGGCTTTGCCGCGCGAGCAGATCATCAAGGCCCAGACGCTTGGTGGCTCGTCCTGGCACATGCTGATCCATATCGTGTTGCCGCAGATCCTGCCGGGCCTGATCAATGCCGTGCGCCTGTCGCTCGGCGCCACCTGGCTCTTCGTCATCGCGGCGGAAGCAATCACGGCGGAAGGCGGGCTCGGCTACCGCATCTTCCTCGTCCGCCGTTATCTTGCGATGGACATCATCCTGCCTTACGTCATCTGGATCACACTGCTCGCCTTCCTCGTTGATCTGGCGCTCCGCAAGCTGTCGGCCTTTCTCTTCCCCTGGTCCGTGCTGAAGGAGGGCTGACATGGTCGAGATCGTCTTCGACAAGGTCTGGAAGGAATATGGCGATGCCATCATCCTCGAAAATGTCAGCCTCACGCTGAAGGATCACGAATTCCTGTCGATCGTTGGCCCGAGCGGCGTGGGCAAGACTACGCTCTTGCGCCTG